>ERZ808246.743-NODE-743-length-25881-cov-4.513320_pt1 | contig 25881 bp, 14 predicted proteins | sample MGYA00521083_ERZ808246 | MGnify/ENA primary metagenome ERZ808246 (study PRJEB31516, sample SAMN03275577) | gut metagenome | biome: mammalia-associated habitat; material: feces | host: Papio cynocephalus | place: Kenya | collected 2012-07-07 ... | reverse complement strand
CGGAAAAACCATTCTCGCCTTTTTCACAAACCGCTGCGCGCCAAATTCAACAATAACTAACTGTAACTTTAACGGAACATTCCGTTTCAGAGGGCCGATAAAGATTGAAAAAAGTTATTTTTACAATCAAAGAACATGGATTGATCTTTATGGTGCTTTGGAAGGGCCTATTCCGGAAAACATAACATTTAAAGAGTGTACTATTGAATCAGGCAGCGGCGCTACTATTATAATAGGAGCAAACAGCGGAAATACCGGCAGAAACGGTTACCATGTAAAGAATATTCTTTTTGATAACTGCAAGTTAGACAGCAACAGTCTCAGTATTTATGAATCGGACGAAGCATTTGTAAGCTTGAAAAATTGTAAAGAAAACGACGGAACCGTAATCCCCGACAGATAAATTGAAATTTTTAAAAGCGGAAGCGCCTGCTTCCGCTTTTGTTAAAAAGGAATGTGCAGCAAATGAAAAATGATATTTTTATTTTCGGCGCTCAGTATTACAGAGCACCGACTCCCGAAAAAAGCAATTGGGAAAACGATATTCGGCAGATGAAGAAATTAGGCTTCAACAGCGTTAAATTCTGGGTGCAATGGCGCTGGACGCACCGCGGCGAAAACGAATTTTATTTTGAGGATATTGACAATTTAATGGATATTGCCTATGAAAACAGACTGCGTGTAACGATCAATATAATATTTGACGTTGCCCCTATATGGCTATATAAGAAATATCCGAACGCCAAGCAGGTAACCGCCGACGGCGAAATAATAGAGCCTCAGTCAGCCGGTCATAGGCAGATCGGCGGGTTTCCCGGCCCGTGTTATAATCACGACGGCGCTAAAAAAGAGCGGGTTAAATTTTTGGAAGAAACCGTTAAGCGCTATTCAAATCATCCTGCACTCGATATGTGGGATGTCTGGAATGAACCCGAGCAGTGCGGATTATACCGTGAGCCCAAGCTTGGCAAGCTCACCTGTTATTGCGATAACTGCCGAAAAAAATTCATAAACAAAATGCTTGAAAAATACGGTACTATAGCCGAGTTAAACAAGGTTTGGGGCAAATGCTATTCATCGCCTGATGAAATTGAGACCCCCAAAAACGGTTCAACATTTGCCGATTTTATAGATTACCGCGAATTTATGCTTGATACCATGACCGAAGAAGCAAATCTTCGTATTGAAACCGTTAAAAAAATCGACAAAAAGCACATTGTATATCTGCACACCGTCCCGAATACTTCCTCGGTCTTCAATTCACTTACAGGTGTTGATGATTTTGCAATGTCTGAAAATTGCGACGTTTTCGCCTCAACAAACTTTGCACAGCCCATTTGGAGCATACTTACCAAATCGGCAGCGCAGAGCAAAACAGCATACAATGTTGAGTGCCATATCGGCAGCGGCAGTATAGGAATGCACCAGCGGCAAATTTCCTATGAGGATTTGGTCCACGACTTAGTTCCGCAGTTAGGAATGGGAATTAAGGGGTTTATGTTTTGGCAATACAGACCGGAAACACTCGGAATAGAGTCGCCCGCTTGGGGAACAGCCAATCTTGACGGCAGCGAAGGATGTATATACAAAGCTGCGGAAAAATTCAATAAAGAGATTACACCCATTATCCCTGAAATTATGCGCGGCAAACCTCAAAAACCTAAAATAGCAATTTGGAAAAGCCGAAAGAACGAGATTTTCAATTTCTGCGTCAAGGACAATCTTAAAGAATTTTCCGCTGCCTACGAAAACTATGTGAATGCAATATATTATTCAAATTATGACTGTATAATAGTGGATGACAATATTATAGAGCAAAACAAATTAGACGGTATTTCCTTGCTTATTATGCCCATCTGCTACGCTTTGACCGAAGAAACGGCAAACGGCATAGTCAGAGCCCTTGAAAACGGTACTTCCGTACTCTGCGAAGCGCATTTGGGCGGATACAATATAAACAGCGGACGACATTCCCTTAAAATGCCGGGTTGCGGATTAAGCCGATTACTCGGTATCAAGGAAAAATACACTACCTCGCCTTACCATTTAAAAAAATCACTCGGCAGTGATGAAATTGATCTGTCAGCCGCTTCGGATGATGTAAAGAAAGCTGCCGCAGCTTACGGATTTGACGGCGGTAAATACTTCCCTATCGAGCTTGAAAACGGCTGTCTTTTATACGGTGCAGAACGTTTTGCCGCCTTGGAAGGTGAAAATATAAATGCAATAGGAAAATTCGGTCAGGATATATGTATCGCTTCAAAAAAATATAAAAACGGCACGATATATTATTGCGGAAGTAATATTGCCAACGGTTCGGATTTTAACCGAAATGCTTTTGTAAAGTTTTTAAATGCCATTATTTCAAATGAAAAAATAGAGAAAAACTTTATTCAAAATACTCCTTACGGGGTTCACATAGATGTTATCGGCAAAGGCTTGATTTCAGTCAATAATACAACAGACGAGCCGTTTACTTTTGATATCGGCGGCAAAGGTCAAGGAGTCTTTTTTGACGGAAAAAGCATAGATAATAAGTTTACGGTTCGGGAAAATACCGCAGAAATTATACAAATCAATTTATAATAAAAAGCACACCGTTCCTTTAAGGATTAAGGTGTGCTTTTTTATTTTGTCTCATAAAGCTTCTATAAAAGAAAATTTATCGGTATAATTATCTTTGTTTCCCGGCTTATCCGTATCATTAAATTCAAACATATCAGGTCCCTGCATAAACGGTTCGGGTTCAGGCTTATAATGGTGCGGCCCGTATAAGTTCCGATTGCCCACAACAAGCGATATTCTTACCTTATTTATCCCCGGTTTTACCGCTTTTGAAATATCAATGTTATCTCTCATCAGCATCAAGCCGCAACTTATATCGTTGACCTCAATTTCGGCAGCATGCCATCTGCCGGGCAAGGTCAATATTGTATTCTTTTCACCAAGTTCAAGCTCGGTTTCAAGAATAATCTTTCCGGCAAAAAATGTATACCCATCTGTACAAAGCTTTTCAACGGTATTTTTTCTTTTGACAATTTTAAATTCGTTTTCGCATATAACCGCACCGCAGGAGCTTTCAAATCCGCCCGCCGCTTTCACACCGAAATCTCCGCTTAAAATCAACGGATCTATTTCGGAATCATATACCAAGCAGTTTTTCAAACTCTCCGTAATGTTATCGCCGAAAAGTACATGGTAAACGTTTTCGCCTTGCTTATAGCATTTTTTAAGTACAAATTCATTCGTGCCCGCTGTTATATTTGAAAACTCGCCTTCCCCTTTTTCCGAAAAAGCGACCTCGGAATTATTGAGATACATTTTTTCAACCCCATCGGAGTTGACCTTAAATTTAATTTTTTCAGGAATTGTTTCTACATTAAAAGCATATTTCAAATATAATGTACCGCAATAACGTTTTTCGAGTAATTCTCTGAATGCCATAGGCACTCCGCAAGGTTTACTGTATATTTTTCCGTCAAAGGAATACGATAACGAATCAATTACAAGATAATTATCTTCGCAGGAAATAACCCTATACGGTCCTTGTAGGCCTACCGATTCGATATTCGGCAAATCATTTATTTCTTCCTTTGAGGGAACCAAAATTGCCGATTCACCGGGTTTTAATGAAAACTTAGCGCCCTGCAGGGTTTCTCTGCCGTTTTCTAAATTGATTCTTAAAAGAGAATGAAATTCTTCCGGCAATTCCAAAGTAATATTTGAAACTTCTGTTTCCGACTTATTAAGCATCATTATAAATTCATCATCGAATTTTTTTCTGAAACTTGTGCAAAGCTCTCCGCCGCTGCAAGAAAATGCAATCGGTCTTGTTTCCTCAATTTCATCCCATGTAACATTTGATTTCAGATAATCATAATTATACGGATTCCATTCCAAATATGTAGGTTTATCCGAATAAAGATATATCTTTCCGTTATTCGTTACATATTGTTTAAGCAGCCTTTCTGTAGAAACGTCCATTGTATAGCACTTCGGTATTATAAGTATATCATAGCTGCATTTCCCGCAGATTATTTTTTTACCGTCAATTTTACCGTACTTTGCAAGTAGCGTTTCATCCAAAAAATGATAATTGATACCCGAATCTTCAAGGCGACGAACAAGAGTGTCAAGCGCATCGTCAAGCTCCGAAATACCGAATCCGTCATCTTCACGCTCTCTGTCATAATCAAAATATGCGCTTCTCAACGGGTGCAAAACCGCAACGCACACATTTTCGGGATATTCGGCAAGCAGAGTTCCGAGTTTATTAAAGTAATCATTAAACTTATCAAAATAGTGTTTTACCCATGGGTTTATCTCGGAATAATGCGCCGGATAATCGTGAATACGGTTGCATTTCTCCGAATACGGTAAAAGGTGTTGGCAGGTAATATTAACACCGTTCATATACATATATTCCGTAAGTCGTTTTAGCTCTCGCGGCGTAACATCCCAACCGCATCCGGCATACATTTCACAAAGCACCTTTTTTTTGCCGAGCTGCGCCGCAACGGACGAAACCTGTCTTGCAGATACGGAATTTCTGTTATAGCGTCCCAACAGGTCAATTCCCGGAATATGCTCATACTCATACAAAGGCATAATTCCGGCACAGCACCACATTTGACCGTAAAGCGTTTCTTCTTCTATGAAATGACCCGTAAATTTTACGCCGTTATTATCGCACCATTCATAAATTTTCTTTGCAAATCCGTTTACAAGCAAATGTTGCATTGCAGACCAATATTGATATCTGAAACGGCGATATCCGTCCTTCTTGAGAAATAACAATCCTAACCCGTCTAATATATCTTCATTTAATACCTCTTTAAAGTATTTGCGCACTGCGGGAGTATAGGGCATTCCCCAACGGTAATATTGCGGTTCATCTGTAAAGAAGCCCTCTAATTTATCGGAAAAATCGTTGCCGAAAACGGTTTTATATTTTTCGTGCGTCAGCTTAATAAACTTTTCAACAACATCGGGGTTAAGAACATCGGCGGTCGAAGTAGAATAACGTTCATATACATTCATACATTCGCCGTTTTGTTCTCCGTAAGCGCGGATAAGCTGATTTTCTGTTACTATGTAGCTAACTAACGCCGTCGGATCGTATTCACCCATCGTAAATTCAAGGTATCTGTCGTGATTTTCTTTATCCTCAAGCAGCTTTCCGCCGGCAAAACCGCTCGGCCATCCGTTTTCGTCATATGCCCATGCCTGCATACCGAGTTTCTCTGCTTCGTCGGCACATTTTTTTATACAATCCATCCATTCTTCGGACATATATTCGGTAATAAGCCCTGAACGTGCGTGCATAAAAAAACCGTTTATATTATTTTTGTGCATCCATCTTATCTGCTCTGTAAGCTTATCTGTTTCAAGCTTATCATTCCATGACCAAAACGGTATAGAATAATACTCCTTAGAATTAAAATCCAATTTGCCTATATTAAAACTCATCTTTGCTATTGCTCCCGTCGCCATTGTTAATAAAATCCGCATTGGCGTTTATCTTTTGCTTAATTACGCTTTCACGATATTCGCTCGGCATTACCCCATACCTTTTTTGAAACGCTCTGCTAAAGCTGTTTGTGCTGCTGAATCCACACTCATTTGCAACTTCTTTAACAAACTTACCTTGCATAAAAAGGTATCTGGCTTTTTTCAATCTGTAATCTATTAAATAATTATACGGCGGAACACCGTGATATTTCTTAAATAATCTAATGAAATGATAGGGAGAAATAAATTCATCTTCAGCCATTTTATTTATATTTATCTTTTCCATATAGTGCTTATGAATATATTCTACAGCTCTTTTTACAAGCTCCTCCTGTGGATCGGTGAAAGAATTTTTAAACCTGAATCTTATTATTTCCGTCAAAATTTCGGAAATATAATTACTGATTAAAAATTGTGTATCCATACTTATATGGTGTAATTGATTTAAAATTTCATCAATTATAACGGCTATTGAGTTAGTATCATTAACAAGTACGTTCTGAGCGTGCTCGGCAACATTCTTTGCAGCACCGTCTGTTCTGAAGTGTATATGCTTATACTCCCACACATTACCTTTTTTGACCCGAAAGCTATGCGGCTTGCTGCAATCAAGCAAAACTACCGTATTTGCGGTACACTCAAAGGATTGATCATTAAGCGTTATTTGGCCGTTTCCCGATACAGTAACAATCAACTCATAAAAATCCGCATTTGTGCGCGTAGTCCTATGACGATCGCCCACTTCGTAATAACCCGCCGCAATAAGTGCAAACGGCACCTTATACCATTCGCTGTCAAGAAATCGCTTTTGCATTATATTTTCTTCAAGCTTGGTATCCCTGTTCTTAACCTTAAAATTATCGTCATAACTTATTTCGCCGAAAAACAAATCATAGACTTTTTTATAGTCCATAAACGCAGGTTCGTTGCCGTTCATACTCTTTCCCCTATATTCTTTAATTTAAAACCACATAAGGTTTATCAGTTTCAGCTATCTCAAATGTTTTTCTCGGTAATTTACAATTCCTGAATACTACATCTTCAATATGATACTGATTATCTGCGATTCCCGAGATCCTTTGCGATACAATATGAAAATACGGATTTTCTTCATCATCGCAAACAAATTCACAATTTGTGAAATGTATATGTTTAGGCACCGGACCTTCAACAGGCATACACAGATCTATCCAACATCTTGCAACATAAAAATGGGAATTTACAATTTCAATAGGTCCTCTGAATCTGAATGTTCCGCGGAAATCGCAATCCTTAATTACACTGCCCGGCGCTGCCGCAGCTATATCATATGCTTTAATATTATCCCCGGATTTTATGTTGATAATTGGTGTTTTAAACTTAAAATGATTATGTTTGCCGTTTTGTTCAACTATTTGAGCAACCTCAGCCTCTCCGAAATCCCTGCCGGTTTCATAATCAATAAAAGAAAATTTATCGCCGATCTGCACTCCCGGATATACTCCTTTGGTTTCTTTCCATGCCAAATCAAGCTCGCGCTCCGATACAACATTTTCAACATTTAAGGTAGAAACAGAAATATTAAAAATATCATCGTAGCAATATTCGGCATAGCAATTATCCCAAATATAACTTGCATGATTTTCTTTAACATGAAAACAATCGCGCCACCCTACTATATCGGCAGTTTCATCAGGTGCTTTCTCGATTCTCACATTTTTAAATTTCACTGTTCCCTCATTACAGAAAAGGGCAAACCCAAAACGAGCCATACTGTATATTTTACAATTCTGCATTGTAAAATCCCTATTTCCGACTATAGAAAAAGCACGCTCGATTTTATGTGCAAAATTAGGCATCGGCATAATAAACGGCGTATCTTCTAACATGTTGAGCCGTTTTAATGTTGTCGTTTCATCAGCAAAAACAACGCTGTAAATATATTTTTCCTTGTCTATCGGCTCTACGGTATCTAAATACATATGATACCTGCCGGTCGGTTTTTCAAGAACGCCGAATTCCCCTGCGTCCATTTTTTTATCAATGCCAAGTGATCTATCCGTTTGCATTATCACGGTTCGGCTGTTATGATCAATACTGATTGCATTGGCCTTTGCAAACGGTCTTGTTTTATAATCAAAAATAAGCCCGTCAAGAGTGACATTCTTAGTATTATTTATGTTACAATAAAAAAGAGGTTTCTCTATAAGAATGGTGGTATTATCACCCCTTACGGTTAGATTTTCAATACCGTTTAAATTTATTGCAGCGATGTATTCGCTGTTTGCCGCAGTCGACGGTGAAAATTCCGCAGTTGGCGTTTCAGCAAGCGGTGCGATATAGTATTTTTTATTTTGTTGCAACAAAACGGTATCGCCGCTTTTTGCCGCTTTTATCGCAGTCCAAAATGCAATTGCATCGTTTACAATTCCGTCTGCAACAGCACCATAATCTTCCGGTCTGATAATCATAAATGCTTTCCTCCTGTTTCAAGCGAAAACCATTACGATTTTCCGCTGCCGACAGAATTACATCAGCAGCGGAAAAATCATTTTAATTAAAAATCACTTGTTTGTTGCCAGCCAAGCCTTATAGCGCTTATATGCCGAATTTTGAACCTTGAGCACTGTATTCATCTTGTATGTGCCGTTAATTGTAGAAACATAGGCGTCCCAATCGCTGTCTATACTCTTAGTTCCCGTGATAAACTGTATACGCATATCGTAAGCGTACTGATTGTAATTACCGATATCTTCGATTTGTTTACTCTCATCGGTCGTAGTAACAATTTTGGGGAAATAGTATTTTTGCGTTGCATTCGGCTTGATCAGAGTTTTTGAAAGGTTGCTGACCGTTGAATGCATCTTACTCGCAGCCGTAGTGGTATCATTTTCGGTTTTAAGCGCATAATACTCTGAACCTTTGAACCTGGGCAGGCAATATGACGGCGTTAATGTGCTGACATATTCACTTGCGCTCTTGCCTTTAGGCACTTTGGAGCTATAAAATTTCACTGTATTTCCGCTGTAATCCCAATATGTCCCTTTAGGTCCGTTTTGGCTCGAAAGCGTACCTTCTGTTGAGTAGAACCAATCCGCCAGTCTTACAGCGCACTCGGGATACTTGCAAGCGTTTGTAACAACAAACCATTCCGCCCAAACATTCTCCAGCTTTGTGTTAGCCCATGTGCCGCCGGATTTAGCATTAAGAACCGGCACCATTGTCCAATCGCTGTTAAATTTATCGGCTGAGAATACTTTTTCATAGCTATCGGTAAGAACAGCGCCTACGGAGTCGGAATCGGTAAGCTTGCGCAGCGCTTCGCTGTTTACGGCAAACTTCAAAAGTCCTGAACTGTAAAGTGAATTGTAATACCTAAGTCCGTTTCTGTATGCATCGGCAGTACAAGTGTACTTTATCTCGTTTTTGCTTTGATCAACATACATCCAGTTATGGTATGTTGAAATACCAAACGGACCGAAAGCCGAAGGGCCGACATCTTCGCCGGCATTTGAAGTTGCTGCGAAAGGTGTTTTACCTGAATACTTGGATTTGAATGCTTCAAGTACAGATTTAAACTCATCGGTAGTTGTAGGTAATGATTTACCCACCGCGGACAACCATTTTTTGTTTATATAAATCAAATCACTGAAATTGTCGCGGTCATCAACCATTGGCAGCATATAAATTCCGCCGTCCTGTGCGGTGCAAAGATATTTGGCTTCCGGGTATTCGGAAAACATTTTCTTAATATTTGTGCCATAGGTATTTATCAAAGAGTCAAGCTTTGTAACCTTGCCCTGTTTAATGTATGAATCGTGACTTGCAGGAGCCATACCCATATAGAGATCATACGGATTTTTACCGCTTGAATAGGCAAGCGTCATTTTAGTTGAAACCTCGCTTGCAGAGCAGGTGGTAAACTCAAGCTTGATATTCATTTCTTTTTCAATATACTTTGTCAAAGCACAGTTATTATAATTTGTGATTCCGCCGCTGTAATCACGTGCTAAAACCTTTAGTGTTATTTTATTCTTTGCAATTTTAGTCCCCGAAGAATAGCAGTTATTAGTAACGGTAACTTTACCCGATTGAGAGTTTCCACTGCTTCCCTTACCGCCGGACTCACCGTTGCCTGAGTCGTCAGAGTCGGTATTACCGTCGCTCCCCGACTGATTTTTACTGTTCTTCTGGTATTCTGTAATATAAATTACAGATGAACCGTCATCTGTGGCTTTTTTGCATGCTGTAAAACCAAATGCCATTACGCAGCATAAAACCAACGCCATAATTTTTTTCATTTTTCTTCCTCCTATTATTTTTTACAGGCTTTGCCTGAAATAAAACTTATTCACCGGTAATTCCGCTTTTTTCTATGCCCTGAACAAATTTTTTCTGTAAGAACATATAAATTACAAAAATGGGTAATACCGTAAGTGCTGTCGCAGCCATAGCGACGCCCTCTGTAAAGACATTTGAAATTTCCGTTGCCGCCTCTCCTGCCGTAGCGGTTGCGCCGTTCATAAGATTGTATAACTCCGGCAGCATCATTGGAAGTAAATATTTATCCTGCGTTGTTATATAAATAGACGGCTCATAATAATCGTTCCAATGCCAAACTATGCTTAATACCAAAACAACCATTATAGAAGAACGGGAAGACGGTAATGCGATTTTGAAAAAGGTCCCTAACGGTCCGCAACCGTCGATTGACGCCGCTTCTTCCAATGAGCGCGGCAGCGATAAAAAGAACTGGCGGAAAATAAATATGAATAACCCGCCCTGTAACCCATAGCCGAACAGCGTTGGCAGCCACAGCGGAACACTTGTGGTTGACAAGCCGAGCGCTCCAAACAGCAAATATCTCGGAATAATGATCGTCTGAACCGGAACGATTATTGAAAGAAGCAATAATATAAATGCAAATCTTTTACCGGCAAATTTGTATCGAGCAAAGCCATAGCCTACATATGCGCATGAAAAAACATGTCCCAATGTTGCCAAAGCAGTTACGATAAAGGTGTTAAAAAACCGCAGCGGATAATCAAGAATTTCATAGCTTAACTTGTAATTTTTAAAATATACCGTATTGGGTATCCAGTTGACCGTTACATCCAATATATCCTCCGGCGATTTAATTGAAGTTACAAGCATATACAGAAATGGGTATAAAAATGTATACACTAAATCAAAAAGCAATACGTAAAGTAAAACCTTAACAATTATTCCCGAGCATTTATGAAACAATCGTTCCTTTACGGGGTTAAAATTATCGGTTCTCCGTTTGAATTTAATTTTATGCACAGCCAATCACACCTCCGCAACTCGGTTAACAAAGGGCTTCATCAATACGAAAACAATACCGATAAGAGCCAAAATAAAAATAAAATAGATCCATCCCATTGCCGCGGAATATTCAAAGTTTACATTAGTATTCTTAAATGCGGTATTTACTATATAGTTTACAACATCGCTGTCTTCAACCGTAGAGGCTACGATTGTGTATACCGTAGTCAACAGCAGTACAGGCGTTATCATAGGTAATGTAATTTTCCAAAACATTTCCCATTCGGTTGCTCCGTCTACCCTTGCAGCTTCATAAAGAGCTGACGAAATTCCCTGTATTCCCGCAAGAGTCATAATAATCTGAACTCCGGATTTCCATAAAACCATTGTTATTCTGCTGAAAAATCCGCCTATAACATCTGTAACTTCCGGGCCGAGATAATCCTGCACGACCTGAGGCATAAGTATTCCTCTTGCAACAGTCATACTTGAATCATCAACACCCGCGCCTAAAAGCTGGTTCATTACAAATCCGGTTCCGAGCAATACCGGAAGAAAAAACACCGAACGAAAGAAACCCTGCCCTTTTATATTCCTGCTTACCATAATAGCCAATAAAAGTGAAGTTACTATTATCATAGGTAAATTTATAAGGGTATCGGAAACCGTTTTCCAAAACAGCGGCAAAAACTCAACATCAGTTACAAACGCTTTTTTGTAATTTTGAAATCCTACAAATGACATATTGGAAAAATCAATGTTTTTAAGCTCGGAAAAACTCAGGAGCAGCGAAAAAATAAATGGATAAACCAACATTGCTATGCCTATCAGTAGCCATGGACCGACAAAAATATAGCCTGTCAATGATTTGCGTCGCGAAAAACTTAACTTCAATTTTGTCATGCCCCCTTTACTAAAACATAATCCAATGCGGGAATGGTTGTATTTTCAATAACGGTTTTTTCTTTTCCGTAATTGATATATACAGAGCTGCCGTCCGAATAGGTTACTTTAACTATGTTATTACTTAAATACTCATGCTTTTCCATTGACAAATTCCATACATCTTTTAAGCGCTCGTTCATTTCCGCATAAACTTTTTGTATTGTGTCTTTCATAAGTGAATATTCAGAAGTGAATATTTCATCATAGCTTGTTCCCTGAAGCAAATTCGGTGAATTTTCAGTTATAACGAAATGAGGAATACTTCCGGTCTCTACTGCCTTTAGCTTTTGATATGTAAAATCGTAAGAACGGTTTATAGCCAATGATGAATAGTCGGCATACCCATGCATTACCATTTGCCAAAACGGAATCGATTTATCGGTCTGATAGTATTTTGAATCATTGTCGGGAACATCATAAAGCCTATCAGTCGCTCCGCAAACATACTTATTACCGCCGGTGACAGCTACCGAGCCATTTTTTGAACCCGCGCTGTTTAATACTGTTTGTATGCTCTCAATCATTTCTTTTCTGGAGACCATATGAGATTTTCCCACATCTTCCAAAAGCCATTCACCGAGATTAGCAAAACAAACCGCGCTGTTATATTTTTGTGCTTCAATAATTTTTTTCGCGGCATTCGGCAAATATATTGACGGATTCAACCAGTATTTTTTGCCCGTTTCGTCTGTAATAGTCGTGTTTAACGCATTGCGAAGTGCATATTTTTGAGTATTAAACGAACCGGTATCACTGTTAGCATTTATTAAATCAGCTAACAAATATATTTTGTAATTAAGGCTATCCGCCTTTTTCCTCATATTATTAAAGCCTGAAGTGCCGCCTAATTTTGATTCGGGCGATTTAACGGTCGGCAGTGTATCATATCCTCCTGCACACCAACCCTTTAGAAGAAAATCTACATTATCAATACCGTTTTTTGATAAATCGCTCATAATATCAACTGCATCTGAATACGAAGTGAGACATTGCATTTTGTTTCCTATAATTCCGCTTTTGCTGATACCCATAAACAATTCCAAAGATAACGGAATGCTTTTCTTTTCTTCTTGTTTTTTAATTTCGCCGCGTGAACTAAGCTCGTTCCGATAAAGTACCGCCATATCGCTGTAAGTATCCTCGCCGGGGGAAAGGATATGATATCTTGCGGTTCTATTGCCTTTTAACAGCTTATCGCTTACCTTGTTTACCTCACCTTTGGCTTTTGAACTGAAATCATATGTAACAGTATTATAGGAACGATAAAACATTTCAAAATAGCATTGATATAATGCGTCAACCGAAATATGCAATCCGGAAGTATCGTCGCCGCTTGTAATCTCCGCAAATAATGCCCCCTGCGAATGCTTAATTCCGAAAACGGGAAATGTCATTGACTTTATATCAAGATCTTTTTCCTCATCATATTTCTCAAATGTAAGCTTATTATCGCAATAATATGAGTAATTGTAAAATTCCGGTTGGGATTTTCTGTAATCAGCAATATTCATAATTGCACCGCTGCCGTCAGGATAAAAAACATATCCATCCTCTGCGGGTTTTGCTGCCCCCAACACAGGCAACAAACGCAGGCTTACAAGCTTACACTTACCGCTTTCCTTTATAGAATCAAACGGTATATTTACTTCAAATCCGTCATCAGTAAGCGTCATTGTAATTTCAAATGATATTTCTGCATCGTTTAAAGAAACGGAAACCGTTACAGAATTATCGGAATATTCGGTCGTTGAAGAAAACCCGTCGCAGCTTGCCGAAGTAAAGCTTGCTTCTCTCAAATCCCCTGATTCATCCGCATAACTTACTGTGAAAAGGCTGCTTTTCGTTTCCGGAGACATTCCCTCCGTGTCTATATAATCTTTATCGATCTCAGAGCCATAAACTTTACCTGATGATTTGTCCTCAATAAAAACATCTGCGCCTGTTTCATTATAATACATCTTGACATTTTTATTTTCACCTATAACACGCATTTCGCTAAGGCTCGGAGTTTCAGCAGTTTCCTTCGTTCCGAACACAAGATAATTATAATACTCTTCCATGCTTGAAAAACCATCCGGAATTTCTTCGCCGGTCACGGCAAAGCCAAATGTTGCAAACACCATAACAACAGAAATAACTCCTGCCAAAACACGTTTAATTTTCATTGACAGCAGCCTCCCTATAATTTATAAATAATTTCATGATATATATCGGTAAAAAACGAAAACAATTGCAATGTCAAAGAAAATAACAAAAGCAGAACCGCCCAAATAATAACCGTCATAATCAAAGACAGAAAAACAATTCCGACCGTTTGCATTAAAGAATAATCATTAAGGTATTTAACAGCCATAAAAATCAAGATCAAGACCCAAATAAGCGAAACATATTTAAAAAAGAAGTATACGCCCGACTGGTCAAAGCTGATAATATTTGATAATGCTCCAAGCACCGGAGTTAATATTATATACGGCGTTAATGCATACGCCTGTGCCGTAAGCATTTCGGTGAATTTGCTTTCACCGTTAATAATTGCGGTAACGGCATAACTTGCAATTGAAAATGTAAAAAGCGGTAATACCACCATAAATAATTCAAGCGCTATATTAGCTTCGGTTGCTTTTTTTTGCGAGAGCGGGAAATGAACTATAAATATATACAAATAATTCACCAATACTGCCATTAAATATAAGGCGGCAACCGGCAGTGGTTTAAACTTCCCGCGTTCACGCTTTATAATATCAAAACAATCTATCGGATGGAAAACAGTAAGCAAAGCCTTATTTAAAAATGAAACATCTTTCATTGCTGTTTACCTCCCGAATAATATGTTTCCACGAATTTGTCAGTATGCTTTTTCAGTCTTATAACTACAAAAATCACAATTGATATTACCAAAACCGATATTAAAACTATTAAGCCGAAATAACTTCTGAAGAAATTATATTCAAATACCGAAAATGCTGTTCCGTACCCGCTCTTTGAATCAGAAAGCTTATAATAACGCATAGCTTCCTTTACTCTTTTTTGTTTATAAAGGGCATCGCCTATGCCTTTGTTCGCAACCGGATAGTTTGCATCAATATCAAGAACTGCCTTCCATGCAGTTTCCGCTTCGGAATATTGACCGAGGGTATAACAATTAACTGCCTTTGTTATCGATTCCATAAAGCTTGTTCTTTCAAATTTATGAATAAACCCCGTAGCCTCATCAAGAACAAAAACATTGCCGTTGCTTGATACATCAACCGCAACAGGCTGGTTAAACTTCCCCTTTACCGCACCTTTTCCGCCGAATACCGCAAGCATATTTCCGTTTTGATCATATACAAATATATTGCAAGAATACGCGTCAATTACATAAATAACTCCGCTTGAATCCACACATATATCAACAAACCGCGGATTGCAAAAACGATTGGTTTCCTTATTGTAATACTTTTCTCCGTAAGCCTTTTCGGGATACACGTTTTCGCCTACCATATTGATTTTTTGTATTTGGTTAGAAGCGGCATCTTCACCGGTTGTCGCGTAAACCAAACCGTCATTTCCTATATCAAATGAGTAATACGAGGTCGGGGTATCCTTGATAAGCTTGCTTTGCTGCTCCTTTGAAGCAAATGTTCTTATAAGCAATCTTTTCAGGCTGAAACCAAGGCGGTTATCGCCGACATAGCCCTTAAAATCATTGTTAGCGTCAATCATCATAAAATATTGACCCTGCATTGTATATAGGAAACCTTGCTGTGTGATACCGATTTTGCTTATTTGAAAAGTCGCATTTTCATCAATGAGATCGGAATCGGGCTTCACAAATTGCTCAATAAATTCCCCCGACTGCGACATATGCACAATGCGTTCATTCAAGGTGTCCGCAACATAAATGTCATTGTTTGAAGAAACAAATACGCCTTTCGGATTGTTCAACGTGCCGCCGCAATCATATGATGTAACATAATTGCAATTTTGATCCAATTTTACAATTCTGTTATTGCCGGTATCAGCTATAAAAATATTGTCGTTTGAATCAATATATAAGTCGGAAGGCTGAGAAAGAGAACCGCCTTTTTCACCTAAATATCGTATCATCTGCGTAGAATTATGAGTTTGCGGAATGGACACCTCATTCCCGCTACCGTCAATTACATAATCTGTAGTTCCGAGCGCCGATGCATTAAGCGATGCTATTACAGCAACGCATATTGCAATCACTACAGTTTTTACTTGTTTCAAAAATACCACCTGCAAATCTGTAATTACTCTTTTATTCCGGAATGTGCCATTGCATTCATAACCTTACCCTGCATTGCTGTATAGACAACAATTGTCGGAAGAATTGTAATAAATGTAGCTGCTGCCATTGCCCCGGCTGTTGAAAGACTTGAAGCTCCGACCCCGCCCGAAATTGTTTGAACTGCCAACGGCAATGTTTTTAAGGCGTTATTTGAAATGTAGATCACAGGCCCCAGATAATCATTCCATGCCGAAGTAAACGAAAATACAACAAGGGTTGCCGTAGCGGACTTGATATGGGGCATAACAATCTTCCAAAATATTTGCCATTCATTTGCGCCATCAAGCCTTGCCGCTTCCAAATACGATTCCGGCATTTGTTCAAGAAATTGCTTTACGAGAAAGAAATTAAACGCAACCGCTAATTTAGGAATGATGAGCGCCCAATATGTATTTAATAAACCGAGATTTTTTATTACCAAATATGAGGGAATTGTTGTAACCTGTCCTGAAAACATAAGCGCTGCTAAAACCAATGCAAAAATCACATTGCCGCCTTTCGGGCGGTGCTTAACAAGTCCGTATGCTCCCATACAACAAACTATAACCGTTCCTGCAACCGAACAAATTGCAGTAAACAAGCTGTTAAATATGTACCTCAAAAACGGTACTTCCGATCCATCTAACGCATTAAAAAGATCTGAAAAATTAGAGAAATTCGGTCTTCTTGTAAAAAAGCGCGGTGGAAAAAGAAACAACTCGTCTAATGGCTTCAATGCAGTTGAAACGACGTATATCAGCGGCATTATCATAAAACACGCAAGCAGTGTCAGAAAAATCATTCTAAGAGTGTTGGAAAAAGAAAAAGTCAAAATCTTTTTGCCTCTGATTCGCAGGCTCTTGCCTTTGACTTCTGCCATATTTATTTCTCCCCCTATTTATCAGCAAGTATTTTTCTTAAGAATTTTCCCATCAAATAAGTTATCAGGAAAAGTATAACTGCAACCGCAGAAGCATAACCCATTTCAAATCTGATGAATGCATAATCATACAAATGTGCAACGATAGTATGTGCAGCATAGTTCGGACTTGGGAATCCCGCTATTGCCACAGCAACATCAAATACTCCGAAAGCGGCAGTGGTGCTGTTAATTGCCGCAAATAATAACTGCGGTTTCATTTGCGGAAGAATTATATAAAACAGTTCTTGCGAAGATGTTCTTATTCCGTCGATCATTGCCGCCTCGTGTTGATCCTCCGACATATTGCGGAATGCTGCCAAAAAGGTTAGGAAGCCTGTGCCCATTCCCATCCAAACGGATATGAAAATCACCACTCCGAGTATATATTTCGGATCAGTCGTCCATTGAATAGGGCTTGAAATAAGCCCTATCTTCATAAAAAGATTATTGAAAAGTCCGTATGCATCACCCGAAAAGAAGTAAAGCCATATTGCTGAAATTGCCGTACCGCTGACAATGGAAGGTGCATATATAGCAAGTGCAAAAAATTGCCTTGTGTGGTGTAGCTGGTTGATAATCCATGCAAGAACAAAAGACATAAGTAATGAAATAGGGCCTGAAATAAATGCAAATAGAAATGTATTCTTCAGTGCCGTCAAAAATTCCTTATCCTCAAGAATGAGGGTTTTATAATTTATTATTCCTACAAAAGACGGTGCTTCCAGCATATTGTAATTTGTAAAGCTTAAAAAAATTCCGACAACAACCGGTATTAAAGTAAATAAGAAGAAAAGAATCAGAAAAGGCATCAAAAACAAATATCCGACTTTTGTATTTGAATATGCCGCTTGTGGTGTTTTTCTCCGTTTTTTCAAAATAATTTCACTCCCGTCAGAGACCGCTTCACAAACGGCTCGGATACTTTATGTTGAACTGTTTAAGATGCACTTTCTCTTCGGCGCTGTAATTCTCTGTTAATATCATCAACTGCTGTTTCTATCGAATCACGCGAGTTGATTCCGGAAACAACAACCCGATTAAGTGCATTGGTTATATGACGGCTTACATAATAACCGCCTAAGACCACCGGTGCCTGTCTGACGCCGTCAAACGATTTTTCAATAGCGGTAAGCTCATCCTTTTCCCAGGGCAAAGAGGTAAAGACCGACCAGTTCGCACTGACCCAACGTGCACTTGAACCTAATGTAGATTCAATCCGATTGGCATATTCTGCCTGTGTCTCATCTGATGTCCACCAATCCAAAAACTCTAATGAAGCGTTTTTGTGTTTTGTTTGAGAAATCACCATACAGCATTCCGCCGAAATTGTACTGTGCGATCGATTGATATTACCGCTTTCATCTAAATGCCCGGGTATAAGCGCCAATCCCCATTTGCCGCGAATATCGCCGGCTGCCGCCTTAACTGTCATATATGCCTTATAGTCAACTATGCCTGCCGGCATTTCGCCGCTTCTGAATCTATTATAAAAGCTCGCCGTCTGCGGCACACCGTAAAGTGTATATAAATTTGTATACTCTACCAGTGCACGGTATGCACTGCTGCTGTCAAGCGCGGTTGTTTTTAAATCGTCGTGGTAATATTCGCCGCCCAATTGATACAAAAACATATTATAGCTGTCAACCGTCAACGGTACATAAAATTGCATTTTATTCTGATTAAGAATTGGAATAACCCTATTATACAGTTCGTCCCATGTATTTGGCAGCGAAAGACCCAATCTGCTGAATATATCCTTGCGGTATATCATACAGAGGAAGTTTTGAGTCTCAGGCAACGCATAAACTTTCCCGTTATATGTAAGCGGAACAAAATGTTCAGACTTAAAGCGTGACCTAATTGACTCAAAATTCGGTTGCTCCGATACATCAACCAACGAGTTTCGCATTGCAAATTCACCTATTGAAGAGCTTGAAACTCCTGTTGCAACATCAGGCGCTCTGCCGGAAGTTATTGAAAGCAAGAGCGCATTTGCACCGCCCGAATTAAGCTGACCCGCAGGTAAAACATTAAGATTAACCGCTACTCCCGTATTAGGGGTGAAGTCGGAATCTATCAGTTGTTTCATAATCTGACACCATTTCGTGCCTCTTGAGACCCAAACCGAAATTGTTTCCTTAATATTACCGTTTTCTTTTGAAACTGCCGCCACGTTGTTATAATCTTTCGTAAACGACAAAACAAAATTAACAAGGGAACCGTAGGTGCGCTCAAGGAAATTTGAGGATTTCACTGTTTTATCATTTGTATCGGATAAAATTTCAATAAAATCAAGTGTAAGCGGATGTGCCTGCATTTCGCTGAGCCACGAGCCATATGTCGTAATTATTTCCTCAATTGACTGAACCTTACTCGGAATTGAAAACGGATTATCGCGCATTTCTTTCAATTGCGAAACAAAACTCTTTATTTGATAATATTTCGACTGCTTACGACCTGCCAGCTTTTCAAAATCATTCATTGAGGTCTCCATATCCGAAATAATAGTATCAAACGAAGACATCAAATCGGGTATTTGCTTATCAAGCTCATAATCGTAATTTGTATCGGGATTTTGGCCGATTATCATTTTAATTTTGAGAAGCATTTGCGACATTATATCTGAATCGTTCTGCAATGCCGCGGTTATACTGCTGACATCGCCCTGTTTCGTTGTCAGAGTCAGAGTATGTTCACCGGCTTTTAAATAAATATAGTACGGTTTTTCTCCGTCGCCTAAAATCTCTGTACGCCATTTTTTACTGTAAGTAAATTTGTAGGCGTTGAATTCCTTAAAAGGCACCTGACCGTCTATTGCAATACTCCGATATGAAGGTATTCCGTCTCTGAAATTCATAAGCAAACGCATTGATATTGCATACAATCCGTCGGTATCAACAGAGAAATTATATGTGATTGCAGAATTAGCGCTTTGCCACAACGTTCCTCCGAATGTGTTTATTTTTGATTTTCCGTACTTATACGGGGTACAACCCGGATCTGACGAACTTACCGCACGTAAGGTTGATGAATTTTTAAAAAGCACCCGCTCAGAATCCTCGGCTTCAAAATGTACCGAACCCGAACCGAGTTTATAGCCGTTCTCATTATATTTTTGTTCGACGGTGGAATAATCCGATAATTCCGACGGCGAATATAATTCAATCGAATATAAATACAGATCTCCGGAAATATACTCCATTTCAAAGGAATGAGTCCCTGCCGTCAAATAAAACTGCAACGCACCGTCATAAGCGGCGTCTGTATCAAGAAAATCCTGCCATTGCCATTCAAAGTATTGCTCAACATCAGGTGCAACCTCATCACCGATAGAATTTACTATCGGTGCTCCCGCGTCCTTAAATAATCTGTAAAACGACAGGCTTTGCGCTTCCGAGTACGGAAATTGCCCGTCAATCTTTAACGAACGCATAATGGCGGACATGCCGTTATCAGCCGCAATATACTGCATTCTGACTGAATATATGCCGGTTGCAGGAACGGTAATATCCCATGAAATTTTATCGCAATTCTTTGTCCACTTAACAGCAGAAGTTTTGCCCTTGTAATTAAGGATTTCAGCATTTACGGCAGATGAAAACGCTTTTGCCGCAAAAGTTACAGGTTGAGCAATATCAGCCGGAGTATATCCATTCGCAGCAAATTCCGCTCTTACATCTGAAAAACTCTTATTTTCGGAGTATTGGAATGAAACGCCGTAATCGGAATCGGAATTTAATTGTTCGGCAAGCGTTTGACCCTTTGCCGAAGCTGTCATTGTAGACATCAGAATCAATATCGCCGACATAAACGATATCATTCTTTTGTAATTAAGCAATATAATTCATCCCTTCAAAAATCGCTCTTTTACCTTTTCTTCATCTTTCGCTTTTGAACCGCATAGATCACACCGTAACTTATTACCGCTGCCGATAAAATACAAAGCGTTTTATAAAATGCGCCGTTTGCATTTTCGGCAGAAAAGATCGGCAGCCTTTGTGATGCACTCAGGTTTTTAATGTTTTCTATCACAGTTCCGTCATTTGCAAAAGAAATCACATAATCAGCGGTATTATCGGCTTTACATTCGGCAATAACAGCGTCAAGCTCATTTTTATTAACCAATTTTTCTTCTGTCTCGGTATAATACTCATCAAGGTTTCCGTCCTTATAATCAGCCACATCAAGCAAAAGGTTATAAGCTGCTTCATCATCCATCAAGTCTCCCATAACGCTGTTTCTTGACAGGAAACTAAGCTTTAACCACTCTGCATGCATTTTCTCATAGGTTGATTTATCGCGAGCGTTTAAATTATCAAAATTCTTTTCAAATTCGAGAATAAACGAAGTGATTTCCTTTGAACTTTCATCATTATCATCTTCACTCGCCGAACTATAGGTCATAGAAATCTTGGCGTCTATGCTGTTGTTTATAGAGGAGAATGTAAAGTATGCTCCGCTTTCTACCAACTCGTCAAGCTGAACCAGCGAATAATATTCGCTGCCGCGTTCAAACTTTATAAGCTTCGTTCCGTTTTCCCACTTAATACGCATATAATAATGATTGTCCGTATTTCTTTCAATGGAAACGGTATAGTAATCGGCATCAATAATAGCGGGTTCTTTTCCGTCAATTGTAACCCATTTGCCGTTAAGCAACAACAATATATGAGTTCTGTTATCATTTGAAGACGGTCTGTTAATAAAACGCACAACAACACCGTTCGATGAGTCGCAGCTGTAATTTCCGTTAGCGGTCGGGTTCTTCAAAAATCCGATTACCGTATCACTTCCGAGTTTATGCTGCAACCCCGAATCAATTTTGAAATTCCATTTGTCAAGCTCTTTAATAGCTGGTTTATACACTGCCTGAGCACCGATTTTAAGCGACAGAGTAGTGTTTTGTTTGTCACCGGAATATGCACAGCCGATTGTTGAAAAGTCCCAATCTCCTGTATAGCCGGTTGAATTTTTATCAGCTATCATAACATTTGAAGCTCTGAATCCGTTACATCCGCCTATAGAGATATGAGTATCTTTTCCATAGGATTCCATATAATTATCTAACCTGTCATAAAAGCGGTCATTGCACTTTTCACCGTCAATAGTCAAGTACCAATGGTTATCCTCAGCTTTTTCAAAGCCGAATTTATGTACGGTAGCAAGATTAAATCCGGATAAATTCTTTACCTGTTCCGCCTCTCCGTTTTCATCAAAAAATGTCACCATCAATGTATCTCCGGCAGCCGGTCTCAGAATAAAGCATATGTTATCGGTCGTTTTATTATTTAATTGCTGACCCTTCACGGAATTTGCCAATCCCAACATCATAAATTGGCCGCCGCCACATCCCATGCCTATCCAATACAATTCATTTTGCGACATATCGTATTTCTTTGTGGTTGTTGCAAAGGCATAACCGCTCACCTTGTCGCAGGTGTTTTCAAAAGAATAACTTTCATCATTATCACCGGTGTAAGAAACCTCCGGGAAAGCGGAATACCAATCAAGTTTCTGTATTTTTACATTTTCCAACTGTTTTTCGCAATCCTCAAGCTTTTTCAAAAGCTGCGGCGGGATTTGATCCTTATTGCTTAATAAGTCGTATTCTTTTCTTGCGGCAACAATAGCATTTTGATCTGCCAAATCAACTTCAGACTGAGGCGGCAACGCATTTATAAGCGTAGCAACATAATAAGCGTCTTTAACTTCGGCAAGTTCACTTTCAAGCGCTTCCAAGATATTAAGTGCTTCAGCATCAACTATACTCTTTAAAAAGGCGTCCATTTCGTTATATGAATTGCGTAAGCTTTGAATTTTTTCATTTCTTTCTAAATAATTATCAACTGTAATTTTTCCCAAAGCTTTAACATTATTTACATTGTCCCCGAAATTTTCAGCCTCGATTTTTTTAGCGGCAAACTCCTGATCAATTTCCGTAAGCTTATTTAAAAGAGCCTTTATCTTTTCTGACATATTCGCATCAACTTTAACCATATCGTTTCCAAGAGATGTGTAATCAAGATAAATTTCGCATATGCTGTTTTTCAGAGCGGTATTATAATTTTCTGCCAACTCTTCCGGCGCCGGCAGAGCTTTGATTTTATTTTCAATTTCATCTATCCGTTTTTTTAAAGCCTTGTCAAGTTCATCGTACATATACATACGGGTTTCCAATACTTTTGCAAGTCCTGCATCGGAAATTGCATATCTGTACGGCGAAGCGTCATACTCATTAACTATCTTTTCAGCTTCTTCAAGATTTGACGGATTTTTTTGAGCATTTGTGTCTGCTTCGTTGACTAATGATGCCGTCTTTTCCCCTGTATACGGAGTAACATCTGCCTTTAACACAGAATTGCCTATTCCGCGAGCAGTAATTCTCATATATATCGGTTTGTCAGCATATGAACTAAAATCTATTCCTACCGTTACAGGCGCATTCGCTGCCGTTAGATTTGCACCCCATATATTCAAATATATATTACCGTCATTGCTCTTTTTAAACTGCCAAAGTCTGCTTGAGCTTTCAGGATCATTAAAGAAATTATTATTTGTTCCGCAAAACGTTGTCCATCCGGGAGCAAAATGTCCTATATGAACACCGCCGTTATTTTCAATTTTTACAGCGCAAAAAGATTTTTCGCTGCCGTCAGAAAACAGGGGATCGGTTGAAAATCCGTATTCTATCCAATATTGTGAACTCATAATTACATTTTCGATATATGTTTCAACATTGAAAACATCTGATTCGCCTTTTTCGGAATCTATTAAAGCAACCGGAGACATTACCGCCACGGAAGTCGACTCCGACTCCAACGATAACGAATATTTTCCGTTATCAGCATTAAAATCGGATTTCGGGCAAGTTGATTTTTTTATTGACGATGGATCGTTCATATCGGAATAAGAATCTGAATATACCGACATAACTCCATTGGAAATTTTGCGGTCTGCTTTAAACAAAAACGCATTATCTGTTGTTAACAATCTTTCGCACGAGGCAAAAAAATGAAGTGAAATTCCGTTTTCGAGAGCATCGGCGGGAAAATGATTTTCAAGTTTCAAATAATTCTTTACATCTTCTGTGCAATCTGTTCCGTCAAGAACAATATTATTCCATGTCATATACCAACTGCCGTTTTGTTTTGTAACCCCTATCGTAGAAACCCTGTTGCGCGTAAACTGAGCGGCCGTTGTTTTAATATTTATTTCTTTGTTTTCCAACAACACATATAATCTTACAGCATTTTCATTGCCGTAACCGTTTTGTCTGAATATTCTTATTGAGTTTGTATCTTTCATATCCAACGAATAAGCAGAACTCAATCCAAAACTGGTTGATGCTTCAAGAGCTTCCCTGCATTGGAGCTGAAATTTTGTAGATATCGGATATACCGATTTGCTCATAATGGAAAAAGCCGAATTATTATCATTGGGAGAATCGGTTTTTATGTAATATCTGCCCTCACCGTCCGTACTCATAGTATTATGAGAATCATCATGTTCAACCAGCCATTCTGTGCCATCAGTTAAAACTATTCTTTCATCAGAATTTCCTGCTCCCAACGTCATAAGACAAGGTAAAATCGCAGTAATTGTTAAAACAAATGCACAAAAGCAACATAATGTTTTTTTATACAAGCTCATAATATTTTCTCCTTTTACTGTTTTTTGAAAGTGTTTGGTTGTTTTAACTATTTTTTTCAATTTTAACAGATAAAAATATAGCTTACAAGTGATTGAAATGTTTAGAGCAATTTTTGCACACTCATTCGCAATAATTATATTGTTTATGTTTTTTTATGTATTTAATTATCTTGTATATTTATTCCAAAACAGTGCTGGCATTATTTGATAAGATTGTTTTAATTATTATCCTTTTAATATATTCAAACTATGTTTTTATCAAACTAAATACAATTATTAAAATCACAATTCATTCGTTTGTTTCTGCAATTTTTTGTGTTCCGGCTTTGTTTTGCCGCCTCATTTTGCACTTTAATAAAAACAACTGAAATGCTGTTATCAAAAATCACATAACCGACTTCCCCGCATTTGATAAAATCTATTTGACAATTTGCTTTTTATCATATATAATATATTTGTAACAAGGTTTGAGTGTGATGTCAAATTTGACTTTTCAGATTATGACATTGGTTTGAGTAACAAGGTCGGATTTTTCCCATAAAGGGAGAAGTCCGGCCATTTTTGCGTTTTAGAGCAATTTAAAACGCCCGCAGCTAAATTCGGTAATCACAAGATTGACCGACCAATTCTGTTTAAAGCAGGATAGGTCGGTCTTTTTTGTTTTTACATAAAGTGTTACAACCGACAGGGACTAATCGGTTTTGGCGGATAAAATTTCCCCACAGCTTTGCCGCAAAGCCTTATAATACGTCAGTATTATCGCATTTTGCGGTCTTCGCTGCGAAAAAATTTTATTTCCGACAAAACTGCTCCGCACCCGCAAACGGGCGTTTCGTCCCTGACGGATGTAACACAAAAAGCCGGAGCTTTTCTGCCTTTAAAAAGATTTTTACACTTTACACTTGAGATTTCTTTAAGGCAGCAAGGCTTACGGCGGAAAGGAGAGGGTGATCTATCACCGAAAACAGCAAAAGCCTTATACCCGTTATCCTGAAAGACGAAAATTACGGAGTGGGTATAACCAATTACGCAGACACGGTAGTGTTTGACGGAAACAAAAGCCTCGTATCCATACGCTTCGGCGGCTACCCCGAAACGGTGCTCGCTATGTCCGACGCTCTGTTCAGCGGCAGTAAAATTGCATTAAGACTGCCCAAGGAAAAGAGCGAAACGGAGCTTACTACACACGGCGGCAATTACAGCCGCCGTGTGAAAGCGGGAGATACCGCGTCGGAGTGTGTGCTGAGAGCGAACGGCGATGAGAAAAAGGAAAAAGACGAAAATCCGCGCGACCTATACATTTTCTGTAAGGACG
>ERZ808246.742-NODE-742-length-25886-cov-2.918044_pt1 | contig 25886 bp, 18 predicted proteins | sample MGYA00521083_ERZ808246 | MGnify/ENA primary metagenome ERZ808246 (study PRJEB31516, sample SAMN03275577) | gut metagenome | biome: mammalia-associated habitat; material: feces | host: Papio cynocephalus | place: Kenya | collected 2012-07-07 ... | reverse complement strand
GGAGGGCGAAGAAGTCGCGGTGTTTGTGAGAAAGATGTTCCTCACAGGTGGAAGCTGGGACGGTGTCAGAACAGAGGTCAATGAAGCAGTGAGAAATGAAGAGAGCGTTATAATATAAATGGAAACCTGTCGCGTAAAGTGGCAGGTTTTTCTTGATAGTATCATAGGGACGTAGCTTTTGTCATGAAGAGTGTCCCTATGTAATATGGAAAAATGTGACAGGGGACGATCCTCGTGACAAAAGGAACGTCCCTGAAAATAAACAAGTGACAAATTCCCCCGAACAGGTTATAATAAAACGAGCTGGCGTCCTACGCCAAATAGATTACGGAGGAAAGAAAAATGACAAATTGGAAAAATCTTGATACTTTGGATTCTTACAAGGCACTTGAGGCATGTAAGGGCAGTGTAGATCTCACAACTGTTATGGCTGGTGAGAGCGGTGCAAACCGTGCGAAGAACTACAGTGTACCAATGGCAGAGAAGCTTACTTACAACTTCGCTGCAAAGGAAGTGGATGACACAGTTTTGGAGAAGCTTGCAGCCCTTGCCAAGGAAGCAGAACTTGTTGACAAGTTCCAGGAGCTTTACAATGGTGCCGTTATCAATACAGGAGAGAACCGTCTGGTTCTTCATCAGATGACACGTGGTCAGCTTGGCGAGCCAGTCAAGGCAGACGGCGTAGACAAGAGAACATTTTATGTAGAGCAGCAGAATCGTATTGCAGAGTTTGCAAATAAGGTACACAATGGCGAGATCACAAATGCAGCCGGTGAGAAGTTCACAACTGTTGTACAGATCGGTATCGGTGGTAGTGACCTTGGTCCTCGTGCAATGTATCTGGCATTGGAGAACTGGGCAAAGAAGAACGGTACATTCAAGATGGATGCGAAGTTCATCAGCAACGTTGATCCAGATGATGCGGCAGCGGTTCTTGCATCTACAGATGTAGCACATGCAATCTTCGTACTTGTATCAAAGTCAGGTACAACATTGGAGACACTAACAAATGAGTCCTTCGTGAAGGATGCACTTGCAAAGGCAGGTCTGGATGCTTCTAAGCATATGATCGCAGTTACAAGTGAGACATCTCCACTTGCAAAGAGCGATGATTACCTTGCAGCATTCTTTATGGATGATTATATCGGTGGTCGTTATTCTTCTACATCAGCCGTTGGTGGTGCCGTACTTTCACTGGCATTTGGCCCGGATGTATTTGCACGTTTCTTAAATGGTGCAGCCGCAGAAGATGAGACTGCAAAGAATACAGACATTATGAAGAACCCGGCTATGCTTGATGCGTTGATCGGTGTTTACGAGCGTAACGTACTTGGTTACCCTGCAACAACCGTTCTTCCATATTCACAGGCATTGAGCCGTTTCCCTGCACATCTGCAGCAGCTTGATATGGAGTCCAATGGTAAGTCTGTAAACCGTTTTGGTGAGCCGGTTGATTACCCAACAGGTCCAGTTCTCTTCGGTGAGCCGGGAACAAACGGACAGCATTCCTTCTATCAGTTGTTACATCAGGGAACAGATATTGTTCCATTGCAGTTTATCGCATTCAAGAACAGCCAGATCGGCACGGATGTAGAGATTCAGGGAAGCACAAGCCAGAAGAAGCTCTGCGCAAATGTTGCTGCTCAGATCGTAGCATTTGCATGTGGTAAGAAGGATGAGAACAGCAACAAGAACTTCAAGGGTGGCCGTCCATCTTCTATCATTATCGGTGAGCAGCTTGATCCGGAGACACTTGGTGCACTGCTTGCACACTTCGAGAACAAGGTTATGTTCCAGGGATTCCTGTGGAACATCAACAGCTTCGATCAGGAAGGTGTTCAGCTCGGTAAGGTACTTGCAAAGAAGGTACTTGCACACGAGACAGATGGCGCGTTGAAGGTATTCAGTGATCTGCTTAACATCTAAGAAGATATTAACGTAATAATATAAAAAGAGACTTTTATTGCACATAGGTTGCGTGATAAAGGTCTCTTTTTATATTAGAAATAAATGGAAAATACTCTTGCATTTTAAAAAAAGTTAGTATATACTAACTTATAGTTAGGTCTGGCTAACCTAATGCGTGTAAATCATTTCGGAACTCCTGCTTCTGAACGAGGAGAGACTGTCAGAAGCAAGAGGCTCCGTTAAAATGCAAATTGAAAGGAGTACATAACAATGGATTATTTAGAAATTGAAAAAGTTATTGGCCGTGAGATCTTGGATTCCAGAGGAAATCCAACTGTAGAGGCAGAGGTTTATCTGGCAGATGGAACCATCGGCAGAGGTACTGCACCAAGTGGTGCATCCACTGGAGAATTCGAGGCACTGGAGCTTCGTGATGGCGATAAGAGCCGTTATCTTGGCAAGGGTGTAACAAAGGCAGTTGAAAATATCAATACAATTATCAATGATGCAATCGAGGGCATGGATGCATCTGACATCTATGCGGTTGATCAGGCTATGATTCAGGCAGATGGCACAAAAGACAAGTCTAAGCTTGGTGCGAATGCAATTCTTGCAGTATCTATTGCATGCTGCCGTGCAGCAGCGACATCCCTTGACATTCCTCTGTACCGTTTCCTTGGCGGTGTATCTGGAAATCGTATGCCAGTTCCAATGATGAACATCGTAAATGGTGGATGTCATGCACTTTCTTCCGGACTTGATGTACAGGAGTTCATGATTATGCCCGTTGGCGCGCCATCGTTCAAAGAGTGCCTGCGTTGGTGTGCAGAAGTATTCCATGCATTGGCAGCAATCCTGAAAGAGCGTGGACTTGCAACATCCGTTGGTGATGAGGGTGGATTTGCACCTGCTTTGAAGTCCGATGAGGAAGCAATCGAGACAATTCTTGAAGCTGTAAAGAGAGCAGGCTATGAGCCAGGCAAGGATTTCAAGATTGCTATGGATGCAGCATCTTCTGAGTGGAAGAGCGAAAAAGGAAAGGGTTACTACAAGCTTCCAAAGGCTGGTACAGAGTATACGGCTGAGCAGTTGATCGAGCACTGGGCAGCACTTTGCGAGAAATATCCAATCATCTCAATCGAGGATGGTCTGGACGAAGAGGATTGGGAAGGCTGGCAGAAGCTGACCGCAAGACTTGGCGGTAAGGTTCAGCTTGTCGGTGATGACCTGTTCGTAACAAATACAGAGAGACTGGCAAAGGGAATCGAGCTTGGCGCCGGAAATGCAATCCTGATCAAGTTGAATCAGATCGGATCTGTTTCTGAGACATTGGAAGCAATCAAGATGGCTCACAAGGCTGGTTACACAGCAATCAGCTCACACAGATCTGGTGAGACTGCCGATACAACGATTGCAGATCTTGCCGTTGCACTTAACACATGTCAGATCAAGACGGGTGCACCTTCTCGTTCTGAGCGTGTTGCAAAGTACAACCAGCTGCTCCGTATCGAGGAAGAGCTTGGCGCAAGTGCTGTATATCCAGGAATGAAGGCATTTAATGTAAAGCAGTAATAAAAATCTGCCGATATATAAGATAGAAGAAAGAAAAAAAGTCGTCGGACTGGGACTTGGATTCCCGGCTCGGCGGCTTTTCCGTTTTAAGAATTAAAATACAACAACCAACAGCATCTTGAACTGTTCTGCACCATAGACCGCGTGTGGATGCTTGGCTGGCATGACGATGGATTCACCTTCGTGCAGGATATATTCGACACCATCGATTGTAATTCTGCCGACGCCATCTAAACAGGTAACAAATGCATCGCCGCCGGACTCGTGGGTGCTGATCTCCTCGTCTTTGTCAAAGGCAAATAACGTGATAGATACGGCGTCATTCTGGGCGAGTGTCTTGCTGACAACTTGTCCCTCCTGATAAGCAACCTGATCCTTCAATACATGCACTTCTGATTTCGTAATATTTTTAATAAGATTCATAAAAATGTCTTCCTTTCTTTCTGAAAATCCATGTTTAAACATAAAAATTATATCATGTCGCCTGACGGCTCCATGTGTGTTTTCGCAATATGCCGGCTTGTGCAAGCACAGCCGTCGCATTACTCATTATAGCATAAACTCTATTATACCCCATATATTTAATATGAAAATAGTAAAAAACTTCATAAATTAAAGGAAATATGTTGTCAAAAGCTGGAAAACTGTGTAATATGGAAACATCGTTTGTCATAAAAATGATATTTATGGCAGAGGCATGTGAATAAAACAAAGGAGAGTAGGAAACATGTGGGAAGCAATCAATGACTTTTTGACAAAAGTAGACGACTTCGTCTGGGGCCCGCCACTTATGGTATTGATCATTGCAGGTGGTATCCTTCTGACTATCCGCATGGGTGTGCTGCAGATTCGTAAACTGCCGCTTGCCCTGAAATGGATGGTGAAAAATGAGGAAGAGGGCGAAGGTGAGGTAACCTCGTTCGGTGCACTCTGTACGGCACTTTCGGCGACAATCGGAACCGGAAATATCGTCGGTGTTGCAACAGCAATTGGAGCTGGTGGTCCAGGCGCCCTGTTCTGGATGATACTTGCGGCATTCTTCGGAATGGCAACCAAGTATGCAGAGGGATTACTTGCAGTTAAGTATCGTGTGGTAGATGCAGACAATCATGCACTTGGTGGACCGTTCTACTATATCGAAAAAGGTATGGGAGAAAAGTGGAAATGGCTTGCGAAGATCTTTGCATTCTTCGGCATCTGTGTTGGTTTGTTCGGTATCGGAACATTCTCACAGGTAAATGGTATTTCCTCAGCAGTAAAGGGATTTTTCGATCCGAATGAATCATGGCGCGTAGAGATTCCTGGAATTGGTACATATTCGTGGACCGTTGTAATCGCATCTCTGATCCTGAGTGTCTGCGTGGCACTTGTATTGATTGGTGGTATCAAGCGTATTGCAAATGTATCCCAGATCGTCGTTCCATTTATGGCTGTGCTTTATGTCCTGCTTTGTCTGGTGCTTCTCATCTGTAATATCAAAGAGATTCCGGATGCGATCGTAACAATCGTAAAGGGCGCGTTCAATCCAAAGGCAGTGACCGGTGGTGTTGTAGGTACGATGATTGTTGCAATGCAGAAGGGTGTTGCAAGAGGTATCTTCTCAAATGAGTCTGGTCTTGGTTCAGCACCAATTGCTGCAGCGGCTGCAAAGACGAAGGAACCGGTACGTCAGGGCCTGGTATCTATGACAGGTACATTTATTGATACAATCATCATCTGTACGATGACAGGACTTTCTATCGTTCTGACAGGTGCATGGCAGCAGGAAGGTTTAGAGGGTGTACAGGTAACAACCTACGCATTCCAGAAGGGACTTCCAATTTCCGAGCAGGTAGCTGCATTCCTGCTTATGCTGTGTCTGGTATTCTTCGCATTTACAACGATCCTCGGATGGGATTACTATTCGGAGCGTTGTCTTGAATACCTGTCAGGCAGACATAAGAAAGTTATTCTTGTATATCGTTGGCTGTATATCCTGGCAGTTTTCATCGGACCATACATGACAGTAAAGGCAGTATGGACGATCGCAGATATCTTTAACGGTTTGATGGCGATTCCAAACATGATCGCAATTTTCGCTTTGAGTGGTGTTGTTGTGAGGGAGACAAAGGACTTCTTCAAGCGCCATGCAGAGCAGGAAATGTTTAAGTAGGTATAGAGGTATTCGTCCTTAATGACAAAGTGTGGAGTTTTGATATTAAAATTAAAACTTCACACTTTTTTCACAATTTTTATTAGCACTCACTATTGACGAGTGCTAATAAGTGTGCTATAGTACACCTAGAACATGAGGGAAGACCTAGAGAAGGGAACCCGAAAGAGTGGAAACACTCAAGATACAATGTTCAAATAAAAATAGATGATGTGAGATATAAAAGGAGGTATGGCTTATGTTAATGCCAAGTTTATTTACAAATAGTTTTATGGATGATTTCTTTGATGCACCAAGTTTTGGTGTTTACAAGTATGATGCACCGGCACAGAATCTGATGAGTACCGATGTGTTCGAGAAAGAAGACGGTTACGAGATTGATATGAACCTTCCGGGATTCAAGAAGGAAGATGTAACCGGCGAAGTAAAGGATGGTTACCTGATTATTAAGGCTTCTACAAAGAACTCTAAGGATGAGAAGGATGCCAAGGGCAAATACATCCGTAAGGAACGTTATGAAGGTTCCTGCAACAGATCCTTCTATGTGGGTGATGCGATTACACAGGATGACATCAAGGCAAAATTTGAGGATGGTGTCCTGAAGATCACGGTTCCAAAGAAGGAAGCAAAGCCGGAAGTGGAAGAGAAGAAATTCATTGCCATCGAAGGATAATTTAAATAGCTAGTCAGACGATTTTTCGTTTCCCCTCTCTTACTGGGCGGCCGCCAATATGGCGGTCGCCCTTTTTGCATTTATAATTAATTCTAGCAATTTTTCATATCAGGAAGTCTGAGTTGTTAATTGGGCATCCAGACAGCTAGGCGGATTGACAGATGACCGCTGCGGTGGGAGTCCTCCGTTTGGACAGACATTGCCGTGCAACATGCATATCGTTGAACGGAATCCGTTTATCCCGGTAAACAATAAACTCTTCATGTCCTTTTCCAAGAATTAGAAGAATGTCGTCTGTATGAAGCAGGGAGATACCCTTTTTGATTGCTTCTTTGCGATCATGCACGATTTCGTAGTTATCGTAGGAAAGTCCTGACGTCATATCGTGGTAAATCTGTTCTTGATCTTCATTATGTGGGTCATCGTGCGTCATTATGACATAATCGGCATGTTCACAGGCAATCGCGGACATCTTTGCGCGCTTGTCCCGGTCTCTGTCTCCGGTGCAGCCAAATACAACATAGATATTGCCGGAGGTAAGTGCACGTGCAGCGGTCAGAACCTTGCTCATGGCATCCGGTGTGTGCGCATAGTCGACAACAATCAGATTGCTTCCTGCGTGGATGCATTCGGTTCTGCCCTTCGGAAGCGTAAGTGTTGTGGCTGCCTGCGCGATGGTGGCACTGTCAAACTGCTCCAATGTCAGAACCACAACGGAAGCCATCAGATTGTAGATATTGTAGGTGCCGATCAGATTGGTTGAGAAGTCCTGCGTAAATGCAGGGCACTGTACCGAGAATTCTGTATGCTGCTTGTCTGCGGCATCTAAAGTTACTTTGAAATCTCCACCGGTAAAACCAAAGGTCACATTCTCATTTTCTTCAAGCAGGAAATAGTGCTTGTAGGAATCGTCATAGTTGATGATCGCTTTGCCGGATGGCTTTAACATGCGGAATAATTCCTGCTTCGCAAGGGCATAGCGCTTCATTGTCTTATGGAAATCCAGATGATCCTGAGTCAGATTTGTAAAGACTGCGTAGTCAAACTGCAGCGTCTCGACGCGGTTGTTGGCAAGTCCCTGACTGCTTACTTCCATGACAACATATTCACAGCCGAGTGACAGGCATTGCAGCAGAATCGTATACAGGTCATAGATGTCGGGCGTGGTGTTCGCGAGACTGCGGATCTTCTCGCCGACGTAGAAGCCGATCGTGCCGATGTAGCCACATTTTCTGCCAAGCTTATTTAACATCTGGTGAAGCAGAAATGCCGATGTGGTTTTTCCGTTTGTGCCAGTGATGCCGATCAGCTTGAGCCTGCTGATTTCCTCGTAGTAAGTATCCTTTAAATAATTGACCAGATAAGCTCTGGTATCTTCCACGATGCAGGTTTCCACCTCGTAGCTTCCTTCCTCGCAGATGATCTTCGCTGCGCCATTTTCAATCGCCTGCCTGATATAGGCATGTCCGTCGTGGTCAATGCCGCGCAGTGCTACAAATGTGTCCCCTTTTTCGATTTTTCTTGAGTCTATTTTTACGTTCATTTATCTCCCTGTCTTTCCTGAAAATATGTGTTAAAACATCCTAAATACCCCTGTTAACATAACATACCAAATAATTGCATCAAAGTTGCATCAAAAGTGTAACGAAGTTGCAAAATAAATATTTATATTTTGTATAAATATCAAACATTTTTCATTTACAAAACATATGTTCTATACTAAAATAAAAATAGTATACAAAAAGAGTAACAGATTTATTTATGTGGAGTGACGGTATGCGGCAGTATATAGCAATTGATCTGAAATCATTTTATGCTTCGGTGGAGTGCGTGGAGCGGGGGTTAAATCCGCTTACAACGAACCTCGTCGTAGCAGATGAGAGCCGGACAGAGAAGACAATCTGTCTGGCTGTTTCGCCGTCCCTGAAATCGTATGGGATATCGGGACGCGCGCGCTTGTTCGAGGTAGTGCAGCGGGTAAAAGAGATCAACCGTCAGAGACTGGCATTTGCGCCAGGACGCGAATTTACCGGATCGTCGTATGAGAATCTGAAGGTGAAGGCAGATCCAAGGCTGGCGTTAGATTATATTGCGGCAAAGCCGCGGATGGCGTATTACATGGAATACAGTACGCGCATTTACGATATCTACCTGAAATACGTGGCACCGGAAGATATGCACGTCTATTCGGTGGATGAGGTGTTTATTGATGCGACGGCATACTTGCACACCTATCATATGACTGCCAGACAACTTGCTGAGACGATGGTGCGCGATGTCTATGACACGACCGGCATTACCGCCACGGCGGGGATTGGAACGAATTTGTATCTGGCAAAGATCGCGATGGATATCGAGGCGAAGCACATGCAGCCGGATGAGCGGGGCGCGCGGATCGCGGAGCTTGATGAGCGAAGTTACCGGGAACTGCTTTGGAATCATGAGCCACTGACGGATTTCTGGCGTGTCGGAGCAGGTTATCAGAAGAAGCTGCAGGCACAGGATCTATATACGATGGGGGATATCGCGCGGTGTTCGCTGGGCGGAGAAAATGATTACTATAACGAAGAGCTTCTGTATAAACTTTTTGGTGTGAATGCAGAGCTGCTGATCGATCATGCATGGGGGTATGAACCGTGTACGATCGCAGAGATTAAGGCGTACCGGCCGGAGAGTAACAGCATTAGTTCCGGGCAGGTACTGCAATGTCCATATACGTGTGAGAAAGCGCGTGTGGTCGTGCAGGAAATGACGGAGGGACTGGTGCTGGATCTGGTCGAAAAGGGGCTTGTCACGAATCAGATGGTATTGACCGTCGGCTATGATATCGAGAATCTGTCTGCGGGGGCAAATGGATATCACGGCGAGGTGACGCGTGACCGCTATGGACGGAAGGTGCCGAAGCATGCACACGGCACGGAGAATCTGGATGGATATTCGTCTTCTACGAATAAGATTGAGGCAGCCGTGCTTCGCTTATATGACCGGATTGTGGATGAGCATCTGCTTGTGCGGCGGATGTATGTGGTAGCCAATCATGTGATCCGAAAGGAAGATGTGAAGGAAGAGATTTCCGGGTTCGAACAGCTTGACTTATTTACGGATTATGCGGCCTTAGAAAAAGAGAAGGAAGCAGAGAAGCAAAAGGAAGCAAAGGAAGAACAGATCCAGCAGGCATTGCTTGCAATCAAACATAAATACGGCAAAAATGCAGTTCTCCGTGGAATGAATTTCCGGGAGGGTGCGACGGCACGTGACAGGAATAATCAGATCGGAGGGCATAAGGCGTGAGACGGGATTACAGTGATATTATCGACCGGGAGCGCCCGGTGTCGAAGAAGCATCCGCCGATGGACCGGATGATGCGCGCAGCACAGTTTGCCCCGTTTGCAGCGCTTACAGGGCATGACGAAGCGGTGCGGGAGACGGCACGGCTGACAGAGGAAGAAATCGAACTCGATGAGTATGAGGTTGCGGAACTAAACCGGAAGCTGCAATGGCTAGCGGAGCACAAGGATACGGAAGTGGCGGTCGTACATTTTGTAAAGGATGCGAAAAAAGAGGGCGGTGCCTATGTGAAGGACACCGGGATTTTGAAGAAAATAGATGAACATACGCATACACTTGTGTTAGTATGTGGACAGGAAGAAGTGCAAATAGACATATGGAAAATAATAGAAATTTTAATCTGATTTTAATCTTTCCTACCTTATAGATTAATTTTGGTGCCGTAAGATAAGGACACAATCAAGAACAGCAAAGAACAAATCACAAAATAGCTGTTATAGAAAATGGAGGATATCAGATATGGATCAGTTAGAAAAGGTAGAAAAAATCAGAGAGAAAACAGGCGTCAGCTATGAGGATGCCAAGGGCGCGCTGGAAGCATGCAATTATGATCTGCTCGATGCGATCGTGTATTTAGAGAAGCTTGGAAAGATCAAGGCACCGGAGGTTGGAACCTACACGACGACTCCACAGGAGACATCGAATGAGCTGGCACAGGCGCAGGCAGCCTATGAGCAGTCCTGCAAGAAGAAAACATTCGGCGAGCGTATGGATGAGTTTTTCGCATGGGTCGGTGACATCATCAAGAAGGGCTGCGAGAAAAACTTTATCATTGAGCGGAAGGGCGAGCGGTTTATGCGGATGCCGATCATCATATTTATACTGCTTTTGATCTTCGCGTTCTGGATCTGCGTACCACTTTTGATCATCGGACTCTTCTGCGACTGCCGTTACCATTTTGAAGGTGACGCGAAAACAGTCCAGGACATCAACAACGCCTGCGACAAGGCATCTGACGCTTGTACAGGAGTGAAGGAAGATATTAAGAAGTAAAAATCTGAAACCTAGAGATAGGAAAATCATGAGATAAGAAAATTATGAGATAGGGAAAACGATTACGTATGAAAAAAATATATTTCAGATATGTATAGTACCAATTTTAATGCAGACCATTGGAACATGTCGGTACTTAACGAATTGTGCCGGTTTACTGGTGCAATGAGTTTAGTACCGCTACATGTGGAAGTGAGCGGGAGCGCGTCTGCATGTAATTGGATACTATACATATCTGGTATAAGCATTAAGACGTAATCGTTTTCCTGTTTATAGGAGACGATATGAGCAAGATTTTGATCATTGAAGATGAAGCGGGCATCGCCCGTTTCGTCGAACTGGAATTAAAGCATGAAGGAAATGAAGTCGAGAAGGCGGCAGACGGCAGAGAGGGCTTGGATAAAGCCCTCTCCGGTTCGTTTGACCTGATCTTGCTTGACGTGATGCTGCCGGGATTAAATGGCATGGAAGTGTTGCGCAGACTCCGGCAGGAGAAGGACACGCCGGTCATCATGCTCACGGCACGCGACGCCGTGATGGACAAAGTAGCGGGGCTGGACGCAGGTGCGGATGATTATATCACGAAGCCATTTGCCATCGAGGAACTGCTGGCGCGTATCCGTGTCGCATTAAAGAAGCACGCGCGCACAGAGGAGGCACCGACGCATAAGCTGGAGATGCTCGGCGTCTGCTTGGACGAAGACAGGCACGAGGTGACGGTGCAGGGAGAAAATGTGGAGCTTACGAACCGTGAGTTCGAGCTGTTGCACACGCTGATGCGGAACAAGAATATTGTACTTACCCGCGAGAAGCTCTTAAATGAAGTCTGTGGGTATGATTATGTCGGTGAGACGAATATCATTGATGTGTATGTGCGGTATCTGCGGACGAAGATCGACGATCATTTTGGAATCAAGCTGATCCAGACGGTCCGCGGCGTCGGATACTGCATCAAGGAGTCTTAGGAGTGATTGGATGAGAGAAGAACGAACAAACCGGAAGACAACCTCTATCGCCCGGAAGATTCATGTCGGATATTGGTTCCGGCGCTTTTTTGCGTTGCTGGGACTCGATATTGTGATACTCGGAATGCTGTTCGCGGCGGTGCTGGTATGGCGGCTTGACACGACAGATTCCGACTGGATGTCCGGGGCGAAGCCTGTGCATATTACGTGGTCGGGCGATTCGTATGCCACCTGGACGATGACAACACAGGTTGGTGAGAGCACAGAGGATTTCCAGATCCATGATTTTGCGGATTATGCGGCAATGCCCCTCATCGTCGTTGGCGCGGTGGAGATTATAATGCTCATTTCCGCGGGCTTTGGCACACGGAATATCAGACGGAAGCTGCGTCCGCTGAATGATCTCGCTGTGCGTGCGGAGGCACTGTCGAATATGAGCGGTGATGAGGTGAATCTGGAGCATCTGGAACAGGCAATCTCGAATGTTTCCGTCGATGCGAATGATATACGGATATCGACCGGGGATAAGGATTTGCAGAGCATTGAGGTGGCACTGAATAATCTGCTTGCTCGGATGCAGGAGAGCAAGCGGCAGCAGGCGCGGTTCGTGTCGGATGCGTCGCATGAGCTGCGGACGCCAATCTCGGTGATTCAGGGCTATGTAAATATGCTCGACCGCTGGGGCAAGGAAGATGAAGACGTATTAAATGAGTCGATTGAAGCACTGAAGAATGAGTCCGACCATATGAAGGATCTGATCGAACAGCTTCTGTTCCTGGCGCGCGGCGACAGTGGACGGAATACATTGAAGCCGGTGGAAGTGGATTTGAATGACCTGGTGCAGGAGGTGTATGAGGAATCCGTGATGATTGATGAGACGCATCCGTATGAGTTTGTGGCTTGCCCGGGCTGTATGGTGCGCGGTGATGTTGCCATGCTGAAGCAGTCCATCCGTATTTTCGTGCAGAATGCAGCGAAGTATTCAAATAAGGGCGATACGATTCATTTTACAGTCGGGCGGTCGGAGCAGGGCGTCTATTATCAGGTGCAGGATGAAGGCATTGGCATGCAGGCAGCCGAGGTCGTGCATATCTTCGAGCGTTTTTATCGTTCGGATGAGGCACGAAACAGTGAGACGGGCGGATCGGGACTTGGACTATCCATTGCGAAATGGATCGTGGATGCGCACGATGGACAGATTGACGTGCTGACCAGACCAGATTTTGGAACGCGGTTTCGCGTGACATTCCCTTGTAGTACTGGCGCAAATATGGTACAATAATGTTTCAATTTTAGTGTTAAGATAAAGAATTGTGAACGTGCGGGGAGTGTAAGAATAAAGGATATGAAATCTTCAAAGAAATCACAGAAAAAAGAACAGGGTTTGAACATTATTATTGTTGGATGCGGTAAAGTTGGCAGCACGCTGGTAGAGAAACTCAGCAAGGAATCCCATGATATTACAGTAATCGATCAGAAGAACGAAGTCGTTCAGCGAATCACAGAGGATTATGATGTTATGGGCTTTACCGGAAATGGTGCAAGCTACAGCATTCAGATCGAGGCGGGTATTCAGGATGCCGACGTATTGATCGCCGTGACGGAAAGTGATGAGCTGAATCTGCTCAGTTGTACGATCGCGAAAAAGGTCGGTGACTGTGCGACCATCGCGCGTGTCCGGAACCCGGATTACAGTATGGAGCTTTCGTATCTTCGTAATCAGCTTGGACTTTCTCTGATTATCAATCCAGAGTTAGAGACTGCACGCGAGATTGCGCGTCTGCTGCGTTTGCCATCCGCATTGGAAATCAACTCCTTTGCACGTGGACATGCGGAGCTTGTCAAGTTCAAGATTCCGAAGGAAAATCTGCTGCATGATAAGCCAATTTCAGCGATGCATGAGTTAAACTGTGATATGCTGGTGTGTGGTGTCGAGCGGGATGGAAACCTGATTATCCCGGATGGTTCCTTTATCATGCGCGGCGGCGATGCCGTGACATTTCTTGCGACGCCGACAAACAGTATGGATTTCTTCAAGAAGATTGGTGTAGATACACATAAGGTCAAAAACTGCATGATCATTGGCGGAGGAAAGACCTCATATTATCTTGGGAAGCAGTTGACTTCGACAGGTGTGGAAGTCAAGATCATGGAGATGGACGAGAAGCGATGTGAGGAGTTAAGCGTATTACTTCCTAAGGCGCTGATCTTACATGGCGATGGTTCCGATGAGGATCTGCTTCGCGAGGAGGGCATCGAAAGCACGGAATCCTTTGTGCCGTTGACCGGACTTGACGAGGAGAATATCCTGCTTACGTTATTCGCAAGAAAATGTTCTGATACGAAGGTAATCACGAAGATTAACCGGAGTACATTCAGCGATGTGCTCGATGGACTGGACATCGGAAGTATCGTATATCCGCGTTATATCACAGCCGAGAAGATTCTGGCGTATATCCGTGCGATGCAGAATTCGGTTGGAAGCAATATCGAGACGTTATATCATATTTTTGATAACCGGGCGGAAGCACTGGAGTTTAAGGTTGAGAAGGATTCTCCGGTAATTGGCAAACCGATCATGGAGTTGAAGTTAAAGGACAACCTTCTGCTTGCCTGTCTGAACCGGAATGGAAAGGTTATCATCCCACGTGGTCAGGATGTGATCTGCGAGGGAGATTATGTGGTTGTTGTTACAACACACACAGGCTTTACCGATGTCAGTGATATTTTGAAATGGCAGTAAGGCGTATGTTTGGTGGGAGATAAATTATGAATTACTCGGTAGTTATTTATATATTAGGCTGGATCATGGAAATCGAGGCAGCATTTCTGGCACTTCCGGGGATTGTATCTGCAATCTATGGGGAGAAGGGCGGATTTGCTTTCTTGTGGGTGGCACTTGGAAGTGCGGTTGCGGGTTCAGCAATTATTCTGCGGAAGCCGAAGAACATGCGGTTTTATCTGCGGGAAGGATTCGTGACGGTAGCACTTTCGTGGATACTGATGTCTGTGATCGGATGTCTGCCGTTTATTATCAATGGTGATATTCCGCATTTCGCGGATGCGCTGTTTGAGATGATTTCTGGTTTTACAACTACTGGTGCAACCGTTGTATCAGATGTGGAAGGACTGACGAAGGGAAGTCTGTTCTGGCGAAGCTTCAGCCACTGGATCGGAGGTATGGGAGTTCTTGTGTTCCTGCTTGCGATCGTACCGATGGCGGGCGGCAGTCATATGAATCTGATGAAGGCGGAAAGCCCGGGACCTTCGGTTGGAAAGCTTGTGCCGAAGGTACGTCAGACAGCGAAATATCTGTATATTATTTATTTTGCGCTGACCGTAATCGAAGTGATTTTCCTGTTGTTTGGACGGATGAATCTGTTCGATGCGTTGACGACGGCGTTTGGTACGGCCGGAACCGGAGGTTTTGCAATCTGGAACGATGGATTCGTCAGTGTCAGCCCATACAATCAGTGGGTCGTTACGATCTTCATGCTGTTGTTCGGTGTGAATTTCGGATTTTATTTCCTGATTCTGACCGGAAAGCTACGGGATGCATTGAAGTTTGAAGAGGTGCGGATCTATTTTATCATCGTGATTGCGTCAGCCATTTTTATCTTTATTAACCTGCGGAATTTTGCGTTGTATGCGCCAGCCGATGGTGTGCGGCATGCTTTTTTTCAGGTGGCAAGTATTATCACGACGACGGGATTTGCGAGCACGAACTTCGACTTGTGGCCGGAGACGTCGCGGACAATTCTTGTGATCCTGATGTTTGTCGGAGCCTGTGCCGGAAGTACGGGTGGCGGTATCAAGGTGTCACGATTTATCATTGCAATCAAATCGTTTATCAAGGAAATTATATCCTATCTGCATCCGCGTTCCGTGAAGAAGATCAAGGTCGAGGGAAAGCCGCTCGAACATGAGACGCTGCGTGCGACGAATGTCTATTTCATGACATATATGGTTATCTTCGCCGTATCGGTACTGCTTGTGTCAATCGAGAACAAAGATCTCGTGACGAACTTCACAGCGGTGGCGGCAACCTTTAACAACATCGGACCGGGACTTTCGATGGTTGGACCGATGGAGAATTTCGGACATTTTACGGATTTTACAAAATACATTCTGATGTTCGACATGCTGGCAGGAAGACTGGAGATCTTCCCGATGCTGCTGGTGTTCTGCCCGGCTGTCTGGAAGCGTAGAAGAGCTTAGATTTTAATAATTAAAATATAAAAAGAGGAACCGGTGTGGCTGGTTCCTCTTCGTGCGTTATAAGGTATATGGTTAATTACTGAAAGATTGATATAAGAATGGCATTCGTAATGGTAAACCTTATAACGTGTCTATTATACACGATTTTAAAAGAAAAATATAGAGGAAACCGAAAGATTTTTGTGTGAAATTATCAGTATATGTGATATATTCATAATAAGTATGTAATTATAAAAAAGGATGACAGGAGAGACCTATGAATCAGGAGTATCTGTTTAAAGAATTGAGAAAAGGCGTGACAGCAGCACGGCAGATCGTAGTGACCGGATACTGCACAGCCGAGTTTGCGGAAGACAAAGATATAACAGCAGTTATTGTTCGAAACGGTGCAGAGACCGTATTGCCATGTGAGTATACAGTGATGCAGGCGCCTGCATTTCAGCAGCATCAAAGCAATGGAAAGACATTTTCCAGAGTGCTAACGGCGTGTGTTACGATTCCGCTGAAATTAAAAGAAAAAGATGTATTTTATCTCAAAGCAGAGACGAAGCAGGGAACAACAAGCGTTTTATGCAAAGGAAAAGCGAAGAATATAATTAAGGCATTGAAGGATATCAACTGCTCCGTGGATATGGTGAAAGAGGAAGCTGGTTCTTTTGTTATCCGTGGATGGGCGATTGATTATGAGGATGTGAAAATCCGTTTGTATGACCGGAAAACAGGTGAAGAATTACAGCTGCCGGAGAATATGCCGGAATGGTATATCCGGTCGGATGCGATGCGATGTTTTTCGGAATGTGAGCAGGCGAGAAAAATTGGCTTTTCCATGAAGCTTCCGCTCGCGTGGGGTGATCGGGATTTGACGATTCTGCTGCAGGCAGGAAAAAGTGAACATAAAGAACAGCTTCGCAGACTGGGAGAGCCACTGAGTGGAAAGGCATTTAATACATTGCATGTGAATATATTGCGCGTATACAATAATACGAAAACATTTGGTGTACGGAATACCTGTGCAAAGATTAAGCGGCATCTGCGGATTGGCACACCATTTAAACATAAGGATTACAATAAATGGGCACGCAAGAAGTTTTTGACGGAAAATGAGAAGGCAGAACAAAGAGCGACGCAGTTTGCGTATAAACCAAAGTTCAGTATTCTGGTGCCTTTGTATGAAAGCAATGAGACATTTTTGAAGGAGCTGATCGAATCTGTACAAGCGCAGACATACAAGAACTGGGAGCTTTGTTTTTCGGATGGAAGCAAGGATTCTGCGCGGTTAAAAAAATGGATGGAACCATATGAAGCGAAGGATTCACGGATAAAATTTATTGCGAGACAGGCGGGACCATTGGGAATATCTGAAAATACGAATCAGGCATACGAGCTGGCAACTGGTGATTATATTGTGCTTGGAGACCATGACGATCTGTTTACGGAGGATGCTCTGTTTGAATGTGCGAAGGCGTTAAACAAGCAGAAGGTTCAGGTGATTTACACAGACGAAGATAAGATTGATGAGACAGGAAGAAAGTATTTTGCTCCGAATTTTAAACCGGATTTCAATATTGATCTGCTTCGTTGTAACAATTATATTTGCCATATGTTTGTGGCGGATAAGGCATTGGTAGATAAAGTTGGCTTGTTCCGTTCGGAATTTAATGGTGCACAGGATTATGATTTTATTTTCAGGTGCGTGGAACAGGCAAAGGGCATTTATCATATTCCTCGCGTGCTGTATCATTGGAGAGCGCACACAGTTTCGACGGCGGAGATACCAGAATCCAAAATCTATGCGTTTGAAGCTGGAAAACGGGCGATTGAAGCACATTTAAAACGAGTGGGCCTTGATGGCGTTGTGGAGGATGCAGAGAATTTAGGATTTTATCGCGTGAGCTATCCAGTAAAGGGCGAACCGCTGCTGTCGATCATAATTCCAAATAAGGATCATATTGATGACCTGAAAAAGTGCATGAAAGCGATTGACGAACGTTCTACTTATCGGAATTTTGAGTACATTATTGTAGAGAATAACAGTGAAAAAGAGGAAACATTCTCTTATTACAAGGAATTAGAAAAACGTGAGAATGTAACAGTGTTGTATTGGCCAGATGAGTTCAATTATTCTCTGATCAATAATTTTGGTGTAGAGCATGCAAAGGGCGATTACATTTTGTTGTTAAACAATGATACAGAAATGATAAATGATGATTGTCTGGAGCAAATGCTTGGATATTGTCAGCGCGAGGACGTAGGAATTGTTGGAGCAAGATTATATTATGAGGACAATACAATCCAGCATGCAGGTGTTATTGTTGGATTTGGCGGAATTGCCGGACATGCATTCGTTACATTGAATGAGGACGAGGGATTATATCAGTCAAGAACAAAGGTTGCCTGTGATTATAGCGCAGTAACGGCAGCATGCATGATGGTAAAGAAGAAAGTGTTTGAGGAAGTCGGTGGACTGGAAGCAAAGTTCCGGGTTGCTTTTAACGATGTGGACTTCTGTATGAAGGTGCGCCAGACAGGAAAGCTGGTTGTCTATGTGCCGCAGGCGATGCTGTATCACTATGAATCGAAATCGAGAGGCTTGGAAGATACGCCGGAGAAACAGAATCGATTCAGTCAGGAAGTGGCACTTTTTGCGCAGAGATGGCCGGATATTCTGGCAGATGGAGATCCATATTACAATGTAAATCTTGCGTTAGATGCAGCAGATTTCTCGATTCGTGTGTAGCAAATCCTGGATTGAGGGGGAGGCAGCGGTGATGAAGTTTCGATTTTCTGATCTGAATGCAGATACAATTAAAAAAGGCTTTGAGCATATTCGTTCGACTGCAATCCCGGAGGCGCTTTCCAAGGCGCGTTCGATGGTGACCGGGTTGGATCTGGCATATGACCGCTTTTTTAAGGAATCATTGGAGGCAGATGAGGAAGCTCTTGCAATGCAGCGGGAACGGGTATTTTCGTACAGCCCGTGTATCAGTATTGTAGTTCCGGTGTATATGACACCGGAGCTTTCTTTACGTGCGATGCTGGAATCGGTGCTGCATCAGACATATGCAAACTGGGAGCTGTGTCTGGTCGATGGTAGTCAGGCGAAAGGAGAACCGCCGGTTCTTGATGCGCGGGTATCTGAGGATGGTGAGTTGACGGTGTTGGAGAAGGTATATAGTCTGGAGACGGAACGCATTATCCGACAGTATATGGAGAACGAACCACGAATCCAGTACATAAAAATGGATGAAAATCTTGGAATTTCCGGGAACAGTAATCAGGCACTGCAGGCTGCAAAGGGAGAGTATGCTGCATTACTGGATCATGACGATGTGCTGACGGAGGATGCCCTGTATTGGGTGGTGGATGCCTTGCAAAGGGAACGGTATGATGTGCTTTATTCTGATGAAGACCGTATGGCAGAGAATGGAAGTCATTATCTCGAACCACGCTTCAAGCCGGAATTTGATATCGATCTGCTGCGCGCATATAATTATATTTCCCATTTGTTTGTGGCACGGAGGGAACTTATGCTGGCGGACGGTGGATTTCATAGTCAGTATGATGGTGCACAGGGGTATGATATGATTCTGCGCTGTTGTGAAGGCAACCGGGAGATTTGTCACATTCCACGCGTGTTGTACCATAAACGGATTCATGATGGGACTTCCTCGGAGCGGGAGGCAAAGCATGCACAGGAAAATCTGGCGGGAAAAGAAGCGTTAGAGACACATGTGGCGCGTGAACATTTGCTGGCACGTGTCATGACGACCGATCAGAGAAGTGTCTATGAGCTAAAATACGATACGCCGGGCAATCCGCTCGTGTCGATGATTATAACCGGGCATACGAATCGCACGTTGATGGAACAGATGCTGGAGCCATTTTACGAGAAGACACGGTACAGTAATTTTGAAATTATCATTGTGGATGAAGACCGGGCAGATGAAGAACTGCAGAAATATTACCAGCAGATGCAGAGCTGTAGACGCAATATTGCGGTGGTGGCAGCGGACGCCGGGAAGAGCAGTACTGAGTGCCGGAATCTCGGTACGCTGCATGCAAATGGCAATTTCCTGTTATTTTTAGACGCGAACATGGAGATTGGGGATACGACAGCACTCGGTGAAATGCTTGGCATTGCCATGCGCGACGATGTCGGAATGGTAGTGGGTACTGTCTATGATGACCGGGAGCGGCTGTATTGCGCTGGCTTGGAATTCGCTGGGGCGTATGAGTCCCCGGTTCAGAAATGGCAGGCAGAAACAGAGCGGGCGATTGATCTGAAAGAAATAAAAAATTTATACCGTTATCCATATCGTGGGCTGCCACAGTTTGATGCGTGGAAAGAATGGCGGAAGATCCGGCAGGATGAGACAGGAGCGATGCGGTATTATGGAATGAACCGCGAGTATGTGATTGCGCCAGCACATTGCATGCTTGTGAAGAAAATGGCATTTGTACAGTTGGGTGGATTCTCGGATAAGTTCCGGACGGAGCTATCAGCGCTTGATTTCTGTCTGCGTTTGCGGGAGCATGGGTACCGGATCGTAAATGCCGCTCATGCAAAATGGCAGTATCACGACCTGCCGGATTCCGTCAGACAGGCGCGCGAAGCTGCCACAGTAGATGCACAGGTGGAACGAACGGAGCGGGATCTGTTTGAGATCCTGTGGTCGCAGGTATTATCCCTCCGTTAAATCCCCCTTGGTTAATGTCTTTAATTGTTTGTCGCTGACAGAGTCAAGCTCGACGATACGGCTTGCCTGTCTGGCGATGGAACGCTCCAGATAATTTCGGACTTCTCTTGCATTTGCAAAGTTTTCGTCGTGGGATTTTGCCCAGATATTCAGTAACTCTTTCACATATGCTTTTCCCTGTGCATTTGGTTCGTATTCCTGTTTTTTGCACATGGATAAGAAAATCTCATAAAGCTCGTCCCCGCTGTAATCCTCGAAATGGATGTATTTGTTAAATCTCGAACGGAGTCCCGGATTGGAATCTACGAATTCCTGCATCAGTTCCGTGTAACCGGCAACGATTACGATCAGATTATCACGGTTATCTTCCATCATTTTAAGCAGGGTATCTACTGCTTCCTGCCCGAAATCCTTCCCATCTTTGCCCGCGGTTAACGTGTAAGCCTCGTCGATGAAAAGTACACCGCCTAAGGCACTTTCTACGACTTCCTTTGTCTTGATTGCAGTCTGACCGACATATCCTTCGACTAAGTTGGAACGGTCAACTTCAACCAGCTGACCGCCCGGCAGGATGCCGAGACATTTGTAGATTTTGGCAAGCAGACGGGCAACGGTTGTCTTACCGGTTCCTGGATTTCCCGAAAATACCATGTGCAATGACATTTCCGGCTGCTTCATGCCGCGCTCTTCTCGCAGCTTCTTCACTTTCAACAGGTTGATCAGTGATTTGATATCCTTCTTCACTTCGGAAAGTCCGGTCAGAGCGTTTAACTCGTTCAGCAAGTCATCTAATTTGATATCTTCCTCTGGGACCTCCTGCTTGTTGACAGCGCCCTTCATAGCAGCCATAGCCGCCAGGGAAGTCGATGGATTTTTATCAGGTGTGTTGGCAGCAGGGGCTGCCTTGCTAGGGGTGGAAGGCTTTGGAGGATTCTTCAGAGCCGGATTCCCGCCCGGCTCAAACAGCTTCAGTTTGCGCAGGTATTCTTCCATCATACTGGTATAGGCAGTCAGTGCAGAGACTTCTGCATCGGTTGTCCGGTTGTTGCAGGAAATATATGCCTGACCAAGTTCGACATACAGGTTGTACAGATTTCTTGACTTTGAAAATCCTTTCGTTGTGCAGGCGGAAAGCCCGGACTGGTCTGCTTCCACAAAATACGTCAGGGAACGTGGAATCGTTGTGGCAAATTCTGGAGTTGCCGTGCGGTTCTGCTTGAAACGCATCAGGGATTCCAATGTGAAATACTGACCAAGGTATTCGTGCAAAAAGCGTGTCTCCGGGTACAGACTTCCATCGGAGCTGTCCGTCAGATACACCAGAAACTGCAGCAGATCGAAACGGATCATGTCGTGCATGGAGATATCTGTCTTTGGACCAAAGCCCTGCTGGCAGATGATTTCGCCGTACATGTAACAATCCGTGATTTCTTTCTTCAAATCGTTTAACATAATTTCTCCTTGCCCCTGTAAAACTGTTTCAATATTTACGAATCGTGATGGGATTTGTGATATGTCTGCATCCGCTTCCAATAATATATCAGCATGTATTGAAACTAAGAAGTACTAGATGTTCTGATGTACATGCAGATGCCGTACGCAACCGCCGTCGATTCGACATCCATGTCTCAGCGACGGCTTGTTTGAACGTCGTGTTCATACATTGCTGATACTCACAGAACATCAAGAACTTCTAAGTTCCAAACATATTTATATTATTCGAAGCGGATGTAGACACATATACACAAATCTCCATACGATTCGCAAATGTCTGGAACCCAATTTACAGGTGTTCGTTCAATTTACCTTGGGTAAATGATACCGCAAAACCCCTTGTCCGTAAAGTAAAATATATTGAACAAGGTAGGGAAATATGGTACGATAGAAACCAATTAGGTTTTGCAAAAGTATTAAGGAAATGAGGAGCGTATTATGCGGTTTCGACCATGCATTGACATACATAACGGCGCAGTCAAGCAGATCGTTGGAGGCAGCCTTAAGGACGAGGCGGATTTTGCCAAGGATAACTTTGTTTCAGAGCTGAAGGCGGATTTCTATGCAGATCTGTATCGGCGAAGCGGACTGGTCGGCGGACATATTATCCTGCTGAATCCGGCTGGCAGCACCTACTATGAGGCGGATCTGGAACAGGCGAAGCTTGCACTTGCTGCATATCCTCAGGGCTTGCAGATCGGTGGCGGCATCAACGCGGACAATGCGGAGCAGTTTCTGGATATGGGCGCACGGCAGGTAATCGTGACATCCTATGTATTTAAGGATGGAAGGATTAATTACGAGAATCTGAAACGATTGTCTGGTTTGATTGGTGCGGAGCATCTGGTGCTCGATCTGTCCTGCCGGAAAAAGGATGGCAGGTATTATATCGTGACTGACCGCTGGCAGAAATTTACAGAAGAAGTTGTTACACCAGAGACACTGGACAAGCTGGCAGAATATTGCAGCGAGTATCTGATTCATGCAGTGGATGTCGAGGGTAAGACGGCAGGTATTGAGACAGAGCTTGCGACCATGCTTGGCACATGGGGCAGACAGCCGATGACCTATGCTGGTGGAGTTGGAAGCTTTGATGATTTAGAGAGCTTGAAGCATTGCGGGCAGGATCGCATTGATGTGACGGTGGGAAGTGCACTGGATATATTTGGTGGTGCATTGCCATACGATGAAGTTGTGAAATTTTGTTCGTAAAACTATAAAAAGAGGGACAAAACGATAGGAGGGTTTATGAGAAAATTCAAGAAGACAGCCGCAGTTGTTGCGGCGGCAGCACTTGCACTTTCTTTATGTGCATGTGGCGGAAAGACAGACAAGGCGACGACAGAGCAGACAACCGGTGGCAGTGCAACCGTGACGGATGCAACGGTGTCGAATGCAATCGAGGATGACGGAGACTGGACAACGACCGAACAGGAGGTTGTGGAGGATGACCGTTTCACGACCGTGGAGGGCGCAGATGCAATCGGTGTGACATTTGATGATGGTACAGATGGCTTTACGAGCTACACGAATAACGGTAGCTTTACGATGTCCGAGGAAAATGGTGAGCTGGTCTGTGACATTACAAAGAGTGGACCGCTTGAGCATAGCTGCCAGATTTATTACGATGGATTCACGATGGCAAAGGGCTGTGTCTATACGATGAGCTTTGATGTCAGAAGTGATATTGAGCGTGTGATCCAGTGGCGTGTACAGGTAAACGGCGGTGATTACCATGCCTATGCGAGTGATTTCATTACAGTCGGACCTGAGACACAGACGATCAAAAAAGAGTTTACGATGGAAGAAAATTCCGATCCGGCTCCAAGATTTGTTGTGAATATGGGAACCCAGGAAGGACAGACCGAGGTGACGGAAGCACACAAGATTTACTTTGACAACATTTCCCTGTTTGTAACAGACAGTTCAAATGCGGAGAAAATCGTGGGTGCACCACAGCCGATTCAGGTAAAGGTAAATCAGATCGGTTACAAGCCGGATGATACAAAGACGGTGATCGTGACATCCAAGGACGATGAGAAATTCAAGATCGTAGATGCGAAGACAGATGAGACGATGTTTGTCGGTGCATACGGAGAGCTTTCGTATGACAAGTCTGCGGAATCAAACGTAAGACATGGTGATTTCACAGAGTTTAAGACACCGGGTACATACAAGATTATTTCTAGTCCTTCCGGCGCTTCGTATGAGTTCTCCATCGGAGATGATCTGTATGATGATGTATATAAGGATGTTGTCCTGATGTTATATAAGCAGCGTTGTGGAACGGAAGTGACAAAGGATATCGCCGGAGATTTCGCGCATGAGCCATGCCACATGCAGGAGGCAACTGTTTACGGAGATACATCTGGAACAAAGATTGATGTATCTGGTGGCTGGCATGATGCCGGTGATTACGGACGGTATGTTGTGTCTGGTGCAAAGACCGTACAGGATCTCTTCCTTGCTTATGAGGATTATGGCCAGACAGCCGATGATCTGGGGATTCCAGAGAGCGGAAACAAGACACCGGATCTTCTGGATGAAGCAAAGTATGAGCTTGACTGGATGCTCAAGATGCAGGATGCAGCAAGCGGTGGTGTTTACCATAAGGTAACAGCACTTGTATTCCCGGAGACTGTACTTGCGGTTGATGAGACCGATGATATGGTGCTTGCACCGATTTCCTATGCAGCAACGGCTGATTTTGCGGCTGTTATGGCAAAGGCATCTATACTCTATGCAGAATACGATGCAGATTTTGCGAAGAGTTGTCTGGATGCGGCAACGAATGCGTATGCATTTTTGGAGGCAAATCCAGATATGAAGGGATATGAGAATCCGGAAGAGATTGTAACAGGTGCCTATGATGATACACATCTTGCAGACGAGACACTTTGGGCTTCTGCAGAGATGTATATCGCAACAAAGGATGCAAAATATTTAAGTGCGACAAAGACAGCACTTGACAGCAACTATCTGACAGGCTTTGGCTGGGCAGATATTGGAAGCTATGCGCTGTATGATCTTGCAAAGACCGAAGGTGTGGATGCAGATGTGGCAAAGACAGCGAAGGAAAAGCTGCTTGCAGACGCAGATGAGACACTTTCGAAAGCCGAGGCAGAGGGCTTCTTCACAGGTATGGGTGTGACATATCCTTGGGGAAGTAATATGACGATCGCCAACAAGGGCATGGAGCTTCTGGCTGCTGCAAAGCTGACAGGCGATGCCAAGTATACAGAATATGCGCAGAAGATGCGTGATTATATCTTTGGTGTGAACCCAACCGGATACTGCTATGTGACCGGATATGGCTCCCTTACACCAAATGCAACACACCACAGACCATCACAGGTATTGAAAGAGACGATGCCGGGCATGCTGGTCGGAGGTGCCAACAACAATCTGAACGATCCGTATGCAAATGCTGTTCTCTACGGAATTGCACCGGGACGTGCGTATGTGGATAATGAGCAGTGCTATTCATGTAATGAGGTAACGATTTACTGGAATTCTCCACTGATCTATCTGCTTACTGGTTTAAATTAAAAGAAAAGGATTAGGGTAGTACATTGATTCGTTTTATAAAGAAGATTCTTGCCAATGAAAAAATGCGATATCTGATTGCGGGGGGCTGTACGACAGCCGTTAATCTGGTAACATTCTTCCTGTTGCGGGTAATTACACCAATTTCAAGAAATGCATGCAATGCCATAGCGATCGCTATGGCTATTGCTTTTGCATATTTTGCAAATAAATTGTTTGTATTTCAGAGTAAGAAAAAGGGATTTTATGCGACGTTGGTAGAGGCGGTACAGTTTGTAGGTGCTCGTCTGGTGTCAATGGTTGTGGAAATCCTTGGACTG
>ERZ808246.741-NODE-741-length-25930-cov-16.760271_pt1 | contig 25930 bp, 24 predicted proteins | sample MGYA00521083_ERZ808246 | MGnify/ENA primary metagenome ERZ808246 (study PRJEB31516, sample SAMN03275577) | gut metagenome | biome: mammalia-associated habitat; material: feces | host: Papio cynocephalus | place: Kenya | collected 2012-07-07 ... | reverse complement strand
GGTAGGATGCCTTTTTTCTTTAGCGATTTTGTCTCACATCATTTGAAATAGAACAGTCAATTTTTTCAGTATTGTTTTTTGCAACTCTTTCAGATAAGCCTTTTTTGAAACCAACCCTTGCTAAATAGTATTTTCAATACACTATCTATTCCGTTTCTCGTATTTGTGTTCATTCTGAATTCAACGCACATAACATAATGCACCAGTCAACGATAAGCAAAATAGTTCACATTATCCTTTGCAATTTTGTGCCATTTAATCATTTATGTATTCCTTAATCGCGTGTTTAACGTCAACTAGCTTTTCGATGATTCCGTCTTCCATATCCTTGATATCATAAAGTGTATCGAGCACATCAAACGTCTCCTCCAAGTTGTGTCTGGCGCCGTTCCATCCCATTCCGTCCGTAAACCACACGAAAGTAAAACTAGGGATGCTTTTAGCTTCCAAAGCCAAGGTTTTGTAGCTTCTAGCCGTTTCGTTAAGTTTGGACCCACCGCCACTATAAAAATTGCATTCGCAAGCGTATACATGACCTATTTGATCTACGAAAACAAAATCGAATCTTTTCTCGGTTTTATCCTGGTTGCTGATACCGGACAAATCAAGGCCAAACATCTGCTCAACCATTGATTTGTTGAGTTCCTTGAAATAAGTCTTGCCTTTTTTAAGCCCAGCTTTGACTAAATAAGATTCGACCAAGTTCTCCATTGCGTCACCGGTTCTGTTTTTTCTACCATTGGTATCCATGCCGACTTCTACGCCGAGGACATAGTCTACAAGGTTATTAATGATGTGCTTTTGAATGAGTTCGAACAGCCCAGTGTTCTTCATGAAGAGAGCGTATTGCTCCACGGAATAGTTCATCTTGGCGAAATTGAAGACATAGGTTTCTTTCGAATCGATGACCTTGATTTCTCTTTCTCTTTTTGCAAGCAGGATAGGGATGGCCTTTATAACTTCCGGATATCTGTTTACAAGAGCAATGAATTCCTGCTCAATATTCGGAGAGCCTATCAGTGAATTGAGAATGTTCAATTCCACTTTCACCCTTTCGACATTTTCATATACCTTTGAAAAGTCAGTATAGTAATTCCACGTCGCTATGCTGTCTTTCATAGTAAGCAACCACGCTTCAAAGTTTCTCTTCATATGATATTTTTCCCTCCTTTCGCTTTTTGATATCTCTTGATAGTTAATCCTAAGTAATCTTCATCTTTATCTATTCCGATGTAGTTACGTCCCAGTAATTTACACGCTATTCCAGTTGTCCCACTTCCGTTAAACGGATCGAGGACTAAATCGCCTTCCTTCGTGGATGCCAGCAGTATTCTTTCTAACACCGACAAAGGCTTTTGTGTCGGGTGTTTCCCAAATTCCTTTTCAGACTTCTTTGGAAGGTTCAATAACCAAACATCCTTCATCTGTCTTCCGTCATTAATTTCCTTCATAAGTGGATAATTAAAATAATGTTTCCCTTTTCTTCCCTTCTCATCAATCTTCCTCGCCCATATTATTGTCTCGGTTGAATTTGTGAAGCATCGACAGGCAAGGTTAGGTGCGGGATTGGGCTTTTCCCACGTTATGTTATTGATGATGGAATATCCCTCCAGCTCTAAGGCCACACCCACGGAGTAAATGTTATGAAAGGTTCCGCTAATCCAGATGCTTCCGTTGTCATTCAAGACTCTTCTGCAGGATCTGAGCCATTTTCTATTAAAAGCAAGTTTTTCTTTAGGCGTCATCGTCTTGTCCCAGTCCCCCTTGTCCACGGAGACCTGTTTTCCCGAATGGCATGAAATCCCACCACCAGAAAGGAAATAAGGAGGATCGGCAAAGATTACGTCGACAGATTTCTCCGGGAAAGATTTCAGAATTATATTTGAATCTCCCATATAAAGAGTAAATCCATCTTCTTGGAAATAAAGATTAGCTTTCATAGTTGGTGATGATTACCTCTTCCACGCTTCCTCTGCCAGAAGCCTTCGAATTTATCATTCTTTTTGCCTCTACCACATGAATATGGAAATCCTTATACAGTTCTCGAATGTACTCCGTATTGTGGTTGCTAAGCATGACAAAAGCCTCCTTGTCGGACAATGTCTTATATAAGTCAGCCAATCTCTTTTGCTCAACCTTCCCAAAAGGGTTTTTCGCATATGAGGTGAATGAATCCTTGCCATCCAAGACGTCATATGGAGGATCGAAGTAAACGAAATCGCCTTTTTGGACGTCCTTCACGGCATCTTGGAAATCACCATTTAGTATTTTGAGTTTCGAATCCGAAAAGAATTTACGAATTTCCTCAAAGTTCTCTTTCTCATAGCATATCACTGCCCTCTTCTTCCCGGAAGGGACGTTGAAGAAGCCTTTGCTATTGACTCTATAAAGCCCGTTGAAGCATGACTTGTTGAGATAAACCATTCTCGCGGCACGTTCATATATAGGGAGATCAAGGAAGTTTGGGGATTTGTCCATTTCTCTAATTTCGTAGTAGTGCTCTTCGGAATGATGTTCCTGATGGTAATCGAGGCATTCTACTAGTTTTTTGAAAATATCATCATTTGTGAAACATTTATACGCTTGGATTAGTTCCGAATTGTAATCATTGATGATGAAGTTCTTTGGCGCAACTTTAAAAAGCAATGCGCCGCCACCAATGAAAGGTTCGAAGTAAGTGTTGTACTCTTTTGGCATTAGCTCGCGTATTCTATTCAAAAGTTGCGTCTTGCCACCTGCCCATTTTACAAAAGGATGCATCTATAAAGTCTCCATATCTATGCCGGCCTCCCGACAAATTTGAGCTAATTTTCTTTTTGCTTTCATTGTAGGCTCATGATGCCCCTGCTCCCATCTATTAACCGAAGCGAACGAAACCTTTATTTTTTCTGCAAGTTCTGTCTGCGTTAAAAAAAGTTTGTCTCTAATAGTTTTAATAATTTTTGGCCAATTCATCTGCCTTCCTTCTTTCGCTATATTTTATAACACTCTTATGATTATTTAAAGACTACTTATACACTGGTAACCTTAAAAGCAGTGAATAAGTAAAATAGTGCCGTATATGTCGATTAACTCATAGTTCTCGGCGATGCTTTATACCCTTTGCGAAGCCGGCTTTTCCGACGCCATAATGTCGAAAAGCAAAATCGAAAAGTATGTCGTATTAAAACGTTTCGGGCTTTTCAAGCAAATCTTCAACGTTGCAACCAAGCACAAGGGATAATTTATATAAAGTCTTTGCTTGCGCTTTGTCTATGTCGTTTACGCGTTGTTCGTAAAGTTGAATGGAGCGAAGATTAACTCCCGAAAGTTTCGCAAGTTCGGACTGCGATATTTGCCTGCTTTCGCGAATTTTGCGAAGTTTCGTTTCTGTAACGAACCCATTGCAACGGCTGTCCACCGATTCGTTGAAACGGCTTATGTCCATTTCGTGAAAAGTGGAATACATAGCAATGATCTCGCTCAACGGGATGCGTTCAAAAATATCCTTGAAGCGTTTAGCCGAAGCCCATTGATATTGTGCCAAAGCCCAACCCGCCCAATATTCGGGAGTGCGTCCTTTTGAAAACGTCGGAACGGGCCATTTTTCTCCTGGGTAAAGCTCGCTTAGAGTATCTCTAACAAGTTCTTCGCCCGATTTGCCCGAAATAACAGCAGGATTTCCGCGTTCGAATTGCCTAGATTCGTCGGATTGCACGAAAAGTTTTGCAAACCAATCAGGTTCGAGTTTGCACACGTTCATCGCATAATCAAAAGCATTCGCCAGGTTTTTTATAGCGTCATTCAAGTATAATTCGTTGTATGCGCGGATCGTCATTTTCCATTTCCTCTCTTAAAATATCCATAACGAAAATTTCATCGCGGTAAGAGCGACTTTTTTTAATCTCTTTCTGATAGGTGATTCTCGCCGTTGTATCTCTCGACAAAAATTTAGGGTAATACGCTTCTTTATCCACAGGTTCGGCATTGACAAATTCTATTTGCTTAAATGCTCGTTCGGAGATAAGCACGGTTTGCGATCCGAGTTTACCGAGCTTTAAGGCTTGGCTAAGGCTTCTTAGCGGCAAAGCGTTGCTAACAAAAGATTGCGCATACGAAAAGTAAGAATCGTCCGCACGATACCCTATAACGACGTCATAGCCATTCAAATCAATAGAATAATGCTCGATTATGTAATTTCTCGCGTCGATTGCGATTTCATCCTGCAAAGTAAATATACGGTTTTTAAGCAATAATGCGATCCAATTCAATACGTTATGTTTTCCGTCAAGGAGATTCAACACGTTTAATCCGTCGGTATTGAAATTATATTCATTTACGAAACCATCTTTATTTTCTTTACACGCCCACTCTCTTGCCATTTCAAGGACTTCGGTGCAGTAAAAGCCTTGTCCGTAATCGTTATGTGGCTTTCCGAGTGAATAATCCGGCGCTTTTATAATATGGTTTGAGCCATGCAGTAATTTAACGATAGGCATAGGTAACGATCTCCTTTGCTCTTAACTTACACTAGAATTATATCATTGCAATGATAGTTTGATAAGTTGGATGTATGCTGCTATCGCTTATTCTATTGCTGAATTACACTTTTTGGTCCCTACTTGCACATGAGGGCTAAGAATTTTCTTTTTGCTAGATATAGAAGCAAATAAGGGAGGTTTCACTCGATATAATTTCGTCGGATCGAAGACAATATCAATTGTTTATCCAAATGTTGACGATGATATAAAGCGATGCGTTGAAAAAGAAAATTATTATACAAAATGTGGTTCTTATATGTGGCTTCCATAAGCCTATATAGATATTACAGTTTGTTACTTTTGTTTTAGATTGGAATTTTACATTTCTCCATCGAAAGAAAGAGCCAAAGAAATAATGGTTCTATGAAATAAAGTCCCATCCTTAGCGGTAAATAGATTAAAAGCTGTTCTCGATCAATAGGACCACAATCATCAACGGACTGGATCCTTACCGATACATCAAATACGCCTTGGAGAACATAAAAAGCAAATCTGCGGACGATCTGCTGCCCTACTTCAAAAGCCAAAGGCGAATCGCTTTGAATCCTGCTTTTTCCTGCCATCGGGGAATGGGCCTGCCGCCTATATGGGGAGTTTTTTTGTATGGGATGTTAAATAACGACGTTTACGAATCTTTTACGCTTGCAAATAGAGGCAACAAAAAATCCCAGGCTTCCCTGAGACTCTATGACTTAACCGTGCTTATTTCCGACGAATATGGACTTACCAGGATGTATCGTGAATCCAAAGCAATCTCCAACAAGGAATAAGTTCGGCAATAAACCGATTGGTGAACCTCTTAGCTTAAAGGCCGAACCAAATTCATCGATTTTTATGGTCTTTTTGGCCGTCATGTAGTTAAAAACGATATCGATGTCACCATTGTTGTGGACGAAGACCGAATTCAAGAAGACGTCGACGAGCCTTTGCCGATCTTCCTCATTCTCAAGATCCAAGCCGGCAAAGAAGGAAAACGTCTCCTCAATGTGCTCCAAGCTGAAATTCGGACGGACCAGCATCTCCTTGTCAATTTTTATCTCGATCTCCTTCAGCTCCCCTTCCAGCTCCACGTATCTTTGCTTAAAGCGCATGAACTCACCACCGCCGTCTTCCAGCACCTTCATGATGTTGTCTAATTTGCTCTTAGTCTCTTTCCTTCTTTCTTTAGGATGGAAGCTTTGTCTAAATGGTTAGCGGATTGATTTTATTTATTATCCTTACCTAATTCCTTTTCGATTTCATCGATAGAAGGGAGCTTGTCTTTGATATCTTCGGATATTATGTTTCCAAGATGATATTCGGAGATCCCGATAGGCGTGGTAACAACACCTGCCGAGTATTTAGCCAGTACGTTGTCCTTGCTCTTGCAGATAAGAAGGCCGATAGTTTTGTCGTCGCCCTCTTTCTTTAAAATGCCGTCCACCGCTGCAACATAGGTCGAAAGTTTTCCCATGTCCTCCGGCTTGAATTCCCTGGTCTTCATCTCGATAACCACGAATCTATGAAGGGAGAAATTATAAAAGAGCATGTCAATGAATTGCTCAGTCTTACCAACAAGAAGACGATATTCCCTTCCGACGAACGAAAAGCCCGTTCCGAGTTCGAGAAGGAACTTTTGGAGATTATCCATTAAGGCATCCTTGAGCTGCTTTTCGCTATAGGTCTCGGAAAGCGAGAGGAAGTCGAACTGGTAGGGATCCTTGGTGGCTTCTTGAGCTAAGTCGCTTCCAGGCTTTGGCAAAGTCAAAGAGAAATTGGATATTGCCCTGCCTTCCCTTTTATAGAGGTCGGTGTCGAGAAAATTCAAAAGGACCGCCCTCGACCAGCCGTTGGAGATGGCCTTTTTCATGAAGAAGACCGCCTTCTCGCGATCCTCTCCGCAGGCGTCGATTATGGCCTTCAGATGCCCCCATGGGAGGCTAAAGGCGATTCTTGCCCCAGCTTGGGGCAGGTTTTCCAAATCTTTCTCGAAGCGGTAGAATTTCCACATGTAGCGAATATTCGTCGGGCTAAAAGACTGCGCCCCGGGGATTCTCTTCTTCAGATCGCTGCTTATCTTCTCGTAGGCATGGGTCTTGAACCTCATCTTCGGGAGAAGCCCATCGAGCCTTTCGCCGATTCTTAAGTAGAATCTTAACATCTCGGAATTCACGCTCATGGCTGCCTGCAACTGGCTCTTCCTGAAGTCCTTCGCCACCTCATTGATGAAATTGAGGTATTCTTTTTCCGTCAGCTCGTTCATACAAGCGCCTCCTTATTATTGCTTTTGGGAATTACTCCACGTTATTTGTTGTTGATCTTCTCTGAGACTATCTTATCGACTATGTTCTTCAATCTCTCGTATCCGACAGTCCCTTCCTGGAACATGCTGTCGGCGAGCTCCCTTATCTCGGATTCCTTGTCGAAATTGACTCCGCTATAGAGCTTTCCTTCCATGTTTGGGCATCTCCCAAAAAGCCAGTCCAAAGAGAAATTGAAGTAATCCGCGTATCCGATGAGTATCTTCTTCGGAGGGAAGTTGATGTCCGACTCGTACTTGAACACGGAGTTCTGGGTGCACCCGAGCATCTTCCCGAGCTTGGCTTGGGATATGCCTGCGTTCTCCCTGAGTTCCTTGAGCTTCTGTCCGATCGTCTTTTCCATATGTACGTCCCTCCTATCATTCATTGGATATAGTATATACTCTTATTAGGATATAAAGCAATATCTTTTAAGATATATTTATGGTATAATAAGGTATAAACGAAGGAGACTATAGATGGATGAGTTAGACGTCAGGAGATACGAGATGTTCCGATACGGCCCGAACCCCTATTACATAGGATATGGCCTATTGTTGCTTATGCCTGAGATCATAGGGTTGTCAATAAACGAGATCAGCGATGATTCGGTTTTTGTAAAGATCCCTTACTGGCTTTTGACCTGCATAATCATCGCCATGTTCGCATCCCCATCGCGGGGATAGTTTTCGTGAATCATAAAAACGATGGGAGAAAGTTCAAAGTAACCCCGTTACTCACTATCGCTTTGATAATAGACATCGCCTATACAGTTGTCGGGTCTATCGATTTTGCCATGTTTGAGACTACCCCATTCCCACTTATCACTCTGCTAATCGGATTTGTTGGACTGTCTGTTCTCTGCATTGAAAGGAGGAATTGGGTGTCACTATTTTTCAACATTTTAATTGTGGCTTTTTTGTCAGTCACTCCGACCATTTGAATATTGTCCTACTTATCTTTCAGAATAGAGTTCTTTTTTATAACGGCGTCTATAAGAGTCATATCACAACCAGCATCCACTCCTTGTTTTCTCAAGGACGATATATCCTTGGGCAAACAGCTTCCGCCATACCCCGGCTTATCATCATAAACGAATGTATGGCTCGTTCCGATTCTCGGATCAGCCGTCCATATTTCTCTGATTACGTTGTAATTGAGTCCAAGTTTTTTGCAAACGCCATACATCTCATTACAAAAAATTACCTTGGTCGCTAGATAGGTGTTTTCCATATACTTAGCCATCTCTACCTCATCGCTCGGGGCTTGGTATATGCGGACATTAGAATTAACGACTCCTTGATATGCTTTTATCGCCATATCAATGGCCTCGGGGGCCCCACCAAAAGAAAGCCAGCTCCTATCGGAAAGGTCGGCAAATGGATGAGCAGCGGTTTCCCCATAGTATTCCGGCTGAAAAACAATCATCCTGTGATGCTTTTCCGCCATTTCTCTAGTAAATCCAATCCTTACGGTCGACCTAAGAATTAGGAGTTTGCATGAGCACCATCCAATCACCTCTTCAACGGAACTCGTATCACAACTTCCGTCTTTCTTCATCGGAGTCGGGACGCAGACGAAAGCCACATCACATCCGTTGATTTCTTCCTTCGTGCCGTTCCCTTTGTATTTGTCGTAAACAACGGCATCTTTAAATAAGGCTCCCATAGCAGTGCCAACATGGCCGTATCCAATAATCCCAATCTTCATTTGTTTTTCCTCCATTTTATCGCTGAATGTTTTCGGTCGTATTTATCTATATTCAATTCCAGCAAGCGTAGCACTTCTTCTATGGTCATAACTCCGTAGATAGAGTCCTTTTCCACCTTCGGATACCTAACCCTACTGTCGAGAGGCTTGCCGGCAAGCTTATCAGCCCATCCGCCAAACCCTTTGAGAGCGATGATAAGCTTGAATTTCTGCCATGCAATGGAAATCTCGGATAAAGTTCCGGCACCTCCGCCTATAACTACAACAGCGTTGGCGTCCACGACCTTCGAATTTCTCATGATATCTAGGCCCGTCGGGACAACGACGTCAGCGTATTCGTTGGCGTCATTTGCGTCTTTTGAAGGAATTACTGCGATTGTTGTCCCATGGACATATCGTTCTGACTCCTTCGCGCCGGCCAGAGCGGCCTCCATAACACCGCCCAGCCCTCCGGTCTGGACTTTGTATCCTGAGTCTACAAGCGCTCTTCCAAGGGACTTTGCAGCCTTATATTCCTCCGATTCCGGCAATATGTTTCCATCGCCGATCACAGCGACCACTTTTTTCTCGTGATCCTTCCTTCCCCTTTCAAGCAGGAACCTTCTCATTTCGAGCGGTTTCCCTTCACCGTATTTCAAAATCTTGGTCGAGTTCTCCTTTGAGGGGTCAAAAAGATAAATTAGATTCTTAATTTGCCTAGGGTTCTCGGCATGTTCAACTATAGGGAGCATGATGGCATAATCGGTTGAGACACCAATGAATTTTCCGTCTCTAATCAATCCGTCCTGTATCCAATTGCAGAGGTAGCGTTTGAAGCATTTGGGATGCAGCCAGATATTGTCCCCATTCCTCTTCCAGCACTCCTTGAAAGATTCCACGTGATACCTCTTGAGTGGCTTATCTAACCTCAGACAGCTTCCGACGGTCACGTCCGCTCCACAGTCAAATTCCTTTTTTATCTTAAGCAGAGCGTCGACGTCGAACAGGCAATCGTCATTGTCCACGTTGACGATAATGGAGTCTGGATTCACGGCTATGTTCCTATAGAAATAATCGAAGTTAGCGAGAGATCCAACGCTGATATCGTTAGGCACGAAAATGGTTTTGTCCTTAAAAAACATATCATATTTAATTTGAAATCTGGCATATTCGCTAGAGATCGGTTCGGAGGCATCGTCTGCGTATACCATCGTGAAATCCTTGAAAGACTGCGCTTTGATTGAAACGAATAGCCGGTGGAGCTTTGTCGGAGAAGTATTCCTCCCTCTAACAAAAAGCACCATGCCGTTGTCGCATAGGTTTGCCCAACGAGCTTTGTTCTCGCATAGATTCACTAGATCAACCTGCTCAGAAGGGACACGCCCATCCTCCAAAGATTCCCTCGCGTAAGAAACGAGATTAGGAATTTTCTTGGATTCATTCTCCGGATGCACGAAGAAGAGGCTACTTGAAAACAGTCTCACGCTTTCGCTCTCGTCAATCTTCTCGTCCAAGGACCTATGCCATGGCAAGACATAGCGATTATCGACAACAGCGTTATGCAAAGGGAGTTTCTCCTTGAGCTTTTCGAGGTCGAGAAGACAAGAGCGGACTTCAGTCCTACCACCAAAAACGGCGGGTCCTTCTTCGCTGTGACAAATGCTCAACGAGAGAGTCAAAGCATTTGTTTCCTTCATATCTTCCAAAGCTTCAAATACGGATCCCCGCCCTTCGTTAAAATAAAGTATGTCCGAGTCGGTTTGAAGCACATATTTGGTCTTGACCGCTTCGAAACCAGACAAAGTGGCGAAGATCTGCTGTCCATTTAAGCTATGCGATTCCGTGGCAACAGCGTCGAAGTATTTTGAAAAAATAGATTTTTTGTTGGATTCATCCGATTCGACGACGCGATCGATGAAACCATCGCTTTGGAGCTTTTTGACCTCGCTTCTAAAAGACAGCAAATCATCGTCCGCGTATCTTCTTGGCTTCTTTCCCACCATCGGGTCGACAGAAAGCAGAACTTCAGCAAAGGTGGAGTTCTTCTCCAGTTGTCTAACGATATGGGAGACATTTCTATATATGCTTCCATATTCCATGGGATTGGCCTTGATCAACAAGGTGCAGTCCGGCATGTCTTTAACCAGCTTTTTCTTGCAGACGAAAAAGATATGCTCGCCTATCTCGTCTAAAGTATCGATATCGACCCCAAAATCCTCAATAACCTTCTCGATTCGAAAGCCGGATTTACCCAGCATCCTCTCGTAATATGCAAACGGGCGATGATATTCAACCCTGCTGGCAAATATGTCACCTTTTCGATATCCTAATGAATCAGAATACCCGCCATGATAGCCGGATCTCCTCGTTTCAGTTTTATCCACATCTTCGAAAAAGGGATTGCAAATGCTTATCAAAGCCGTCCCGTCATCCTTTAGCAAGGTATGAATCTTGCGGAGGATGTATTCGTTCGTCTTTCTGTCCGTGCAGCAAAGGACCAAATTGCAATTTATGAAATCGAATTTTTCCGAGAGAGAGTCGATGTTTTCAATAATTCGAATTCCAGCTTTAGCGCGCTCGCGAAGTGTCTTTTTATCTATGTCGTAAACGCTACGTTCAATGCTATCGGGTAGATTGTTCGCAATCTTGCACTTGCCAGCACCGTAATCGAGAAACGTTCTAGGATTAGTCTCTTTGATTATTCTAAAAGCTATAGGGTCATGCTCTTGCTCCTTGTATCTTTTCTCGATCAGTCGTTCGAAAGAAGCAATTCCGTAATTTAGACCGGCGTCCTCACCGAGGTAAGTCATTGAAATCATTTGCCTAAATTCAGGTTTCGAAAGATTGGTGTATCTAAGCATCTGGTATCCCCTTTCTACGCTTCTTTGAAATTTAGTGAGACTAAATCGTTCGATGCTCTTTCCATAGTCAATGTATTTCAAATGGCCATCGACCACGAGGAAGTTATCTTTCTTTATATTAGTCAAAACCAAGCCATGGTCTCTCAAGAACCTAAGCAAATTGGCCAATTCCAAAGTGTGACCGCCAATATAGCGCTCGCAAGACGAGTCATACCAATGACATAGGAATTTGAAGTTTTTTCCCTCCAGCACCTCAATCTCGTAAAGCTCTTCGCAGGAACCCATCTCTTTGCCACATTCGAGGTAAACGGAAACGTCGGATGAGGACGGAAGTGCCTTGAACACCTTATTTTCGTCCGTGAAGACGATTCCCTCGCTTCCGATGCCTAGGATCCTATAGTTCTTTGCTCCCTTTAGCGATTCAAGTTCCTTCTTGGCATCTTTGGCTTTAAGAAAATTCAGGTAAGAATTTCTAATGGAAAGCATTCCGTCGAAGGAAGACTCCACCAGGGAAGGCTCAAGGTATTTCTTGGCCCTTCTCACATAATCTTTAAGCCCGTTATCGTTGAAGTGCTTGGAATATTCGCAGTCTTCAAGAATCTTTAGAAGTCCGATTATCCTACGGTAGTCAGCAATTATCCTCGCAAGGCGTTCTTTGTATTGATTGGTGAACGAAGAAAGGAAAGCTGTTCTCGTCTTGCTTTGGAGCGAAGCATACGCCTTCGTGAAGGAGGATCCTATGAGGTCTTTGATGGATTTCTCGACTTCCTTTTCATAATCGAAGGTGGTTATAGGCCTATTCTGACGAATCGAGAAGGAAGAGCCGATCACCTTGAACCCGCTTTCCTTAGCAAGCTGAATCCAAAAATAATCTCCCCTTCTAGCCATGACTCCTCCCATGGTTATGGAAACATTCGGTATATCCAACATTCTCCTGTTGAAAACTATGGTGTTCCCTCCCCTGCTGTAAGGGTCGAACTCCTCATCGGATTTCTCATAAAGGGGTCTGCTGACGGCTTTCCCCGACATTATGTCTTCCAAAGAGCTGCCGCTTGGTATCTTTAACGGGGTCTCCAAATGACGATGGGTGGCATCCGTTAGCGAATAGTAATAGTCGCGAAGGCGGTAAATGGAAGCATCGTAGATGTCGTTCTTGTTCAGTCGTTTCGCGTAAACATAGTCGAGCAAAGAGCACCTTATCGTCGAGAGAGCTGGTAAAGGGGCGTCCCCTGAATAACTCCCTACTACCGCGTCGCACTTGCCGATGTATCTTTCGACTATTTTCTTGGCAGATACATTACCTCGTTTGAATTCTCCAGGCGCTTCGAAACAGATGTTTTCAAATTCCATATCGTCATCCAATATCCAAATGGCATCTCCATCGGAGCTGTGTTCTTTTACGATGCGATTCAATATTGTCCTAGCCGCTCCGATGTCTTTGATCTCGTTGCATAAACCGCCAAAGTCCATATTGCACTCTGGGAACACTCCGCTTTCGGCTACGGCTTTGGCATCTTCGAGACCGGCAATATAATGCTTAACTTTGATAGATGAAAGGAAATCTTCAACCTTTTCGTATTCGTTGTCGGAACTGTAATTCAAGAAAGCGACAACCGACTTGTTCTCATAAGACTGGGCGGCTATCTGCTTCAAAAGGCGGATAGCCAATTCTTCGTTGATGGCAATGAAAGAGAATACGATTCTCCCCCTGAAAACATTAGTGCGCGTTTCCCCGGCCATAGAAACGCTCTGTTCCATGTGCCCTCCAAGGCAACTACCCAAGCTTTTCAAGTCAAACTCGCAGAATCTATTAGCCCTTTCGCAGAATCTCTTCTTCTCATTTTCTGTCATGATACCGCCATATTTCGAATAGAACTTTGAAAGGCTCTCTTTTTTCCCGACTCTATTCGTAGTGAGCCTAGGACGCTCTTTGCCAGCGTCCACCTTAACGAGACATTTTTCAATTACAGAATATCCGGGATTAAGCATCAAAAGCCTTGTGAAGATATCGCGGTCCGTGGTCGAACTCATGTTTTCGTCAAAACATCCAGCCTCCAAAACAGAGCTAAATCTTACGAAGGTGTTGGATCCTTGAACATGGGGATTTGAAATCAAGAAGCTCTTCGTATCGAAGCGATGAGGGACGGATAGAGGGAATTCTTTCTCGTCGGTTTTGTAAAAAAGCCCGGCCACAATGAAATCTATTCCAGGTTCGATTCTTTCAGAGCACTCTTGCAAATAATCCCTCTCCCAAACATCATCGTCGTCTAGGAAGGCCAAGAATGTTTCTTTCGGATCTACCAATCCGTTTATCACATATTCTCTGATTATGAAATCAATGGCGGAATTGAGATTACCGGCGTAATTGTGTTCATATTCATCCCTGATAATGATAAATCCATATTTGGCACATATAGATTTCTCAATCTCATAATTTTCATCTGAGGAGTCGGAAGCGACTATAGTAAGTGTAGGATTTTTGATTTGCCTGAATATCGAATTAGCGGTCTTTTCAAATAGAGATATTCGGTTCTTTGTCGCGATAATGGCAATTATGTTTTTCATATGCTACCCCCTATGAAAAAATGGCCCGTGAAGAGCATCACGAACCACAACATACGAGGCTCGATGGAATGCACCTTCAAGGTTACCCGTCGATGCAAAAAAGCATCCAAGGGCATTTAGCACCATCGCTTAAATTATAAAAATAAGTCTATCAATCGTCAAACAAGCCTCTCTTGATATGTTCGCTTTATAAGAGATATTGAGTCTCAAAAAGTAGCTTCGATATTATTCTAGTTTATTTTCGCAAAATTAAATTAATTAAGACCTTCAGCATTCGCAAGGATGTCATACTGGTTTTTGACATGCATGGTCATAGCAATGTTCGCGTCTCTCATCACGGGGATTGCTTTCGTGAATCATAAAACCGACGAGAAAAAACTCAAAATTTTTCCACTGTTTGCCGCCGCTTTTGTAACAGGCATCGCATACGCGGCTGCAGGGGTCTCTTCCATTCTAGTGCTGAATCAAAACAAAGGAGTTCCACGAAATTATATCTCTTAAAGGGGAAGCAAACACATCCTGGGAGATTCGAACTTTTCACAAAGACTGACGTAGCAAAAAAAGAAAATCCTCAGTCAAAGATTATTTCTTCTTCTGAGGATTTTTCTGATTATGACCGCGTTTTACGGGATTTCCTGGCAATTCATGAAGGACAAACCAGTCTTTGAAACGCTTCTTGAGGTAGTAATGAAAAACGAACCCGTACGGCGTGATAGCGTACGAGTTCGAATTATAGTCGAATGGTGACCCAGCCGGGAATCGAACCCGGGATTCAACCTTGAGAGGGTTGCGTCTTAGCCGCTTGACCACAGGGCCGGCTCACGTATTTAAGCACTTATCTCGATTATTTGCAATCTCGGATAGAAGCCTTAGGCAAATAAAAGAGACTTCCTTGCCGGTATATCTTTTCAATAGTCGCTTGAAGATAGGAGATCTAACGGTTCAACGACCAATCCTTGTTCTTGGTTATAAGATATCCGCCCACAAAAAGAAGGCCTAAAGAGATGACATAGAAAAGAGTCTCGAACATCTTCGCAAGGCTGAAAGAGCCGCCATTCACAAGGGAAATAATCAAAACAATGATATAAGAAAGCGTCACAAAGAACGCGTAAATCACATTGGAGAATGCAAAAACCATGCCGACGAGTTTATTCCTTATAAAGAGAAAGACAAAGCCACAGACGATAATCAAGAGATAGAACATCGAGGCAATGCCAGAGATAACGGCATTGGCTTCCGCACTTCCAAAATTCATCGAGTAAGAGCCAACGACAATAAGAATCAGCAAAGACGGAGCGATAGACTTCACCGTTCCTTCGCAATTCTTGCCCTCAAAAAGGAAGAAGAAATAAAAACCAATAAGAAGGACGAGAACAAAAATCTCAACGATGAACTTCATCAAAGACCCCAAATCGTTCCCGATGGAGGGAACGCCTTGGGAAAGAAGATAATAGACAAGAAGCGTAATTCCCGAAACGAGAAATAAAGCATGCGCCACCGAAATTTTAGATTTATTTGTTTGTGCCATAATAGCAACCCCCTTCTATTTAAGAAACATTATCGAATCGCCGTCTCTAAGCGTCTCAAAACGCGTTCTTTTCCAAGAATATCAATGACTTCATGGAGATTCGGCGATTGTTTGGAACCCGTCAAAGCGATGCGAAGAATTTCGGCAGCGTCGCTTACGTTGCCTTTGAAAGCATCTGGATTGGCTTTGAACTCTTTGTTCGACAAAGCGAAACCATTGGTTTTTGCGATCTCCTTAACGCTGTTCCACCAAGTGGGCTCATCCACGTCAAAAAGCATTCCTTTTCCTAAAGCAGCCAAGAACGTTTTGAGGAATTCCTTGTCGTACTTTTCATTAAAAGGAAGAGGATTAGCAGTGATTTTTGCGAAATCATCATCGAAAAAGAAAGCGCTCATCGGCTCGATGTCGCTATATTTGCAATAGTCTTTGCGAGGGTTCGGGCGATCTTTTTCAATATTAAGAATCTTAGCGAAATAAGCTGGATCCCGTTCGATTTTCGCGGCGAATTCCGGCTGATACTCTTTGGCCCATGTGAGAACCTTTGGAAGGAGGGTATCCGCTTTTTCGCTCGCGATTGTTTCCTTTGAGAAGTAATTGAGCTTATCTTCGTCAAACAAAGCGCCATCCAAAGACATCTTTTCGAAAGTGAATTTGAAATTCTCAACGTCTAAGCTCTTATGTTCGATCGTCCACTCCTCGAAGTTGCTATTGGCGATGGACATCAAATAAACGAGAAGCCCTTTTTGCGGATAGCCCGCTTTCAAGAAGTAAGATACGGCCGCTTCGGGATCTTTCCGTTTCGAAAGCTTCCGTTTGTTCCCATGATCCAATTTCATGATGACGGGCAAATGAGCGTAGGTTGGGTGTTCCCAGCCAAGCGCTTTAAAAAGCTCTAGGTGAACAGGCGTCGAAGGAATCCATTCTTCACCACGAGTGACCGTTGTCGTACGCATGAAATGATCGTCCACAACATGAGCGAAATGATAAGTCGGTAGCCCATCGGATTTATAGATGACGACATCGACATCGTTGTCTTGAAGCTCGATTTTGCCTCGAATGGCATCCACAAAGGAAGTCTTCTTATCGTGATCGCCATGGGATTTGAAACGAATAACCCAAGGCGCTCCTTCATCGAGTTTTTGCATTTGCTCATCAACCGTCAGATTGCGGTCGCGAGCATACTTCCCATAATATCCAGGAAGAATCTTATTGGCTTCTTGGAAAGCACGGATTTTGGCAAGGTCTTCGCTGCTACAAAAATCAGGATACGCTTTGCCTTCCATCAAAAGTTTCTTGATGACGACTTTATAGATATCCGCGCGTTTGCTTTGTTGGTAAGGACCGTAAACGCCTTTGTCGCCTTCAGGGAAATAGCCTTCATCCGCCACGATGCCAAATTTGGCAAGTTGAACAATAAGATCGTCGGCTGCACCGGCGATTGTTCTTTTGGTGTCCGTATCCTCCAAGCGGAACATATAGACGCCATTGGATTGTTTTGCTAAGCGGTAGGCCAAATAAGCAGTAAACAAAGAACCAGTATGAAGAAAACCGGTGGGAGAGGGGGCAAAACGAGTCACTTCCGCTCCTTTTGAAAGGTTCCTCTTGGGAAAACGTTTCTCTAAATCATCCACCGTCTCTTTGACTTCAGGGAAGAGACGATTCGCAAGATCGATAGTAGTCGCCATAAAAACTCCTTACTTAGACGCCTCAAATTATATCGATGAGCGATTTATAAATCCATTAGAAGCAATGTTTTCTTCGAAGAAGAATCGTTGAAATTTCGTTTCCATGCCTCAAAAGAGCGTTCGCGCTTTGAGAATCTCAAGACGAGAGCAACGAAGCGGATTAAAAATCTCGCATCGATGAAGATTCATCTAATCTTGCCCTATCGGTTTATGTCCCTTCTTGGAAGGGAAGGAACTTCACGAAAAGAATGTTCGATTCCTCTTGCAAGAGCAAAATGGACTCCCTATAATTACTAACGCGCCAAACGACGCAGGTGTAGTTCAATGGTAGAACGTAACCTTGCCAAGGTTAACACGCGGGTTCGATTCCCGTCACTTGCTCCATTTAAAAAAACACCCCGGTTTTGCCGGGGTTTTTGTTTTTTATGGCTCCGTCAGGAGTTATGCTCATCGTCAGAACCTTCGTTTTTTTCGCTTTGCTTTTCTTCCTTTGAAGACGAGGATTCATCTTCATTGTCTTTGCTCGCTTCTTCCATTAGTTTCTTCACCCGCTCAATGTTTTTTTCAGCCATCTTCATTTGATTGTCCGCTTCGCTTTTCATGGTGGCGAATTGATGAAGGGCTTCCTCGCTTATAAGAAGGGAAGTTTTGTTAAATAAGACTTCATATCTCCCCGCTAAGCCATAAAGCACTTCATCGTAAAATGGCAAAACGAGAAGAAGGCCTAAAAGAGCCCCGCTGACACCACCCATCAAAATAACGATCGACTGGCTGAGAACGTCTTCTAAGAATAAGGAAGAGACGTACTCCCCCAAAACGAAGAAGGCCATTATGAAAAGATAAAGAGGCAGCATCGCGCCATAATAGTGAGCGTTGTAACGGACGCCTTTCTGCCGAAGAGCCAAGGAATAGACCGCCAAACGGACCCGATACGGAAAAGAGCCAGATCCCCTTAAGATAAGAGGGATAATGCCACTTCGAAGGAAAAGGTGAAGATAGATAAGGCAAAAGGAAGACAAAAAGAAAACAGAGAGATAGAACCTAAAACGAAGAAGATGCAAATCCGTCTCCATCAACTTTTGAAGAGCTTCGAGATTCGAAGTCTTTTGATACTCCAAAAAGGTGTCAAAGGATTCCATGAAGGAAGCGTCAGCAAAGGAAGCGCCTTTTACATAAAGAAGTCCGAAAAGAAAGGAAAGAAAAAGGCTTAAAAGCAAAGACAAAAAGAAATTCCTTAAAAGACGATAAGAGCCAAAGACGTCTCTGGAAAAGAAACGCATGAAAAAAAGGAAATAAGAGGAAGGCGTCGCTTCTTGACCCATGTTTAATGCGTTCACGCTCAAAAGAAAGGCAAAAGAAGATGGAGCGAACAAAAGAGGAAAGGTAAAAAGCAAAGACAAGGGCCAAACAAAGCCAATCGCCGCCACCGCTATCCATAAAGCCAACGTGAAAAAAAGAGGCGAAAGAACTTTTGGGAAAAGATTCTTGGAAGTTTTTAAGGCAAGTCCGAAAAGGGTGCTTGAGGACTTCAGTTGGTTTTTATCTTTCATTCTTCTTCTTTCTTCGCATTCAACTCATAAAGATCATGGATGACTTGCCGTAGCTCTTTGGGGGCGAAAGGCTGCAAAGGACGCGATTCATAAGCGTCCACCATCTTTTGCAATTTCCCGAGTGGAACAAGTTGGATGTCGTTATCGTTATTTTGGAAGGAATTCACAAAGCAATCGTCATTGATAAGAACCGCCCCCACAAGGTAGGAATTGTTGATGCCCGTTTGCATGGTCAAGCGGATAAGGGCGTTTTTTGCCACAATCAAAGGATTTTGGATGACGGTCTTTTTGCCATCTTTCCGATAATAGATCCATTTAGAATCCGTCGGCGAAGCGCTCAAAGCGCCTTCGCAATAAAAATCCATAAAGACATAGATGTATTTATCTCCGCCCACAAGGTGGTCTATGAGAGCGCTTTGCCCTCCGCCAAGAGAGAGTTTCAAGTCGTTTAAAAGATAATAATCGCCATTCCGAACGACTTTCATAATCTTGCGATAGAAGAACTCTTTCGGACGATGATGGAAATAGAGTTTTCGAAGCGGTTTATAAAAGAAAAGAGCAGCGAAAAGAAGCGCCAAGAGAACGCATAAAACAACAAAGATGGTGGTTTTTACTTCGCGAGGCATTCGTTATAGCTTTCTGCGACCAAAATCGCAAGCTCAACCATTTGGCTAAGCCCTTCTTGTCTTTCCTTGGAGGAAAGTTGTTTGTTGGATTCGACAAAGGAATCGCTCACCGTGCAAATCGTTAGGGCGCGTTTCTTTAAAAGAGCCGCTTCGGCATATAAAGCGTAGCTTTCCATCTCCACCCCTAGCACACCGAGATTGGCCCATTTCTTCCAAGCTTCTGGGCGATAATCATAGAACACGTCGGCGCTTAAGATATTGCCAACGTGATAAGGAATTTTCGCTTCATGGGCAATACGAGCCGCGCTTGAGAGCAAAGAGAAATCCGCGATAGCGCTATAAGTGCCGCCATAGAGGTTATGCTGCCCCATCCAATTGCTATCCGTGCAAGCCCCTTCCGCCAATATGACGTCCTTTAGGTTGACATTCGGCTGATAGGTTCCCATGGTCCCAATCCGAATAATCGCCTCCACGCCATAGGAAGTGAAGAGTTCATGGCAATAAATGCCTATGGAAGGCATGCCCATGCCGCTTGCCATAACCGAGATCAAAGAACCGTCTGGCGCTTTGCCAGTAAAAGCCAAGATACCGCGGACGCTCGAAATGAGTTTCGCGTCTTTCAAGTAGGTTTTGGCAATCCATTCGGCACGTTTGGGATCGCCTGGCATCAAGACCACTTTGGCGAAGTCGCCATTTTGAGCTTCGATATGAGGTGTAGGCATAGTGTTTCTCCTCTCTTTACTATTAAAGGCTATTTTATAGCCTCTTCCAAGATTTCAAAGCGAATTCCTTTATGACTAGAAGAAATTTGTGAACGCTTATATGATAAAAAAGCAATGGACGCCACCACTTTATTCATTCTCCGTCTCACCTTCGCCCTTTTAGGGGCTATTCTTCTTTTTGCCTTAACTGGATTCACCTACGTCAAAAAGAATCAATTTGTTTTCGTTTCCAAAAGAGGAAAGTTAAAGACCATATGGGATGAAGGTTGGCATTATAGCTTCCCTTGGCGTGATAAAATCTCCAAATCCTTTAAAAAGGGGCCTTTTAGCATTCGTTGGACAATGGCCGATGGAAAGATGCTAACGGCCCATCTCATCATTCGTGATCCAAAAAGGCTTTTTAATGCGAAAAAAAGCCTCAAGAAAATCCTTAAAGCAAGCGTCAAATCCTCTCCGAAGAACACCGAGATTCGAAAGAAAGTAGAAAACGCCTACAAAAAAGTAGGCGTGGAGCTCATCAATCTTGTCGTTACCAAAAAGAATTAGTCGTTAATAGGCGAAGAGCTATTTTCCACAGTTGGGAGATCGGGCTCGTAGGCCATATCGTCTTCAAAGATACGAAGGAAGTTGTCGGGGGTGACTGGCGTCAATTCGCCTTGGAAAGCAATCGAGATGCGACCGGTTTCTTCGCTTACGACGATAGTGACCGAGTCGCTATTTTCGCTAATGCCAAGCGCCGCTTGGTGACGCGATCCATATTTCCCCGTTAAGGGTCTTGCCGTGGATTGGAAGAAAACGGCAGCCCGCGCAATTTTATCGTCCTTGATGATCACAGCCCCATCGTGGAGACGTGTGCCTTCGTAGAAGATGGTCTCTAGAAGTTCTGGCGTCACCGGAGCGTCCACATCGACGCCTCTTTGCTTGATGATGGTCCCGATTTTGGAATCGTCTAGAAGGTTATCCTTCTTCATGAAGGTGATAAGAGCCCCTCTTTTGAGTTTCGACATATCAAGGCAAGCTTTATAAACCTTCTCATAAACTGCTTCTCGGTCAAAAAGCTTCTCCGGTATGAGGGTCTTTTTGTTATGACGATTCCAAGCGATACCAGACTTTCCTTTATAGGTGTTGCTAAGCAAAAAGCGATATTCTGAAACATTGGAAAATAAAGCGGCCACCGACCCAGAGATGAGAAGCACGCCCGCAATCAGGACGAGAAGCTCCATGCCGGCGAAGCAAGAAGAGATAAGGAGCACAACTTCAAGGCAAGTGACATAGATGTAAACGGCTTTCCTTTTGACTGCCTTAAAAAGCACAAAATCAAACAAAGCGAGCAAAATCACGCCGAAAATAAAACTAAGAATCCACTCTGGCGAATCATATGGAGCATTGCTAAATGCGGCGTTACAAACTTGAATCATGCTACTCATCGAAAGTTCCTCTAAGAAAGTTTTTTGCGCCTTTAAAGACCCAAAAACTTCTTTACGAACAAAATATTATCAAAGATAAAAGCGAAGAAAAAGAGCCACAAAGAGAAATAGAAAAAGGATTTTCAAACAATTTTGGATTTTCGACGTTCAAAACCCTGCAAAACCCTAATCTTTTCCAAAAAGAAGGGGGTTCTAGGTTATTTTTCTTCTTTTTGGATAAAATCGGTCATGATGTGCTTTTCCAAAGCGGGCAAACCGTATTTCTCTTTGCCTAAAGCGATAGAACGCATTAAAAAGACCATGTTCTTAGCAAGAACGCGAACCGTTTGGAGGCCTTCTTCATCATAGAAAGCCTCTCCTATCCGTCTTGCGTGCACGCTATTCCAATACTGGCTGGAGGCGATCGGCATACCGGAAATCGTGAAATACTTGTTTAGTTCGTCGAAAGTCGCACTCGCCCCTCCACGCCGAGCAACAACGACACTTGCGCCCACTTTCATGCGCTTATCGAAACTCGTCGAATAAAATAAGCGATCAAGGAGGGAAATGAGGGTCCCGTTGGCGGAGGCATAATAAACTGGGCTTCCAACGACTAAAGCGTCCGCTTCCTCGAATTTTTTAGCTAGTTCGTTCACGATATCGTTCATCGCACATTTGCCATTTTTGTAACAGTAATTGCAAGCAAGGCAACCACGAATAGGAAGGTGACCAACTTGAACAATTTCGACCTCTACGTTTTCTTCTTTAAAAACCTTCTCCATCTCTTTTAAAGCGATGGATGTGTTTCCATTGGCTCTTGGAGAACCGTTAATTATTAAGACTTTCATATTTCTTCCTTTCCTTTGGAGATTCTCATAAAGCTACCCGGATTATTTCTTTTATTAAAGCCATTAATACATCTACAACCATCGAGTTTCCAATTTGCTTATAGGCCTGAGCTTTGCTAACGACGATTTTAAAGTCGTCAGTAAAACCCATAAGTCTTAGACATTCACGTTCCGTTAATGCTCTAACGTTACCACTTTTATCAGTTACGTAGTTGTCCACGCCGGCTCGGTGATGATTGCCCATTGTGGAAAGCAAAGTTCTTGCAATAGGTCTATCTATCTCGATGTGTGTCTTATAATTCCCAGTTCCTTCACACATGACATATTTCTTCACGGCAGGGGTTAAAATATATTCCGATGGCGTTTTGCCAGGTATTTTGGAAAAGCAAAGATCGCCATCCTTGCCATATGTCACACCCCCTTCTTCCGTAGAATCGATCAAAAAATCTTGCATCTTTAAATTGGATTCCTTTTTTCTTGGATTAAAGGTATCAATGGCAATAGATCGATTTTTAAAACCCACTGCAAAAAAACGATTTCGAACTTGTGGTATGCCAAAATCTTTCGCGTTTAATGTTCCCGCCCACATTTTGTAGTTTAACGATCCCATGCCATCCCACATCCGTTTCCAATTCTCTTGATTCTTTTTTGACTTAATGCCGGAAACATTTTCGTAGATAAACACTTCTGGTTGAATTTCATTGACTAAACGACAATACTCAAAAAACAAACTCCCCCTCGGATCCTCTAAACCCTTTTGAAAACCAACAGTCGAAAAGCTTTGGCAAGGGCTTCCTCCGATTAAAAGATCAACGTCCCCTCTTAAAGGTCTCCCATTCAGTAAATTGACATCCAAAAAATAATTTCCTTCATCAAAATCTGGAAAATTGGCCAAATAAGACACCTTAACGAAATTTTTCTTTTTTGAATGCTTCGCGTATAAAAAGTCGACAAAAGCTTTTTCTTCTTTAAAAGAAGCCATGCTCTGAATTCTCTTAGCTTCTTGTTCGATGCTTATAGACGAATCCAAAGACACCTCCCCATTATCGCAGGCTAAAACTGAAACAAACGGGATAGAAAGCCTTTTTAATGCCCATTCTGGAGCACCGATACCGGAAAAAAGGGTGGCGACTCTAAGTGGTTTTTTCATTTTATCTTAACCCCCGTTTCCAAAATAGAATGGATAATAGCCGTCATGACATTGACCACAATCGAATTTCCAGCTTGCTTATAGGCTTGTATATCATTTTTGCAAATCACAAAATCGTCTTTAAACCCCATTAAACGATGGCACTCCAATGGGGTCATTTTCCGAATCGCTCCCTTTCGGCCAGCGTATGTCCCTATAAAAGCTTTTTCCAAAATGCTTTCGTCTCCTTGAATCTCCTCAAAAGGGACAAAAACAAAATCACCATTCCAATTGAATTGTTGATTCCTTTTTTCAGTACGTATTACTTTCATATCTATTTTTGCTCGATTAGGGTGAGTTGTCACAAAATGAAACCCTTTTGCGCCAAGAAAATATTTCGCATCTACCTTTTTTTCCAAGAAATCTCGAGCAGAAAGAGTCAGCAAAGAAGGTTCGGGAAATTTGAATTTGTTCCCGGCGCCTTCATTCGCAAAACCAACCACAAAGAGACGTTTCCTATTTTGAGGGATGCCAAAATCTCGAGCGTTTAATATAGAAAATCGGAATCGATAACCAAGGCATCTAAAAACTCCCTGTATTACAGCCCATGTATTCCCGTTATCATGCGTTAACATTCCAGGCACATTTTCATAGATAAAAACATCTGGATGTATTTCTTTTATTAAACGAGCGTAGTCATAAAATAATGTGCCTCTAACGTCATTTAAACCCCCTCTGAGCCCCATATTGGAAAAGCTTTGACAAGGACTGCCTCCAATCAACAAACCTATCTTATCTCGATAAGCCCTTCCGTTTATAAAACGTATGTCATCGTGCCATTTGCTTTCGTTGATACCTAGGCATAAGTAATTGTTAAAATAAACCTCTTTAACCCAATGTCTTTTACGCAATTTATCATAAGTTTTTTTGACTTCATCTTGTCTTTTCACGTCATCGCGAATGGATGAAAGGCGCTTCAACGTTTTTTCATCAAGCAAAGGAGACTCGCCGCAATCGCAAGCAAAAACAATTTCGGGATCGTATTCGGCAAAAGAAGTCTTCAAAGAATATTCAGGGCAACCAATTCCTGAAAAAACAGTGGCTATTTTCATTGCTTTGTATTTTCCGAAAGCCATCGACCAAAATTGGCGCGGTTTGAAACAAAACTCACAACTGTATCACGTGGGCGAAGATAGATCACATAAAGGTAGTCGCTAACTTTCTTAATAACTATTTCTATAACATCGCCAAGTATCATTTGCTTAAATTTTCTAGCAAAGACGGAGGAACCTGAAATTTTTAAATATTTTTTGCTCTCCGTAAGACGAAATTCGCTCGCTTCAACAAAGAGCAAATCTTCTTCATTCCTTTTTAACGTGTAACCAATCAAATCCAAAGCTTTCGTTAGGGAATCGAGTCCGTCTTTATAAAATCCACTGCAATTCGCGATCATTTCTTCAAAAAACGAAAGGCAATTCTTGTAAGAAAAGGCGACATCTATCAAATAATTTCCATGAAAATAATTCAAAAAGCGTGTAACTTCGTTCGACTTATTACTCACGTAATAGCCTCCAACCGTTCTCGTTTTGGTGCCAAATCTTTGAGCCTCTAGAATCGCTTCGCTATTCGGAGGAATAATTATTATGGTATTATTTTTAGTATTAATCGTGGTTGACATAAATCATTGGAAAGTATAGCCGTTTTCGACCGCTTTCATGAATATTTTTCTACCCATTTTTTTCAATTGAGCGTCATAAATTCTAAAGGAACGTTCAAGATCACCGATTATTTCTTCCACAAATTTGATCTCTCTTTGGTTAAGGGCATGGGTCTTATTGTTCCAACGAATTAAATCAAGCCAAAGCCCGGTCTTGTAGAAGTTGTACATATTATCTATGAATGTAGCCGCAAGGTTCTCAGGGAAAAAAGTAAACTTGGCACTTGCATATGAAAGGCAATTCAAGGGAAGAGAGGTTACTAGTTTTTTAATATCTTCCCAACACTCTTTTTTTCGTCCCCACATAAGAGTGTTTGGATGATCTTTTTGAATGGAAACGAAATATTGGCTCACTTTTCTCGACACTTTATCAATTGTTTCCTGAAGATATTTATCTATTTTTTGGTTTTCCCAAATTTTATTTAAATCAAGCATGGAATTCGTTTTATAGGAAACGTAGGCAATGGTGTAAGGCAAAACTGCCGCTTTAATCGGGAGTTGATTTTTTTTAATTATTTTGTCCGCACTTTGCCACAAAATGAGTGTTGCAATTGCATTCTTAAAGTACTCTTCATTAGGCATCACGGCATTCTTTTCAATAAAATCGTTAAATTCTTGGAAACATTTTTCGTTCCCCATACAAACACTTACAGGATCGCACGAAAAAGCCATAATAGATTTAGCCAGTACTTTTTTGGAAAATTTGTTTTTCTCGGGGAATTGTCTTTCAAAATTTTTGTTATAGTTCCAAATTATTCTCTTTTTTGTGTTATATAAGCCGTTTGTTCTCTCAAAGAACCAATAA
>ERZ808246.737-NODE-737-length-25988-cov-6.182972_pt1 | contig 25988 bp, 27 predicted proteins | sample MGYA00521083_ERZ808246 | MGnify/ENA primary metagenome ERZ808246 (study PRJEB31516, sample SAMN03275577) | gut metagenome | biome: mammalia-associated habitat; material: feces | host: Papio cynocephalus | place: Kenya | collected 2012-07-07 ... | reverse complement strand
CGAACGATAATATAACACGTGAAGAAGCGGCGGCGATACTGTCGAGAATGGTATCTTACCTTAAGCTAAATCTTCCTGAACAAAACGGCGCAAGCTACAGCGACGACGGCGAAATCTCCGATTGGGCAAAGGAAAACGTGTATGATGTTAAAAAGCTCGGCGTAATGCAGGGCGTGGACGGCAACAAATTCGACCCCAAATCGGGCTATACAAAGGAACAGGCAATTGTGACAATTATGCGTGTGATGAAAAATATTAAATAACAGTAAGAAACGGACGATGCATTCATCGTCCGTTTCGTTGTGTATTTTCGCAATCAGTAGGGGTTGATGCCCACATCAACCCGAAATGCTGTTCTGTGCATTATATGATTTAGGGACGATGAAAGGCATCGTCCCCTACCGGTAAATTGCAGACATAACGAAAGAATTGCAGGCATTATCTCTTCCGTCAGGAGCAAGCCCCTGCCCTACGGAGTGCGGTTTTCGCAAATTTGTAGGGGTTGATGCCCACATCGACCCATAAGTTTCACATTCAGGTTCATTTAAGGGACGATGAGGGCATCGTCCCCTACCGGTAAATTGCAGACATAACGAAAGAATTGCGAGCGTTTTCTCTTCCGGCAGGAGCAAGCCCCTGCCCTACGGCGTGCGGTTTTCGCAAATTTGTAGGGGTCGATGCCCACATCGACCCATAAGTTTCACATTCAGGTTCATTTAGGGACGATGAGGGCATCGTCCCCTACCGAAAAATTGCGGGCATTATTCCCGCTTTCGGCAGGAGCAAGATCCGGCCTCACGGCAATGTACAATCATTATGCGAATAAAATTAACAAAAAAATCAATTAATTCAAAATGCGTGATTGCTTTTTTTTGCGCACTGTGATATACTGACAGTATGGAATTTTACGGAAGGGCAGACAGAGTATGAAAAAACAAACAAGAAGCGAGGCAAGATGCGCAGCGTTTACCCAGGTGTTTCAGATGAATCAGCACCGTGACGAGATGGACGCAATTATGGGATATTTGCTTGAAGAAAAACCCGAATGCAACGCAAATCTCGGTTATATAACGACCGTTGTAAACGGCGTTAAGGAACATGAGGAGGAGCTGGAGGGCCTTATTTCGGCGCACCTGAAAAAAGGCTGGTCAATATCGAGAATTTCAAAGGTGTCCGCCGCAATTATGAAGATTGCGGTGTACGAAATGAAATACGTTGACGATGTTCCGCCCAAGGTTGCGATAAACGAGGCTGTGGAGCTTATAAAGAAATACGGTGACGAGGAGGAGCCGAAGTTTGTAAACGGCGTTCTCGGAGCGGTTTTTGCCGAATTATGATTTATATAGGAATAGACACAAGCAATTATACCTCGTCCTCGGCGGCGGTGGGCGATATATGCGTAAGCCGCAGACAGATACTTGACGTTAAAAAAGGCGAAAGAGGAATACGCCAGAGCGAGGGCGTGTTTATGCATATGAAGCTTTTGCCCGTTATGTATGCCGAAACTGTAAAGGGGCTTGATTTGAGCCGCGTGCGTGCGGTCGGCGTGAGCGTTAAGCCGAGAAACGCTGAGGGGTCGTATATGCCCGTGTTCCTTGCAGGCTACGGGTTCGCAAAAGTGATTGCCGATACGCTCGGCGTACCGCTTATAGAATTTTCGCACCAGGACGGGCATATAATGGCAGGTATTTATTCCGCACATGCCGACGAGCTTTTAGAGGGTGAATTTTTATCCGTTCATCTTTCGGGCGGTACAACCGAAATTTTAAAAAGCAGATATACGGACGGCAGATTTGAAAACGAAATAATCGGCGGAACAAAGGATATAAGCGCAGGTCAGTATATAGACCGTGTTGGCGTGGCGCTCGGAATGAGCTTTCCGGCAGGAAAGCATATGGAGAGTGCGGCTGAAAATGCGGACAGTGCGGTAAAACTTAGGGTAAATACGGACGGCGCATATATGAACTTTTCGGGCGTTGAAACAAAGGCGTCACGTATGGCGGCGGAGTGCGATGCAAACTCTCTTGCAAAGGGTGTGCTTGTATCGGTTGCGGACGCACTGGTTAAAACAATAAATTACGCAATGGACGAAAGCGGCATACGCCGTGTGCTTGTTGCGGGCGGAGTTGCCTCAAACGGCATTATAAGGCAGTCGCTTGGTGAAAATATAAACGGCAGAGTATACTTTGCCAGCAAGGAGTTTTCCTCCGACAACGCAGCGGGAACGGCTGTTCTCGCACAGGAATTTACGGAGCGCGGATATGGAACCAAGAATAGGAACAGTATCACAGATAAATAATTACGTCAAGAAAATTCTTGACAACAACAAAATATTGAATAATGTGTGGGTAAAGGGTGAAATTTCAAACTTCAAGCATCATTATTCGGGACACATATACCTGACCTTAAAGGACGAGGGCGGAGTGCTTAAGGGCGTAATGTTCCGCTCGGCGGCGCAGGGTCTGACGTTTACTCCTTCCGACGGTATGAAGGTAATGGCACGTGGACGTGTAAGCGTTTACGAGGCGGGCGGAGCGTATCAGCTGTATATAGAGGAAATGATCCCCGACGGCGTGGGCGAGCTTTACGTGGCTTATGAAAAGCTTAAAAAACAGCTTGCCGAGGAGGGTCTTTTTGATGAGAGCCGCAAAAAGCCGATACCTAAGTTCCCGTCGGCGGTCGGCGTTGTAACGGCGGCAACGGGTGCGGCGGTGCGTGATATAATAAACGTTATCACACGCCGATGCCCCATGACAAGGATAATAGTTTACCCTGCACAGGTGCAGGGCGCAGGTGCGGCGCAGAGCGTTGTGCGTGCGATAGAATATTTTAATAAAGAAAACAATGTTGACACTATAATTGCCGGGCGCGGCGGCGGCTCTATCGAGGATTTGTGGGCGTTTAACGAGGAAATAACCGCCCGTGCGATATTTGCGTCAAAAATCCCCGTAATATCGGCGGTCGGACACGAAACGGACTTCACGATTGCGGATTTTGTTGCGGATTTGCGTGCGCCCACGCCGTCGGCGGCGGCGGAGGTGGCTGTTCCGTCCTCGGCGGAAATAAGCAATATGCTCCAAAATCAGAAAGCACGCCTTTCCGAAGCCGTGCTTAAGCAGACGGAACGGCACAGACTGCGCCTTGCGGCGATAAAATTAAAATCGCCGTCCGAGCGCATACAGGAAAACAGTCAGCGGCTCGACCATATAACAAAGCGTATGGAACAGGGATTTAAGCTTAAAATAGAGAGTAAAAAGCGTGTTTTGGGGAATGTTACCGCAAAAATAGACGCAATGAGTCCCTTAAAGGTTCTCTCACGTGGATATGCAATCCCCGTTGAGAATGACGGAACGGTAATCAGAAGCGCCGCACAAATGGAAAGCGGCAGAGAATTTACGCTTAAAATGACGGACGGAAGCCGTGAATGTATAGTTAAATAGAGAGGAAAACGGATATGGCGGAAAAGAATTTTGAACAGTCGGTAAAAGAGCTTGAAACAATCGTTTCAAAGCTTGAAAGCTCGGAGGTAAGCCTTGAGGAGTCGCTCAAGCTTTTTGAGGAGGGCGTAAGGCTTACAAAGAGCTGTCAGAAAATGCTTGCCGATGCGGAAAAGAAAATATCGGTGCTTATGGTGAACGAAAACGGCGACACGGCGGAGTTTGACGGAGAAGAAGAATGAAGAACGAATTAAAAGCAAAAGCGGAATATATAGACGGTGCGCTGAAGAAGTATCTTGCACCGCACGACAATCCGCAGAAAATCATTTATGACGCAATGAACTACAGCATATTTGCCGGCGGAAAGCGGTTAAGACCCGTGCTTATGACGGAAACCTGCATTATGTGCGGCGGCGATGCGGACGAGGCTCTGCCGTTTGCATGTGCAATGGAGATGATACATACGTATTCGCTCATTCATGACGATCTCCCGGCAATGGATAACGACGATTTGCGCCGCGGTATGCCGACAAATCATATCAAATTCGGCGAGGCAAACGCAATCCTTGCCGGTGACGCACTTTTAACCAAAGCTTTTGAAACCGCTTTAAGCTACAGCGGAAAAAATCCCGAACGTGCAGTGCGTGCGGCAAAACTGCTTGCGAAATCCGCAGGCACGGAGGGTATGATAGGCGGACAGTTGGTTGATATTGAAAGCGAGCATAAAACCGTTACGGCGGAGGAGCTGAGATATATACATCTTCTGAAAACGGGAGCGATAATCCGCAGTGCCTGCACGATAGGTGCGGTCATGGCGGGCGCAAATGAGGAGGAGATTGCCGCCGCAGACGAATACGCAAAAAATCTGGGGATTGCGTTTCAGATATGCGATGATGTGCTTGACGTTACAAGCACCACGGACGAACTCGGCAAGCCTGTCGGCTCAGATGCGGAAAGCGAAAAGAACACGTATGTAACGCTTTTCGGCTTGGAAAAATCACGTGAGCTGATACATCAATATACGGATAAGGCAACAGACGCTCTCAAAATATTCGGCGGCAGAGCGGATTTTCTCGTACGGCTTGCGAAATATATGGAAAACAGAGCGTTTTAACGGAAGGAAAAGGGTAATGTATTTAAAAGAATTATGGACAAATTCTGTCCTGTGGACGGCTGTTATAGGCTGGGCGGCGGCGCAGATATTAAAGGTTATACTGACGCTTATCGTCTACAGAAAGCTTGACTTCACACGGATTACGGGTTCGGGCGGTATGCCTTCGTCGCACTCGTCGTTTGTTGTTTCGCTTACTATGGCTGTCGGGTTTACGGAGGGCTTCGACTCGGTCGCATTTGCGATATGCGCCGTAATGGCGTTCGTGGTAATGTACGATGCGGCAGGCGTAAGGCGCAGTGCCGGTCAGCAGGCGGCAATTCTCAATAAGCTTGTGGAAACCTGGGGCAAGGAGGACTATTCGCTCACCGAAAAAAAGCTCAAGGAGCTTTTGGGACACACGCCGATTGAGGTTATCGCCGGAGCGATACTCGGTATAATAATAGCAATCATAGGCTATGTATAATAAAATTCGTATGGATTTTTACAAATGATAACGTTTGATTTTCGCCATACGCTCTTTCGGGGGCGTATGGTTTTTTTGAGGGGGTATAACTTATGAAAAAAATAAGAGTTCCGAGTGAAATTATGTACTTGGCGGGCATTGTCTTGCTGGCGTTTTCGGTTGCAATGCTGTCGGCGGCAAATTTCGGCATTTCCATGATAGTTGCGCCGGCATATCTTTTAAGCCTTAAAACGGGTTTTTTGTCGTTCGGACAGGCAGAGTATGTCATACAGGCAGGATTGTTTATTGTGTTCTGCATCATTATGGGCGGATTTCGGACGGTGTATCTGTCATCGTTCGTAACGTGCCTTGTATACGGGGCGGTGCTTGATTTGTGGCGGCTCGTTCCGCTGTTCAATCCGAGCGTGACCGTGCCGGGCAGTATGCCGCTTTTTGCAAGGCTTTGTATGTTTGCCGCAGGCGTGGTTTTAACTTCAATCTCGGTGGCAATGTTCTATAAAACGTACCTGTATCCGCAAGTGTACGACTTTTTTGTAAAAGGCGTGGGCGGTAAGTTCAAAATAAAAATCGCCGTGTTCAAAACCTCGTTCGATATTTTCTGCCTTATCGTTGCCGCAGCGCTGTCGCTTGTGTGGTTTAAAGGCTTTAGGGGCATAAATTGGGGTACTTTGATTATCGCTCTGGTGAACGGCTCGCTGATAGGATTTTTCTGCAAATTGTACGACCGTATTTTTGAAATTTATCCGATATTTAAAAAGTTTTCCTCATATTTCGAGCTTACATAAATTACCGAACGGAAAACGGACGTTTTTTCGTCGAAAATTGTCAGAAAATTTCCAAAACATCTTGACTATAAACCGAATTCGTGATATTGTATTATATATAAAATATTAGGGGGAAAAGCAATGGATACAGAGAGCCATAAGGCAAGAATGGAAGAAATACAAAAAAGAAAGGCGGAGCGCAGAAAGAAGCAGATTTTCAAAAATCGATGCATAGCCGCTGTTTTTTGCTTGCTTGTAATTGTGCTTGTGGTTTTCGGAATACGCAGCTGCGTAAAGGGAATTGCGGCAAACAAAGCCGAAAAAAATGCGCAGGTAAGTATGTCACCCTCACCGAGTCCCACCCCCATTGCCACGGATAAATCGGGAATAGATCAGACATATTTTGAGGATTCGGCATTTTTGGGCAACTCTTTTATCGAGGGAATGGTTATCTATGATTTGGTTGACGGCGCCGATTATTTCGGCAAGGTGGGTCTTAACGTAAAAACTGCCTTCACCGACTCCACCGAAAACGGAACAGTGCCCGTAATAGAGGAGCTTAATTCGACAAAGGTGTATAAAAAAGTGTTCCTTATGTTCGGCGAGAACGAACTCGGCTGGAGCAATACGCAGACATTTGTTGACGAGTACACGAGAATTGTCAAGAAAGCAAAGCAGTATCAGCCCGAGGCAACAATATATCTTCTCTCCGTAACGCCCATAACCGAGGAGGTTTCAAACGTCGGCACGGACGGGGAAACAAATGAGAACATTATAAAAATTAATAAACTTATAAAGCAGATAGCAAGTGACCAGAAGGTTGTTTACTGTAATATCTATAATGCCTGTGCGGACGAGAACGGCGTTCTCCCCAAGGGTGCGGCAACGGACGGAATACATTTCGGAAACGATTACTACAAGAAGTGTCTTATATATATTCAGAAAAACTATGATGACGAAACGGTTGACAGTATAACCTCGTCAAGCGGTAAGTCCTCGTCATCGTCCTCCTCGTCGGGAAGCTCGTCGAGCGGCTCATCATCAAGTAACAGCGGTTCTTCATCTTCGGGAAGTTCGAGCGGAGGTTCATCATCTTCTTCGGGTAAGTCCTCGTCAGGCGGAAGCTCATCATCAAGCGGAAAGAGTTCTTCCTCATCGGGCAATTCTTCCTCGTCAAGCGGATCATCATCGAGCGGAAGTTCATCATCATCGGGTAATTCATCGGGCAGCAGTTCAACAAAGGCTCCCGCAAAATCGCTTGATTAACGGGAGGAAACAGACTTATGCGAAAAATTTTATGCGCATTTTTGTGTGCGGTTATGTGTGCGCTGTGCATATCGTGCGGAACGGCAAAACAGCTTGACGGCGCCTCGGCGGCGGCAAGCCTTATGTCGGCAGGGATTTTTGACGAAAATCTCTCCGAGGTAAAGCCCTCCGTTGCGGAAAAGCGTGTTGCGGTGTCCGCAGAGGACGTTGCGGAATGTACGGCTTATTCCGGCACGAGAGCGGTTGTGGACGAAATAGTTATCATAAAGGCAGTTTCGTCACAGGCAGCGGAAAATGTCGAAAAATCGTTTTTAAACCATATCGACGCTCAAAAAAAAGTATACGCCGACTATAACGCCGACGAAATGCCCAAGCTTGAGGACGCATTCACGGCGGTGTACGGCGATTATGCCGTTATGGTTGTGTCAAAGGACAGCGCAAAGGCACAGGAAATAATAAAACAAAATTTAAAATAATAGGGGTGTCAGTACTTGTACTTTTCAAGTCTTTTATTTCTGTTTCTGTATCTGCCGGCGGTGCTTATCGGATACTATATACTTCCGCACAAATGCAGAAACTTCTTTCTCCTGCTTGTAAATCTCGTTTTTTACGGTTGGGGAGAGCCGGTACTCATACTGGTTATGGCAGTGTCCGTACTGGTGAATTATATATTCGGAATACTGATTGAAAAATACCGCAGTAAAGAACGTCTTGCAAAGACGTTCTTAATTTTCGATTTAATAATAAGCCTGGGTCTTTTGGGCGTGTTCAAGTATGCCGGTTTCCTGACCGATATTTTGAGAAAACTCCCGTTTTTGGCAATGCTCCCGAAAATAAAGCTTGCACTGCCGATAGGTATTTCGTTCTATACGTTCCAGACGCTTTCGTACACGATAGACGTTTACCGAAAGGACGTAAAGGCTCAAAAAAATATAATAAATTTCGGTACATACGTGTCATTCTTCCCGCAGTTGATAGCAGGTCCGATTGTCCGCTACAGCGATATTGCAAAACAGCTTGTTTCAAGAGAGGAAACCGTATCGAATTTCGCATCGGGAATAAAGCGGTTTGCGATAGGTCTTGCAAAAAAGGTGCTTTTGGCAAATCAGATGGGACTTTTGTGGGATACATTGCGTGAAATGCCGAATATGGGCGCAGTCGGCGCATGGACGGGCATTGCGGCGTTCTCACTGCAAATATATTTTGACTTTTCGGGATACTCCGATATGGCGATCGGTCTCGGCAGAATGTTCGGCTTTGAATTTGTGGAAAACTTTAATTATCCGTACATTTCAAAGAGCATAACGGACTTTTGGCGCAGATGGCACATATCGTTAAGCAGTTGGTTTAAAGATTACGTGTATATACCGCTCGGCGGCAACCGCTGTAAAACGGGCAGATGCATATTCAATCTGTTCGTTGTATGGGCGCTTACGGGTCTGTGGCACGGCGCAAGCTTTAATTTTGTACTGTGGGGCGTGTATTATTTTGTCTTGCTTGTGCTTGAAAAATATGTGTACGGCAAGGCACTTTCGCATCTGCCGTCCGTTTTTCGGCATATATATGCGCTGTTCTTCATAATGCTCGGCTGGGTGCTGTTTTGCTTTGAGGATTTCGGAGCGCTTAATTCGTATGTTATGCAGATGTTCGGCTCGGGCGGATTTTTTGCAGGCACAGATGTTATGAGCCTTGTAAAATCATATGCTCCTCTGCTTGCCGTGTCGGTACTTGCGTGCGTTCCGCTGTGGAGGAATGTGTACAGCCGTATAAGAAACCAAAAATGGACCGCTCTGTTTGAGATACTCGTTGTGTGCGCACTGCTCTTTATGTGCACGGCGTCGCTTGTGAATGACAGCTATAATCCGTTTTTGTATTTCAGATTTTAATGAGGTGTTATTAAGTGTCTAAATTTCGTGATAAGGTGCTTTTGATTATATTTATTGCGTTTTTGTTCTCTGCTCCGGCAGGCTTGTTTTTGCTGCCCAAGGCGCAGATTTCGGTGAATGAAAAGCGCACGCTTGCAAAAGCGCCCGAATTATCGGTCAAAAACGTGCTGAGCGGAAAATTTGAAAAGGATACGGAAACATATCTGACCGACCATTTCCCTTTGCGTGACGGGCTTACCGCCGTAAACGCATACACTGCTCTGTATACGGGCAGAAACGGCGCAAACGGAGTGTACAGGGGCGAGGACGGCTATCTTATCGGCGTGCCGGTAAAGGCGGATTATAATAAAATAAATGCAAATATCGCCGCCATGACGGAGTTTACGCAAAATACGGGCATACCGTCAACGCTTATGATAGTGCCGAGCAAGGGATATATTATGTCGGACAAGCTCCCGAAAAACCATATGGAGTACCGTGACAGTGAAATAATAGATTACGTGCATAAGGAGTCCGAGGCGGTAATAGGGTATGCGGACGTTGAAAAGGCGTTTTTAAAGGATAAGGACGAGGTACAGCTTTATTACAGAACGGATCACCACTGGACGGAAAACGGTGCGTACAATGCATATGTCGAGTATTGCAAGGAGATAGGCTATGAGCCGCTTTGGGAATTTGACAAAACAGCGTATGACGGCTTTTACGGTACGGCGTATTCAAAGAGTGCGCTGTGGCGTGAAAGAGCCGATACAATAGAATTGTGGGATTATCCGTATGATGTTACGATGAATATTGACGGCGAGGAAAATGTCAGCAGCAGAATGTTTTTTATGCATCATTTGTCCGAGCCGGATAAATACCCCGTCTATCTTGACGGAAACCACGCTATAGAGGAAATAATAAACAACGGCAATCCCGACGGGGATAAGCTGTTGGTGATAAAGGACAGCTTTGCGCAGTGCTTTGTACCGTTTCTGGTGAACCATTACAGCGAGGTGGATATGGTTGATTTGCGGTATTATCATGAGTCTGTGTCGGAACTTGCAAAGGAGAAAGGCTATGACAGGGTGCTGTTCCTGTACGGGATAAGCAGTATAGCGGAGAGCAGCGATATAGCGACATTGGAATAGGGGATTGTTTCCCATTACCTAAAAAAGAACCCCCTCTGCGGAATTTTTCCGCAGGGGGGGTTGTGTTTGGGTCGATGCCCTCATCGACCCGAAACAATGTGCGGTTTAATTAGGGACGATGTGGGCATCGTCCCCTACCGGAATTTGCAAGCATACCGAACAATTTATTTTACAATAAATTTATCGTCCTCGGCGTCAACCGTAACGCTGCTGCCCGGCTTAATATCGCCGTCAATGATTTCCTCCGAGAGCATATCCTCAATCTGCGTCTGGATAACACGTCTTAACGGTCTTGCACCGTAAGTCGGGTCAAAGCCCTCCTTGGCAATCTTTTCAACCGCCGCATCGGTAAACGCTACGGTGATTTCGTTTTCCTTAAGCCGTGCTTCAAGCGATTTGAGCATAAGCCTTGCAATCTTCTTGATGTCGTCCTCGGTAAGTCTGTCGAATACGATGATTTCGTCAATTCTGTTGATGAACTCGGGCTTGAAGGTACGTTTTACCTCAGCCATAACTTTTTCTTTAATCTTTTCGTGTTCGCTCTTTTCCTCGCCGCTCTCGTCGTCCTCTTTGCCGAATCCGAGCTTTGAGCCTACCTTGCCGAGTATCTCCTTTGCACCAAGGTTTGACGTCATTATGATAACCGTGTTTTTAAAGTCAATGCGTCTGCCCTGTGCGTCCGTAAGAATACCGTCGTCAAGAATCTGAAGCATAATGTTAAATACATCGGGGTGCGCCTTTTCGATTTCATCAAAAAGGATTACCGAGTACGGGTGCTTTCTGATTTTCTCCGTCAGCTGACCGCCCTCCTCAAATCCTACGTATCCGGGAGGCGAACCGATGAACTTAGACACTGCGTGCTTCTCCATATACTCCGACATATCTATTCTGATAAGAGCGTTTTCGCTGCCGAACATTGTTTCCGCAAGCGCCTTTGAAAGCTCTGTTTTACCTACACCCGTAGGACCTAAGAACAGGAACGAGCCTATCGGACGTTTCGGGTCTTTTAATCCGGCTCTGCCCCTCTTTATTGCTTTTGCAACTGCGGTTACGGCTTCGTTCTGACCTATAACCCTTGCGTGGAGCGTTTCCTCAAGATGCTTTAATCTTTCGGTTTCCTCTTCTTTGAGCTTTGCGGCGGGAATGTGCGTCCAGTCGGCAAGTATTTCGGCAATATCGTTTTCGTCTACCGTAAGTCCCGATGATGTGCCGCTGCCTTTCCACTGGCTCTTTAATTCCTCAGCCTCTTTTGCAATGAGCTTTTCCTCATCACGTATCTTAGCCGCTTTTTCAAAGTCCTGGGCGGTGATTGCCTCTTCTTTTTCGCTCTTTAATACCTCAAGCCGAGCCTCTTTGTTCTTAAGCTCGTCAGGCTCTGTCTGCGAACCGAGACGTTTCTTTGACGCCGCCTCGTCTATCAGGTCGATAGCCTTATCGGGAAGGAAACGGTCGGTAATATATCTTGAAGAAAGCTTTGCCGCCGCTTCGAGAGCGTCGTCGGTGATTGTAACACCGTGGTGCGCCTCGTACTTGTCACGTATGCCCTTTAATATCTGAACGGTTTCGTCAACCGACGGTTCGCCAACTGTTACAGGCTGAAAACGTCTTTCCAAAGCGGCGTCCTTTTCGATATATTTCTTGTATTCTTTAAGCGTTGTAGCGCCTATTAACTGCAATTCACCTCTCGCAAGGAACGGCTTTAAGATGTTCGATGCGTCCATTGAGCCTTCCGCACTGCCTGCGCCGACAATGGTGTGAAACTCGTCTATAAACAGAATAACGTTTTTAGCCGCAAGGACTTCGTTTATTACCTTTTTAAGACGTTCCTCAAATTCGCCCCTGTACTTTGCGCCCGCAACCATTGATGACAAGTCAACCGATACAAGACGCTTTGTCTTTAACGGCTCCGGAACGTCGCCCGACGCAATTTTCTGAGCAAGTCCCTCGATTACCGCCGTTTTACCTACACCCGGCTCACCGATAAGACACGGGTTGTTCTTTGTACGTCTTGACAATATCTGCGTAACACGCTCAATCTCTTTTGAACGTCCTATAACAGGGTCAAATTTGTTCTCTTTTGCAAGAGCCGTAAAATCTCTGCCGAACTGGTCAAGCGTCGGGGTCTGCGAATTGGCGTTTGTGCCGCTGCTGCCCGTGCCGCTTTCAAAATCGGCTTTGCCCTCTATGGAATTTACCGTATCGCCGTAGAACGAATTGAGGTTAATTCCGCAGGCGGTGAGTATTCTTGCGGCAACGCCGTCGCCGTCACGGATAATAGCCATTAATATGTGCTCCGTGCCGATGTAGCTGTGTCCGAGTCTGCGAGCCTCATATGCGCTTATTTCGAGTATTCTTTTTGTTCTCGGTGTGAGCGGCAGCTCCGTTTCGGACGGCAGAGGAGATCCGCTGCCGATATATTCTTTAATTTTATCCACAACCTTTTCTTCGGTCATACCGGCTTTTTCGAGAGCCTTTGCGGCAACGCCGCTGCCCTCACGGATAAGACCTGCAAGCAAATGCTCGCTGCCTATATAGTTGTGTCCCAGCTCAACCGCACATTCGTGCGCCTCGCTTATTGCAATTCTTGCTTTTTCTGTGAAGTTTGAAAATAACATAATTATCTCCCCTTTCGTTTAGATGTTGTTTCTTATAAATTCCGCACGCAGAGTATCACGCTTTTCGGGCGGAAGCTCCTCGCCGCCGCTTATCAGTGACGGTGCGGATTTAATCATACATTCGAGCGGCGAAATTTTGCCGTCCGGCTTGATTATTCCCATATCCGCTCCGAGCATAATATCCGACAGGCGCTCCTGCGCCTCTGCCGATGCGATGCTCCGTGCGTATTTCAAAATTCCGTATGAACGGAATATTCTGTCGCTTAATGCGTTAAGGTTATTTTCTTCAAGCGATTTTCTTGCTTTTTCCTCCATTTCGGTTATCTGATGGACAACGCCCTTAAGCTTTTCGAGAATTTCCTTTTCGGAAAGACCCATTGTTACACGGTTGGAAATCTGATACAGATTACCGTCCGCCGCAGTGCCTTCGCCGTAAAGTCCTCTTACTTCGATACCGAAGCCTGTCGATGCGTTTGCCACTCTGCCGATGTTCTTTGTAAGCGTAAGTGCGGGCAGATGCATCATAACCGACGCACGGAGTCCCGTACCGGCGTTTGTCGGGCAGGCGGTCAGATAGCCGAATGTTTCGTCAAATGCGTATGTCAGGCTTTCCTCGATAACGTCATCTACTCTGCTTGCGGTTTCGTAAGCCTCGTCAAGCGCAAGTCCCGATTGGATAACCTGTAACCGTATATGATCCTCCTCCATAAGCATAATGCTCATTGTTTTGTCTTTGTTTATCAAAACCGACTTGCCGTTTCCGTCCAGCATCTGCGGACTTATCAGATGTTCTTCTTCAAGAGAGAGCCTTTTTTGTTTTGAAAGGCTGTCGAGGTTGATAAACTCGAAATCCTTTGCAAGCGTTGAATTTGATTTCAGCACCGCATTTTTTATATCGTTTGTTACCTTTTCTTTGTCTTTTAATGATGACGGGAAAGGTACGGAATCTATATTTCTGGCAAGACGAATTCTTGTTGAAATAACTATTCCGCCTTTATTGTTTTTATACCAAATCATAATTGCCGCATCCTTTCTTATTTATTGTTTTCCATTTCACGGATCTGCTTGTGCAGTTTTGCCGCTTTTTCGTAATCTTCGTTTTTAACCGCCTCCTGAAGCTGTGCTTTCAAAGCTTCGTATTGGCGCTTTTTCTTAAGCTCGCTGCCCGACTTTGACGGGATTTTTCCCGTATGTGCGGCGGTCGAATGAATTTGCCGCAGAGTGTTCTCGGCAGGTGTGCGGAATGTTTTGTAACATTCGCCGCAGCCGAATCTGCCCGTGCGTCTGAAATCCGACCAGGTATGTCCGCATACGGGGCATTTGCGTTCGTCTTTATAAGTCATCGGCTGCATGAATGCGTCAAGCGAGCCGAACAGGTTTTCAAAATCCGAAAATAAATCATACATAAAAATCATCCTTTCTGTAATGCCGACAGCATATTTTTGAATATATTGGCTCTCAGCCTGTCTTTATCGGGCTGAGGGATTGTAAGCGAATTGTCATTGACGCCGCTTAGAATTATTGCCGCATTTTCTTTTTTCAAAACTCCCGTGCGCATAAGGTATGATACATACGCCTCCGCATCGGGGTAGGAAAGCGAGTTTCCGACAGAAGTTATCGTATCGGAAAGCGGATTGTTGTTTGCAACACGCTTTATCCTCAGGTATCCGCCGCCGCCCCGCCTTGATTCCACGATAAATCCATGCTGAGGATTAAACCGTGTGGCGATAACGTAGTTTATCTGTGACGGTACGCAGTTGAAGAACGACGCAAGCTCGTTTCGCTTAAGCTCCAGCCAGTCGTTTTCGTCCTCCTCTTTCAAAAGCTCCGTTATAAAACATTCTATCTTGTCGCTGATACCCATTTCAATCACCTCTTGACTTTGACTTTCTTTGACTTTCTAAATATATTATATCCCTTTTTCGGAAAATGTCAATGAATATTTTGTATTTAGTTTGTGAACAATTTGTTACAGCGTACGGTTTTCGCAAAAGTAAACAAATACGGGTAGGGGTCGATGCCCTCATCGACCCGAAATGCCGTCCCGTGCGTGTGCGGTTCGGCAGGAGCAAGCCCCTGCCCTACGGCGTACGGTGTTGATTTTGTGCGGTGCGGTTTGCAATAATCAAAACGAAAATCAAATAAAAAACTATTGCAAAATCAAAAAAAACGTTATATAATGTAAATATACAAAAAACAGAGTAGGATTTTGTGCGTAAAGTGTCCGTCGGACGGGGAGTTGCCGCCGGAACGAAAAGCCTTGTGCTTGCGGTACATTATCCGCATCCCGCTGGAAATTAAGAGCATCTCTTTTTCGGCAGGCTGTTGGAGGAGGTGTTTTTTTTAGTGCAAAATATGACTTATAATGAGGCTTTGGAGTATGTTGAAGGCTTAAAGGACAGAGGGATTGTTCCCGGTCTTTCCAATATGATACGCTTGTGTGAAACGCTCGGCAATCCGCAGGATTGCATAAAAACGGTGCATATTGCGGGAACGAACGGCAAAGGCTCGGTCGGGGCGTATCTCGGAAAAATTCTCGAATGTGAGGGATATTATACGGGGCGGTACGTTTCGCCGGCGGTGGGCGGTACGCTTGAGAGCTTTCTCATAAACGGAACGGCGGTGTCGGAGGACGATTATGCGCAGTGTATGAGCATTGTGCGTGATGCGGCAAAGCGGATAGAGCGTGAGGGATTTTTCCCCACGCCGTTCGAGACGGAAACGGCGGCGGCGTTTGTGCTTTTTAAGATGAAAAAATGCGATTTTGCACTTATAGAGTGCGGTATGGGCGGCAGACTTGACGCAACAAACGTGATAAAATCGCCCGTGTGCAGTGTTATAACAAAAATAAGTACGGATCATACGGCGTTTTTGGGAAATACCATTGCGGAGATTGCGTCGGAAAAGGCAGGAATAATAAAACAGGGCGGATTTGCCGTATCGGCACGCCAGTGCGATGATGCGGCGGCGGTTATTGCGGAAAAATGCCGTGAGCTTTGCACTCCGCTGGAATTTGCCGACAAGGCGGAAATTATAAACAGCGGACTTGACGGCATTGATTTCTCCTATAAAGGAAAAACCTATCATACCTCGCTTTCGGGACTGTATCAGGCGCAGAACGCCGCACTTGCCATATGTGCGGCACAGCGAATGGGTATAAGCGAGAAAGCAATAAGCGAGGGCGTGGAAAAGGCACGCTGGGCGTACAGGTTTGAGGTGATAAGCCGTGAACCGCTCGTTATCCTCGACGGTGCGCACAATCCCGACGGTGCAGCGGAGCTTGCACGGACGGTAAAGCGGTATTTCAAAAAAGAGGACGTAACGTTCGTTTTCGGAATGTTCCGTGACAAGGATTATGAAAAAACGGCGGAGCTTACCGCACCGCTGTGCAAGAAAATATATACGGTAAAGCCGCCGTCCGAGCGTGGGCTTGAGGCGGAAACGCTTGCCGAAACGGTAAAAAAATATAACGAAAACGTTACTGTATCCGATATTGAGACGGCTGTATGGCAGGCGGAGGACAGCCGTGTGACGGTCTGCTTCGGGTCGCTGTCGTTTTTGGAACGTGCAAAAACAGCGGCTCTGATGAAAAAATATCAGCGGATATATGAACATCCACTGTATAAAAAGCTTTTGAAAAACATAGAAAAAGCCGAAAAGGACAGAATTTTCTGCCTGCACGGAACGGAACATTCGCTTGATACCGCACGTATCGCATACATCACGGCGCTTGAGAATAATCTGCCGTACAGTAAGGATATAATTTATGCGGCGGCGCTTTTGCATGATATAGGGCGGCACAATTCCGAAAAGGAGCATCATATGGCAAGTGCGGAGTTTGCGGAGGTCATAATGCGTGAATGCGGATACGGAAAAGCGGATATTGATACGGTATGCCGTGCGGTTGTAAATCACCGCAAAAGCGGTGCGGACGGGCTTTCAGAGCTTTTGTACCGTGCCGACAAGCTGTCGAGAAACTGCTTTAACTGCAAGGCGTATGACGAATGTTACTGGAGCGAAGAAAAGAAAAACAAACTGATTGAGGTATAAAAATGATAATAGGAAACAAAGAATTTTTCGGACACACATATATTATGGGAATTTTAAACGTAACGCCCGACTCGTTTTCGGACGGCGGAAAATGGAACAATATCGACAATGCCCTGCGCCACACGGAGCAGATGATAAATGACGGTGCGGCGGTGATAGACGTGGGCGGCGAATCGACACGCCCCGGGCATACAAAAATTTCCGACAGCGAAGAAATCGAAAGAACGGCGCCCGTAATAGAGGAGATAAAAAAGCGGTTTGATATTCCCGTTTCGATAGATACTTATAAAAGTGCGGTCGCACGTGAGGCGCTTTTAAAAGGCGCCGACCTTGTCAATGATATATGGGGGTTTAAGTTTGACGGAAAAATGGCGGAAACGGTAAAGGAGTTTGACGCCGCCTGCTGTCTTATGCACAACCGCCAAAATGCGGAGTACGGCGATTTTATGAGCGATGTGCTTTGCGATTTGGAGGAAAGCATACAACTTGCAAAATCGGCAGGCATTGACGATAACAAAATTATGACCGACCCCGGCATAGGCTTTGCCAAAACGCTTGAGGAAAACCTGTATCTTACGGGACACACCGAGGAGCTTAAAAAGCTCGGCTATCCCGTGCTTTTGGGTACGTCACGAAAATCAATGATAGGACTTACGCTTGATTTGCCGACGGACGAACGCCTTGAGGGAACGCTCGTCACAACGGTTCTTGCCGTACAGAAGGGCTGTCTGTTCGTGCGTGTTCACGATGTAAAGGAAAATGCGAGAGCAATAAAAATGACCGAGGCTCTGGGGAGAGAAAAATGGATAAAATAATAATAAAAAATCTTGAAGTATATGCATATCACGGCGTTCTGGACGAGGAACGCAGACTGGGGCAGAAATTTTTCATAGACGCCGAACTGCATACCGATCTGCGGTATGCCGGAAAAACCGACAAGCTTGACGGCACGGTGAATTACGCAAGCCTTTGTCAAAAAATATCGGAGTACACAAAAGAAAACCCGTGCCGTCTTATCGAGGCGGCGGCGGAGGATATAGCGTATCTCGCATTGAACGAATACCCGACCGTAAAGGAAATATGCGTTACGGTTAAAAAGCCGTCCGCCCCCGTGGGACTTCCGTTAGAATATCCGGCGGTGTCGGTCGTGCGCAAAAGGCATACGGCGTATGTTGCGCTCGGTTCAAATATGGGCGATAAGGAAAAATATCTGACTGACGCCGTAAAGGCGGTCAATGACGATAAAAACTGCACCGTAAAGGCGGTGTCGGATTTTATCGTAACCGAGCCTGTAGGCGGTGTGGAGCAGGACGATTTTTTAAACGGCTGTATGGAAATCGAAACGCTCCTCACTCCGCAGGAGCTTTTGGAAATGCTTAATGCCATAGAAAAAGCCGCCGGCAGAGAACGGCTCGTACATTGGGGTCCCCGTACTCTCGATCTTGATATAATCCTTTATGATGATGAGATTGTAAACACGAAAAATCTCAAAATACCGCATATAGAAATGGCAAACAGGCGCTTCGTTCTCGAGCCGCTCTCACAGATTGCACCGTATGCAAAAAACCCCGTAAACGGCAAAACCGTTATCGAAATGCTTGCCGATTTGCAAAACGTATAAAAAAAACCTCGAATTTTGTGTAAATTAAGGAAATAATGTCACTTGCAAAACGCTATATATTATGGTATATTTTATATAGAGGATATATAGAAAAGACATAAGTCTTTTTGAGGTCAAAAAAGGAGAACAGCAATGAATAATAGTTTTGGTGAAGCACCCATAGTCGGCAAGCTGAGTATAATCAGCATGAAGGGTTGTGAGGAAATCACGGCGAAGATTGACGGGTATCTTAAAAAATTCCGTGGAAACGACGACTCGGAAACGTACGTAACTCACGTTAACTGCCCGAGATTCGGAACAGGAGAGGGAAAGGGCGTTATCGACGAAACGGTAAGAGGCCATGATGTGTATATTATATGCGACTGCTTTAATTACGGCGTTACATACAATATGTACGGTCTGGAAAACCATATGAGTCCGGACGACCATTACCAGGATTTAAAGAGAGTTATCGCAGCTATGGGAGGCAAGGCAAGACGTGTAACCGTTGTAATGCCTATGCTTTACGAGGGCAGACAGCACAGAAGAGCAGGACGTGAATCGCTCGATGCGGCGCAGATGCTGCAGGAGCTTGTAAGTATGGGAGTGGCGAACATAATCACGTTTGACGCACACGACCCGAGAATTTCAAACGCTATTCCGCTTGCGGGATTTGATAACGTTCAGCCTACTTATCAGATGATAAAGGCGCTCATAAGAGCAGTGCCGGATATTTCGCTCGATAAGTTTGATACGGTTGTTATTTCACCCGATGAGGGCGGAATGTCAAGATGTATGTACTACAGCGCAGTGTTAAAGCTTGATTTGGGTATGTTCTATAAGCGCCGTGACTATTCAAGAATTGTCGACGGCAAAAACCCCATTGTCGCACACGAGTATCTCGGACGTGACGTTGAAGGAAAAGACGTTATTATCGTGGACGATATGATTTCGTCGGGTGAGTCGATTATAGACGTTGCAACCAACCTTAAAAAGCAGGGCGCAAAGAGAATTTTCGTGTTCACCTCGTTTGGTCTGTTCTGCAACGGACTTGAAGTGTTCGACAAGGCGTATGAGCAGGGTCTGGTAAATAAAATATTTACAACAAACCTTATATACAGAAACCCCGGTCTTAAGGACAGAGAATGGTATTGCGAGGTTGATATGTCAAAGTACATCTCGCTCCTTATCGATACATTAAATCATGACGATACAATTTCAAAGCTGCTTGACCCGGTAACAAAGATTCAGAATCTTGTAAACAAGATTAAAAAAGTAGAAGAATAAATAAAAATTCCGCAGGATAAAAAATCCTGCGGATTTTTTTCAAATATGAAACTTTTTTGCGATTTAAAGGATATATAAGAGTGTAAAGACTAAAAGCTTTTAACTTTGCAAAAGAAAGTAGGTTTGGAATGGCAGACGAGGCAAAGCTGCTTTTGCGGCTCAAAAACAGAGAACGAAATTCAATAGACGAAGCAATCGAAGTCTATACCCCATATTTAAGCACCGTTCTTTATAATACGGCAGGGAACAGGCTTTCAAGAGAGGACATCGAGGAGATAGTATCCGACGTATTCGTTATGCTTTGGAAGAATGCGGAATACATAGATTTGGAAAAAGGCACGATACGGTCATATATCGCAGCCGCCGCTCGTAATTTCGCATTAAAAAGATTAAATAAAAAGAAAAACTGTATCTGCCTTGATGATATTGAAATCCCCGACACGGCGTCCGCCGAAAGATCTTTGGCAGACGCTGTGTGGGACGCCGTTATGAGTCTGGGCGAGCCGGACAACGAAATATTTGTAAGATATTATAAGTTTGACGAAAAGCTCAGAGATATTTCAAAAGCAACCGGAATAAACATCTCTACCATAAAAACCAAGCTTTCGAGAGGCAAACGCAAACTAAAAAGAATTTTATCAGATGCGGAGGAAATGTTATGAATAAGAAAAACGACTTGTTTGAGGAATTGAATATCGATAAAAACGGCGGTCCGCTCAATATTGATATTAACGCCGTCAAGCGCAGGGTCAATGCAAAACTTGAGTCCGCATATACGGAAAGGAAGTCTATTGCCATGAAATCAAAAAAGAGAATATCATTTATTGTAATTGCGGCAACCCTTGCTTTGGGTATAACGGTTTTCGCCGTAAACGGAGTTGTGTCGACCTGGTCAAGTTCGTCCTCGTCCGCTCCCGATTATACCTCGCTCCCGACGGAAAAACAGGTTATGAAGGATATTGGCTATGAAACTGTTTTAATCGACAGTTTTGAAAACGGCTATACTTTTAAGGACGGAAACGTTGTAAACAATAATCTTAAAGATGAAAACGGCGGCTCGGTTGAAAAATTCAAATCGGTATCGTTCGACTATGAAAAAGACGGTGACAAAGTGATTTTTTCACAGGATAAATTTAATTCCGAAAAATGTATGGCAGGCGATGTGATAAAAACCGTAAACGGTATTGATATTTATTATTACAGCTATACAAACAAGGTCGTTCCGGCAGATTATAAACTGACCGATGAGGATAAAAAAGCCGAAGAAAACGGCGAGCTTGTATTCACCTACGGTTCCTCCGAGGTTGAAATCAAACAGGTAAGGCACGTTTCCTGGGTAAAAGACGGCATATTGTGTCAGCTATTGCAGATTGACGGCAAACTTTCGTCTGACGGACTTATAAAAATGGCTGAAGAAATTTTGAGCAAATAAATTAAAACGCAGGGGCAACCGAAAAAAAATCGGCTGCCCTTTTTTAAATTTACAAACTGTTAATAAAAAGTTATTGATTTTTTTCCTCAAAAGTGATATAGTGTATAAGATGATGTATTATTTGCATACATAGTGCAAAACAAGAGAGGAGAAAGAATTAATGAATAATTCAAAAAAAGCAACATCGGCGGATAAAATGTTCATTACGCTGATAGTTGTAATTATCGCAGTAGTTGTAGGTCTGGGAGGCTATGCAGTGTACGGAAAGATAAGCAAAAACCTTCAGACAAAGGCAATTGAGGAAAACAAAGCCGAAAAGACGGTAAGCTATCTTGCGGATCAGTCGGGTATGTCGGTTGACGAGTACCTTGCGGAATACGGTCTTAACGATAATAAGGACGTAAACGGCAAAACGACCGAGAGCGAAATGGTAAACCATATGACATTAGATAACCTTGCAAAGTATGAGGGCAAGGATTTGGCAACGTTCCTTGAGGAAAACGGTCTTACGGATAAGGCTGACGGCAATATGATATGGTCGGAAGCAAAAGACCTTGTTCCGCTTGATGTATATTTCGGCGGACAGTTTGAGGAAGCAAAGAAAGCATATGGACTTGACGACTCAATCACAGGCGATATGACCTGGGGCGAAACAAAGGATACGATACTTGCCGCACAGGAGGAATATATAAAGAAGATGCAGAATGCAACTCCGGCGCCGGCAACGGACGCACCGGCAGAGGAAACAGCCGAGGCTGATGCAACGGCGGCTCCCGCCGACGGCGAATAATAAATTGTACGGGTTGTGACCCGAATAACGCAAATCACGGGGAACGATGTTTTCATCGCCCCACAACAAAAATGCAAACCGTAGGGGATAGGTTATCATTGTAAGTGCAACAAAAATGCAAACCGTAGGGGTCGATGCCCTCATCGACCCACAACAAAAACGCATAACGTAGGGCAGGGGCTTGCTCCTGCCGTAAAATAAATTAAAGGAGAATTGTTATGAGCGAAGAAAACAAATTCAATAACGAAGAAGAATTAAACGAAAACACCGAGGAAATCGTTTCGGAAACAGCGGAGGATACTGTAGATGCTCCCGTTGAGGAATCGGACGCACCGGCAGAAACAGCGGAGGAGGCCGCACAGGAAACGGCAGATCTTGTCAAAGAAACTGCGGAAAATGTTGCAGACGCCGCACCCGAGGCTGAAATCGTACTTGATGAAAATGTCGAAAACGTAACACCGGGCAAAAAGAATGTTGTACCCGTTATCGTGGCAGGTGCTGTTGCGGCGGCAATCATTATAGCGGCTGTATTGCTTTATGCATTCGGATATTTCGGAATTTGGTTCAATAAATATAACAGAGAATATATCAACACAACAGGCAGAACGATTGAAGAAGTTGCCGAGCAGGCAGGTATGACTCTTGATGAATTTAAAGACCAGTTCTCACTTCCGAAGAATATGCCGAAAAACACATATGAGTCGGCTGCATTCTATACAATGCCCGTGTCAAAGGTAGCGGAGGTTTACGGTATCTCGTTCGATACTTTAAAGTCGGAGCTTGGCTTACCGGACGAAGTTACGGAAAATGATGAATGGGGCAAGGTTGAAGGCGAAATGACTCTCCGTCAGTATGTCGGCGAGGAAAACTTCGACGATTTCAAGACCGCATACGGTTTCGGCGATGAAGTAACGCTCGATACAAAGTGGAAAGAAATAAGAAACGTTGTAGATACAAAGCAGAAGGAAAGACGTGAGGAGCAGGAAAAGCAGTTGGCTGAGGAATCGGCAGAACCCGAGGCAACTCCGGCTGCAGAAGAAGCAACAGACGCTCCGACAGAAACTCCCGCAGCAGAATAATAAATTGTACGGGGCGATGCCCTCATCGTCCCCAAATAAAACCGAATAACATTTCGGGTTGATGTAGGCATCAACCCCTACAGATTGTGTTTACAATGATTGTAAATCGCTGTAGGGCAGGGGCTTGACTCCTGCCGAAAACAAAAAACAACGGTAAAAAATTTACCGTTGTTTTTTGTTGGATAAATTACATACCCGAAATTATGTCCTCCGCCTCGCTGTCGGTTAAAACCGCATCGGAATGAAGTGAATACGACTTTGTGCCGCTGCTCCAGACAATCAGCGTTCCGAACGCATCGTCCGTTTTAAGCGTTACGGCTCTGCCGCCGCAAACGGTGTTTCTGACATTCTTGTAATTGTTGTAATCACCGCTGCAATCCTCATTTCCCTCGCAGGTACGGTATGTAATCTGCGATGAGCCGTTTGTATAAATTATCTGTACTGTTGTGCCGAAAAGCACGCCTGCCTCCTCTATGCTGTATCCGCTTATCTTAGGAATTATAGGAATGAATGATACAGCCGAAAGCAGTTCGTCCGTTGTTTCGTACGATTGGTACGGAGATACCGAGCGTGCGGCAAACGCCGCACTGTCCGAAGCTCCGCCGCCGCTTGATGCATACTCTAAGCTGTCCTCGGCACTTTTAAATGATTGAACGGATTTTTCCTGTACGGTATCCGCCGCTGTTTTCTTCTCTGCAGAAGTATCGCTGTCCTTTTCTGCAGGTATTTCCTCTTTTGGCGCAGGCGTGCTTTGCACCTGTGCAGTCTTTTGCTGTGGTGTATTCTCGCTTTTCTTCTTCACTGCCGGAGCTTTTGTGCTTTCGGGTTTCGGCTGTGCCATGATCTGCGGTGCTTGTGCAGTCGGTGCAGGGGGAGCACTCGCCTGCGGTGTTTCCGCCGGATTTGGCGTTGCCGTAATTACCGGCACATAGTCAGGCTCCGGGTGAAGGAAAATTCCCGTTACCGGTATCGAAACCAGGCAGATTATCACGCCTGCGGCAATATTTGCGGCATATTTATACACGGGGCGTTTTCTTGACTTTGTTTTTAACAGTGCAGTTTTTATTAATTTTTCTTTTTCTTCGTCGGACAAAACAATTTTGTCCATTGCGTTTTTATAGCTATTGTTCAAAATCGTAGTCCTCCTTTAAAATAGTCTTGAGCTGTTCCCTCGCTCTGTGCAGAGCGGAGCGGACGCTCGCCTCCCGTTTTTTCAATATTTTCGCTATTTCCGCAGTTTTGTATCCCTCGTAATAATACAGGTACACAATTATTCTGTAATTTTCCGCAAGGCTCATTACCGCCTCCAGTACAAATCCCTCTTTGTTGTCAAAATGTGCGGCGTCCGAAATTTCGGTCAGCGCACAGGTGTTTTTGTTCCAGAAAAGTTTTAATCTGTTCTTGCACAGGTTTACTGTCACACGGATAATCCATGCTTTTTCATGCTCATCGCTTTCAAAAGGTTTGTCAAGCTCAATGAGCTTGACAAACATATCCTGAACGATGTCCTCGGCGTCCTGCCTGTTGTTTGTATATGAATATGCAACGCGGAAAATCATATCGGAATATTTTTCCGCAATAATATGTATTCGCTTTTCAATATCCTCCAAGCAGAACCCTCCTTCGTATTTTGTTTACGCATAATTACCTTCCGAACGGTAATTTCAGACTATACGCCTCCTCCCGATTTTATATTTTTTATGAAGGGCTTCACTAATAATACAATCGAGCAAGGCAAAATGTTGCAATTAAATTAAAAAAAGTTTTTTTCCGTTTTCAAAAGTTATTTTTTCCACGTCCTCAACGCTCATTTCCTTGATTTCCGCAAGCATTTCCGCCACATAATGAATGTACAGCGAGCTGTTGCGTTTTCCGCGCATCGGAACGGGCGCAAGATACGGACTGTCCGTTTCGATAACTATCCTGTCCATCGGCACATACTTTGCAACCTCACGCAAGCGATGCGCATTCTTAAATGTGAGCGAACCGCCGAACGCTATATACATTCCCCAATTGAGGATTTCGCGCGCCATTTCCGCACTTCCGCTGTAGCAGTGGAACACGCCGCCGCAGTCACACACATTATGTGCACGCAGTATATCCATACAATCGCCGTGCGCCTCACGGTCGTGTATTATAACGGGCAGTTTGAGTCCGCACGCTATGTCAACCTGATTTGCAAGCCAGAGCTTTTGCTTTTCCTTTGTTTCCGTTCCGTAATAGTAGTCGAGTCCTATCTCGCCTACCGCCTTTACTTTTTCGTTTTCGGCGTATTTTTTTATCAAATCCGCCGTGTTGCCGTCCGCCGTTTCTATCTCCTCGGGGTGCACCCCAACAGCGGCGTACACGTACGGATATTTTTCGCACAAGGACAGAATATCGTCCATTTCGGACAGTTTGGACGAGGGAATGAGAATAAGTCCGACATTGTTCTCGGGCATTTTTGAAAGAAGTTCGTCCGCATCGTCCCTGAATTGTTCATCATTGTAGTGTGCATGTGTATCAAAAAGCATTTATTATCCTCTTTTCGGTTATTATTATATTCATCGGCACATCGTGCGCCTCGGGAAAAACTGTATCGGTTATCTGAAAATCGTAGCAAAGTCCGATTTTTACACCGCAAAAATCAGACAGCAGTTTATCGTAATATCCCTTTCCGAAACCCATTCGGTTAAGCTTTAAATCAAACGCAAGCGCCGGCACAAGGCACAGCGCCGCGGGGTACGCGAGCGCCGAAAGCGGCAGCTCATACAGCGCAAAGCTCACCGCGAATACCGCAAAAGCGAGAACGAGCGCAACGATCAGCCGCGCATGCTCCTTAAGATACGCAAAAAACAGCTTCATTTTGCCTCACTCCACGATATAGCCCACGCCGAACTTTGTCGCTATAAAGCCATCGAGCCCTGCGGCGTCAAGCTTTTTGCGCAGCCTGCCGACATTTACTGTCAGGGTGTTTTCATCGACAAAGCTGTCGGTCTCCCACAGCTTCTCCATGAGCTTTTCGCGGCTGACGACCTTGCCTCTGTTCTGCATGAGGCACAGCAGGATGCGGTACTCGTTTTTCGTCAGGGCGAT
>ERZ808246.735-NODE-735-length-26043-cov-4.470371_pt1 | contig 26043 bp, 23 predicted proteins | sample MGYA00521083_ERZ808246 | MGnify/ENA primary metagenome ERZ808246 (study PRJEB31516, sample SAMN03275577) | gut metagenome | biome: mammalia-associated habitat; material: feces | host: Papio cynocephalus | place: Kenya | collected 2012-07-07 ... | reverse complement strand
ATTGAGGAGGATATTATGAAGCTGAAGAAACTTACTGGGACGATTGCGGCAGCAGCAATGGTAATGGGCATGCTGGCAGGATGCGGATCTTCGGATACCGCAGCAGCGGACACGTCGGCAACAACTGAGGCAGCAGCCGCGGATACTACCGCAGCAGCGGACACGACGGCAACGACCGAAGCAGCCGCTGAGGATACCGCGGCGGCAGATCCTGCAGCAGAGGCTGTCACCGGAGAGGTCACCGCAGCCGGATCTTCCGCACTGCTTCCTCTTGCCCAGGCAGCAGCAGACAAGTTCATGGATGCGAATCCGGACTGCTCCGTTACCGTAAACGGCGGCGGCTCCGGTGAGGGTCTGAAGCAGGTTGCGGACGGCGCCATCGACATCGGCGATTCGGACGTTTTCGCGGAAGAGAAGCTGGATGCATCGGTTGCGGCGGGCCTTGTGGATCATGAGGTATGCGTCATCACCATGGCACCGGTTGTCAACGCGGATCTGGGCGTTGATAATCTGACCACCGATCAGCTGATCGACATCTTTACCGGTAAGGTTACGAACTGGAAGGAAGTCGGCGGACCGGATGAAGAGATCCTTCTGGTAACGAGACCCAGCTCTTCCGGAACCAGAGCACTGTTCAAGAACTGGGCGCTGAACGGCGAAGAGGAGGCTTCCAATGAGGCACTGGAGACCGATGATTCCGGTACTCTTCTTCAGACGGTTGAGCAGAACAAGGGAGCAATCGGCTACGTTGCACTTTCCTATCTGGTGGACGACGATACGGTCAAGACAGTTGCAATCGATGGTGTGGAGCCCACTCTGGAGAACACCTACAACGGAACCTACAAGGTATGGGGCTACGAGCACATGTACACCAATGGTGAGGGCAGCGAAGCAGCACAGGCCTTCATCAACTACATGATGAGCGATGAGTTCGGCGATTCCATTGAGGCAATGGGCTACGGCGTATCCTCCAAGATGAGCGACGAGGCGGTCAAGGCTCACGAGGCCAAGTAAGACAAGGACAAATTTTCCAAAAACTTCTCTGCAGGTGCACCGGATGAGGAATGCACTCCGGACCGGAAGAAAGTGACGCCTGGGACAAGAGAAACGTTCCGGACCGGGGGAATTCAGGCCGGGGAACGGATTCCATGGATTCGCGAAAATGTTCCGGGTCACGGAACAGGAAGAGAAAAATAAGAAACAGTTTAAAACAGCAGTGTACGGCGGCATGTCTGCAGAAGGCAGGCCGCCGCAGGCTGTGAAAAGAAAAAAACCTCAGCGAGGTATAGACATGAGTGAAGCGGTTACAAATCTTACAGCCGGTACGGAATGCAGTAAAACAGAGAAACGGATCGTAAAGAAGACGAGAACGAGCGGCATGGATCGCTTCCGGAAAGAATACCTGGGACGGGGCATTGTTACCACCGCGGGCTTCTTTATTATCGCTCTGACCCTGTCTATCGGCATTTTCCTGATTGTTCAGGGAACTGGAACCTTCACCAAATATCACCATTCGGTTCTGGAATTTTTGTTTTCCAGCGAGTGGGCCCCGATGGATTCGGCAACGGAGGGCGGCGGAAAGGTCGGCTGCGCCATTTATATTGTGGGTTCGCTGCTGACGTGCGGACTGGCGCTTCTTATGGTGACGCCGTTTGCGATCGGTGCGGCCGTGTTCATGACGGAAATTGCGCCGAAGCTTGGAACAAAGATTTTCCAGCCGGCAATCGAGATGTTCGTCGGAATTCCTTCCGTCGTTTACGGATGGATCGGTCTGACCGTACTGGTTCCGTTTATCCGTGATACCTTTCATGCGAGGATGGGAGGCTACTCGGTGCTGGCGGCGAGCATCGTACTCGCGGTCATGATCTTTCCGACCATCACGACGGTGGCCGCGGATTCCATCCGGAGCATTCCGCAGTATTACCGGAAGGCGGCGTATGGACTTGGCTCCACCAGATGGCAGGTGATCTACCGGATTGTTCTTCCGGCGGCAAAATCCGGAATTCTGACCGGAATCATCCTGGGCCTTGCAAGAGCCTTCGGCGAAGCACTGGCGGTTGCCATGGTGATCGGCAAAACGCGGGCGTTCCCCAAGAATCTTCTTTCGCCGACCAATAATCTTACGGCTGCCATTGCAGCGGATATGGGCAACTCGGCGAGTGGCGGAGAACAGAATATGGCGCTGTGGTCCATGGCACTGCTGCTGCTTCTGATTTCCATGCTGTTTATTTTCTTGATTCACCGCATTGATGCAGCGGGTAAGAAGAAGGAAAAGGCCTGAAACAGAAGAAACGGATACAAAAGTTCAGGTGCGAATCAACCTGCAGGGAGACGATTCGCATGGAAAACGGTAGGTACTGAACCGTTATCAGAAAAGGAAGCGTGTGATATGAATGAGAAGATGAAACACCGTATCCGCAGTGCGGAGCGGGCCGATCATGTGATGACCGGAGTGTTCTGCGCAGTGGGCGGATCGTTTTTGCTGCTGATCCTGGTCCTCGCGGGCTACATTATCATCAAAGGAATCCTGAGCTATTATCCGGGGATTCTTGCGGCGGATTCCAGCGGAATCGGAAATCAGCTGTTTAATACGGTGTACCTGGTCGTACTCTCTCTGCTCATCAGCGTGCCGATCGGAGTTCTCGCCGGAATTTATATGGCGGAGTACGCAGGAGATACGAAGGCAACGCACTTCATCCGGATCTGCATTGAATCCCTCTCCTCGCTGCCGTCCATCGTTGTCGGTCTGTTCGGCTACCTTGTTTTCATTTTGATGACGGGAGCGAAGTGGAATCTGATGGCAGGAGCTCTCGCGGTTTCCATTCTGAGTCTTCCTTCCATTGCAACGACGACAGAGGATGCGATGCGGAGTCTTCCCAAGAGCTATAAGGCCGGCTCCATGGCCCTCGGTGCAACGCACTGGGTCAGCATTGTGAAGGTGCTGCTCCCCGCCTGCCTGCCACGTATCATCACGGGTATTATTCTCGCGGCCGGGCGTGGCTTTGGCGAAGCGGCGGCTCTTCTGTATACGGCGGGGCAGAGCACGAGGCTGAACTGGAGCAACTGGAATCTGACCTCCAAAACGTGTCCTCTGAATCCGTTCCGGCCGGGTGAAACACTGGCGCTTCACATCTGGGTGATGCGAACGGAGGGCGCGCTGAATCCGCAGTCGGAGGAAATTGCGAATTTCTCCGCCATGGTACTGGTTGTTCTGGTTCTTGTTTTCTCGATGATCGCGAGAATCATGACAAGAAGAATCAATGAGAAGCAGTCCGGCGCAAAGGCATAATAAAAGGTGAACGAAATGGAAGAACAGTACAAGCTCGAAATCAAAGACCTGGATCTGTATTACGGACAGTATCAGGCACTTCACAGGATCTCCATGAACATCCGCGCCAATGAGATTACGGCATTGATCGGACCGTCCGGCTGCGGGAAATCCACGTTTCTGAAAACGCTGAACCGGATGAATGATCTGGAAGAAGGCGTTCGCATCGAAGGCGATGTGAAGCTGGACGGTGTGGACATCTATAAGGATATGGATGCCATTGAGCTGCGCAAGCGCGTCGGTATGGTATTCCAGCAGCCGAATCCCTTCCCGAAGAGCGTCTATGAGAACGTGGCATACGGACCGCGGATCAACGGAATCCGGAAGAAATCGGAGCTGGACGAGATCGTGGAACGGAGTCTTCGTCAGGCGGCAATCTGGGATGAGCTCAAGGACCGCCTTCACAAGAGTGCGCTCGGTCTCTCCGGCGGCCAGCAGCAGAGACTGTGCATCGCGAGAACCCTTGCGGTGGAGCCGGAGGTGATTCTGATGGATGAGCCGACCTCCGCGCTGGATCCGATTTCCACCTCCAAGATCGAGGATCTTGCGATTGAGCTTAAGAGCAAATATACCATTGTCATTGTCACACACAACATGCAGCAGGCAAGCCGCATTTCGGACAACACTGCGTTCTTCCTTCTGGGGGAACTGGTGGAGTACAACCGCACGCAGAAGCTGTTCTCGATCCCGGCGGACAAGAGAACCGAGGATTACATCACGGGACGTTTTGGCTGACCGGAATCCGGAAACCCGGTCTGCCACATTCGGCAAAAAAGGCGGAACAAATACACAGAGACAGAGAAAGAAACTGAGGAGGAATGAACGTGAGAAACCGGTTTGATGCGCAGCTTCTGCAGCTGAACAGAATGCTGATCCATATGGGGGATCTGTGCGGAATTGCAATTGAGAATGCGACAAAAGCCCTGCAGGATGGTAATATACAGATGGCGCATGATGTCATGCTGGCCGATGCGGAAATTGATCAGGCGGAGCGCGAGATTGAGCGCCTGTGCCTGACGCTTCTTCTGCAGCAGCAGCCGGTGGCAAGAGATCTGCGGCAGATTTCGTCTGCCCTGAAGATGATCACGGACATGGAACGGATCGGCGATCAGGCGTCGGACATCGCCGAAATTGTGGTCAGTGCCCGGATGTCGGAGACGACGGATTTTCCGAAGATCGTCGAGATGAGCGTGGAAGTGACGCACATGGTGGAAGACAGCATCAAGGCCTTTGTGGACAAGAATCTGGAGCTGGCCGGGCACGTGGAGGCGCGTGACGATGTTGTGGATATGATGTTTGATTCCGTCAAAAACCAGCTGATTGACTACATCGGCGAGAATCAGGGACAGGCGGCACACAAGGCCATTGATCTGATTATGATCGCGAAATACCTGGAGCGGATCGGCGACCACGCGACGAATATTGCGGAGTGGGTTTCGTTCTCCATCACCGGTGTGCATGAGGCGAAGCTGGATACGAAGAAGATTACGGAGTAATAGGCAGATGATTTTTTGCGTAGAAGATGATGAGAACATCAGAGACCTGATTGTATACACATTGGAGAACACCGGCTTCAAGGCACAGGGCTTTGAGGACGGCCGGAGTTTTCGCGAGGCACTGAAGAAGGAACGGCCGGAGCTTGTTCTGATGGATGTCATGCTGCCCGGTGAGGACGGCATCGCCCTTCTGAAGAGCATCCGCTCGAATTCGGAGACGGAAGGAATTCCGGTCATCATGGTGACTGCCAAGGGGGCGGAATTCGATAAGGTCAAGGCTCTGGATCTCGGCGCGGATGACTATGTGACCAAGCCCTTCGGTATGATGGAGCTGGTCAGCCGGATCAAGGCAGTTCTTCGCAGGAGCGGATCCGGAAGCGATGAGGGAGACGATGAGATTCTGGCACTGGGAGAAATTGCCATGGACACCAGAAAGCATCAGGTAACTGTAGCGGGAGAACCGGTCGCGCTGACGCTTAAGGAGTATGAGCTTCTGAAAAAGCTCCTGGTCAATTCCGAGGTGGTTCTGACAAGAGATCAGCTTCTTGAGGATGTGTGGGGCTATGATTTTGACGGGGAGACCCGGACGGTGGATGTCCATATCCGGACGCTTCGTCAGAAGCTCGGAAAGGCGGGCGAGAGGATTGAGACTGTCCGCGGAGTCGGCTACCGGATCCGTGCGTAAAACGTCGAAGCAGATGACCCGATGAATTTATCAGCATCGAGTCGGCTACCGGATTCGCGTATATAACATTTGTCTGACAGCGTGGATGATATGAAAGAACAGGAGAACAAATCCGGCAGGGCTGTGCGAAGCGCAGGGCTGCCCGGTGAGAGAAAAGCCGGTGTCTGAGCCGGAAAGGCCGGAGAGTATGAGAAAAAAAATCCAGAAGAGTATGTTCATGGTGATCGGAATTACGCTGCTGATTGCGTATACGATCACCATTTTGTTCGTCTATGCAAGGATCCGTTCGCTGGCGCAGGAGAGCATCCGGCGTGTGGCGGAGTATACGGCGGCAGCCGTCAATATCTCCGGTGAGAGCTATCTGCGGCAGCTGGACAACGTGGAGAGGGGAACACGCATCACACTGATTGATGCGAAGGGCAATGTCTGCTACGACACGGAACAGGATGAATTCACGTTTGAAAATCACCTGGAGCGGCCGGAGGTACAGGCCGCTCTGAAAAATGGCATGGGGCAGGATGTCCGGCACTCCGATACAATCGGGCAGGACATGTTCTACTGCGCGATTCGTCTGGATGACGGAAACGTTCTACGGGTATCCATGACCGTCCGCAGTATCTCCAATACGGCTCTGACGCTCCTGCCCGTTATGACGGTGATCGGACTAGTGATGCTGGTCTTTGCTTACGGAATGGCAAGGCGCCAGGCTGCGGCCCTTGTCCGGCCCATTAACCGGCTGGATCTGGACAAGCCGCTGGAAAATGACATCTATGAGGAGATGACACCGCTCCTTCAAAGAATTGAGGATTCCAACAGGGCCAAGGAGGCCGTAGCGCAGATGCGTAAGGAATTTTCCGCCAATGTGTCGCATGAGCTGAAAACGCCGCTGACCTCGATCTCGGGCTATGCGGAGATCATGCGGGATGGCCTGGTGAAGCCGGAGGATGTGCCGAAGTTTTCCGAGCGCATTTATAAAGAAGCGCAGCGGATGCTGACGCTCATCAATGATATCATCCAGCTCTCCCGTCTGGATGAGGGAAGGCTGGAGCAGAAGGAAGAGCGGGTGGATCTGTTCGAGCTGTCCCACGATATCGTAAGCCGTCTTGCACCCAAGGCGGCGGATTGCGGCGTGCACGTGGAGCTCACGGGCGAGGCCTGCACGGTAATTGGTGTGAGACGCCTTCTGGATGAAATGATCTACAACCTTACGGAGAATGCCATCAAGTACAATCACGCGGGCGGCCGTGTGGACCTCTGGGTCGGCAGGCAGATGGACACGCCGGAGGTGATTGTGACGGATACCGGCATTGGAATTGCGAAGGACCAGCAGGAGCGGATTTTCGAACGATTCTACCGCGTGGACAAGAGCCGTTCCAAGGAGACCGGAGGAACGGGCCTTGGCCTTTCCATTGTCAAGCACGGAGCCGAGCTTTCGCATGCGAAGGTGAAGGTAACCTCCGAGCTCGGAAAGGGAACCCGGATGGAACTGATTTTCCATGAACCGGGAGAGAAGGATCCGTCCTGACGAGCCGACTGACCGGAGAAGCGGAGAATTCGCCGGTTCTCTGGAAAGGATCCTGTCTGTCCGGATAATAGCAGGTTCGGTAAAAATATCCGGGCTGTAAAATCATCCGATCTGATTAAAAATGCATAATGAGGAGAAATGCTCAACGGGCCGTAGGAAAGAAAAATTCCCACGGCCCGTTTTACATGAATTTAACACAATCCTGTCTGAGATTTTACCGCGATTTTATACGATCCTTATCAGAACATGGATCAGTTTGGAAAAGTGGAAAAAGGGGAGCGGTTTTGCCTCAGGGAGGTATCAATATGTCAGAGGTTGTGTCAACGTTGTTCGGGCTGTGCGGAGGACTGGCCGTATTTTTGTTCGGAATGAACCAGATGAGCGAGTCACTGCAGAAAGCGGCAGGGGAGAAGATGCGCGCCATTCTGGGCGTCCTCACCAGAAATCCGGTCATGGGAGCTCTGGCAGGAGCGCTGGTGACGGCGGTTCTGCAGTCTTCCAGTGCCACCACGGTCATGGTGATCGGCTTTGTCAGCGCAGGGCTGATGGGACTGCCGCAGGCGATTTCGGTTATTTTCGGCGCGAACATCGGAACAACCATGACGGCGCAGCTCATCGCCTTTGATATCGGCGAATACATTTATCCGATCCTGTTTATCAGCTTCGTGGTTCAATTCGTTTCGAAAAATGAGAAGGTCAAGGACGTTGCCATGGTGTTTTTCTCCTTCGGCCTCCTGTTCGAGGGCATTCAGATCATGTCATCCGTGATGAAGCCGTTAGCGGGAAGTCCGCTCTTTACGGAACTGATGTGGAAGGTGCGCGACCTGCCGGTCCTCGGCGTAGTGCTCGGCCTCTGCATGACGCTGGTGGTGCAGTCTTCGTCGGCGACCATCGCAGTTCTGCAGAGCTTTGCCTCGCAGGCGGGGCCGGACGGTGTGAGCAGCGTCATCGGACTGGCGGGCGCGATTCCGATCCTTCTGGGCGACAACATCGGCACGACCATTACGGCCCTGCTTGCTTCCATCGGGCAGAGCCGCGATGCCAAAAGAACGGCAGTTGCCCATACCTGCTTCAATCTCAGTGGAACCATTGTGTTCTCGTTCTTCATTCCGCTGTTTGCCAGATTTGTGGCGTTCGTTTCTCCGAAGGGACCCGAGGTGGAAGTCATTTCCCGCCAGATCGCCAATGCGCACACCATTTTCAATGTGGTCTGTACGCTGATCTGGCTGCCGATGGTGCCTCTCATGGTGAAGATCGTCTGCAGGCTGGTCCCGAATCACCCGAAGACTGATTCAGCGGCCGGGGAGGGAACCCCCAGCTATCTGGATCTTCGCATGGTTTCCCAGCCGCAGGCGGCGCTGATTCTGGTATCCCGCGAGATCGGCAGGAATCTGGACGCGGTGAAGACGCTTCTCTCCGGTATGAAGAATGTAATTCTGAAGGCGGAAGGAGAAGAAAACGGGGCAGCCGGCAGAAGCCTTCCGGAGAATTTTGCAAAGAAGTATGAGAATATCCGGCACGTTCAGGAGAGCATCATCTCGTATATCTCGGAACTGTTCTCCAGCGGCTCCCTTACGCCGGAGCAGTCGGAACAGGCATCCGGGCTTCTGGCGCTGATTCACTGTGCGAGCAGGATCGCGGACCGCTGCAGCGACATTGTGACCGCAACGGGGAGCATGGAGAAGCAGGGAAAAGAATTTTCCAGAGAAGCAACCGAAGAGCTCGGCCGGTGTTTTGCGGCATCGGAGAGGCTGTATCTGCAGGCGGTCACGCTTCTTCGTGCGGGCGCAGACGGGACGGCGGACGCGGAGGCCATTACCAAGGCCAAGAGAAAGCTGCATAAATCCATCCGGCAATTCAATAAGGCCCACCTTCGCCGTGTGGAGAGCGGACAGTGCACGAAGGATATGACCGGGGTGTATTCCGATCTTTTGTATAACGTGGACCGGATCGGAGATAATTGTGTCGGAATTCTGGAAGAGGCATTGGAGCATCCGATGTCTTTCTCTTGAAGAAAGCAGGAAGGGAGATTATTCTGAGAGGGTGGCATTTATGATATGAAATACGGATAGGAAGGCCGGGAAAAACTGCATCAACAGCCGGCTGCCTCAGTGAGGTATGGAAATGGAAATCAGAACAGCACAGGAAGCAGTTCTTGCACTTACAGAATACGGAGTTTCGAAGAAGCTGATCGCACCGGAGGACCGGTTTTATGCGGCCAATCTTCTGCTGGATACCTTGAAGCTGACGCCTTCTCCGGACTTTGATCCGGAAAAAACCTGCGGGGAGGAAACGCTTCCTCCATTGGAGAAGATTCTGGAATTTCTTCTGGATGATGCGGTCAGCCGGGGCGTGACAGAGGACGGAATCGCGAGCAGGGACCTGTTTGACACGAAGCTGATGGGATGCCTGACGCCGAGGCCGTCTGAAGTGATCCGTACATTCCGGGAGAAATATGCCGTGAGTCCGAAGGAGGCGACGGATTATTTCTACCGCCTCGCCTGCGACAGCAATTACATCCGGACATACCGGATCCGGAAGGACCGCAAATGGGTGACAAAGACCCGCTACGGTGAGCTGGACATTACCATCAATCTCTCCAAGCCGGAAAAGGATCCCAAGGCGATTGCGGCTGCTCTGAACAAGAAGCAGGAGCAGTATCCCCGGTGCCTTCTCTGCCCGCAGAACGAGGGCTACGCGGGGCGCCTTGATCATCCGGCGAGACAGAACATCCGGCTTCTTCCGCTGACCCTTGCGGGAAAGCAGTGGTATATGCAGTACAGTCCGTATGTTTATTACAATGAGCACTGCATCGTTCTGTCTGGAGAGCATGTGCCGATGAAGATCGAACACGACACCTTTGTCCGGCTGATGCAGTTCATTCAGATGTTCCCGCATTACACCATCGGTTCCAACGCGGACCTGCCGATTGTCGGCGGGTCCATTCTGACCCATGAGCACTTTCAGGGAGGCAATTATACCTTTGCCATGGCAAAGGCGGGACTTCGCGAGAAAATCTCTTTCCGGGGCTATGAGGACGTGGCAGCGGGAATCGTAAACTGGCCGATGTCCGTAATCCGGCTGGATGCCGGCAATCCGGAGCGCCTTGTGGAGCTCGCGGACCGCATTCTGGAGACCTGGCGCGGATACAGTGATCCGGAGGCCGGGATCCTGGCGGAAACCGGGGGAACGCCGCACAACACGATTACACCGATTGCGCGGATGCGGAACGAGCAGTATGAGCTGGATCTGGTGCTGCGCAACAACCGGACAACGGAGGAATATCCGCTTGGAATTTTCCATCCGCATCAGGAGCTTCACCATATCAAGAAGGAAAACATCGGCCTCATCGAGGTCATGGGGCTTGCGGTTCTTCCGGCAAGGCTTCTGGGAGAAATGGAGATGCTGAAGAAGGTCATTCTGGAGGGTGGAAATCCCGGAGAGGTTCCGGCCGTGGCATCGCATGCGGAATGGACGAAGAAAATTCTGGAAAAGCATCCGGAATTCGCTCCGGCGAATGTAAAGAGCGCGGATCCCGAACGGCTGGATGAAGTGATCCGGGAGGAGATCGGGCTGGTCTTTGCAAGAGTGCTGGAGGATGCCGGTGTCTACAAGGACAGCGACCCGGGAAGAGCGGCATTCCGACGCTTTGTCGGTGCGGTCAGCCGCGAAAAGCAAGCGATTTTACAGTAAAACGCAACGAAAATTTGACAAAAATGAAATAATTTTGTAATATTCTCCCTCAGATGCAGGAAAACCTGCGAAAGGAGTTATCTGAGTGAGAAGAGCATTACGAAAATTTACTGCAGCGATTGCCGGGGCACTGATCCTCGGAATGGCAGCAGGAAACCCCGGAATGACTTTGAAGGTATCTGCGGCAGAGGTGCAGAGTGAGATGACTGCCATGACCGGCAACGCGGCGGCAGAGAGCGCGATCGCGGCGCAGAGCACAGACACCGTGGGGCTTGCGGACAACCAGGAAGCGCTGGCAGAGTATCTGGTGCAGCTGCAGGCAGTGATTGAACAGCAGACAGCGGCCCTTGATGCTGCGGAGGAAGAGGAGGAGAGAGCTTCTCTTGCCTCTCAGACAAGGAGTTCTTCCTGGAAGGGATCGGTACTGAACCGGTACAACGGTGTCAACGCCGGACCGAGCGGGAAGGAAACGTATTATAATCTCAACATGAACAAGATCGTCGCAGCCATGAAGAAGCTGGGCGTGAACAGTGAGTACTGGGTCAGAGATGACGGCGTGAAGATGTACGGCGACTACATTATGTGCGCAGCGGATCTTTCGGTTTATCCGAGAGGGAGCATTGTGGAGACGAGCCTTGGAACCGGAATCGTCTGTGACACCGGAGCTTTTGTGAAAAAGGGCGGAATTACACTGGACATTGCAACGGCCTGGTAAGGGACAATGGCCACTATGGGAAATCTGATTTTCAGTCTGAATGCAACGATGCCGATCTTCCTTCTGATGCTTCTTGGAATTTTCTTCCGAAAGATCGGCTTTATGAATGAAAGCTTTACTTCACAGATGAACCGCTTCGTGTTCCGGATTGCACTGCCGGTTCTTCTGTTCAAGGATCTCGCAGAGCAGGACTTTGCTGCCGCATGGGACGGCGGCTTTGTTCTGTTCTGTTTTTGCGTGACCTGCATTTCCATTGCACTGGTCAGCCTGATCTCCCGCGCGGTAGTGAAGGACAGAGCGGGGCGCGGCGAGTTCATTCAGGCTGCCTACCGTAGCTCAGCCGCGCTCCTTGGCATCGCATTCATTCACAACATCTACGGGGAGGAATCGACGGCCATGGGGCCGCTTATGATCCTCGGGAGTGTTCCGCTGTACAATATTGCGGCGGTGACGGTTCTGGTGCTGACGGCGGAGGAAGGAGAAAAAGAAAGCGGCAGAGACAGCCGCAGGCTCCTTCTGCGCACCGTGAAAAATGTCCTGACCAACCCTCTGATTCTGGGAATCCTGGTCGGCTTTCTCTGGTCGCTTCTTCGCATTCCTCAGCCGCAGATTATGAAGTCGGTGGTCAGCAGTGTCGGTGCACTCGCAACACCTCTTGGTCTGATGGCGATGGGAGCTTCTTTCGATCTCGGAAAGGCGAAAAAGAGCGCAGGACCCGCGCTTCTTGCTGCCTTTATCAAGCTGTTCGGGCTTGCGGCCCTGTTCCTTCCACTTGCGGTAAAGCTGGGCTTCCGGAACGAACAGCTGATTGCCATTCTGGTGATGCTGGGTTCCTCCACAACGGTCAGCAGCTTCGTCATGGCGAGGAATATGGGCCATGAGGGAACGCTCACGTCCTCCGCGGTGATGCTGACGACACTGGGAGCAGCCTTCTCACTGACGTTCTGGCTGTATGTGCTGAAATCGCTCGGGATGATCTGAAAGTGTTTTGCCGCCTTGACATGACGGCAGCGGATTTTGCGGCGCTGGAAGGAACGATCCTTCTTTGTCTGCCGGACCAGGACTTTCTTCCAAACTGCCCGTTTTCGCGCTATAATGCTCATCATGACGAAAAAAACAGCAGCTTCTTCCAATTACACATTTCTTCGCGGCATGCGGGACGGCATCCCGATCTGTCTCGGATATTTTGCCGTGTCATTTGCACTCGGCATTGCCGGGCGGAATGTCGGTATGAATGCCATGCAGGCATTCGTGATGTCGCTGACGATGGTGGCTTCTGCCGGTCAGTTCGCCGCCATCACGCTGATCGGTGCGGGGGCTGGCGCTGTGGAGATGATTACCACCACGCTCATTGTCAATCTGCGTTATCTTCTGATGAGCTGTTCGCTCACACAGAAGCTCTCACCGGACACGAAATTCATTCATCGCCTGGGGCTTGCCTACTGCATGACGGACGAGATTTTCGGTCTGTCTGTCTCGGTGGACGGCTTTCTTCGCCCGGTTTACACCTATGGCATTACGTTCATTTCCGTCTCCGGATGGTGCCTCGGAACGGTTCTGGGTGTCATTGCGGGCAACATTCTTCCGGCTCTTGTGACGAATGCACTCGGCGTTGCAATGTACGGTATGTTCCTTGCCATTATCATTCCACCTGCGAAAAAGGACCATTTTATCGGCCTTCTGGTCACCATCTCCATGGCGGCCAGCGGTCTGTTCTCCATCCTTCCGTATCTTCGCGGGATTTCCTCCGGCTTCCGTGTCATCATCCTGACGCTTGTTATCGCGGGCGCTGCCGCATGGCTTCACCCGGTTGAGGAGGATGCGGAAGGCCCGGAGAAGCTCTCCGGCCCCAAGGGAGATTCGTCCCGGAATCTTTCGGAAACGAGCCTCCGGAACGCATCAGAAAATGATATCAAAAAGGAGGAAGCAAACAGATGAATTCACCCATTTCTTCCTCCCGGATTTATGCCGCGCTGATTATCATGGCACTCACCATTTATGCCGTGCGCGTTCTTCCCTTTTTGTTCCTGCGAAAACCGATTCGGAACCGCTTCATCCGTTCCTTTCTGTTCTACGTGCCCTATGTTACGCTGGCCGTCATGACGTTTCCTGCGATTCTTACGGCAACAGCGCACCCGCTTGCGGGGCTCCTTGCTCTCATTGCAGGACTTGTCATGGCCTGGGTGCGCGGAGATCTCTTTACCGTTGCGGTTACCTGCTGTGCGGTGGTCTTCATTGCCGGACTTTTCTGAATTTATGCGGGATGCCGTGGAATCCGTTGCTTTCTTTCTGTCCCACTGGGTAAAGACCGGGGAGAACTCTCAAGGACCGCGATGTGTATGACATTTAACTGCTGTATGGCGTGAATGATGCCCTGGAGTTCTCCTGATACTGTCTGGGAGAGATTTTTACATGATTAGTAAAGGTGCGTGAGAAATTGGAATAATTGTTAAAGCCGCAGGCAAAACAGACATCCATCGGAGACTGGCCGTTTCGAAGCAGACGCTTCGCTTCGGCCAGTTTCTTTTCGATGATGTACTGCTGGAGGGAAACCCCCGTGTACTGGCGGAACATGCGGGTGAGATATACGGAATTCAGGTGTGCCCTGTCTGCGATTTCCGCAACAGACAGCTTTCCGCCAAGGTTCTGATCGACATAGTGAAAGATGTCTTTCACAACCTCCGGCATGCTCTGACTGAAGGAAGAAGCGGTAACCGGCGGAATTTCGGAGGAGGTTTCGCGCTGGCGGTTTAAAAGAACCAGGATGACCGAGAGAAGAGATATCATGAGAATATCGTTGCCAAAACGATCGGAGCTGTCCTCCGTCGCCGCCTGCAGGGCCTGGGAGAGACGCAGAAGCTGCAGGAGCGTTGAGTCGTCCACATGGATCCGGAAGTCCGCCGCCTGGTAGAAGACATCCGTGAGGTGACGGTAACCCTCATTCCGGCTGATGAGCTTCTGAATAGCGGATTCCTTGATGTTAAGAACGATGCGGCAGTAGGTTTCACTGCTCTGCTGGCGTGCGAAATGAAAAACATAGGGCGGAATCAGCAGAATATCTCCCGAGTGAAGAGAAACCAGATGATCCTCAATCTGCATGGCGATGTCGCCGGCTTTCATGATCAGTACCTCATATCCATCGTGGCAATGGAGAAAACGGATCTGGGAATCAATGGGCTCTTCCTTATAGCAGCAGTAAATGCTGCTCTCCTGGGTCTCCCAGAACAGCTGATTGTCGCGCTTATGCTCCTTCGTTGTAGTCATTTTACCGGAAAAGCTCCTTTCTGGTCATGCATTTGATGAATTGGAAAGCCGCGTCCCATGTAGCAGAGACAAATGAGATTGGTGCTTTTCTACAAAAAACAAACGCTGAATTCGTCTAATATGAATATAGTGTACATCGAAAGGTTTAATTCCGCAATGTTTCACGTTTCCCCAGATGTATTACTGCTTAATTGCATCATGCTATGCTTTCTTCAGTTCAGAAAAACGAATTTCAATCAGGCCGGCTGAATGAAACAAGTATTTTCACAGGAATGTATTGGTAAAATTTCTATTCGCAAAAGAGCAGGAGGATAGCAATGAATAAAAAGGTAATCGCAGCAGTGCTGGCGGGCTCCATGTGCACAGCATTACTGGCAGGATGCGGAAGCAGCCAGACAGATTCTGCACAGACCACTTCCACAGAGGCATCGGCAGAGGCTTCCACAGAGGCAGCAGATGCACAGACAACTGATGGATCTGGAAGTGCCAATCTCGTGATGGCTTGGTGGGGCAATCAGGTCCGCAATGAGAGAACCCAGCAGGCTCTGGACAAATATCACGAGCTGAATCCCGATGTTACCGTTGAGGGACAGTTCAACCAGTGGAACGATTACTGGCAGAAGCTGGCAACGGATGCGGCGGGAGATTCTCTTCCGGATGTCATCCAGATGGATTATTCCTACATTGATCAGTATGTCAGCTCCGGCCAGCTCCTGGATCTGACTCCGTACATTGAGAGCGGTGCACTGGATGTTTCCAACATTCCGGACAACGTTGTAGCAATGGGTCAGGTCGGAGATGGCAACTACGGAATTCCGGCAGGCGTTACCGGCTCCTGCATGTTCTACAACAAGACAGCAACTGATGAGGCAGGCGTAGAAATCAAGCAGGACATGACGCTGGATGAATTCATTGAGGCAGCCAAGACCATGAAGGAGAAAACAGGCCTTCGTGTCCGCCTGGAGCAGGGCGGCCAGTACCTGACCGACTGGCTTCGCGGCAGAGGAACACCGTTTACCGAAGCAAAGCTTCCGGTTGGCGAGGAAGAGCTTACTGAGTACTTCCAGATTCTGGTTGACGGCGTCAATGACGGCTGGCATCTGACTCCTGATCTCATGACCTCCACAGGCAGTGAGGACGATCCGCTTGTTTATGGCTCCAGCCCGGAGACCATGGCATGGGCAGTCACCAGCGGCAGCTCGAACATGCTGACCGGTCTGCAGGCTGCAGCTCCCGAGGGAATGGACATCGCACTGATGACCTATCCGACAGATAACCCGACAAAGTCCAATTATCTGAAGCCTTCCATGTACTTCTCGATCAGTGCCAATACCAAGAATCCGGATGCGGCGGTTGCACTTCTGAACTACCTCATCAATTCCGAGGACTGCAACAACATTCTCCTTGGTGAGCGCGGCGTTCCTGCTTCGACTGCAATTGCTGAGTCGATCAAGAGCCAGATTTCCGAGACAGACCAGGAAGCAATGGACTATGTAACGGATGTCATCACTCCTGACTGCTCTCCGATTGATCCTCCGAACCCGGAAGGCTGGAGCGAGTTCAATGATACTCTTACCAAGCTTCAGGAGTCCGTCGGCTATGGTGAGACATCTGCGGCAGATGCAGCAAAGCAGCTGTGCGACAAGGCAACGGAGCTGTGGGGCAACTGATCCTTTCTATAAGTAAGTGATATGAGTCAGACTGATCGCACAAGATTTGCCTGCGTTCATCCATAAAAGCTGTAGGGACAGCGGTCATTCATGGTGATGGGCAGCGGAGGTTCCGCCTTTGGGCAAGGAGCAGCCGCTGCCCATTTCATTTATTTAGAGAGCCGCTTGGAGGCACTCTGTATACAGATAGAATTCGCCTTCGCGAAATTCTCCCTGGTATCGCGGATTTTGACTCAACGGGGTATAAAAATGGGAACTAAAATACGTAAATTCATGAATAAGGAGAGTACTTGCGGCTTCGTTTTTGCTCTTCCTTTTACCATCGGCTTTCTGCTGTTTCTGCTGGTGCCGATGCTGATCTCCTTGCACTATTCGTTTTGTGACTACAACATTCTGACTCCGGCGAAGTTTACGGGCGTCAGTAACTACATTAAGATGTTCACGGGCGATGAAACGTTCCTTCATTCATTGAAGGCAACCTTCTATTTTGCCTTTGTATCGGTACCGTTGAAGCTGGTCTTCGCCCTGATCGTTGCAATGATTCTGGAGAAGAATTCGAAAATGTCCGGATTCTACCGGGCGGCCTATTATCTGCCGTCGATCATCGGCGGATCGGTCGCAGTCGCTGTCCTGTGGAAGAGAATGTTCGCCGTTGATGGTACCGTGAACAGCCTTCTGCAGATGGTCGGCATTGACTGCCACCGGGCATGGCTGGGCGATACCAAAACAGCCATCTGGGTGCTGATCATCCTGACGGTCTGGCAGTTCGGCTCCTCCATGCTGGTGTTCCTGGCTTCTTTGAAGCAGATTCCGGTGGATCTGTATGAGGCGGCCCGGGTGGACGGCTCCGGCAAGATCAACACCTTCTTCCGGATTACGCTTCCTCTTCTGACGCCGACCATCTTCTTCAATCTTGTCATGCAGATGATCAACGGGTTCCTGGCGTTTACACAGAGCCTGATTATTACACAGGGTAAGCCGATGGATACGACCCTGTTCTATGCGGTTTACATGTATCAGCAGTCGTTCCAGTTTAACAACGCAGGCTATGGCGCAGCGATGGCCTGGGTAATGCTGGTAATCATCGGACTTTTCACGCTCCTTCTGTTTAAGACGAAAAAGTTCTGGGTATATGATGCGGGGGATTCCGAATGAAAACGAAAAGAATGACTGGTGCAGCAATTTATCATGTTCTGGTGTTTGGTTTTGGGCTGGTCATGCTCTATCCGCTCCTGTGGATGTTCTTCAGTTCGCTGAAGGATACTACGACGATCTTTACCACGGCGAGCCAGCTGATTCCGACACATATTACGTTTGACAATTATAAAAACGGATGGAAGGGATTTGCGGGGATTACCTTCGGAACGTTCCTGTCCAATTCGTTGTTCATCTCTGTGGTGGCGACGTTCGGAACGCTGATGTCCTCCGCCTTTGTGGCATACAGCTTCGCAAGATGCAAGAAGTTCAAGGGAAGAGGCATTCTGTTTGCGGCCATGCTGGCATCGATGATGCTGCCGGGACAGATTCTGATGGTTCCGCAGTATCTGTGGTACAAGAAGCTCGGATGGGTAGGATCCTATCTTCCCCTGATCGTACCGTTCTTCTTCGCGGTACAGGGCTATTTCGTTTATCTGATGATGAACTTCATTGAAGGCATCCCGAATGATCTGGACGAGGCTGCCAAGATTGACGGCTGCTCCTATTATTCCATTTTCTTCCGCATCATTCTGCCGCTGATGAAGCCGGCGCTGGTAACCGGAGGAATCTTCTCCTTCATGTGGAGATGGGACGACTTCATGTCCGCGCTGCTGTATATCAACAAGGCGGCCAAATATCCGGTTTCACTGGCCTTGAAGCTGTTCGCAGATCCGGGCTCGACATCAGATTACGGAGCAATGTTCGCGATGGCAGTGGTTTCTCTGATTCCGATTCTGGTTATTTTCTTTATCTTCCAGAAGCAGCTCGTCGAAGGCATTGCGACATCGGGATTGAAGGGCTGATAAGAATGGGAGAGGAAAGCTATGGAAAAATGGAAAAATATTGAACTCAGCGGTTTTGCGGACGAGATCAGTCCGGACCTTGCGGAGCAGATCCGGGTGCTGAAGAAGCTTGGCATGAATCATGTCGAGATGCGGGGAGTAAACGGCAAGGGCCTTGTGGAGTACCCGCTGGATGAGGTGGAGAAGATTAAGGAGCAGCTGGATGAAAATGAGATCCATCTGTCTTCGGTCGGATCCCCGATCGGCAAGATTCCGATCACGGAGGATTTTGAGGAGCATTTCGCACTGTTTCGCCATACGGTGAACATTGCGCACGTTATGGAGGTTCCTTACATCCGGATGTTCAGCTTCTTCATGCCGGAGGGCGAGGACCCGGAGAAATATCATGACGAGGTCTTCCGCCGGGTTGGGAGAATGGCAGACTATGCGGCACAGCATAACGTGATCCTTCTTCATGAGAATGAGAAGGAAATTTACGGAGATGTGGCGGATCGCTGCAGACAGCTGATGGAGGAGTTCTACGGAGAGCATTTCAAGGCAGTCTTTGATTTTGCCAATTTCGTTCAGTGCCACCAGGATACCAAAGAGGCATATGAGATGCTGAAGCCTTATATTGCCTATGTACATGTAAAGGATGCCCTTTGGGAGAATGGCCAGGTTGTTCCTGCCGGACATGGAGATGGAAATGTGCAGGAAATTCTGAAGGATCTCCTGGGAAACGGATATCAGGGCTTCCTTTCTCTGGAGCCGCATCTGGCAGATTTCACCGGCTTTGCCTCTCTGGAGCAAAATGGAGCGAAGAAGGAGAAGATGCCGGGGGAGGATTCCTTTACGCTTGCGCATGATTCCCTGATGAAAATTCTGGAAAATATCTGAGAGAAAGGTGCCGGGCAGACATGCAGGTCATGCCTGTCCGGTTTGCGGTCTGTAAAGGAATAAGATAGACATGAGGAGAGACCTGCTATGAGTGAAGAGATTGTAAAAATCGGAATTATCGGAATCGGAAATATGGGATCTGGCCATGCACAGCGCATTGCCCAGGGAGATATCAGGGGAATGAAGCTGACGGCTGTAGCGGATCGGAAGGAAAACAGAAGAGCCTGGGCCAGGGAAAACCTTCCGGCAGAGGTGAAAATTTATGAGGAAGGGAAGGATCTTCTGGAGGATCCGGACATCAATGCGGTTCTGATTGCCGTTCCGCATTATCAGCATCCGGAACTTTCCATTGCGGCAATGGAGCATCACCTGCATGTTATGTGCGAGAAGCCTGCGGGAGTGTATACGAAGCAGGTACGGGAAATGATTGCCTGCGCGGATCAGCATCCGGAGGTCACCTTCGCGATGATGTTCAACCAGAGAACCAACCCGGTATACATTCGTATGCATGAGCTGATTCAGAGCGGGAAGTACGGAAAAATCAAACGGGTAAACTGGATCATCACAGACTGGTACCGGACGCAGCACTACTATGATTCGGGGGAGTGGAGAGCAACCTGGAACGGAGAAGGAGGCGGAGTTCTTCTGAATCAGTGCCCGCATCAGCTGGATCTTCTGCAGTGGATCTGCGGTATGCCGGTCCGGGTCAGAAGCTTCATGCAGGAAGGAAAATGGCATCACATTGAGGTAGAGGATGATGTGACTGCTTATATGGAATTCCCGGATGGAGGAACAGGCGTGTTCATTACCTCTACCGGAGATGCACCGGGAACAAACCGCTTTGAGGTGGATCTGGAGAAGGCGAAGATTGTATGTGAGCATGACCAGCTGTCCGTGTATGAGCTGGACGTGAATGAGAGAGAATACTGCTTTACGGCAACGGAAGGGTTCGTTCCTCCCGCAGGACATGATGTGCCGCAGGAGCTGAGCACGGAGAATCCGCAGCACAACGGAGTTCTGCAGGCATTTGCAGATCATATTCTGTCCGGAGCACCGCTTATTGCGGACGGACGTGAAGGAATCCGGGGGCTGACATTATCGAATGCCATGCATCTTTCTGCCTGGACAGACCAGATGGTAGAAATTCCATTTGATGAGGACCTGTACCTGGAGAAGCTGAATGAGAAACGCAGAAGCTCCAAGGCCAAGGACAAGGTTGTGGAAGATACAGCAAATCTGGAAGGTACCTATTGAGGAAAAGGGCTGCGGAGAAATGAAAATGCATTTCTTCACAGCTCTATTTACATTCTGAAGCATCTGACTCTGTGGAATCGGGTGCGCAGGACGATCATTTTCATAAAAGACCTGCGCTGAACGGGTGCGAATGAAGAATACTCTGTGAAGCCTTGCAGAGGGGAGGAAGGTATGGAAAACGTCAGAATGGGAGTCATCGGACTGGGATCGATGGGAACGGCGCATGCGGTGCACATTGCCCAGGGACAAGTGGAAGGCATGACGCTTTCGGCTGTTTGTGATTCGGATCCGGAACGGTGCCGGTGGGGAAGAGAAAAATTTCCGGAAATCCCTGTTTTCGAAAATGCAGGTGAACTGCTTGCATCCGGTGCAGTGGATGCGGTCTTGATTGCAACGCCGCATCCGGCCCACCCGTTCATTGCCATGGAGGCATTTCATCATGGGATACATGTCCTGACAGAGAAGCCGGAGGGCATTGATGTTCTCACTGCCGCGCAGGAGAACAAGGAGGCGCAGAAAAGCGGTGTGGTTTTCGGAATTATGTATAACCAGAGAACCAATCCACTGTTTCGCAGACTTCATGATCTGATGCAGGATGGAACCATGGGGGAGCTGCTCCGCTTTCAGTGGACCATCACGAACTGGTTCCGTACGCAGGCCTATTATGACTCCGGCTCATGGAGAGCGACCTGGAACGGAGAAGGGGGCGGAGTCCTGATGAATCAGTGCCCGCATAATCTCGATATCTGGCAGTGGATTACGGGAATGCCGCAGAAGATACAAGCGCATTGTCAAATCTCGCGCTATCACGATATTCAGGTCGAAGATGCGGCGGATATTTATGCGGAATATGCCAATGGGGCGGTGGCATCGTTTATTACGACAACGGGAGAATATCCGGGAACCAATCGGCTGGAGCTCGTGGGAAGCCGGGGAAAAGCAGTGATTGAGAATGGCATTTTACGGCTGTCGCTCCTGGGAAAGGATGTGCGTACCGCGATCATGGATGAAGAGGAATGTATGCCGGAGCTGCCGGTTCAGACCGTTGAGGTGCATCAGACGGAGCCGGAAAGTGGACACATCGGAATTCTGAATGATTTCAGCAGGGCGGTCCGGACAGGATCAGCGCTCCTTGCTCCGGGGATCGAAGGAATCCGCGGTCTTTCCATTGCAAATGCGGCCTATCTTTCCAGCTGGACGGATTCCTGGGTGGAGCTGCCGCTTGACGGGGAGAGGTACCTGCGGGAATTGCGGAAACGTCAGGAACGCTGCCGCACCGGGAAAACGGATCCGGCGAATCCGCACCGCAGCCTGACGGGGGAATATCAGGAGCGGTGGAAGGTTCGCTGGTAAACCACGGCCCATCCGGCCGGATACGGAACGAAAACAGGAGTGAACACAACACCGGATTCGTGCACAATCTGCAGTTTTGCAGAGAGTGCACGAATTTTTTGCCCTGAAAGATATAACAAGTAATTTACAAGTCTGCGCAGAAATTCTTTACACTGCTCTTTCAGAATGAATTCCGGAAACAGGAGAAATGGTTTGAAAATGACAGGTAACCGGACATTTGGAAAAGCCTGTCCCGCTGAAGGAGGAATGCAGCAGTATGAAAAAGAAAATGGCAGCAGCACTGATCGTATGTCTTACTCTGGCAGAGAGCCTGGCACCGATGGCAGTTAACGCGGCGACCGTGCACTACAATGACGGAACGCAGGTGACCTCGGATGAAAGCTTTGCGGAATGGAGCGAGGATTGGAACAAGGTGGCAGAGGACTATACCAAGGTGTCCATGACGCCAGGTGCTGACGAGACACAGCTCAATTTTGCGTGGATGACGAAAAAGGATGCGAAGAATCCGGCAACCCCTGTCGTCTTATTCGGAACGAGCAAGAAGAACCTGAAAAAATTTACCGGAACAACAGAAAATGCAGACGCTGAGCTGACGGGCGGTACCCAGTATGTTTCCAATAAGGTGACGGTGACTGGTCTGAAGGCAAATACAAAGTATTATTATACTGTTGTCAAGAATGGCAAGGAAGCACCGGTGCGCAGCTACACAACGGGTAGTTTTGATGACATCAAGCTGCTGTATGTAGGTGATCCGCAGATCGGCGCCTCCAAGGGACAGCCGCAGGGCTCGGAGAAGCTGGCAGAGACGGATGGCGCGGCGAATACGGCGGCCAGAAACGATGCTTATGAATGGGACCGCACTCTGAAAATTGCAGGCGGGCTGAACAAGGACGTAAATTTCATCGTTTCCGCAGGAGATCAGGTGAACAAGACCGGTAAGGCCAAGGAAGAGGAGTTCGCCGGATATCTGAATGCAAGCCTTCTGCAGTATATGCCGGTGGCAACGACGATCGGAAATCATGATTCACTGACTGCAGACTACAAGGCGCACTTCAATGTTCCCAATGCGACGAACAACGGAGCCACCAAGGCGGGCGGAGATTACTATTACAGCTATGGGGATGCACTCTTCATCGTCCTGAACACGAACAACTACAATGTGGCCGAGCATGAGAAGACCATGCAGGAGGCAGTGGCATCGGATCCGGATGCACGCTGGAAGATCGTAACGATTCATCAGGATATTTACGGATCCGGACTGGACCACTCCGACACGGACGGAATGATCCTCCGCACTCAGCTGACACCGATTTTCGACAAGTATGATGTGGACGTGGTTCTGCAGGGACATGATCATACCTACAGCCGCTCCAAGCTCCTGTACGGGGATGGGAAGACCCACGACAGCTATGAATTTCAGCTGAATGCCTCCGGGGATGATTATGACTGGGAGCATGCCTATGACACCACGAAGGACCAGCAGATCGGCCTGTATCCGGAAGACGGCGATACAGAAGGCGAGGCGGCACTGGATACCTTTACGAAGGACAATCACTGCTACACGATTGAGGATGTGAAGGGCAATACCGTGACAGATCCGCAGGGCACTCTGTACATGACGGCAAACTCTGCATCGGGTTCCAAGTACTATGAGCTTGCAACGACGCAGCAGGATTACATCGCAAAGAGAAGCCAGAACTGGCTGCCGAGCTATTCGGTGATTGAGATCACGGACAGCAAATTCGCCATTGATACTTATCAGATTCTGGACAACGGTTCGGTGGAGAAGATTGACGATACCTTCACCATTCAGAAGACCAGGTAAAGCTGCATAAGCGCCGGGAAGGAAACGATTCTGGCAAGAATTCGGGAAATAAGAAATGGAAAGGTCCGGTCTGCAGCAGGCCGGATCTTTTTGATGGGGAAGTGTCCGGCGGCGTTCGTCTTGAACAGGCATGGGAGAGTATATGAATAAAAATGTGAAGACAAAGGCAAAGCAATGGAGGGCATGGCTGGTCCGCTGGGGAATTCCGGCAGTACTCCTGCTGGCGGTCATTCTTTTCACCATCAGGCTGAATCAGGTGGAGAAGGTGGAGCTGGTCAGCCGGGAGGGGCAGACCTTTGAAAAAGGCGTGGTGACCAAGGTGCTGGAGAATAATATTCAAGAGGATGGGACCCGTGTGGGAGAACAGCGGGTTGTGGTTCGGATGACCACGGGTGTCCGGAAGGGTCAGGAGCTGGAAACCACAAGCTCTGCGGGCTATCTGTTCGGTGCGGCCTGTGAGCCCGGAATGCATGTGATTGTCATGCAGAGTGTGGCAGGAGATTCCACGATTACCAGTGTGTATGCGCAGGATCGGGAGGTGGTGATCTACCTGTTCGGAGGTCTGTACCTGCTGGCTCTTGTCCTGATCGGCGGACGAAAGGGAGTAAAGGGAGCCCTTGGCCTTGCGTTTACCTTCTTCGCTTTCCTTTTCATTGATCTTCCTCTTGTATACCGGGGATATTCGCCGTTTGCAGTGGCAGTGATCCTGTGTGCGGTGACGACGCTGGTGACGATGTATCTGATTGGAGGACCGACCAGAAAAACCGTATGTGCAACCATCGGAACGACGGCGGGAGTGATGATGGCGGGCATCGCGGCGAGACTTTTCGGTATGGCGGCCGGACTGTCCGGCTGGAATGTGTCCAATATCGAGAGCCTTCTGGATTTGTGGTATACCTGTGACATTCAGGTGGGAGAGCTTCTGTTCTCAGGCCTTCTGATTTCCAGTCTGGGGGCGGTGATGGATGTTGCGATGTCGGTCTCTTCCTCCATGGATGAGGTGGTGCGGCAGAACGGCGGAATATCCCGAAGAGAATTATTCCGCGCGGGCCTTCGCGTGGGACGTGACATGATGGGAACGGACTCCAATACGCTGATTCTTGCCTTTGTTGGAGGCAGCATGTCGTCACTCCTCCTGGATTATGCCTATGACCTCCCCTATCAGCAGGTTATCAATTCCAATAACATCGGGATCGCGATCATGCAGGGGATCGGCGGGAGCTTCGGCGTGGTTCTCTGCGTGCCGATTACCGTTCTGATTGCAAGCTTTCTGCTGCCGGGGCATGCGGCAGGAAACGGAAAATAAAAATTTCGGAGGGACGCATTTCCGGTTTTTACAGGGATGCCTTATAAACATTTCCGGATGGTTTCCGGATCATTTAAGCCGCGCTCAATCATGCGCGCAAGAATGCTGCTGTAGCCAGGGCCAAGTGCCCTGGCTTTTTCTAATGGTCAGAAAATAAGCTTGAAAGTGACATTGATATGTCACTTTCAAACAGCAGCATCGGTGCTGACGCACCGGCTGCCGCATTCGGCAAAACCGCCTTCGCGGATTTTGCCTCAGCGAGGTATAAAAATGAACCAAAACAATCCAAGGCGCCTCTTAATATACAGATGCATCACGAAATGGGAGGCTCCTGCAGGGTAAAATGCTTTCCGGAATGTTGCCCGTGCGGGAACTTCGCAGCGCGGGGAACCTGAAGGCATGGCTGTTTCGAATTCTGACACGTGAGGCATACCGCACAGGAAGAAGGAGACGCCGGGAGCTGCCGGCGGATAGGCGTGTGCAGACAAGTGTAAAAGAGCGAATCGGGCAGGATTCGGGAAAGGCAGTGGCAGTGATGAACGGGAAAAAAGATAAAATATTTCTGACAGATGCAGAGCCTTTTCATGGAAGGTATGCTGCGGCCTGTATGAAAAAGGACTGTATGGAAGACTCACAGGTGGCAAAGTCTTTCTTGACAAAGCCACCTGCGATTTCTACAATCAGCAGTGCTGAACAGAATATTACAGTTCTGTCCCCTCCCATTGGAAACGACGGGCAGAGACAGATCCGCTGGGGGAGCAATCCGCTGAGAGTGTGCAGAAGGAACTTGGAAAGAAGCCTTTTGTACAGACCCTTATTCACCTGATCCGGGCAATGCCGGCGCAGGGAAGTTTTTACTGACAGATGCATGAAAAGGCGAGAGCCTGTCTGATGCAGACTGCGGCAGATTCGAAGGAGGTTTTCCCAGGTTGAAGGACCGGGAGAACCTCTTTCTCTTTGTGTTGCCGCAGACAAGCTGCGGCAAAGAAAGGCGTTTGAAGGAATCGCCCGATGGCGCTCCTTTCAAACAGCAGCATCGGTGCTGACGCACCG
>ERZ808246.734-NODE-734-length-26087-cov-3.666987_pt1 | contig 26087 bp, 25 predicted proteins | sample MGYA00521083_ERZ808246 | MGnify/ENA primary metagenome ERZ808246 (study PRJEB31516, sample SAMN03275577) | gut metagenome | biome: mammalia-associated habitat; material: feces | host: Papio cynocephalus | place: Kenya | collected 2012-07-07 ... | reverse complement strand
ACCCCGGTGGAAATCACGTGCATGATGATGCCGTACCAGCCGCTTTGTGCGCTGACGGTCAGCCCCTGCACCAGGGAAACCGCAAGCGTGAGCGCGATCCCCGCCCAGGGACCGAAAGCAAAGGTTCCGATCAAAACGGAGATGTCGGCAGGGTCATATTCCAGAAACGCCACCGCAGGGAAGAGAGGAAAGTGAACAAAATAGACCAGAATGACAGAAAGCGCACACAACATGGAAAGCTTTGCCATCCGTCGGATTTTTTTGGTGTTGTCCATAAGAAAAGCTCCTTTCAAAAAACAAAAGTCCCCCTGAAATTCAGGGGGACAAACGCACAAAACCCGTTGTTTCTTTCATCCGGACTGTACCGTCGGTTTCGGAATTTCACCGAATCAGTCCCCGAAAAGGGGATTCGCAGACTGTCACTGCCGGTGAGGAATTGCACCTCGCCCTGAAACAATTCTATTATACTCGCTTTCCTCAAAAAGTCAAGATTAAAGATGCATTCCGCCGTCAACCACCAGATCGATTCCGTTGATGTAGCGTCCTTCTTCGGAACAAAGCAGCAGTACGGGGGCGGCACAGTCGGCGGGAGTACCCGCAAATCCCACGGGAATGCCTTCCATGACCTTCTGATGATATACCGGATCGGCAAGTGCGTCGGCGTTGCGCGGGGTGTCGATCACACCGGGCGCCATGTTGTTGACGGTGATGCCGAGAGGCGCCAGCTGTTTGGCAAGGTTTTGCACCATGTTCATCTGCGCGGCTTTGGTGGCGGCGTAGATCATCATGTCTTTGTGTGGCTTGTACTGCTGCACACTGCCGACCGTGACAATCCGCCCCCAGTGCTTTTTCTCCATGGACGGCTCATAAATCTGAATCAGCTCCATAGCGCTTTTGAGGTTGATGCGAACCTGAGTGTCAAATTCTTCGGAGGTGATCTGATTCCATGCGTGGCGGAATTGCATACTGGCATTGAGAACCAAAATGTCAATGTCTCCCGTCTGTGCATAGAGCTTTTCCGCGCAGCCGTCCTGCGTCAGATCGCCGACGACACAGGAAACATTTTTCCCGATGCTTTTCGCTGCCGCTTGCACCTTTTGCAGGTTGCGGGAACCGTGGACAAAAACGTGTGCGCCGTGTTCGGCAAGGCACTTGGCGATTCCCGCGCCGATGCCCTGCGATGAACCGGTGACCAACGCGGTTTTTCCGGTTAAATCAAACATGATGCTTCCTCCTCAGATAATCACGGAAAATTCGTCGAATCCGCCTTTGACCAGGCGAATGTCGCGGACGATTTCGTGTCCGTTGCAGGAAGCCTTGATTTCATAATCGCCGTAGAAGCCCTTGAACCACAAAGAGCCTTCCACTGCTTCCCTTTCAATTTCCGTGTGCCATTCTTTGTTGATCAGGCGGTCAAGTACGCGGTAGGAAGGACGTTCGGAAAAATCATCGCGGATCAATCCGCCCTTGTATTTCTTTTCGCTCCATCCGTTGCCGCTTTCGATGGCGCAGTTTTCGCCGAGGTTCCAGTAAACAATGGAAGAAACGGCGGGATGACTGAACCAGATGCGATAGAGGTTGTAGACTAATTCTTCCTGAACCGCTTCATCGTAGCCGTTGATGGTCAGCTCCGATACGGACAGCGGTTTTCCGAATTCGCCGTAGGCGTCCATGACGCTGTACAGCTGATGCGGGTTGAACAGCGTGTTTGCCATAGCTTTCATGCCGTCGGCATCGGTGAAGATATGGTATTGCAGCCCGATTTCGTCAATGCGGCAGCCTTTGCGAAGCAGACTGTCGATCAATAGATGAAAGGCGGCTTTTCCGCTCGGTGTCGGGCAGGCCCATGCGCCTCCGGTTTCGTTGAGGATCAGATGACTTTCCGCAAAATAGCGCTCTGCTAATTTGAAAACCTCTTCGGTGTAGCTCCCGGGCATCGGTACAAGATTGCGGTAGTGGGAAGAGTGCATATCCACTTCCGACGTCAGTACGGGCAGGGAGGTGACTTCGTTGACGCAGTCAAAACTCTTAATCACGCCGTCATAGCGTTCGCCGATGGCTTTGAGCCGTCGGATCAGATAGTGCTTCACCTGTTCCCAGTCCTTCGGAAGCCATTCCGGCATATGCGTGCCCCAGAAAAGAGGATGTCCTTTGGGCTCTATGCCGTTTTCGCGGCAAAATTCCAGACAAAGCTCCGACGGTGGACGGCGGTCGATGAACACACTGTCTTTTTCAAACCGCATTTGTCCGTTTGCGGGTTCAAAGTCTTTCCAATAAAACGGAATGACCGCCAAATTAAAGAGTTTTTTGAAACGCTCCTCGTACAGCGTATTTTCTTCCTCGGTGGCAAAGCATTGGTATTTGAAGAAATTGCATCCGAATTTGAACGCATGATTTTTTTGTTTGATCGATACTTTTACGTTCGACAGCGGCTTTCCGTCACGATCCATGAATTTCAGTTTTGCAAATCCTTTGCGGTTGGCTTCGATACCCAGCCGAATTTTGTCCTCCATCATTTCGCGCTGGTCGTTCATGCGCGAGAGTACGGCATTGCGGTCTACGGCTGAAAATTCCATATGATGCTCTCCCTTCAGCTCCAGATGCGGTCATTGGAAAATTCGCAGTTGTATTCGTCGGTGGGTTCCCACATTCCGGGGATACCGGGATTGACGTGCTGTGCCAGCAATTCCTCGTTCAATTCTTCAATACCGAGTCCCGGCTTTTCGGGAACTTGGATAAATCCGTGCTGAATGAGCGGCTGGGGAAGCCCCTTGACCATGTCTGTCCACCACGGTACGTCGATCGAATGGAACTCCACGGCAAGTACGTTGTGCATCGCGGCGGCAGTGTGTACGGCAGCCATGCAGGCAATCGGACTTTCCGCCATGTGAACCGCCACAGCCACGCCGTGTTCGTCAGCGATATCCGCAATTTTCTTCAACTCCAGCGCGCCGCCGCAGGTGAGAATGTCCGGATGAATGATCGAAACGCCGCCGGCTTTAATCAGTGTTTCAAAGCCTTCCTTGAGATAAATGTCCTCGCCGGTGCAGACCGGAATAGTAGTGGAATTCTTCAACCGCACGTACTGATCGGTGTACATCCAAGGCACCATATCTTCCATCCATGCGAGATTGTATTTTTCCATGCGGCGTGCAAAACGAATGCAGTCCTCCACGCAGATGTGACCGAAATGATCGATGGCAAGAGGCACTTCATAGCCGATCACGCTGCGCACTTCGCGGACGTAATTTTCCAGATAATCCAAGCCTTTTTCCGTCAGATGAATACCTGTGAACGGGTGGGCGGTGGTCACAATGTCATAGCTTTTCTGCTGCTTAACCATGTCGGCGGTCACCGACCCGCCCTGCACGTTGAGAATGTGCGGCGCATAGGTTTTCATCTGATCGATAAAGCCGAGAGGAGCGTTGATTGTGCCGGGTTCGTCGAGAAGAAGTCCGATTCCGAGATCCATTTTAAGAAATGTGAATCCCATGTCCATGCGCTTTTTCAGTGCGTGTCCCATGTCGGTTCCGGTGTGCTTTCCATCCACGTCGGTGTCGCAGTAGACACGGACTTCGTCACGGAATTTTCCGCCGAGCAGTTGGTAAAGCGGAACGCCATAGGCTTTTCCGACGATGTCCCACAGGGCAATTTCAATGCCGCTGACACCGCCGCCCTGACGGGACGGACCGCCGAATTGCTTGATCTTGCGGAAAAGACGGTCAACATTACAGGGATTTTCACCGATCAAACGGCTTTTCAGCATCAGCGCATAGGTTTTGCTGGAAGCGTCGCGGACCTCGCCGTAACCGACGATGCCTTGGTTGGTGTAAATTTTCAACAGCGTGCAGCGCTTTGGCGCACCGTCAATATCACAAAAACGAATGTCGGTGATTTTGAGATCAGACGGTGACGAGCAGGTGTTTACATTTTCCTGAACGGATTCAAAAATATTTTTTTCCATAGTTCCCTCCTGATTGACTTATGAGGCTCTTACGTCTATAATAGTAATATAAGTTGCGGAAAAGGTCAACAATAATGTTTTTTACCTTGCAAAATATATTTAGACGAGGTGCCGAAATGATTGTGAACGAATACCACGTGGAGGATGAAAGCGGCGTGCTGCTGCGGTTGTTTCATTCCACGGTTGAAAGCGGAAAACGGGAAAATCGGGAGCATCATCATATTCAGTTTGAAATTTCGCTGTTCAAATCCGGCGGCGGTCGGTATACAGTAGGGAATCGGACCTATGAATTTCAAAAGGGTGATGTTTTTTTGTTTTCCACGCACGAGCAGCATTGCATTACCGAGATTCGCGGCGGAGAACCGATGCTTTTGATGAATATTCAGTTTGAACCGCGTTTCATCTGGTCGGCAAATAACGAGTGGTTCGATTCGCGGTTTCTGGGAATTTTCTTCAACCGCAACGATTCCTTCGAGAACCGTCTGGATCGGCAAAATCCTGCGACGGCGACGATTTGCAATCTGATGCTTCAGATGGAAAACGAAATGTCGGAGAAAAAGAGCGAATATGAACTGATGACAAAGGTGCTGCTTTTGCATATTCTGGTGCTGCTGATGCGGGATTACGGTTATGTGCAGAAGGATGCCGCCTACCGTCTGGACAAGCACAGCCGTAAGCAGATGGAGCAGGCGCTTGCGTACATCGATGCCAATCTGACGGAGGATGTTTCTCTGGAAAACATCGCCGCCACTGCCAGCATGAGTCGGTCATATTTCTGCACGGTGTTCAAAAAACTCAACGGGATTACCGTGTGGGAATATATCACTGCGCGGCGGGTGGAATCGGCGATGAAAATTCTGCGTGACGGCGAAGACAAAACGATGCTGTCCGTGGCGTGTGAATGCGGCTTTAACAATACGGCAAATTTCAACCGTGCCTTCAAAAAGGTGACGGGAATCACGCCGAGCGAATACCGTCATCGGCTGGAAGAATGACTGCAAAAACGGTCAATTTTTGTGTCTTTTTTTGTCTGAATTTCCGAAGCGGTTGACATTGTGCCAAAAAAACTTTATGATGGGAAAGAAGAGTAGGAGGGAGAACCATGGATTTGCACGATTTTCAATTTTCCAAAGCCGTTCCCATCTGGGAAAAGGGCACTGAAAACGAAATGAACCGCACGGTGGATTTTTTTTGCCGCTTGCCGCGCCGGGAAGCCGAAACCGTGATTTTCTGTGCGGCGTCCGCGTCCTACCGTCTGTTTGTCAACGGCAAGTTTTTGGCACACGGACCTGCACGTGCGGGACACGGATATTATCGGGTCGATCGGATTGAAATCACCGATTGCCTGACAGACGATGAAAATGAAATTCGTTTTTGCGTTTCCGGATATCACTGCAATTCGTTTTGTTATATTGAACAGCCGTCTTTTTTGTGCGCACAGATTGAGGTGGGCGGTGTTCCCGCCGCGTGGACGGGGGATCATCGTTTTGAAGCCTATGATCTGCACGAACGTGTACAGAAAGTACAGCGGTATTCTTTTCAGCGGGCGTTTGTGGAAAGCTATCGCCTTGGTTTTTCCTCGCCCGAACGCCTTTGTACTGAGCAGGTTGGCGAAAAGAAATTTCTTGTGCGCGATGTTTCTTACGGAACCTATGCAAAAATCGCCCCGATCGGCGTGGTACAGCGCGGCACGGTGACGGCGGACAAAAGCCGCGAGCCGTACCGAAGCCGTGAGATTACGGATGTCGGGGAGCTGCTGCATGGGTACAAAGAGGAGGAACTGGAAGTTTTGTCTCATCAGATTGCTGCACAGCTGGTTTATCCGGAAACTCATGCCTGTGAAGAAGCGGCAGACTGCGTGTCGATTTCGGAGGGACATTTTGCAGACCTGAAAACAGACATCGATCGCACGGGACTTATGCAAATGGACATTACGGCAAAGGAAGACGGCGTGCTGCTGGTGCTGTTTGACGAAATGCTGACCGACGGAGAGGTGTATCCGTTCCGCCTGGGTACTTCGTCGATTTTGTATTATGAAATGAAAAAAGGAACATATTCCTGCCTTACGGCAGAACCATACGTGTTCCGTTATGTCCGACTGATTGCCCTGCATGGGGCGTTCACCGTGGAAAATTTTCGCACGGTGGAAATTGCGTTCCCGCAGGAGAAAATCCGCGCCCGACTCAAAACCGACGACCTTGCTATGCGAAAGATCTTTTCGGCGGCAATCGAAACATTTCGCGCCAATACAGTGGATATTTACATGGACTGTCCTTCCCGTGAGCGAGCAGGATGGCTTTGTGACAGCTTTTTCACCGCACGGGTGGAACGCCTTCTGACGGGAAAATCGGAGGTGGAACGGGCGTTTTTGCAGAATTTCCTGATGCCCGAGAGCTTCCGCTGCCTGCCGAAGGGAATGCTGCCGATGTGTTATCCTGCGGATTTCTATAACGGCGAATTCATCCCCAACTGGAGCATGTGGTATGTGCTGGAACTGAAGGAATACCTTGAACGCACGGGGGATGCGGCGTTGGTTGCCGATGCGCGTGACAAAATGTACGCGCTGGTGGATTATTTCAAAAAGAAAGAAAATGAATTCGGACTTCTGGAAAATCTGGACGGATGGGTGTTCGTGGATTGGTCGGAGGCAAACAACCTGGTGCAGGATGTGTCCTTCCCGTCCAATATGATGTATGCGGCGATGAAATCGGCGTTGGCGTCCCTGTATGGGGATGACAACCTGGCGAAAGAAGCCGACGCGCTGCGGGAAACGATCCGCCAGATGTCCAAAGGCGACGACGGGTTTTACTGCGACAATGCCGTGCGGAAAAACGGAGTACTTGTGCCGACGGGAATATGCACGGAAAGCTGTCAGTATTATGCGTTTTTCTGCGGCATCGCCACTTTGCAGACCGATGCCCGCCTGTGGAAGATATTGCTTCACGATTTCGGAAGCGGACGGGAAAAGTCCGGAAAATATCCGGACATTCATCCTTCCAACGCGTTCATCGGCGTGTATCTGCGCTTGGAATTGTTGGATCGGTACGGTTTTTCGGATGTTCTGCGCGAAAACATTCCGGGGTATTTTCTGCGTATGGCGGAGGAAACGGGAACGCTTTGGGAAAAATTTTCCTATGCCAGCCTGAATCACGGGTTTGCCTCGTATGTGCTGGTATGGTTGAAACATTTGGGAATATGGGAATAAGGAGTGAAAAACGGTGCGGGAAGATCTGATCCGTGTGCTGTCGGAAATCACCGATGAAGAACGATGCCTGCGCGACGGACGGGAGTTTGACAAAAGCCTGTATATGATGCACGATGAAAGCGTCATCAACAGCCGGAAATTGCTGGAAGCCGGCAAACTGATTACCGTGCGGCCGCATACGCGTTTTGTCCATGTGCCTGAACATAAGCACGATTATATCGAAGTGGTATATATGTGCAAAGGGACGACAACGCATATCGTGAACGGCAATACCATTACGCTGCAAGAGGGAGATTTGCTGTTCATGAGCCAGAATGCCCGGCAGGAGGTTCTTCCTGCGGGGGAAGGAGATATTGCCGTCAATTTCATAGTGCTTCCCGCGTTTTTTGAAAATGTCCTTCCGATGCTCGGAGAGCGGGAAACGCCGCTTCATCGGTTTATTATCGATGCGCTTTGCAGCGGCGCAAATACGTCGGGATATCTTCTGTTTCGTGTTGCCAATATTCTTCCCGTGCAGAACCTCGTGGAAAATCTTGTGTATCATCTGGTGTATAAAAACGGGAATCGGTCATTGAATCAGACGACCATGGGACTTTTGTTCCTGAACCTACTCAATCACACCGACCGTTTGTATTGCGACAACGGAGAACCCGGTGTCATGATTGAAGTGCTGCGGTATATCGAGGAAAACTATACAGGCGGGAGCCTGCAGGATATGGCGGAAAAATTGCATTATGATATGTATTGGCTTTCCCGTGAAATCAAGGAGAAAACGGGAAAGACCTATCTGGATCTGATGCAGGAAAAACGGATTTCTCAGGCGGCATACCGTATTCGGACGACCTCACTGAAGGTGGACGATATCGCCCATTCGGTCGGATATCATAACATCAGCTTTTTCTACCGTTTGTTCATGCAGAAATACGGAGTGACTCCGCGTCAGTACCGAAAACAGCCCGAAGCATAAAAACAGCCCGCATCCGACGGATGCGGGCTGTTGTCAATATTCAGACTTTTGCTTCTTTTTTGGCAGTGGTTTTCGGTTTTGCTGCTGCTCTTTTTGCGGGAGCTTTGGCGTGAAATTTTTTATAGGCTTTTTCGCAGGGATTTTCCAGTTCCTTGTCGCACTTTACGCAGAAATCAAATGTTCCGCAGGCGTCGGCGCCGATTTCCTCGCTTTTGATCCATTTCATTTTATCCAGTTCCTGCTGCTTTTTGGAAATAGCCATCACAGAATCCCTCCTTCCACTTGTTTCTGAATTGATTATACAACAAAACGGAGGGGAAGTCAAATAGAAATAATCGACAAATTTTATTCCCATAATTGCCGCAACATTCGCTCCGGATTTTCCAGAAACATACGGGTGACGCGGTAGTGTTCGGTTTCACGGTAATTCACACGGGAAATTCCGTCCCCGGTAAACTCGTAAATCAACGCATCGGGATATGCCATGAGAATCGGCGAGTGCGTGGCAATGATAAACTGAGAGTCTTTTTGAACAAGATCGCGCAAAAGAACCAGCAGCGAAAGCTGCCGCATGGGAGAAAGCGCCGCCTCCGGCTCGTCTTTTCTTTAATAACGATTTGTAAGTATGGATTCCTCCTAGTTGCGGGCAAAACAGCTAAATTTCCACACAAAGATTGCGTCAAAGGGCTTTGACTTGTCTTTTTTTGCTACGGAAATCATGCTGTTAATAAATATTTGACAAATTTTAATCTGTATGCTATAATAGTATTGCGGTTTAAGTAGAGTTTGGGCAAAATTGAAGAACTTGCCGAAGATACTACTGTGTTATTGTGTACAAGAAAACAAAACGCCAAGGGAATCAGCGTGTTTAAGACATGGGGCTATATACCATTGGACGGAATGTGGCTATTGATTACCTCCACCGCTCGTCAAAAAAGCAGGAAATTCCCGTTGATATATGTGCTTAATTTATTTGTAATGAACAAAGTATTTAAATGTTTTATATACAATAATGAATAATTATGTCAGCCGTACCTTAAAAAATAAAACTTGAATACTGAAATTACAGTTAGAAATGGAGGACTCTGTATATGAATGATTATTATGAAGTTGAAAAAAATACTATAAATAGTATCAATATATATAAATCTAATAAGAAATATAAAAAGAAAATACTAATCGGTATTGTCTCATCACTCTGTTTTGTATGTCTGGTTGCTCTGATTAGTTTTGGTGTGAGGCAAATCGGCTGCATCGATTCCGCTCTGCCGAATAGCGAAACAGACAAAAATACAACATATAGCACAAGAGAAAATCCTATGAATGCGTTTAATGTGATATCCTTATCCCATGATAGTAATGAGGAGTTTGCAGCTGACATATATCGTCCGGAAGGCTTCAACGATAATATTGGTTCTGCTCTTGCATTAAAAATGAGCATAGTTGATGATGTTAACTATGAATTTTCTGTAATTGTTCATATTCCTGATAAAACCAATTTGGAACAGGTACTTAACGAGGCAAACAAAAGTGTGAGTATAGCAATCAACTTTGCCGATGCTACGTCCGTTAGCATTTCGGGCACAATAAGTGCAACAGACAAATACTATTATCTACTGACTGCTGAGCAAATTATTGCACTTGCAGACAATGGAGCCAAATGTTACTATGTGGGTTCTGGAGAAGGCGATTATAAATATATGAACTGGGATACCGTAGAGGGAATCGATGCATATTGTGAATTACATGGTGACATGTATATCGCCGACAACAACTATGTCAAACACTCTCCTGATATTTTTATAGAATGATTATCTTTTCTTTCAAGCGATACAATATCAGTGCCACTTGATATTTTTCAATACTAAAATCACTAAAGATTCTTTCTGAACGAGTCCATGATGCACTTCATTCAGTTGTTGTGTTGGCAAAATAGAAATTTTGAGGGGGTGATTCCAATGATTCTCATTACTAATTGTCCGTAGGTGAGTCTTTATGTTATGAAAGGAGTAATTATGAAAAAGTACAGAAGAATGCTCGGTATCCTCTTATCACTTGTCATGGTACTGATGGCAAACACAAGTGTATATGCAACTTTAAATGAACATAATTTGGGTACCCAAATTTTACACGAGGAAGGCGTATACAGCATTGATCCCGAAAACATTATTGATGCTTTATCGATAGAAGATCTTGAAAGGCAAAACTGTATTGAACGCATCCTAGAATTGGAAGAAGATTTGCATTCTGTAGTATACGAATGCGCAGATGGAAATTACGCCGTGTACATTTTCCAGTATCCAGTTAAATATATTAATTCAACTGGAAAAAATCAAAGATATCAGCATGTCTATTAAGTCTTCTGCAAATATAGCAACAGCTGGAATTATTCAAAATAACTCTATTGCTCAGTTGAAAAATGAGTATGCATATTCCAGCGAAGAAAATTCCATTAAAGTATTCTATTCTGATGATTTGGCGTGCAGTTCATCTGCGATTGTTGCCACTAATTCTCATTGGACGATTGGTTTAGCTCCGTATTTACAAGCTATTAACTCACGCAGTATTTCTACTATTCTTTACACCGAGGATAATTCTCAAATTAATGCGAAGATCGCAAGCAAAAATGATGTTTTTCATGGTATTAAATATAACGGTGTATTTGATAACAATATTTCATTATATTATCAAACAACATATACTTGATATAAAGAACTTATTGAAATTGAACTACCTACTAACAAAAACAAATTCCAATTCACGTTATCCACTGGTGGTCTTTTACCGGAAGTATCCGAAAGTGGAGAAATCTATTTGCTTGATCCTTTCACCGATCAGGTTGTAGCAAGTTTTGCACAGCTATATGTATATGATAGCTCTAATGTGCCTTTGTATACCTTAGAAAATTCTTATGAGATTGAACCTATAAAGGCAAATGAGGGTTTATATCTCGTTACTGTTGAAATTGATGCCGAATTTTTAACTAATGAAAATACAGTATATCCCGTTATGGTTGATCCTACCTTCTCATTCAATGCTTCCATGGCAATCAATGATGCTCCGGTATATAGTGGCATTCCTTCTTCTGCTCAGGGTTCTAACTATTACAATCATATTGGTTATGCAAATGACTCATATGGTATTGGTAGTCTGTTAGTAAAGTTTCCTGCACTAAAAGGTAGCAGTTTGTTTAACGGATTAATTGATTCCAGAATCAATTCTGTTAAATTTAATGTTAGAAAAGTTGGAGGAAGTAACTCCTACACTTCAACATTACGTGCATACAGATACACAGGTTCCTCATGGAGTGAATCCACAGTTACCTACGATTCTGCTGCAATCGATTCTAATACCGGATCGCTGGTTTCCAGTGTTAGTATGACATCAAATACCTGGTATTCATTTGACATTACCTCGGCAGCTAAGGCATGGAAGAACGGAACTGCAAGCTATGATTCAGGTCTGGTTATAAAAAACGCTACTAACACAACAAGTAGCTCATATGATCGTGTTCTTGCATCTGTGGAATACGGAAAAAGCATTGACAGTTCTTACATGCCGTATGTGGCTGTCGTTTATAATAACGGTAGTACTTCGGCTGGATTTTCTTTCGCAAATTTGGCGGCAAGAGATTTTGCACAATCTGTATATAGTTCAAGTGAGTATACCAGAATAGAATATGCAGCTACTATATATTCGCTAAATGGCAAATACTACTATTATAATATACACAGTGGTAATCCCCATAGCGTAGGTGTGTCCAAATCGGTACCATCTGGTGCAACGTATGTTGCGTACATTCATACACATCCAAATTCCGAAAACTTTTCTACTGCCGATAAAGATGTCGCGGAATCGTTTGGTGGATATGCATATGTCGTAACACCATCGTACAGTGTAAAACGATACATATCTTCTACAGATATCACAACAACTCCTTATATTGGTCTTACAATTTATTCGCTGACGAACTCTGAAAAATCTACTTTAAAAGATTCTCTGAGTTCTACATGGTACGGACATCTTGTTGATGGGGTATGCCCTAGTGGATTTGGATGTGAAAATAAAACATGGCCCAATGAGTAACCTGCGAAAAGCATTTTTTACTATCATAACTTGATTAATTTGCTATAATGTAGTGCATGATTACATAATATATGTATCAAAACTATTAGAATGGTGTCTTTTCTCTTCTACTATGTGCCTCAATAGAAGCTATTTTTTCACTGGCAAAGCCAAAGATTAGATTTGGTCGGCTAAATAGAAAAAGCGGGAGTGCATTTTGAACGATGCACTCCCACTGAATTTTTATCGTTTTCAATGTTTTTCTGCTGTTGCTGTTTCTGACGAAGGCGTTCACGGATAGAGCGTGCTTCCGCTTCCCCATGGAGCAGATTGGTCACATCTTGCTTGAAATAATCGACAATTTTCATTCCCATAATTGCCGCAGCATTCGCTCCGGATTTTCCAGAAACATGCGGGTGACGCGGTAATGTTCGGTTTCACGGTAATTCACACGGGAAATTCCGTCCCCGGTAAACTCGTAAATCAACGCATCGGGATATGCCATGAGAATCGGCGAGTGCGTGGCAATGATAAACTGAGAGTCTTTTTGAACAAGATCGCGCAAAAGAACCAGCAGCGAAAGCTGCCGCATGGGAGAAAGCGCCGCCTCCGGCTCGTCGAGCAGGTACAGCCCGTTTCCGAAAAAGCGGTTCTGAATCAGAGAAAGAAAGCTTTCACCGTGGGATTGCTTATGTAGGGAAACCCCTCCGTAGGCATCGATGACGCCGGGAAGGTCTTCCTCCAAACGATCCAGATATCCGGCGGCATTGTAAAAGCTCTCTGCCCGCAGAAAAAAACTGTCGCGCGGAAGATGCAGTTTGGACAGCCCAAGCGAGAGATCGGCATGGGAATCGAAAGTCGAGAAGGAAAAGTTTTTGGAACCGCCCTCCGGATTCAGTCCGAATGCGACGGCTATCGCTTCAAGAAAAGTGGATTTTCCGGTGCCGTTTTCTCCGACGAAGAAGGTGATCGGCGCATCAAGAGAAAGCCGCTTTCCGCCCTTCAGCGTTTGTACGGCGGGCAGTGTGCGGAGAAAGGAATCCTCCGCGGGTTCGTCGGCAAGAAAAAGATCCTGAAGATAGCGTTTCATAAAACCTCCGTAAACAAAAGACGCGCCGCTTTTTAAAGCGGCGCGTCTTGAATTATTTCAGCTTTGCGTTTGCTTTGGCGCGCAAATCGTTGTTCAGAATACGCTTGCGGATGCGAAGATTGTGCGGAGTGACCTCCAACAGCTCGTCCTCGCCCAAAAATTCAATGCACTGCTCCAGACTCATTTTTTTCACCGGGATGAGGCGCAGAGCGTCGTCACTTCCGGAGGCACGCATATTGGTGATGTGTTTTTTCTTGCAGACGTTGACGTTCAGATCGCCCGCTTTGGGAGAAACACCGACCACCATGCCTTCGTAGACGGGAGTACCCGGCGTGATGAACAGATCACCGCGCTCCTGAGCGTTGAACAGACCGTAGGTGACCGCCTCTCCGCTTTCAAAGGCAACCAGCGAGCCGCAGGCACGGCGGGTGATTTCGCCCTTGTATTCCTGGTATCCGTCAAACAGTGTGTTCAGGATGCCTTCACCCTTGGTGTCGGTCATGAATTCGTTGCGATAGCCGAACAGTCCGCGGGACGGAATGACAAATTCCAGACGCATACGCTTTCCCTGCGGGTGCATTTCGGTCAGTTCGCCTTTTCTCAAGCCCATTTTTTCCATGATTGAACCGACACAGTCTTCCGGAGCATCGATTGTCAGACGTTCCATCGGTTCGCAGAGTACGCCGTCAATTTCCTTGAACAGAACCTTCGGCGTGCTGACCTGGAATTCGTAGCCTTCGCGGCGCATGGTTTCAATCAGAATGGACAGGTGCATTTCCCCGCGTCCGCAGACCTTGAAGCTCTCGGTGGTTTCGGTGTCGGAAACACGCAGGGAAACGTCCTTGAGAAGCTCGCGGTACAGTCTTTCTCTCAGGTGGCGGGAGGTGACATATTTTCCGTCGCGTCCGGCAAAGGGACTGTCGTTGACGGAGAATGTCATTTCCACCGTCGGTTCGGAAATTTTGACAAAGGGGAGGGGATCGGGATGGGCAGGATCAGTGATGGTGTTTCCGATGGTGATGTTTTCAATGCCGGAGAAACAGACAATATCGCCGACCGTAGCACTTTCGCAGGGAACGCGCTTAAGACTTTCGATCTGATAGAGATTGACGAGCTTGGAATGGTAATTGGTGTCGGGCGTGTGATAATCGCAAACGGCGACCGCCATGTTCGGACGGATAACGCCGCGCTCTACACGACCGACACCGATGCGGCCGACATAGTCGTTGTAATCGATCGAAGAGACCAACAGCTGAGCCGGTCCTTCCGCATCGCCTTCAGGGGCGGGGATGTAGTCGAGAATGGAATCAAACAGCGGTTTCATGTCCACTCCGGGAATCTCCGGGGAATACGAAGCCGTACCGTCGCGTCCGGAACAGAACACCACCGGGCTGTCCAGCTGTTCGTCCGTTGCGTCCAGCTCCATCAGCAGCTCCAGCACTTCATCGTTCACTTCATAGACACGGGCGTCGGGACGGTCGATTTTGTTCACCACGATGATGACTCTGTGACCGAGCTCCAATGCTTTGGAAAGCACGAAACGCGTCTGCGGCATCGGACCTTCCGCAGCATCCACCAGCAGCAGCACGCCGTCCACCATTTTCAGGACGCGCTCCACCTCTCCGCCGAAATCGGCGTGACCGGGGGTGTCGATGATGTTGATTTTTACGCCGTTGTAATAAGCGGCGGTGTTTTTGGCAAGAATAGTAATGCCTCTTTCTCTTTCCAGATCGCCGTTGTCCATGACTCTTTCTTCGACAACCTGGTTTTCGCGGAAGGCACCGCTTTGTTTGAGCAATTGATCCACAAGGGTGGTTTTGCCGTGGTCAACGTGGGCGATGATGGCAATATTTCTCAAGTCTTCTCTTTTCATAAAATTCAGCCTTTCCTTAAACGTATACACAACTTCTTATTATATACCATAATTCGAAAATATTCCACGGTTTTTGGCAAAAACGCCGTTTCGCATAAAAAAATATGTTAAAAAGTCGAAAAAATATACAAAACAACAATAAAAACAAAACCTTTGAGAAAAATGTCGAGCAAATAGCATTGACAAGAAGGCATTGGTGTTGTAGAATAGAGTCAGAAAGCAGATCGGAGGAATGCACAATGTCAAACGAAGAAGAGTACGGACCGGATTTGATCACTTTGGTCGATGAAGACGGAAAAGAACAGGAATTTGAACTGATTGACGATACCGAATTGGAAGACGGCAGCCGTTTTGTGGCACTGGTGCCTTATTATGAGAAACCCGAAGATTCTTTGCAGGCAGATGCGGATCTTGTGATCATGCAGGTGTTTGAAGAGGACGGCGAGGAGTATCTGGAAGCCGTGGAAGATGATGAACTGTACGAAAGAGTGTCGAAGATTTTCATCGACAATCTCTCGGACGAGTATGATATCGTCACGGACGACGAGGAATAAGCCGCATCTCCTGCCGGATGCGATTAAGGCGATATTTTTTATAATCCAACACTTATAGAAAAGGGAGCACGTCTCCGACTGCGGATTGCAGACCTCCCGCCTTCGGGCGGAAGAAGGGAGCGCGAAACAGCCGGGATGGCACCCACCTGCTTCATGCGGGTTTTAAAGCTATTGCCAACGGTTCGGCGGGATTATTTAAAAGAAAATCGGGCTGAGAGATCAGTCCGATTTTTTCATGACCTTTTTCACGGTAATGCCCACGGTGCAGGCGGCAACGATCTTCAGAGCATCTCCCGGCAAAAACGGGAAAACGCAGGCGGGAAGCGCAGCAGAAAACGGGGTGTGACTCTGGAGACAATACCACGCGGTGCCGAATCCGTACAGTACCGCAGTGCCGAGAATCATTCCCAGCGGATAGCTCCAGAAACGCTTGCCTTTTTCAATGAGGAAGGCGGTAAGAAAAGCGCAGGGGAGATAACCGATCAGATAGCCTCCCGTGGGACCGATCAGACGGTGAATCCCGCCGGAAAAGCCGGAAAATACCGGAAGCCCTACGGCTCCGAGCAGCAGATAAACCGCGACGGCGGCAACGGCTTTTTTTGTATCAAGCAGTACAGCGGCGAGATAGATTGCCAGCGTTGCCAGGGTGATCGGAATCGGACCTGCCGATATGGAAAAGGGGGCGGCAATGCAAAGAATCGCCGCAAACAGTGCAATGAGTACCAAATCTTTTGTTTTCAGAAAAATCTCTCCTTTTTCGATAGAATACCATTAAAAATTTCACTTGTCAACTTGAAATCCGACACTTTTTGTGATAAACTGAGCGTGTTTGTGAATTTTTGATGAAAACGGTGATCAAATTGGTCTTATTGGCGGTAATTTATCTTTCGTTTATCAGTCTCGGTCTGCCCGATTCGCTTCTCGGTTCGGCGTGGCCGGTGATGCAGCCGATGTTCGGCGTGCCGATTTCTTCTATGGGTATTGTAACGATGATCATTTCGGGCGCCACGATTTTGTCAAGCCTGTTTGCGGCTCGGCTGACGGCTCGTTTCGGCACGGGGAAGGTTACGCTGGTCAGTGTATTTTTGACCGCGGCGGCGCTGTTCGGGTTTTCGACTGCTTCGCAGTTTGGGCTTCTTTGCGTGTGGGCGATTCCGTACGGACTGGGCGCGGGCGCAATTGACGCGGCACTGAACAATTATGTGGCGCTGCATTTTTCCTCCCGTCATATGAGCTGGCTGCACTGCTTTTGGGGCGTCGGAACCATTGTCAGCCCGTATATCATGAGTTATGCGCTTCGGCATACCCATTGGCAGGACGGATACCGGACGGTATCGTTGATTCAGACGGGCATTGTGGTGGTGCTTTTGCTGACCCTTTCTCTGTGGAAAAAAGACAAGGGAACGGAAGAATCCATGGCGGCACTGCGTCTGAAGGATGTGCTGAAAATCCACGGTGTGTCGACACTGCTCATTGGTTTTTTCTGTTATTGCGCGGCGGAATCCACCGTGATGCTTTGGGCAAGCAGCTATCTGGTTCATGTGCGCGGCGTCTCCGAGGAACGCGCGGCGGCATTTGCTTCGCTGTTTTTCATCGGAATCACCGCGGGACGTTTTTTGGCGGGATTTGTGTCCGAACGACTCGGCGACCGCAACTTGATCCGTCTCGGTACCTGTATTATTGCCGTGGGAATTGTGTGTGTCCTGCTTCCGCTGAAAACCGACTTTTTTGCTTTGGCAGGCTTTGTGGTGATCGGATTCGGTTGCGCACCGATTTATCCTTCGATCATTCACGCAACCCCATCCAATTTCGGGGAGAAAAATTCACAGTCAATCATAGGAATCCAAATGGCAAGCGCGTATGTCGGCTCGACCTTCATGCCACCGCTGTTCGGACTGTTGGCGCAATATGTGGATATGCGCCTGCTACCGATTTACCTGGCGGTATTCTTCACAGCGATGATCTTTTTGGTTGAAAAAACGTTTCGGACGGTAAAAGAGCATTGACGTCATGTCAATGCTCTTTTTTTAGACTCAGGATAAATGACAACGGCGGGAAAAACGGCTTTGCTTTGGCAATAGGGCAAGGAAAGAACTTATTCTTTGCCTTGCAGCAGGTCCTTGGTTTTTTCAACCAGCTTCAAAACGTCCTCCTCGGCGTGTAAACTGTACAGTAATCCGTACGGAATGCTGTAATCCCAATCCACAGGAACAGTCACAAGCCCCGGGTGTACATCCCGCCAACATTCGATGGTAAGCAGGACGTTGCCGGTTTCCGCACAGCGGTTGAATACGGTCAGATCGTAAAATTGCGGCGTGTCCTCAATGTGAATCTGCGGGTGGTTGTTTTCCAGGTCGTTGCGGATAAAATCATTGACGCCCGAATCTCCCTTGCGCACCATCATCAAGGTTTCGCCGTACAGGTCGGTGATGTGCAGGCGGTCTTTTTTTGCCAGCGGATGATCGTGAGAGACAGCCACCATTTTCCGGTATCTTCCGAGCGGCAGAAAATTACAAAGCGAAAGCCACGCTTTGGAGTCACAAACCCCGATGAGAAAGTCGAATTTTTCGCCCAGTTTTTTGATTTCGGACAAAATTCCTTCGTGACGATCCTCAAAGGGCACAAGGTGCAGCTTGTAGTTGGGAAAGTTCTGGTTGACCTTGTACCATAAATCCATAAAAGGCTTGGCGGGATTGAGCATCGACGTACCGACACAAAAAGTGGTGTGATAATCTTCCGCGGCGGCTTTTGCCGCGGCAATGGATTTTTCCGAGTAATCTTTTATAAATTTTGCGTCGCGGTAAATCACCTTGCCGGCGTGAGTCGGAGAAACGCCGGTTGACGTTCTTTCTATCAATTGCAGGTTCATATGAGTTTCCAGTGCGTTCATCTGCTTCATGACAGCCGTCGGAGAAAGAAACAGCTTGTCTGCGGCATTTGTAAAGCTTCCGCAATCGACAACAGTCAGAAAAGTATCGAGCAAAGGATTGTACATGACGTACCTCCGTAAACTTTTGGTTTATACCATAATAACATATTGACGATTCCCTGTCAACGCGTTTTGCGGTATACTGATAGCAGAAAACAGAAAGGCGGTTTTTGATGTGGCAAAGAAATTGATTGCCTTTTACTCAAGGGCAGGTGAAAACTATTGGAACGGCACGCTCAAAACGCTGGCGGTCGGAAACACGGAGGTTGCCGCGGGAATCATTCGGGAACTGACGGGAGCGGATATGTTCAAAATCGAACAGAAAAAGCCGTATTCCAAAAGCTATAACGAATGTATCGAAGAAGCGAAGAACGATCAGCAAAGAAATACGCGTCCCGAACTTAAAGCCTATCCCGAGTCCCTTGATGTGTATGATGTGATTTATTTGGGGTATCCGAATTATTGGAGCACCATGCCGATGGCAGTGTTCACATTTCTGGAGCATTTTGATTTTCGCGGAAAAACGATCAAACCGTTCTGCACCCACGAGGGGAGCGGCATGGGAAGAAGCGTTTCGGATATACGGTCGCTTTGTCCCAGAGCGATTGTAAAAGACGGACTTGCCATTCACGGCGCCGACGTACAGCGGGCGAAAAAGGAAATAGAAGGTTGGGTGAAATAAAATGAAAAAAGTAACTGCGGGCAGAGAGGCACTGGGAGAGTTTGCGCCGAAATTCGCACAGCTGAACGATGATGTCCTTTTCGGTGAGGTGTGGTCCAGAGAAAGCGAGCTTTCGCTTCGCGATCGTTCGCTGATTACGGTGACGGCGCTGATGGCACAGGGACTTTGCGACAGCTCCTTTGCGTATCATCTGAAAACTGCAAAAGAGAACGGCATCACCAAAGCCGAAATTGCGGAAATTCTGACGCACGCGGCGTTCTATGCGGGGTGGCCGAAGGCATGGGCGGCATTTCGGATGGCGAAAGATGTCTGGAACGATCCGTGCGGTGAAAGTGAGAAGCAGCTGCACGAACGGTCGATGATTTTCCCGATCGGCGAGCCGAATATCGCCTTTTCAAAATATTTTGTCGGGCAGAGCTTTTTGGCGCCGCTGTCGAAGCAGCAGGTCGGGATTTATAACGTCACCTTTGAACCTGCCTGTCGGAACAATTGGCATATTCACACCGCCGAGAAGGGTGGCGGACAGATTTTGATCTGTGTGGCAGGCGAAGGATACTATCAGGAGTGGGGCAAAGAGGCGCAAAAGCTAAAACCCGGTGACGTGGTGAATATCGCGCCCGGAGTGAAGCACTGGCACGGGGCGGTCAAAGATCGTTGGTTTTCGCATTTGGCAATCGAAGTACCCGGAGAAAATACCGGTACCGAGTGGTGTGAAAAAGTCGGGGACGAAGAGTATTTCAAACTGAAGTAAATTCAGAAAGGAGAACGGAAAATACAATATGTTACTTTGTCAAACGGGGTCAGAATGCCGCAGCTCGGCTATGGAGTCTATCAGGTGACCAAGGATGAGTGCGAACGGTGCGTGGCGGATGCGCTCCGTGTCGGGTACCGTTCGATCGACACGGCGCAGGCTTATTTCAACGAGGAAGAGGTCGGTCTGGCAATCGAAAAATCGGCAGTGCCGCGAGAAGAAATCTTTTTGACCTCCAAAGTGTGGATTGAGCATTACGGCTATGAAGCGTGCAAAAAGAGTGTGTTGGATTCGATGAAAAAGCTGAGAACCGATTTTATCGATCTGATGCTCCTTCACCAGCCCTTCGGGGATTATTACGGCGCATGGAGAGCGTTGGAGGAACTGTATGAAGAGGGCAAACTGCGCGCCATCGGCATTTCCAATTTTTCTCCCGACCGCATGGTGGATCTTGCTTCGTTTTCAAGAATCAGACCGATGGTGAATCAGATTGAAATTCACCCGCACAATCAGCAGACCGAGGCAAAAGAGTGGAATGAAAAGTACGGACTTCAATTGGAAGCGTGGGCGCCCTTCGGAGAGGGAAGAGGCGGGATGTTTGAACTGCCGGAGCTTCGGGAAATCGGCGAAAAATACGGGAAAACCGTCGCTCAGGTGATTCTCCGTTGGCACTTCCAGAGAGGAATTGTCGTCATTCCGAAAAGCACGCATATTGAGCGTATGGAGGAAAATCTGAACGTGTTTGATTTTGAGCTGACGGCAGAGGACATGGCGAAAATTGCGGCGCTTGATAAAAACACCAGCTCGTTTTTCTCCCATCGGGATCCGAAAATGGTGGAGTGGTTTGTTACCATGGTGGAAAGCCGCAAGAAACAAACCGACTGCACGAAAGAAAAGAAAAATTGGTGAGAAATATGGCAAAGAAAAAAGTGTTGATTCTGTCCGGAAGCCCCCGAAAAGGCGGAAATTCCGACATTTTGTGTGACGAGTTCATGCGGGGCGCTGAAGAAGCGGGCAACAACGTCGAAAAAATCCGTGTGGCGGCGAAGAAAATTGCGCCCTGCCTTGCCTGCTATTATTGCAGTGATCACGGCGGTCAGTGCGTGCAGAAGGACGACATGGCAGAGGTAATGCAGAAAATGATCGATGCCGATGTGATTGTCCTTGCCTCTCCGGTGTATTTCTATTCCGTGAACGCGCAGCTAAAGGCGGTGATTGACCGCACAGTGGCGCGGTGGCAGGAGGTCAAAAACAAGGAATTTTACTATATTGTGACCATGGCGGACGAAACGCCTTCTTCCGCCGATACGACGCTTGCCTGCTTCCGCGGCTATGCCGACTGTGTGGCGGGCGCCGCTGAAAAAGGGGTAATTATCGGAAACGGGGTTTATACTCCCGGTGAAGTCAAAAATTCTGAGGCAATGAGCAAAGCCTATGCCATGGGAAAGAATGTGTGAGGAATTTTTATGAAAAAGATAATCGGTATTCTTGTAAGCCTGGCGTTTGTGCTTTCGTCGGCGGCGTGCGCGGACTCCGCCGTTTCCGATGTGCAGAGCGGCATTTCTTCTTCCTCTGAAACGGCGGTTTCTCTGCCTGATGACAGCAGTACGGAGACTTCCTCCGCCGAAACGGCAGTTTCCTCCGAGGCGGCTTCCTCTGAAGAAGAGCAGGCGGAAGGAAAAGTGCTGGTGGTTTATTATTCGGCAACGGGCAGTACCAAGGCGGTTGCCGAAACCGTGGCTTCCGTCCTGAACGCGGACATTTTTGAAATTGTGCCGGAAAGTCCGTATACCAAAGAGGATCTGAACTGGAACAACGACAAAAGCCGTGTTTCGCTGGAGCACAATGACGAAAGCAAGAGAGACGTGCCGCTGACAAAGAGCACACCGGATCTCTGGGAACAATATGACACGGTTTATCTCGGGTATCCGATCTGGTGGGGAATTGCCGCGTGGCCGGTGGACGGATTTGTGAAAAGCAACGATTTTACGGGCAAAACCGTGATTGCGTTCTGCACTTCCGCAAGTTCGGGCATCGGCAGCAGCGACCGCCTGCTTAAAGAAATGGCGGGTACGGGCAATTGGACAGCTGGAAAAAGATTTTCGTCCAATGCGTCCGAAAAGGAAGTCACCGACTGGGTCGGCGAAATGACAAAATAACGCAAAAAACCGCGCGGCGGCAAGGAAAAATCCTTGCCGCCGCGCGGTTTTATCTTCGCAATCCTTTTGCCAATGCAATCAGGTGATCCAGCTGCTCGTTACTCAAGCCTTTGGCAATCGTATAAAGCTCATTTGCTTTGGAGGGATTGACCGTTTCGGTATCAAAAAAATCTTTCGGAGCGATTTCGAGATACTCACAGATGTAGAAAATTCCGGACAGTGAAGGCATGGATTTTCCGCTTTCTATATTGTTGATATATCCGGGGTTTTGTCCCATGGACAGGCTCATATCACGGGCAGATACACCCTTTTCTTCTCTGAGCCGTGCCAGACGCAGCGAAAAATCTTTTTCAGTCATAACCAAACACCGCCTTTCTACTATTGTAGCCCACAAAAAGGATAATAATGTTTGTTTACAGATGTTAAATATATTGCAATGTTGCTTCATAGATGTTACAAGAGGACGGGCGGCGGTTACAGACGGTATAATAAAACGCGAAATCCCCCGGGATATCCGGGGGATTCTTTAACGGTAGTGCGACGGACTGTGCCCGAGTTCGCGTCGGAAAACGCAGGAAAAATAGTTCGGATTGTTGAATCCCAGTTGATCGCTCACACTGCTGACGGATTCGCCTTTGCGCAGAAGCTCCACCGCATGGCGCAGCTTCAGGCGCAAAAAATATTTATGGATTCCGCATCCTGCGTATTTGGCAAAGCTCTTTTTCACCGTTGATGTAGCAACATGGCACGCGTCTGCCACTTCTTCGATGGTGATCGTGCCGTTTACACGGCTCTCAAGCAATCGGACAATGTCCGAAAAAAGTCCCGATCTCATCGGCTGAGCAACATCCTGTTGGTTCTGCGTCAGGATGACCAGCGCAGTGTTCAAAAACGATACCAACTGGCAGAAAGTCTGCGGATATTCCTCCCAGACCAAATGGTAAAACCTGGCATTGGTGTCCCGCTGAGGAGCATCGATTTTTTCAAGCAAAAAGAGAATACGTGAAAAAAGAAATTTCTGTGAAACGTCCAATTCAAACACATGGTTTTGCAGGCGTTCGGTCATGCTGCCGCGCAGATCGAAACTAATCACCAAAAACGAGGTGTCCGGTGAAAGGGAACGGATTTTGTGAAGCTCCAGCGGCTTGTGAATCACCAGACATCCGGGTTTTGCATGGTAGAAGCGGTCGTCGGCGGTAATACCGGCTTCGCCGCTGATGACATATACCAGTTCCCACGGGTCGTGAAGTTCACCCGGGAAATAGTAATTTTCGTCGCAGTGGCGGGTCAATATGGTGTAAATATCGGTGATTTCCACAGGCATCACCACGGGATGACCGGCGACGAGGACGGAGTAGTTCAAAGGAATTTGATCTTTTTTCATATAAAAAAATATCCTTTTTTCTCTTTTTGCTTTTTTATAAGTATATTATAATAAAATCAAATCAAAAAGTAAAGAGGGATTCCCATGAAAACAACGTTGATTGTTATGGCGGCAGGAATGGGCAGCCGCTTCGGCGGACCGAAGCAGATCACGCCCGTCGGACCGTCCGGAGAAAAAATTATTGACTATTCGGTGTTTGACGCCCGCCGTGCGGGATTTGATGAAGTGGTGTTTGTCATCAGCCCTGCAATTGAAAAGGATTTTAAGGAGGCGGTCGGTCAGAAGATCGAAACCGAAATGCCGACCAAATATGTGCTGCAGCAGACACCTCCCACTCGTAAGAAACCGTGGGGAACGGGACACGCGGTGCTCAGCTGCAAAGAAGTGGTGCATCATCCGTTTATGGTTATCAACGCCGATGATTTTTACGGCAGAGAGAGCTTCCAGCTGCTGCACGACTATCTGACCAAAGCCAAGGAAACCGACCGCCTGTATGCGGCGATGGCGGGGTACCGTCTCGGACATACCGTCACGGAAAACGGAAGCGTTTCCCGCGGGGTGTGCGAGGTGGATGGCGATGGAAGGCTTCTTTCCATCACCGAACGGACGAAAATCGTCTCGGATAACGGAGAATTGTACGATATCGGCGACGGTGTAAAGGTTCCGCTGACGGCGGACACCATCGTGTCCCTCAATTGCTGGGCGTTTGATGCGCGTTTCATGAGGGAATTGGAGGTTCAGTTTTCGGAATTTGTGCGCGATCCGTCCATTGACCCGCAAAAGACGGAATTCTACTTGCCGTCGGCGGTGGATCGCCTGATTGCCGAAAACCGCGCAGACGTGCACGTGTTGCCCACTTCGGAAAAATGGTATGGCATTACCTATGCGCAGGATCGTCAGACAGTCAGCGATGCTATCGGCGAGATGGTAAAAAAGGGAATCTATCCCGAGAAATTGTGGAGGTAAGCGATGGAAAGAGTAATTCGCCGTTTTACGCAGGATCCGATTTTATCTGTGGAACCGCTCGGCTGCGGACATATCAATCGGACATATCTTGTGACAACGCCCGGTCAGCAGTTGGTGCTGCAAAAGATCAATACCGCAATTTTCAAAGACGTGGACGCACTGATGCACAACATTCTTTCCGTGACTTCTTATCTCAAGCAGGAGCTTGAGGAGGGGGAGGATCCCAGACGTGCCGTTCTGAACGTACTGTTGACGTTGGACGGAGACTCCTATGTGGAGCAGGACGGCTGCTGGCGTATGTACCGTTTTGTGGAAAACAACATCACCTATCAGAAAATTCAAAGACCGCAGGATTTCTATAACTGCGGTTATGCGTTCGGCGATTTTATGCGCCGCCTGGCGAATTTCCCGGTGGCGACGCTGAATGAAGTCATTCCGAGATTTCATGACACGCAAAAGCGGATGAACGATCTGAAGGAAGCTGTGAAAAATGACACGGCAGAGCGCGCTTCTTCGGTGCAGAAAGAAATCGATTTCTGCCTGGCGCGGGACGAGGATGCCAAAGAGATCGTCACCTTGCTCAAAAACGGAACCATTCCGTACCGTGTGACCCATAACGATACAAAGCTGAACAATATCCTTTTCGACCGTCTCACGGGAAAACCGCTCTGTATCATCGATCTGGATACGGTCATGCCCGGCGCTGCCTGCTATGATTTCGGCGACAGCATCCGCTTCGGCGCGTCTTCCGCAGCGGAGGATGAACCGGATGTTTCCAAGGTGTATATGGATCTGAATCTGTTTTCCGCATATGCCGAAGGGTACATGAAAAGCTGCGGAAAAATTCTGACAAAGGAAGAAATCGGCACCCTGGCAACCGGAAGCAAGCTGATGACCTTTGAGTGCGGCGTGCGGTTTTTAACGGACTATATCAACGGCGATACCTATTTCGCTACGCGTTATCCGGAACACAATCTTGTCCGCTGCCATACACAATTCAAATTGGTTGCCGACATGGAAGAAAAAATGAGCGATATGAAAAAAATCGTGGAGGGATTGCAATGAAAATAGCGTTTGCGGGTGCGGGAGGCCGCGGCGAGGTGTACGCCGACTCGGTCGAACGTCTGGACAGCACCGTGGAGCTGGTTGCGGTCGGAGAGCCGGATGAGGTCAAGCGAGTCCTATTTTCCGAACGCCATCATATTCCGTCTTCCATGTGCTTTTCCTCTGCGGAGGAACTGCTCGCTCAACCGAAACTGGCGGACATTCTGGTCATTGCCACGCCCGACCGTCAGCACGCGGCACAGGCGATTGCCGCCATGGAAAAGGGGTACGATTTGCTTCTGGAAAAACCGATTGCGGAAAATCTGGAGGATTGCAAACGGGTGGCAGAGGCGGCAGATCGGTACCATCGCAAGGTGGTGGTCTGTCATGTGCTGCGGTACACACCTTTTTACGGAAAGATCAAAGAATTGATCGAGGCGGCGAGAGCTGCCAT
>ERZ808246.733-NODE-733-length-26108-cov-4.254520_pt1 | contig 26108 bp, 38 predicted proteins | sample MGYA00521083_ERZ808246 | MGnify/ENA primary metagenome ERZ808246 (study PRJEB31516, sample SAMN03275577) | gut metagenome | biome: mammalia-associated habitat; material: feces | host: Papio cynocephalus | place: Kenya | collected 2012-07-07 ... | reverse complement strand
CTTGCAATACAAAAAACCTTCGTGTACAATAAAACACGCTGTGACATGATAGCGATGAAGCGAGAGATTGCCGGAACAGGCAATAGCATGTTTCGGGTTACTCCGTGGAGCGAATGTCTGGGGCGCCTGCAGGACCTGGCGGGCACGCCCAACAATCTGACGACAAGTCACTGTACCGAAGAACAGTCTGCCCAGTGCAGAAACGACGTGATAAGCGTCCTGTCAACGGTTCGCCGTTGGCCTTTCTTTTGAGAAAGGCAGGACACGCACGGGAGTGTGTACAGTCACCGCTTGTCGTACTTCATTAAAAAGTGCGAATAAGGAGGCGACTTTTTTTATGGCAAATCAGGTAATGAGAATCACATTGAAGGCGTATGATCACGAACTCATCGATGCATCCGCACGTAAGATCATCGAGACCGTGAAGAAGAGCGGCTCTCAGGTAAGCGGACCGGTTCCGCTTCCGACGAAGAAGGAGGTTGTAACCATCCTCCGCGCTGTTCATAAGTACAAGGACAGCCGTGAGCAGTTTGAGCAGAGAACTCACAAGAGACTGATCGACGTCATCACCCCTACGCAGAAGACTGTAGATGCTCTTCAGCGCCTGGAAATGCCTGCTGGCGTTTACATCAACGTCAAGATGGTGACCAAGTAATTTAATTTACGGAAGCCTTCAGGCATACGGCAGCCGGAAAGACGGCAGAGGCGAACGCCTCACTACAAACGCAAGTCCCGTCCATAATAAGGAAGACGGAAATCCAAGATCCGGATTCCGGGACGTGACCATAACCTCTACTTAGTATGACATCCCCTGGCGCACCGGCACCTGTGAGCCGGACGAAGGGAGCACAGAGGGCACGAAAGCGCAGCGGTTCAGGTTCACCGCGGGTCAGACAGCAGACCTTTGCCTTTCGTAAAAGGGAGTCACACCTTCCGCCTGATGCGGTGTCCGCTGTAGGGATTAACACCGAAAACGGTGTTACAACGCCGGAGATACCGGCAGAAAGAGGTAAAGAGATATGAAAAAAGCAATTCTTGCAACGAAGGTCGGCATGACTCAGATCTTCGCAGAAGACGGCACTCTGGTTCCTGTAACGGTCCTGGAAGCAGGCCCGAACGTTGTAACTCAGATCAAGACTGCAGACAACGACGGCTATGAAGCGGTTCAGGTCGGCTATGTGGATGCAGTGGATCGTGCCAAGAACGTCGACAAGAGCGGAAAGGTAGAAGTTGCTCACCGCCACGGTACGAACAAGGCCCTCAAGGGACACTTTGAGAAGGCTGGCGTATCCAGCAAGAAGTTCGTCCGTGAGTTCCGTTTTGAGAACGCAGCAGACTATCAGCTCGGCGCTGAGATCAAGGCAGACATCTTTGCAGAGGGCGATCACATCGATGTGACTGCTACCAGCAAGGGTAAGGGATTCCGTTCCGCAATCCAGAAGGGTCAGCACAGAGGACCCATGGGACACGGCTCCAAGTTCCACCGCCATCAGGGTTCCAACGGTACTTCTTCTACACCCAGCCGTGTATTCCCCGGCAAGGTAATGCCTGGCCATGTGGGAAGCGTTCAGGTAACTGTAAGAAACCTCGAGATTGTCAAGATTGATCCTGAGAAGAACATCATCCTGGTCAAGGGTGCGGTTCCCGGACCCAAGAAGGGCCTCGTTGCGATCAAAGAGACAACCAAGGCGGATGTTTAAGCAGCTGCCCGAATGAAAGGAGGACCATTCAGAAATGGCTAACGTATCTGTTTTCAATATGGAAGGAAAAGAAGTCGGAAAGATTGACCTCTCCGACAAGGTCTTTGGCGTAGAGCCCAACGAGAATCTGCTGCATCTTGCAGTTGTTCAGCAGCTGGCCAACAACCGTCAGGGAACACAGAAAGCAAAGACCCGCTCCGAGGTTTCCGGCAGCACTGCTAAGCCGTGGAGACAGAAGGGAACCGGTCATGCAAGACAGGGATCCACCCGCTCTCCTCAGTGGAGACACGGCGGAGTTGTTTTCGCTCCGGTACCGCGTGACTACTCCTTCAAGCTCAATAAGAAGGAGAAGAGAGCAGCTCTGAAGTCTGCTCTGTCCGATCGCCTCGCAGGCGGCAAGATCATCGTTGTGGACGAGATCACCTTTGCAGAGCCCAAGACAAAGAATTTCGTCAAGGTTCTTGAGAATCTCAAGGCAGCCGACAAGGCACTGGTTGTTCTCGGTGCAGACGATGCAAACGTTCTTCGCGCTTCCGGAAACGTTCCGGATGTCAAGACATCTACCGCAAATACGATCAACGTTTACGATCTGATGAACGCACAGACAGTGATCCTGACGAAGGATGCTGTTGCTAAGATTGAGGAGGTGTACGCATAATGGCAGCACTTGGATATTATGATGTCATCTTAAAGCCTGTTCTTACCGAGAAGAGTATGAACATCACTGCTGAGAAGAAGTACACATTCTATGTACATCCGGAAGCAAACAAGATCCAGATCAAGGAAGCTGTTGAGAAGCTCTTTGAGGGAACAAAGGTGAAGAAGGTCAACACCATCACCTGCAGAGCAAAGACCAAGAGAAGAGGAATGACCGTCGGCAAGACCGCAAAGGGAAAGAAGGCCGTCGTTACTCTTACTGAGGACAGCAAGGATATCGAGTTCTTCGCAGGACTCTGATCCGGATCATAAAGTCCTGAAGCAGACAGGCCGTCCCAGGCACACATTGCTCCAGGCGCGGTGCAATTAACAAGAAAGAAGGAGTTATAAAATGGGAATTAAAAAGTATACCGCTTATACCCCGTCCAGACGCAACATGTCCGGCTCCGACTTCGCTGAAGTGACCAAGACAACACCCGAGAAGAGTCTGATCGTTTCCAAGCGCAAGAATGCCGGAAGAAACAACCAGGGCAAGATCACGGTTCGTCACAGAGGCGGCGGAAACAGAAACAAGTACAGAAATGTAGACTTCAGAAGACTGAAGGATGATGTACCGGCAACTGTCATCGGAATCGAATATGATCCGAACAGAACCGCGAACATCGCACTGATCGTATATGCAGACGGCGAGAAGAGCTACATCCTCGCTCCTCAGGGACTGACGGACGGCATGAAGGTCATGAACGGACCCAAGGCCGAGATTCGCGTGGGCAACTGCCTCCCGCTTTCCGAGATCCCTGTAGGTACTCTGGTACATAATGTTGAGCTTTATGCCGGAAAGGGCGGCCAGATGGCAAGAACCGCCGGCGCTTCCGCTCAGCTGATGGCGAAGGAGAACGGCTACGCAACGCTTCGTCTTCCCTCTGGTGAGATGAGAATGGTTCCGCTCACCTGCCGCGCAACCATCGGTGTTGTCGGCAATGCGGACCACAACCTGGTTCACTACGGAAAGGCCGGCCGTATCCGTCACATGGGCATTCGTCCTCATGTCCGCGGTTCTGTCATGAACCCGAACGATCACCCTCATGGTGGTGGTGAAGGTAAGGCACCTGTCGGACGTCCCGGCCCTGTAACTCCTTGGGGCAAGCCTGCTCTGGGTTACAAGACTCGTAAGAGAAAGTCTTCCGACAAGCTGATCGTAAGAAGAAGAAACGGAAAGGGACTTAAATAAGGAGGTACGAAATGGCAAGATCACTGAAAAAAGGACCTTTCGCTGACGAAAGCCTTTTGAAGAAGGTAGACGCAATGAACGCAGCCGGTGACAAGCAGGTCATCAAGACCTGGTCCCGCCGTTCCACGATTTTCCCGTCCTTTGTTGGACATACCATTGCTGTTCATGACGGCAGAAAGCATGTTCCGGTATATATCACGGAGGATATGGTCGGACACAAGCTCGGTGAGTTCGTACAGACCAGAACATTCCGCGGTCATAACGGAAACAACAAATCAGAATCCAGCACGGGTAGGTAATTACTCAGTGCCTGTTACATCGAAAGGAGTTCAGATCTATGGCTAACGGACATAGAACACAAGTTAAGAGAGCCAGAAATGCGGTCAAGGACACAAGACCTCATGCAAAGCTCACCAATGCAAGAATTCCGGTTCAGAAGGCCTGCTTCGTAATGGATGCCATCAGAGGTAAGGATGTTACGACAGCAATTGGAATTCTTGAATACAGTCCGAGATACGCTTCGGGCGTGATCCTGAAATTATTAAAGTCTGCAGTTGCAAATGCAGAGAATAACCTCGGCATGAATGCCGCAGACCTCTACATTACAGAGTGCAACGCTTCCAACGGCCCGATCATGAAGAGAATTCAGCCTCGTGCGCAGGGCAGAGCTTACCGCATCTTCAAGAGAATGAGCAATCTGTACATCACTCTTGATGAGAAGAAGGCACAGAGCGAAGAAAAGCCTGCTGAAGCTGCAGCAGAGACCAAGTAATTCAGGTGATGGAAAGGAGCCTATATGGGACAGAAAGTTAATCCTCATGGCATGAGAGTCGGCATCATCAAGGATTGGGATTCCAGATGGTATGCTGATGATAAGCACTTCTCTGACATGCTGGTAGAAGATCACAAGATCAGAGAGTTCCTCAAGAAGAAACTCGAGCAGGCAGGCATCTCCAAGATTGAGATCGAGAGAGCTTCCGGAAGAGTCAAGGTTACGGTTTACTCCGCAAAGCCCGGCGTTGTAATCGGCAAGGGCGGCGCAGAGATCGAGAACACCAAGAAGCAGCTGCAGAAGCTGACTGCGGACAAGGTTGTTCTGGAGATCAAGGAAATCAAGAGACCGGATAAGGATGCACAGCTGGTTGCAGAGAACATTGCTCAGCAGCTTGAGAACCGTGTTTCCTTCCGCAGAGCAATGAAGTCCGCAATGAACCGCACGATGAAGACCGGCGCGCTCGGTGTGAAGGCTTCCTGCGGCGGACGTCTCGGCGGTGCAGATATCGCACGTACGGAGACCTACTCCGATGGAACCATTCCGCTTCAGACACTGCGTGCAGACATCGACTACGGCTTTGCAGAGGCTGATACCACCTACGGCAAGGTAGGCGTTAAGGTATGGATCTACAAGGGCGAGATTCTTCCCAAGAAGAAGAACGAGCAGGCAGTCGCTGCCTCTGATGAATCCAAGGGAGGTGACAACTAATGTTAATGCCGAAGAGAGTTAAGTATCGTGCCGTTTTCCGCGGAGATCGCCGCGGAAAGGCAACGCGCGGCAACAAGATTACCTACGGTGAGTACGGACTTGTTGCAACCGAAGCCAAGTGGGTTCGCTCCAATCAGATTGAGGCAGCCCGTGTCGCTCTGACACGTTACATCAAGCGTGGCGGCCAGGTTTGGATCAAGGTATTCCCTGACAAGCCTGTAACCGGCAAGCCCCTGGGTGTTCGAATGGGATCCGGAAAAGGTTCCGTTGAATACTGGGTAGCAGTTGTAAAACCCGGCAGAGTAATGTTTGAAATCTCCGGAGTACCTGAAGATCAGGCAAGAGAGGCTCTTCGTCTTGCCGGAACCAAGCTTCCTATCAAGACGAAGATTGTTTCCAAGGCAGATCTGGAAGGCGGTGCAGAATGAAGTCTACTGAATACATGAAGGAACTGCAGGATAAGAACATCGACGAGCTCAGAGAGGACCTTGAGTCCGCAAAGAGAGAGCTCTTCAACCTCAGATTCCAGAACGCAACCAATCAGCTGCAGAACACGGCAAGAATCACAGAGGTTCGCAAGAACATTGCAAGAATTCAGACCGTGATCACTGCAAAGGCTGCAAACTAATCTGTTACCGGAAAGGAGTAAATACCGTGGAAAGAAATCTTAGAAAAGTCCGTATCGGTAAGGTTGTCAGCGACAAGATGGACAAGACCGTCACTGTTGCAATCGAGAACCACGTAAAGCATCCGGTAATCGGAAAGATCGTAAAGAAGACCTACACACTGAAGGCACACGATGAGAACAATGAGTGCGGTGTCGGCGATACCGTCAAGGTTATGGAGACCAGACCGCTGTCCAAGACCAAGAGATGGAGAGTTGTATCCATCGTCGAGAAGGCAAGATAATTGCCTTCTCGGGACCGTTGTTCAAAAGTCAGAAAGGACTAAGACATGATTCAGCAGGAAACAAGACTGAAGGTCGCTGATAACACCGGTGCCAGAGAGCTTCTCTGCATTCGTGTTTGCGGCGGATCTACCAGAAGATATGCCAGAATTGGCGATACTATTGTCGCATCTGTAAAGGATGCAGCTCCCGGCGGTATGGTGAAGAAGGGTGACGTCGTAAAGGCTGTTGTCGTTCGTACCGTTCGTGAGACACGCAGAAAAGATGGTTCTTACATCCGTTTCGATGAGAACGCAGCTGTTATCATCAAGGATGATCTGACACCTACCGGAACTCGTATTTTCGGACCCGTAGCAAGAGAGCTTCGTGACAAGCAGTTCATGAAGATTCTGTCCCTTGCTCCGGAAGTACTGTAAGGAGGATTGAAATGGCAGCAAGCAAGATCAAAGTTGGTGATACCGTAAAGGTCATCGCCGGTAAGGACCTCGGCAAAGAGGGAAAGGTTACTGCTGTTGACCGCGAAAACCACAAGGTGGTTGTTGAGGGCGTCAATAAGGTGACCAAGCACAACAAACCTTCCGCACAGAACCAGGAAGGCGGAATCGCAGAGAAGGAAGCTGCTCTGGATATCTCCAATGTAATGCTGGTTGTTGACGGAAAGACCACCAGAGTCGGATTCAAGGTAGTGGATGGCAAGAAGGTTCGCGTTGCCAAGAAGACCGGCAAGGAAATCAAATAAGGCAGAAAGGAGGAGAAACGATGAGCAGCAGACTTAAAGATCAGTACAATACCGAGATCCGTGAGGCAATGGTTAAGAAGTTCGGCTACACCAATCCGATGCAGATTCCGAAGCTTGACAAGATCGTTGTCAACATGGCAGTCGGCGAGGCAAAGGAGAACGAGAAGCTCCTTGAGGCCGCAGCCAAGGATCTTGAGACCATCACCGGACAGCACCCGGTATATACCAAGGCAAAGAAGTCTATCGCGAACTTCAAGATTCGTGAAGGCATGCCGATCGGCTGCAAGGTAACTCTTCGCGGCGACCGCATGTATGAGTTCCTTGACAGACTCGTAAACCTGGCTCTGCCTCGTGTACGTGACTTCAGAGGCGTCAATCCCAACTCCTTCGATGGAAGAGGAAACTATGCTCTTGGAATCAAGGAGCAGCTGATCTTCCCTGAAATCGAGTATGACAAGATTGACAAGGTAAGAGGAATGGACATCATCTTTACAACCACCGCGAACACCGACGAGGAAGCACGCGAGCTGTTGAGACTGTTCAACATGCCTTTTGCAAAGTAATAAAAGGAGATTGACATGGCAAAGACTTCTATGAAGATCAAGCAGCAGATGAAGCCCAAGTTTTCGACGCGTGCTTATACACGCTGCAAAATTTGCGGCCGCCCGCATTCCGTACTGAAGAAGTATGGCATTTGCAGAATCTGCTTCCGTGAGCTCGCATACAAGGGCGAGATCCCGGGTGTTAAGAAAGCATCCTGGTAATAAACGGCGGAAAAGCCGAATAGGATATCGCACAGAAAAGGAGAAATTACATTATGTCTATGAGTGATCCGATCGCTGATATGCTTACAAGAATCCGTAACGCAAATACAGCAAAGCATGATACAGTTGATATTCCGAATTCCAAGATCAAGATGGCAATCGCCAACATTCTTCTGGATGAAGGATATATTTCCAGAATCGATCTGGTTGACAACGGAAGCTTCAAGGATATCCGTATTACCCTGAAGTACGGTGCTGACCGCAATGACCGTATTCTGACCGGCCTTCAGAGAATTTCCAAGCCCGGCATGCGCGTGTATGCAAGCAAGGACAATGTACCGAAGGTTCTGGATGGTCTGGGAACTGCAATTCTTTCCACCAACCAGGGTGTCATTACCGACAAGAAGGCAAGAGAGCTGCAGGTAGGCGGCGAGGTTCTTGCATTCATCTGGTAATTCTCATTTTTTCAAAACTGTATCAGGAAGTCCCACGGGATGGGTGGGACGTTCCTGATTACTGTTTGCAACGAAGGTTCTGCAGAGAATTTTCAGGACGGCTTTTATCGGGAATGATCCCGAGGGAAGGCAGCCGGCGGCTGTCAAAGACCGGGAAAGTGCTTCGCAGAACGGCAACATGCACAGAATAATCAATAAGAACTAGGAGGAACGGGCATGTCACGTATCGGTTTAATGCCAATCGCTATACCGGCAGGCGTTACTGTTGATGTAGCAGAAAATAACACAGTGACGGTTAAGGGGCCTAAGGGAACACTTACAAGAACTCTTCCTGCAGAGATGAAGATCGAGCAGGAGAATGGTGAACTCCACATTGTCAGACCCAACGATCAGAAGAAAGAAAAGGCACTTCACGGCCTGACCAGAGCACTGGTCCACAACATGGTTGTCGGAGTTACCGACGGCTTCACCAAGACACTGGAAATCAACGGTGTCGGCTACAGAGCTCAGAAGAAGGGCAAGGTCCTGGAGCTGCATTTAGGATATTCCCACAACGTCGAGATGGAAGATCCGGAAGGAATCGAGACCGTTGTTGACGGCAACAAGATCCTCGTCAAGGGCATTGACAAGGAGCTCGTTGGACAGTGGGCAGCTGATATCAGAGATAAGAGAAAGCCGGAGCCGTATAAGGGCAAGGGTATCAAGTACGATTACGAGACAATTCGCCGCAAGGTCGGTAAGACCGGTTCTAAGAAGTAATCGGATAAGGAGCGTGTACAATGGTTAAGAAGGAAAATAGAAAGTTAATCCGCGAAAAGAAACACCTGAAGGTTCGCAACCGTTTCAGCGGAACCGCTGAGAGACCGCGCCTTTCCGTTTACAGAAGCAACAATCACATCTACGCACAGGTCATCGATGATGAGGCTGGCAGAACGATTGCTGCTGCAGGCACGGTGGAGAAGGATGTCAAGGCTGCTCTGGAGCACACCGACGACATCGCAGCTGCCGAGTACATCGGCGATCTTGTTGCGAAGAGAGCAATCGAAAAAGGCGTATCTAAAGTCGTATTCGACAGAGGCGGCTTTATTTATCAGGGCAAGGTAGCAGCACTTGCAGATGCGGCACGTAAGGCCGGCCTGGAATTCTAAGGGAGGAGAGACTAGATGAAGCGTTCTAATATTGATGCAAGTCAGATGGAACTCACCGAGAAGGTCGTTACGATCAAGCGTGTCACAAAGGTTGTAAAGGGCGGCCGTACGATGAGATTCTCCGCACTTGTTGTAGTTGGTGACAACAACGGCCACGTAGGCGTCGGCCTTGGAAAATCCACCGAAATTCCGGAAGCAATCCGCAAGGGCAAGGAGGATGCTGCCAAGCATCTCGTAACCGTCGCTCTGGACGAGGTTGGCTCCATTTCTCACGACTATGTTGGTAAGTACGGCTCTGCAGAAGTTCTTCTGAAGAAGAGCCCCGAAGGTACCGGTATCATCGCCGGCGGTCCTGCTCGTACTGTCTGCGAGCTCGCAGGAATCAAGAACATCCGTACCAAGTCTCTTGGTTCTAACAACAAGCAGAATGTCGTTCTGGCAACTCTGTCCGGCCTGTCCAGCCTGAAGGCTCCGGAAGAGGTTGCTGCAAGACGCGGCAAGTCTGTTGAGGATCTGAAGGGCTGATGCCCTTCGGTCTTCGGTAGAACGAAAGGAGTTTAAAATGGCGGATACGAAGAAGCTTAAAATTACACTTGTAAAGTCTACGATTGCTGCAGTTCCGAAGAACAAGGCAATCATCAAGTCCATGGGATTCCACAAACTGAACAGCAGCGTTATCCTTCCGGATAATGATGCGACTAGAGGACAGATCAGACTGATCGCTCCTTATGTCAAGGTTGAGGACGCAGAATAAGGAGGGACTGACAGATGGAATTATCTAATTTAAGACCTGCTGCAGGTTCTACAAAGAATAACTTCAGAAGAGGCCGTGGTCATGCTTCCGGAAACGGAAAGACCGCAGGCTTTGGTCACAAGGGACAGAAGGCTCGTTCCGGAAGACCGAGAGCAGGCTTCGAAGGTGGTCAGATGCCTCTGTATCGTCGCCTTCCCAAGCGCGGCTTTACCAACTATAACCACAAGGACATCGTTGCAGTCAGCCTTGCAAAGATCGCTGACAATTTCGAAGACGGCGCGGTGATCGATGTTCAGGCACTTCTGGACAAGAAGATCATCAAGAACGTTGGAGATGGCGTAAAGGTTCTCTCCGGCGACAAGGGCGATGCTAAGTTCGAGCTGACGAAGAAGCTTACCATTAAGGCCAACGGATTCAGCGCAGCTGCCAAGGAGAAGATCGAGAATGCCGGCGGAACCGCTGAGCTTCTTGAGAAGTAATTGGCGCCTGTACCTGATTCGAAAGGCATGGTAAATCGTTATGTTTGAATCCGTTAAAAACGCATTCAAGGTAAAGGAGATCCGTAACAGGATCTTCTTTACGCTTGTAATGCTGGTGATCATCCGCTTCGGATCTCAGCTGCCGGTTCCCGGCGTTGACAGGAATTATTTTTCCACATGGTTTTCGCAGCACACAGGCGATGCATTCTCTCTTGTGGATGCGTTCACCGGCGGATCGTTCCTGAATATGTCAGTTCTGGCGTTGAATATCACGCCTTACATCACTTCCTCGATCATCATTCAGCTTCTGACGATTGCAATCCCGAAGCTGGAGGAGATGCAGAAGGAAGGCGAAGAGGGGCGCAAGATGCTGGCCTCGATCACCCGTTATCTGACCGTCGGGCTTGCTTTGTTCGAGGGCGGAGCAATGGCAATCGGCTTCGGCAGACAGGGACTTCTGGAGGAGTACAATGCGATCAACGTGATCATGGTTATTGCTACTCTGACCGCAGGCTCTGCATTTCTGATGTGGATTGGTGAGCAGATCACAGATAAAGGCATTGGGAATGGTATATCCATTGTCCTGACCATCAACATCGTTTCCAGAATGCCACAGGATATGGCGGGACTCTTTGATCAGTTCATAAGCGGACAGTCGATTGCCAAGGCAATTCTGGCTGCGGTTATTATCGCGGCAGTGATTGTAGGCATGGTCGTGCTTGTCATTCTGCTGAATGATGCAGAGAGAAGAATTCCGGTTCAGTATGCAAGGACGCTGCGCGGCAGAAGCCAGTATGGCTCTTCGACCTCCAGCATTCCGCTCAAGGTGAACACGGCAGGCGTCATGCCGATCATCTTCGCATCCTCCCTGATGGAATTCCCGGTGATTATTTCTTCACTGGCGGGTTACAGCGGAACCGGTGTATGGTCGGAGATTCTGCGGTATCTGAGCTCATCCTACTGGTGCAATCCTGCAGCACCGAAATATTCGATTGGTCTGGCTGTTTATGTAGTGCTGCTGATTTTCTTCGCGTATTTCTATACCTCCATCACCTTCAATCCGATTGAGGTGGCAGACAACCTGAAGAAGGGAAGCGGCTTTATCCCGGGAATTCGTCCCGGTAAGCCTACCAGCGAGTATTTGAACAGGCTTCTGAACTACATCATCTTTATTGGTGCAGTCGGCCTGACGATTGTGGGAGTTCTGCCGTTCTTCTTCCGCGGCGTGTTCAACGCGAACGTGGATTTCGGCGGAACGAGTCTTATCATCGTTGTCAGCGTTATTCTTGAGACGATCAAGCAGGTGGAGTCTCTGATGGTTCAGAGAAACTACACAACTTTCTTATCGGATTGATGCGGCAGGCAGACGGATCGGGAGCCGGATTCCGGAAACGGGACCCTGCCCGGTCCGTTTGTTCTTTCGGGAAAATGCAGATGGAAATACAGTATGGATGCTCTGAGAGAAACGCTGGTTGACAGATCTTTCAGACAGGAAGGACACTATGAAAATTGTAATGCTTGGAGCTCCGGGCGCCGGAAAAGGCACTCAGGCAGCTATGATCTGTGAGAAGTATGACATTCCGCATATCTCCACCGGGGATATCTTCCGTTCCAATATCAAAAATGGTACAGAGCTTGGCAAAAAGGCCAAGGAGTATATGGATCAGGGAAAGCTTGTTCCGGATGAACTGACCATTCAGCTTCTTCTGGACCGCGTGGCAAAGGATGACTGCAAAAATGGCTATGTGCTGGACGGCTTTCCGAGAACGATCCCTCAGGCACAGGTTCTGACCGAGGCGCTTGCCAAGACCGGTGAGAAGGTAGATTTTGCAATCAATGTGGACGTTCCGGATGAGAACATCGTTCATCGTATGAGTGGACGCAGAAGCTGCCCGAAGTGCGGCGCGTCCTATCATACCACCTACATCCCGCCGAAGAGGGAAGGCATCTGCGATGTCTGCGGAGCGGAGCTGATTCAGCGCGATGATGATAAGCCGGAAACCGTGAAGAACCGTCTGTCGGTTTATCATGAGCAGACCCAGCCTCTCATTGATTATTATGAGAAGGCCGGCGTTCTGAAAACCGTTGACGGAACGAAAGACAAGGATGAGGTCTTTGGCGATATCGTCGCCATCCTGGGCTGATTCCTTCTTATATTCAGTAAGAGAGGTCATTATGTCCAAAGCAGATGTCATTGAACTGGAGGGTGTTGTTGTGGAGAAGCTTCCCAACACCATGTTCCGCGTAAAGCTGGAGAACGGAGCCATCATTCTGGCCCACATCAGCGGAAAACTCCGTCAGAACTTCATCCGCATCCTTCCCGGCGATAAGGTCACGCTGGAGATGTCCACGTATGACCTGACCAAGGGACGGATCATTTGGAGAGATAAGTAAAAGCTGCATTTGATGCGGCCTGGTTTACAGGACGCGAGTGAATGCGAACGATTTGTCTGCACCGGCACCCGGAAGAAATTCCGGAGAGAACAGCCGGTGCAGCTTTTATTTTTGCAGAAAAAAGTCCTTGCTCATGGAAATTGAGGGTGATATACTGTAACGGCGTCTGAAAAGAACACATAGGATAACTATGCGCTCTTGGATGCGTAGTAACCATCTGACAACAGAAGAAAGGAGCGTACATCGTGAAGGTAAGAGCATCGGTTAAGCCCATGTGCGAGAAGTGCAAGGTTGTAAAGCGCAAAGGGGTTATCCGGGTTATCTGCGAGAATCCGAAGCACAAACAGAGACAGGGTTGATCAGAGCCATTATGCTTTGATACCGCTGGTCGGTCCGGATCGGCAGAGGATGCCGTTTGCGGACGAGGTGGAAAGGCCGGAATCCGAACAATCATCCGGCTGGGCGTGGAATGACATCGCCGAAGAGCAGGATCTTCCCTGCAGAAGCTTCCTATGAGAAAGGGAGACTCGGAGAAGAGAATCCAACATCGGCAGAAATGTCGTGACCTGTATCGCAGAATGTATTTCTTCAGGGCAGGAGCCTGGAGACGGAAGCATGCCAAAGGGTGTGGCCGTCTGGAATGGGTACCGGATGTCCGGAAGAGAACATAAGCAGGTTCGCCTCAATCAAAACAACCGCTTCCGCGGAAACCGGGAGAGCAGTGCATGAGAAGACTGCAGCCGGAACCGGAGAGAAGCAATCACAAACGTTTTTAAGGAGATATAAAATGGCTCGTATTGCAGGTGTTGATTTACCCAGAGACAAGCGCGTTGAGATCGGCCTGACCGCTATTTACGGAATCGGCCGCACCTCCGCAGACAAGATTCTTAAGGCAACAGGCGTGGATCCTGATACCCGCTGCAGAGATCTGACGGATGATGATGTCAGAAAGCTCGCAGATGAGATCGCAGCAAATTACATGGTAGAAGGTGACCTTCGCCGTGACATTGCGATGAACATCAAGATGCTCACCGAGATCGGTTCCTACAGAGGAGTTCGCCACAGAAGAGGACTTCCGGTTCGTGGACAGCACACGAAGAACAACGCTCGTACCCGCAAGGGACCTCGTAAGACCATCGCTAACAAGAAACAGTAATTTTGTCGCACCGAACAGGGTGCTTACCGCGGATCAGAGGATCCTGCGGTATGTAGATGAAAGGAAAATATTATGCCAGTTACTAAGAAAGCTTCCGCTTCCAAGAAGCGCGTAAAGAAGAACGTTGAGCGCGGCCAGGCACACATCCAGGCTTCCTTCAACAACACCATCGTTACTCTGACCGATACCCAGGGCAATGCACTTTCCTGGGCTTCCGCTGGCGGACTGGGCTTCAAGGGCTCCAGAAAGTCCACCCCTTATGCAGCACAGCTTGCGGCTGAGACTGCAACCAAGGCAGCGCTCATTCATGGCCTGAAGGCTGTTGACGTATTCGTAAAGGGACCCGGATCAGGAAGAGAAGCTGCAATCCGTGCGCTGAACGCAAACGGCCTGCAGGTTCTGTCCATCACGGATGTAACGCCGGTACCGCATAACGGATGCCGCCCTCCGAAGAGAAGAAGAGTATAGTTTTGTATTTTTAATTGGATGAAGGCGCCGCTTGCGGCGTTGTAAACAACAATCGGAGAGTCTCTCTCCGACAGAATGAAAGGAGCCAATACTATGGCAGTAGATAAGACACCCGTCCTGAAGAGATGCAGATCTCTTGATCTTGATCCCACCTTCCTTGGATATGACAAGAAGTCCAAGAGAACCCTTACCAGAAGAAGCAGAAAGATGTCCGAGTACGGCACTCAGCTTCGTGAGAAGCAGAAGGCAAAGTTCATCTATGGCGTTCTGGAGAAGCCTTTCCGCAACTATTATGAGAAGGCTGACCGCATGAAGGGAATGACCGGTGAGAACCTGATGGTTATGCTGGAGTCCCGTCTGGACAACGTTGTTTTCCGTATGGGCTTTGCACGTACCAGAAGAGAGGCACGTCAGGTCGTTGACCACAAGCACATTCTGGTAAACGGCAAGTGCATCAACATCCCTTCCTACCTGATCAAGGCCGGTGATGTCATCGAGGTCAAGGAATCCAACCGGACCATGCAGAGATTCAAGGACATCGCTGAAGTTACCGCAGGCAGACTCACACCGGAGTGGGTTGATGTGGACAAGGAGAATTTCAAAGGAACCGTAAGCGCACTTCCGAAGAGAGATCAGATCGACGTTCCCGTTGATGAGATGCAGATCGTCGAGTTGTATTCCAAGTAATTAATGTGACGCGGAACCTTTCACATTCTGCGGAAGCGTTCCGCGGCTGCATGAAAAACCATAAGGAGGTATATGCGTGTTTGATTTTGAAAGACCCAGCATTGAAACGACTGAAATGTCCGATGACAGCAAATTCGGCAGATTCGTTGTAGAACCCCTCGAAAGAGGGTATGGTCTTACTCTCGGAAATTCCCTGAGAAGAATCATGCTTTCTTCACTTCCGGGCGCGGCAGTCAGCCAGATCAAAATCGATGGTGTTCAGCATGAGTTCAGCACGATTCCGGGCGTAAAAGAAGATGTCACGGATATCATCATGAACATCAAGAGCCTGGCCATCAAGAACACCAGCGAGACGGACGAGCCCAAGACCGCATACATCGAGTATGAAGGAGAAGGCATTGTGCACGCCAGCGATATCCAGGCAGATCAGGACATTCATATCATGAATCCCGATCAGGTTATCGCAACTCTCTCCGGCAAGAAGACGAAGCTGTTCATTGAGCTTACGATCACCAAGGGAAGAGGATACGTCAGCGCTGACAAGAACAAGAACGAAGACACCAAGATCGGAATCATCCCGATTGACTCGATTTACACTCCGGTACAGAGAGTCAATGTGACGGTTGAGAACACCCGTGTCGGTCAGCAGACGGATTTCGATAAGCTGACACTGGATGTCACGACGAATGGCACCCTTGCTCCGGATGAAGCAGTCAGCCTGGCAGCGAAGGTCCTCTCTGAGCATCTTTCCGTATTCATTGATCTGAGCGACAACGCGAAGACGACGGAAGTGATGGCAGAGCCCATTGATGACAATAAGACCAAGGCTCTGGAAATGAGCATTGATGAGCTGGAATTGTCCGTTCGTTCCTACAACTGCCTGAAGCGTGCAGGAATCAATACGGTACAGGAGCTCTGCAGCAAGACTCCCGATGAGATGATGAAGGTGAGAAACCTGGGCAGAAAGTCTCTGGACGAGGTTCTGGAGAAGCTCAAGGAGCTGGGCCTGAAGCTGAACATGGGGACGGAAACCGAGGGCTGAGCGCGTCAGCCGGAGGACCGGAATCCGGACACGGCGCTGCCGGGACGGAATTCGGACAATCAGAAAAGACAATACTTCCTGCGGCGGTGAATCCCATGAGGTGCGCTGCGGGTCGGCAGTCAGCATGACCGCTGCGGGTAATTCCACAGGTTCCGCAGAGGCCGCCATAAGAAAAGGAGAAAACAATGGCTGAATACAGAAAGTTAGGCAAGAAGACCAAGCTGAGAAAGGCTCTGCTCCGTTCTCAGGTAACCGCACTGCTTTACAATGGAAAGATCATTACCACCGAGGCACGTGCGAAGGAAATCCAGAAGCTGGTTGAGCCCATGATCGCTCTTGCAGCAAAGGAGAAGGATAACTTCGAGGAGGTTACCGTTAAGGCTAAGGTTGCCCGCAAGGACAAGGACGGCAAGCGCGTCAAGGAAGTCAAGGACGGCAAGAAGGTTACCGTTTATGATGAAGTTGAGAAGAAGGTCACCAAGGACGCTCCTTCCCGTCTGCACGCAAGACGTCAGCTCATGAAGTTCCTGTACCCTGTAACCGAGGTTCCGGCTGCAGGCGCAGGCCGCAAGAAGAACACCAAAGAGGTTGATCTTGTAGAGAAGCTCTTCAATGAGTATGGCAAGAAGTATGCAACCCGCAACGGTGGTTACACCAGAATCGTCAAGATTGGCCAGAGAAAGGGCGATGCAGCTCTGATGGTTGTTCTTGAGCTCGTCTAAAGATCTCTGATCCGATACCGGAATATAAAATCCCCCGCACCGAAAGGTGCGGGGGATTTTTGCTGCGCTTCACTTTTCGGAAAAAGTCTGCTATTCTGCTTAAGTATGCAAACCGGGGCGGATCCGGGAGGGCGCTTCTGTTCCAGAAATTCTCGGAATGTTCCGGGAAACGCTGCGGTGTGGCGGCCACGGCATCGGATCATGAAGTCCTGTCGAAGGGCCCGCGCTGCATGGACTACGGGGGAGTATTTTCTGCCGGCACGGAACAAAGGCGGACAAGCAGAAAGAAAGAGAGAAGAACATGCCCGTGAAGGCAATGCTACAGATTAAAAAACTGATTCATGATTACATCACCCGCGATGATGAGGGCAATGTCAGCGGCAAGATCCGCGCACTGGATGACGTCTCTCTGGAGGTAAAGCCGGGAGAGTTCATTGCGGTACTGGGACACAATGGCTCGGGCAAGTCAACGCTTGCGAAGCACCTCAATGCTCTTCTTTTCCCATCAGAGGGAGAAGTGTGGGTGGACGGAATGGAGACGGACGATGAGGACCATCTCTGGGATATCCGTCAGGAAGCGGGAATGATTTTCCAGAATCCGGACAACCAGATCATCGGTCAGGTTGTGGAGGAGGATGTCGGCTTCGGTCCTGAGAATCTCGGTATCCCGACGAAAGAGATCTGGGAGCGCGTGGATGAAGCACTGACGACGGTCGGCATGCAGGAATTCCGGCACAAGTCGCCGAACCGTCTCTCGGGCGGCCAGAAGCAGCGTGTCTCAATCGCCGGGGTGATTGCGATGCATCCCAAGTGTATCATCATGGACGAGCCGACCGCCATGCTGGATCCGTCGGGGCGCCGGGAGGTCATTCGGGCAGCACGTGCACTGAATGAGGTGGAGGGAATCACCATCATTCTGATTACCCATTACATGGAAGAGGCTATCTACGCGGACCGGATTTTTGTCATGGACGAAGGGAAGGTTGCTCTGCAGGGAACTCCGCACGAAGTGTTTTCCAAGGTGGATACCATGAAGAAGCTTCACCTCGATGTTCCGGAGGTGACGCTTCTTGCCGATGAATTGCGGAAGGCAGGCCTTGACCTTCCGGAGGGAATTTTGACCAAAGAGGAACTCGCAGAGGCACTTGGCCTTGCGAAGAAGAAAAATTGAGGACGATGAGAGCCTATGTCACTGAGAATCGAAGACATCACTTATGTATATGATCAGGGAACTGCAATGGCGGTGAATGCACTGAATCACATTTCCGTAGAGATTCCGGATGGGCAGTTCATCGGCCTGGTCGGGCATACCGGCTCCGGCAAATCGACATTTGTTCAGATGCTGAACGGACTGCTGCTTCCCTCCAGCGGCCACATCTATTGGGATGGACAGGACATTCAGGCGGACGGCTTTGACCGCAAGAGACTCCGTGCAAACGTGGGACTGGTTTTCCAGTATCCGGAGCATCAGCTGTTTGAATCCGATGTGCTGGCGGATGTGATGTTCGGACCGAAGAACCTGGAGCTGCCCGCGGAGGAATGCAGAAAACGCGCAGAGGAAGCGCTGATGCAGGTGCAGCTTCCGAAGGAATGCTGGGAGATGTCGCCGTTTGATCTTTCAGGTGGCCAGAAGCGAAGAGCGGCCATTGCGGGGGTCCTTGCGATGCATCCACGCATTCTGATTCTGGATGAGCCCACGGCGGGGCTGGATCCGCGGGGGAGAGACGAGATTCTGGAGATGGTGCGGCGCATGAAGGAGAACCTGCACATGACCATCGTGCTGGTCTCTCACAGCATGGACGATGTCGCGGAGTACACGGACCGGATTCTTGTTATGAATGCGGGCAGTATCCTGATGGACGGAACGCCCGAGGAGGTTTTTGCCCGCTATGAAGAGCTGGAGCCCATCGGGCTTGCGGCACCGCAGATGGTTTACATCATGCAGTACCTCAGAGGCCTCGGCCTTCCGGTGAATCCGAACGCCCTGACAGTGGAAGCGGGAAAAGAGGAGATTCTGTCCCACATCGCGGACCTGAACGCACTGACCGGAAAAAATTTCCATGCGGTCGGAACAGGCGCGGTGCGCACCAGGAAACAGCCGCAGGGAAAGACCAAAGCGGAAGGAGAGACGGTCCATGCTTAAGGAAATTACAATCGGCCAGTACTATCAGACCGATTCGGTGATCCACCGACTGGATCCCAGAGTGAAGCTGATTGCAACCTTTGCCTATATCATATCGCTTTTTGTCGTGCACTCCTGGACCGGGTATCTCGTGGCGGCTCTGGCTGTGGGTGTGGTGATCGCGGCGTCACATGTGCCTTTTGGCTACATTATGCGCGGCATGAAGGCAGTCATCATGATTCTGATGGTGACAGTGGTGTTCAACCTTTTTCTGACAGAAGGGACGCCGCTTGTTCATATCTGGAAACTGACCATCACCTATGAAGGCGTGGATTTTGCGGCCAAGATGGCAGTCCGTCTGATTTTTCTGATCATCGGTTCCTCTCTGATGACATTGACGACCACGCCGAACCAGCTGACGGACGCCCTGGAGGACGTACTCGGACCGCTGAAAAGAATTCATGTCCCGGTACACGAGATTGCGATGATGATGTCGATCGCTCTGCGCTTTATTCCGATTCTGATGGAAGAGACAGACAAGATCATGAAGGCGCAGATGGCAAGAGGAGCGGATTTTGACTCCAGGAATCTCATGAAGAAAATCCAGAGTCTGGTGCCGCTTCTGGTGCCGCTGTTCATCTCGGCGTTCCGGAGGGCCAATGACCTTGCGATGGCGATGGAGGCAAGATGCTACCGCGGCGGTGAGGGCAGGACGAAAATGAAGCCTTTGGTATACCGGAAGAGAGACTACGCGGCCTATGCGGGGCTTGCGGTTTATTTTGCGGTGTGTGTGGTGCTGTGCTATGTGTGAAACCGATCGGAACGGAAACCGGAAACGAATCATGATCGTGACGGCCTATGACGGGACGGAGTATTCCGGGTTCGCGGCCCAGAAGGATCCGAAGATCCGCACCATCGAGGGAGAGTTAAACCGTGCCCTGTCGGAGCTGACGAAAGAAAACATTCTCGTTGCGGGGGCGAGCAGGACGGATGCCGGCGTGCATGCCTTGTGCAACTACGCGGTGTTCGATACCGCATCGCCGATCCCTGCGGAGAAATTTGCACCAGCCGTGAACACGCGCCTTCCAGACGACATCCGCGTCCGGAAATCCATGCAGGTGGAACCGGATTTTCATCCGCGGATGCTTCAGACGGAGAAAACCTACGAGTACCGGATTTACCGCGCAGGGATCCCGGATCCTCTGCGGGCAAGGTACTTTGCCTGGACGTATTTTCCATTGGACGTTTCGGCAATGAGAAGGGCAGCGGCGTATCTTGTCGGAGAGCATGACTTTGCAAGCTTTTGCAACCCGGCGGGAACGGCGGCGACAACGGTGCGGACCATCACCTCCCTTGAAATTGAGGAAAAGGACTGCAGGGTACCGGATCTTATGCGGACCGGCGGCCCTTCCCGGGATCTTCGGGATGAGGCGGAGGAAATTGTTCTTCGAGTGAGCGGAACCGGGTTCCTCTATAATATGGTACGGATCATCGCGGGAACCCTGATCCGCGTGGGCCGGGGCATGACGGATCCGGACAGTCTGCCGGAGATTCTGGAAAAACGTGACCGAACGGCGGCAGGAGACACGGCCCCTGCCTGCGGCCTGTGCCTTGTGAATTATCGGATCCTCGGGGGAAAAAAGAGTTGACGTGCCGCCCACCACTCCCTATAATAGTAAGGCGTGTGACGGCGATAGTATGCCCGATTGGCTTTTTGCCAGGGCTAGCAGACTCCCCGGTTTTGCGAAAACTACCAGACGCCGGTGCGAATCACACAGCTGATACAGATGTTATTGAACAATTGGAGGCATTTCTATGAAGACCTACGTACCGAGCGCTAATACCATTGAGAAGAAATGGTATGTCGTTGACGCTACTGATAAGACTCTTGGCCGCCTTGCATCCGAGGTTGCGAATGTTCTTCGCGGCAAGAATAAGCCCATTTACACTCCTTTCCTTGACTGCGGCGATTATGTAATCGTTGTAAACGCAGAGAAGGTAAAGGTTACCGGCAAGAAGATGGATCAGAAGATCTACTTCCGTCACTCCAAGTACATTGGCGGCTCTACCTACACAACTCTTCGTGAGATGATGCAGAAGAAGCCTGCAGCAGTTGTTGAGCACGCCGTTCGCGGCATGCTTCCCAGCGGAAAGCTCGGCGATCAGATGTATACCAAGCTTCACGTATACGTTGGACCTGATCACGATCACGCTGCTCAGAAACCTGAAGTTCTGGATATCTGATAGAGGAGGAAAATACAATGGCTAAAGCAGCAGTTTACTATGGCACCGGCAGAAGAAAATCTTCTGTAGCCAGAGTTTTCATTACACCCGGCAAGGGCGAGATCACCGTTAACAAGAGAAGCCTGGATGAGTACTTCGGACTTGAGACTCTGAAGACCATTGCGAAGCAGCCCCTCGTAGCTACCAACACGGCAGATCAGTATGACATCAAGATCACCGTAAGAGGCGGCGGCACCACCGGCCAGGCAGGCGCAATCCGTCAGGGCATTGCAAGAGCTCTGCTGGAGGCAGATGCTGATTTCCGTCCGGTTCTGAAGAAGGCCGGATATCTTACCCGTGATCCTCGTATGAAGGAGAGAAAGAAATACGGTCTCAAGGCCGCTCGTCGTGCTCCTCAGTTCTCAAAGAGATAAGGATTACTGCGAATACAACCATTTTTATCTTCAAACACGCGCGCAAGGACCTGCAGGATTTTCCTGCAGGTCCTTTTTTACGGAGTGCCAGAAGAACTCATCGCAAAACTGTGCCGGACGGAGAATGCCATCCAAGGAAACGGGACCTGGAATATTCTTTGAGAGCAGTGGCGGGCGCTTTGTGCAGGAATGTAAAAAGTACGCTTTATTAAGTAAAATAATCTGTCGAAAATTCTCTGTTCATTCGGAAAAAATTATGCAATAATGCGTTCGTCAGCCGCGTTGCGGCAGGCATAGCGTTCTGGCGATCTCTGACCGGGCAGACGCCTTCAGGGATGGCCGATTCAATAAGAGGAGGATCTTATGAAGAAAAAAGTCATTAGCATGGTTTGCTCTATGGCAATGGCAGCGGCACTTCTGGCTGGGTGTTCCGGAACTCCGGTATCCGATACGGAAGCTACCACCGCTGATACCGAGGCTGCAGCAGCAGACACCGAGGCTTCCACAGAGAGCACTACGGAAGCAGAGGCAGCAGGAGACGAGAGCGCAGCACTGAACATCGCAATCGTATCTTCTCCGTCCGGCGTAGACGATGGTTCCTTCAACCAGAACAACTACGAGGGAATTCAGGCGTTCATCGCTGAGAACCCGGACAGCAAGGTAACCCCCATCAAGGAGGAGACCGGTGATACCACTGCATGCTATCAGACCGTTGAGGGCATTGTTGCGGATTATGATGTCATCGTATGCTGCGGATTCCAGTTCGCAGGCATCGGACCGATCGCAGAAGAGAACCCGGATGTTGATTTCATTCTGGTTGATACCAATCCGACGGATGCGGATGGAAACGAAGCGGAGTACGACAACGTATATTCCATGACCTTCAAGGAGCAGGAGTCCGGCTTCCTTGCAGGCATTGCAGCAGCTATGACAACGCAGAACGGCAAGGTTGCTGTTGTGAACGGCATTGCATATCCTTCCAACGTAAACTATGAGTATGGCTTTATGAGCGGTGTCAACTATGCGAACAAGCACTATGACACCAATGCGGAGTACGTCGAGGAGTCTGCTTATGCAGGAACCGATGTAACCGGTGCGAACGTAGGCGGCAACTATGTCGGCTCCTTCGCAGATGAGGCAACCGGCAAGATCGTCGGTGAGGCTCTGATCGGCGATGGCTGTGATGTTATCTTCGTTGCAGCAGGCGCATCCGGAAACGGTGTATTCACGGCTGTCAAGGAAGCATCCACGGCAGACAAGCCGGTATATGTCATTGGCTGCGATACGGATCAGTACAATGACGGCGTGAACGGCGACTCCAACATCATCCTGACCTCCGCTCTGAAGATCATGGACAAGAACGTGGAGAAGCAGCTGAACAACGTCAAGGACGGAACCTTCAAGGGCGAGAACGCTCTTCTGGGCGCAGATACCGATTCTACCGGATATGTCAGCGATCCCGCGCACTGCCAGCTTTCGGATGATGCCATTGAGAAGATCAATGAGGCATATGCAGGCGTAAAGGATGGTTCGATTGTTCCTGCCTCCAACTTTGGCGGCACGACCCCGGATGATTTCGCAGGACTGAACTAAATAAGGAACTGCCAGTAGCAAAGCAGCGCCGGGCATATGGCCCGGCGCTGTTTTTCGCAGAGTATATCTATTTCACATCACAAAGGAGAGCACTATGGCGGAGTCACCTTACATCATCGAGATGAATCACATCACCAAACGCTTTCCCGGCATTGTCGCCAACGACGATGTCACCCTGAAGATCAAAAAGGGTGAGATTTTCGCACTTCTTGGCGAGAACGGTGCCGGAAAATCCACACTGATGAGTGTACTGTTCGGCATGTATGAGCCGGATGAGGGCGAGATCCTTGTGCGCGGGAAAAAGGAGAGGATCGTTTCTCCGCGCTATGCGTCGGAGCTGAACATCGGAATGGTTCATCAGCATTTCAAGCTGGTCAGCAACTACACCATTGCGGAGAACATCGTTTTGGGCGTGGAGCCGCAGAAAAAGGCACTGGGACTGTTTCCTTACGTGGATATGAAGCGGGCGAATCGTGAAATTGCGGAGCTCTCCCGCCGCTACGGGCTGGAGGTGGATCCGACCAGCATCGTTGGCGAGCTGAACGTATCGACGAGGCAGCGCGTAGAAATTCTGAAGATGCTGTACCGGCAGGCAGAGATTTTGATCTTCGATGAGCCGACGGCAGTGCTGACGCCGCAGGAGATCGATTCCCTTCTGAAGATCATCAAAAACCTCCGTGACGGCGGCAAGACCATCATTCTGATCACCCACAAGCTCGATGAAATCAAGCGCGTGGCAGACCGGTGCGCCGTTCTTCGAAGAGGAAAGCTGATCACCGTGCGCGACGTCGCCGGGATGGATACCCGCGAGATGGCAAGCCTCATGGTCGGCCATGAGGTGGCGCTGAAGCTGGACAAGGCACCCGCCCACTTTGGAAAGGAAGTCCTCTCAGTGCAAAACCTCACCGTGCAGAACGAGGATAAGTTTGATGTCGTGAAGAACGTCTCCTTCGGAATTCATGCCGGCGAGATTTTCGCCATTGCCGGTGTTTCCGGAAACGGGCAGACGGAAATTGCCGATGCGATTGCGGGACTCCTTCCCGCGGCAGGCGGCTCTATTACCATCGAGGGGCAGGAGATTACGAAGCACAGTGTCCGGAAGAGAACACGGTCGGGGCTGTTTTCCTATATCCCGGAGGACCGGCAGAATGTCGGCCTGATTCTGGATTTCCGGCTCGATGAGGACCTGGGACTGCGCCGCTACTATCGCGAACCGTTTTCCCACAGGCATGTTCTTCGCAAGAAAAAATTCCAGCAGTATGGCGACATGCTGATTGACAAGTATGATATCCGGAGCGCGGAGGGCAATGAGACGATTGTCCGCTCCATGTCGGGCGGCAATCAGCAGAAGGCGATTGTGGGGCGTGAAATCGAGCAGGATTCTCCGCTGATTCTGTTCGTTCAGCCGACCAGAGGCCTCGACATCGGCGCGATTGACAAGATTCACCGTCAGATTCTGGAGGAAAGAGACAAGGGAAAAGCAATTCTTCTGGTTTCCCTGGAACTGGATGAGGTCATGCAGCTGGCGGATACCATCGGCGTTATTTACGGCGGACAGCTGAACAAGATCGCTCCGGCGTCCGAGTTTACAACCGCAGAAGTGGGCGAGTACATGATGGGGGTAAAGAAATGAACGCGAATCAGAAACGATATCTCAAGGTCGCCTTTCTCTCCGTCGTGGCAAGTCTCCTGATCGGAGCAGTGTTCATCCTGATTCTCGGGAAAAATCCGCTGACGGCCTATTATAATCTGCTGCAGGGCTGCGGCATGGCGCCGAAGGGCAAGTACGGCGGCGGCAAGAGCATGCTGACCGATCTTTCGAGCTACGTGGACTTTTTGACCCCGATGCTTTTTGCGGCGCTCTCCTGTGCTGTCGCCATGAAGACGGGACTGTTCAATATCGGCATTTCCGGGCAGATGCTCGCGGCGGGCTTCATGGCAACCGTGACGGTTGGCTATTCGAATCTTCCGGCTGCAGCGGCCAGGCCTCTTGCGGTTCTTGTCGGTATGCTGACAGGCCTCCTGGTCGGCGCTCTGATTGGCGCACTGAAGTATAAGTTCAATATCAACGAGGTTGTCTCGTCCATCATGCTGAACTACATCATCCGGTATGTGACGAGCTTCTTCATCCAGACAAGATATGTGGATCCGATTTCCCGTCAGTCCACGCCAATCAATGAGAATGCACGCCTGACACTCCATCAGGTTCTGATCGGCGGCTTTAAATACGATCTCCCGCTTGGCTTTATTCTGGCGATCGTTGCAATGATCGTGGTGAAGTTCATGATGGATCACACGGACTTTGGCTTTGAGCTGAAGGCAACGGGAATCAACCGGACGGCAGCCCGCTATGCAGGAGTGGATGTCCGCCGTGCAATCATTGTTTCCATGGCAATTTCCGGCGCCCTTGCCGGAATCGCCGGTGTCACCTATTATCTTGGCTATTTTGCCTCCATCCAGCCGAAGGTCCTCATCAGCACGGGGTTCGATGCGATTGCGGTCTGTCTCCTTGGAAGCTCAGAGCCCGCGGGTATTTTCGTGGCGGCGTTCCTTGTGGAAATCATTGAGAAGGGTGCTACCTACATGAGCTCGCAGGCAGGACTGGAATCCGAAATGGCGGATGTCATCACCGGGCTGATCCTTCTGACGAGTGCCTGCAACGCATTCTTCATGCAGAAGATGGCCCGCCGCGACGAGGCGAAGGCTGCAAGGGCCGCGGAGGCGGCTGGAATTGCAGAAGGTCCTGGCCAAGAGAACGGTGCAGCGGGAAAAACCGACGAAGCTTCCGGAACGGCAGAAGAAAATAAGAAGGAGGAGCAGGCATGACGGCAGTCAACAACATTATCATCAACGGAATGAGCTTTGCTCTTCCCCTCTTCATCATGGCAATCGGAGGCATTTATTCCGAGCGGTCCGGCATCACGAACCTCGCGCTGGAGGGCCTGCAGGG
>ERZ808246.732-NODE-732-length-26114-cov-3.517441_pt1 | contig 26114 bp, 27 predicted proteins | sample MGYA00521083_ERZ808246 | MGnify/ENA primary metagenome ERZ808246 (study PRJEB31516, sample SAMN03275577) | gut metagenome | biome: mammalia-associated habitat; material: feces | host: Papio cynocephalus | place: Kenya | collected 2012-07-07 ... | reverse complement strand
GAACAAATAAACATAAATCAACTATTAAAATCAAATAATAAACTAAATGGCTGAACATTATTAAAGACTAAATTGAGATTTTCATAAATTTGTTTAAATGGTATAAGATTATACGAAAAATTATACTGAGTAATGCCACTTATTTTGTAAGAAATCCCAGTATAAAAAGAATAAAAGACTAAACTAATTGTATAAACAACACAAGCTATTATTACAATTTTCTTTTTTAATAGATAATCTTTACTTAATTTTGTAAATACTAAAAGTGATACAAATAATCCTCCAAGAATTAAAAAAATGTAGTATATAGATAAATTAGATATTATCATGGAAATATTAAAGAAAGTTATTGCAAGTAAAAGAGAAATAATCATAATTGTAATTAAAAAAAATGTTTTTTCTGCCTTTTTAATATTATTTTTTTTATATAATGAGATACTATCAACTAAAATTTTATCTGATTGTTCCTTAGTTATATTTTCTATTTTCTCGCCTAATAAGATTTCATTAACACTAACTCCTAATATTTCTCCTAATGTTATCAGTAATGATATATCAGGAGTTCCTACTCCTCTTTCCCATCTAGAAATAGCTCTATCAGTTACACACAATTTATCTGCTAATTGTTTTTGGGTTAGTTTCTTTGCTTTTCTATTTTGCATAATAAAATTACCTATTTTCTCACAATCCATAATACTACCTCCTCGTATAATGTAATTATATTATATATAAATAAAATTTTACAACAAACGAATCGTTGAGTTATATAATTCTAACATCATAATAAATAAAGTCAATTTTTATTTTTTCATTAAAATTTATAAAAAGTGGTATGATATGTGAAAACTCACATATAAACTCTAATTTTTGTTTTAAATATTTGCAAAAAGGTGTTTATTACTTAATAATATTTTCCATAAGTACAATTTTCCCTCTGAGGATGATTTTTTTTATAAAAAATCAACCCAATTTGAGTTGATATTTATATTTAAAGTTCAAATAGTTTGAACAGATTCGTCAATGGTGCCTGTAAAGAAGAAGTCGAATAACTTTTCTTACAAACATTAATAGGAAGTAATAACTTACTAACTAATACAAGTATATCGCAATTTTATAAAATTGTGACATTTTTTTATTCGCTTGTTTTTATATTTATTTGATAGTATACCTTACATTACTATCATTTTATTTTTCCTTATCATTATGATAGTAGTAATAAAAAAATGACACTCATTCGCTAGAATAAGTGCCTTAAGGTAATTTATTGGGTAGACATTCAACTCGAGAAAACTGAATGTTCCCTTTTTTATTTTATGCAGTTGTTTCTGCTTACATACTAATACTATCATAAAATCATCATTTTGTTAAAATTTTTTATGTAAAATTCATTCCATTTTTAAACTTGTTTCAATCATACTAACTATTACATTGTTAAAAGAAGTATCATTTTCCTTCGTTATCTTTTCAATTTTTTAACCAAACTTTCCTTTAGATACAATGTTTTATAGGAGGATTGTTCTTTCTCTTTTGTCTTCTTTGGAACAAATTTCACTATATCACCTCTCTATAAATATTTTAATATATTAATAAAATAAAAGATAAATTAGAAAATTCTAATGTGTTTTTTTAAATATATGTTATAATGAGATAGATGATAGGAGGTAAGATTCATGAATGATTTTGATAAAGCACAAAAAAATCTAAAAAATGATATGATTGTATTATTTGTTTTAGAGTTAATTATTCTTGTTTTTTCAATTTGCTCAGGAAATATTAATATATTTTCAATTGGATTTGCAGTATTTTTATTTATAGGATACAATCTTGCAAAAAATTGTTCTAAATCAGCTGGAACAATTGGAATTATTGTTGGTATTTTGATGATGCTTACTATTATTACAGGTGATATAGTTGATTTCTTATTAGGTTTATTTGTAGTAATGCATTCTTCTAAGTACAACAAATCATTCAATCAAAAAAAATAATTTTACTTAAACGATTAGTTTTTGCTTAATTATGTTTTAGGGTTTCAAAAGGGATTTTCCTTTGCACACACTCTATTGGAAATAGATATTACTGACAAGCGAATGCTTGTCTTTTTATATGTCTATATCCTTATCATCGTAATCTTTATCAATTTCATAATTTTGTTCATATACATTAATATAAATATAATCACATTCATCAAACATTAAATAATCTATTTGATTAATAGTTATTATATGAGGTTTTACATAAGCAATATTATTTCCTTTAATATTTCTAATATTACTATTTTTATATGTAGTTTTAGCATAAGCAAACTTACATATCATATCGACTTTCTTTTTCAATTCTTCACTTATATTTAATACTTTAGTTTCTATTGTTAACATATAATCACTCTCACTTTCTTTCTTAAATAACAAAAAAGCTAACATTTCTGTTAGTAATTTATTACTCTCGAAACTTTAAAAGTTCGAGTTTCCTATCAATCTGGTGCCGACTACCGGATTCGAACCAGTGACCTACGCGTTACGAGTGCGTTGCACTACCAGCTGTGCTAAGTCGGCCTAAATATATTTTAGCATAAAAAAAGTAAAACTGTTACTATTAGTTTTACTTTATTTTTTTATTGCGAATTTTTCTTTTATATCATCATTTTCCTTTTTGAATTTGCTGACATATGAGTTATATATATCTTTTTTTTCAGCTGATAAGTTTCTTTTTACTTTTTTTGTTGCTTTAATTACAAATTCTATTTCATCATCTTTTACTTCTCTAATCATATCACCATCTGAAATAATCATTTCACATGGTTCTTCTACTTCAACTTCAAACCCTTCAATAAACATTTTATAAATTCCTTGATATTTATATCCGTCTTTTTTTCCTTTTAAAAAAAGTGTTTCTACGCCTTCTTTTACTGGCATTTCATATACTTCAATTTCATCTTCAACTACATTACCAAAAATAAATGATACAGGTATATTTTCTCTATCAGTTGTAATTCCTTCAAATCTTCCTTTTTCGTTTAACATTACTCTACTTACATTTTTAAATGTTTCTTTTCTATCTATAAAGTGTTCTGTATGATTAGTGTATAAGTCCATTAGTTTTTTCATAACTTCTCCCCCTTCTTTTGGTTTAGTTATTATATCATAGTACTTGTTAATATGCAAATTTTAGTTTTATTTTTTTATATTATTAATAGTATAATGTAATAATGAGGTGATGTAATAATATGAATAAGATAATTGCTCATAGAGGTGTTTTTGATAATAATAGTATTCCAGAAAACAGTATGTTAAGTTTTAAGAATGCAATTGAATATAATTATCCTATAGAGTTAGATGTACAACTTACTAAAGATAATAAGTTGGTTGTTTTTCATGATGATAATCTACTTAGAATGACTGGTTATGATAAATTATTGCAAGAGGCAAATTACTCTGAAATTAAAAATTTAAAGTTACTTAATACAAATGAAAATATTCCTATATTTAGTGATGTGTTAAAACTAATTAATAATAAAGTGTTTTTAGATATAGAAGTTAAAAATACTAAAAGAATTAATGAGACATGTGATTTAATAATGAAAGAGTTAATTAACTATTCTAATTATTCAGTTAAGTCTTTTAATCCTTTTATTGTAAGATTTATTAAGAAGAATTATCCTAGTGTTAGATGTGGTTATTTAATTTCTAGTAAATATAATAAATGTATTTTATCTTTATGTAAGAGTAATTTTTTTATTAAGTATTCTATGTGTGACTTTTTATCTCTTGATAAAAAATTATTAAAAAAAGATAAGTTTAAGAACCTATCTTTAAAATATCCATTACAAGTATGGACTATAAAGAAAAAAGAAGATATTAATTACATTGATAATGTTACTTATATTTGTAATAATCTTCCTTTTATTAAATAATTGGTGTTCAAAAAGGGATTTGAACCCTTATCTTCTCCGTCGGAGGGAAAAATTTTATCCAATTAAACTATTTGAACAGAAATGTAGAATTAATCATCTACATCTTCACATTTCGTACCGAATTTTTTAGCAAGAGTAATCCATTTATCTACTTTTGCTTTTCCATTTTCTATGATATTGTCTTCTTCTCCTTCTATACTAAGAAGGGCATCTATATCAATTTTATCATAGTTAATTGTTAAATCACTTGTAACTGATGTGTCTCCTCGTTCTACTTTTGCATCATAATATTTTAATCCTTCATAATTTTTATAGATTTTTTTATATGCTTCTTCGTAAGTATCTAAATCTGATTCATTTGTTGCGACTACTTTTTCTTCTGAATGAAGAATATTTAAAATATCTCCTGTGTAGTATAAATCATAATTTAGAGATACGTCAATTCCAGTGCCTGCATTTCCAGTTCTTGTACATTTTTTATATTTCATAGATGATGTGTTTATTACTTCTTTGTTACTTACAACTTTTGTTTGTTCTTTTTTACTTGAACAAGCAGTTAAAAATATAGTACAAACTAGTATTAAAATAAATATTTTTTTATTCATTTGTAGTCTCCTCTTTTGTATTATTTTCTTCTAATGATTTCATTATTTTCTTTTGATTTTTTAAAATTATTTCCATTTTATTATGTAATTCTTCTAATATCAATTCACTTTTTAGGTCTGTTCTATAGTCATTTTGGTTTCTTAAACTATCTTTTGCAGCTTGTCTGTTTTGACTCATCATTATAATTGGAGCTTGTAGTGCTGCTATGCATGACAATAAAAGGTTTAATAATATAAATGGATATCCATCAATTTTTGTATCTCCTGTTAAAATAAAACCATTTAATATTACCCAAAAAATTAAAAATAAACTAAAGCCTAAAATAAAGCCCCATGATCCTGCAATCTCACTTACTTTGTCGGCAACTCTATCTCCAAATGTCATCTTAGCTTCTTCTTGTTTATCGACATCAATACTTATTGGTTGATCTATTAATAAATCAAGTAGTTCTTCTTCATCTTTTTCATCTAATGAGTTATTTCTTAATAACATTTTTACTATTTCTTTTTTTGTTTTTCTCTTTTCCATTACTATCACCATAAAAATTATAACATAATTATTATTTAATTTCTATTTTATTAATAGTGTTTATTTAAAATATATGGTAATGTATATTAAAGGAGTGAGTTTTAAATGAGAATTGATGAGTTACCAGAGGAATATAGACCTCTTAGTATGTGGCAATATTTTTTATATCAAATACTTTTTAGTATTCCAATAATTGGTTTTATATTTTTAATTATTATTGCTTTTGGTGGAGGAAAAAATATTAATCTTAGAAATTTTGCAAGGTCATATTTTTGTTCATTAATTATTATAATTGTTTTAATAGTTATAGTTTTATTCTTGATGCAGTCTGCTATTGCTTTATACTAAAAAAATGCTTTTAATGCATTTTTTGTTTTATATTATAAAGTTTTTAATTGTTGCTTGATATTCATTTATTACATCTTTATCTTTAGAATTTAAAAAACCGTGTTTAGCAGAACATATTTCTACTAATTTAGTATTATTTTTTATTTTTACATATTCTCTTAATTCATCTATTAATGGGTCAATGTTTCCACATAATATTAGTGTTTTTGGAAGAGTAGTTTCCTTATCATTAATCGGGAAAGAGGATTTTCTTTTTCTTTTATAAAATTCTCTTAACTTTGGAAATAGTTCTAAATCATAAGACGTATCTAATTTATTATTTATATATTCTCCTGATACTGGTGGATAGAATAAAATATATTTCCCAAATACAATATTTTCTTTATTCATTTTTTTAGTAAGAGTTAGTATTGTTGTTGCGGATGTTGAGTCTCCTACTAAAGTTATATTTTCTTGTTTTATATTTATATCTTTTAAATCTTTATATATTTTTTTTATTGTATTATATATTTTTCTATTAAGTTCTTTTTTAGGAAGAATCGTATAATTATCATAATCTATAGATATAACTAAATTATTAAATTCTTTTGAAAATGTACTTGATATTTCTGCATAATTTTTATGACATCCAGTTATATTTGAATCACCATGAATAAATATCATAATATGTTCTATGTTAGTTACTCTTTTTGGATAAAATATTCTTAAAGGTAATATATCATCATTAATTATAATTTTATAATTACTTATATTTTTTTTAGATATAGATGGATGTAATAAATCTCTTACTGTTCTATATAATCTATATTTTTCTTCATTGTCAAATTCATTATGTTTCATATTATCACCAATTAAATTTTAGCATATATTTGACAATATTAATTTGATGATTAACTATATTTTACACTATTTACCACTATTTTTATGATTTTCTTTAATTAATTTTAACATTTCTTTTCTTAGTTTTTTATTAGCACTTTCTAAATCATCTTCTGGGTCTATTGGTTTTCCAATTCTAATAGTTAAATTTTTACTTCTAAATTTATAATCACCAGTAATAGCAAATGGAACTAGTTTTGAATTTGTCTTTTTAGCCATAGATACTGCTCCATACTTAAATGGTAGAAGAATATTTTCATAGTAGTCTTTTTCTTTTATTTTTTTGTCACTTACTAATTTTCTTAAAAAACTATCCATATCATAGATATTTTCTATGAATTCTTTTTTTGTTATTGCTTTATTACTAATTAACTCTTCTAGATAGTTTGCTTGAGAGGTTTTGTTCTTTTTTACTTTTTTATAGAAGTCTTCAAATGAAATATCTTCTTTTATATATTTTTCATATAATTCTTTTGCTCTTTCTTCTTTTAGACCATTTCTTGTACCTTCTGGAAATAATCCTAGAGCATGTCCTTCATGTAATACTTCTAAGGCATCATGAGTTGCATGTTCATCTTTCTTACTTCTATCTACTGGAATACAACCTGTTGCTTTAAAGAACCAAGCAAATTTTCCATCAAAGTATTCTTTTTTTGCCATATAATGAAGACATCTTTTTGTAACTATTATAATATTACACTGATCCATTATATGAACATGATTACCTACTACAACAATTGAACCATCTTCTGGAATGTTTTCTTTTCCTATAATAGTTGGATTATAATATAATTTATAAATAAATCCTAATATTGGTCTACATATTTTATATGCAGTCATTTTATCTTTTTGTGCCACTTGTTTTTCCTCCTTCAATTAGTTTTTTACTAACTAACTTCATTAACTTAGTATTTTCTTTTTCTAAGTCTTCACCTATTTTTAGTGGTTTTAAAAACTCTACTTTTATACCTTTTCTAAATAATTTATATTCACCTGTAATAATAAATGGGACTAGTTTAGTATTTGTTTTTTGACAAGCTTTTACTGCTCCCATTTTAAATGGCATTATAACATCATCTGTACGATTTATTGTTCCTTCTGGGAATATTCCAATACATTTTTCATTTTCTAAATATTCATAAGCACTTGTTAGAGCACCTTTATCATGTATTTTTCTATTTACTGGAACGCAGCCCATGCCTTTTACGATTGGTTTTGTTATTCCCTTAAATAATTCTATTTTTGCTAGAAAGTGAACTTGTCTTTTAGATACAGCAACAAGCATTACAGGGTCTAACCATTTAGTATGGTTTCCTGCTAATAATATTCTTCCATCTTTTGGGATATTTTCTATTCCTATAACTTGTGGCCTATATAGTACTTTAAATAATCCACTAACTAGTGGTCTTACTATTTTATAAAATAATGTATCATTATACATTCTACTCACCTGTCTTTTTATATTCATATTGTCTTCTTTGATATACATCTTTATCTCCTTCTTGATAATAAGTGATGATATCTTGAATACTTAGATTCTTTTCAAATCTCCTTTTAAACAAACTTATTTCTTCTTCTGTTAAATGATATGACTTTAAAAAGCGTTCTACTCTAATATTAGAACTCATTTCTAAAAACATTAAAATTAGTTCTTTTCTTTCAATAATTCTATCTATTGTTATTTTTTCTGCAGAATATAAATCATAGTAACCGTTGTAATCATCGTATGACTCGACAATTTTTCCTCTTCCAGTTACTTCAGCAATTACTACTTCATCTTCATTTAGAAAATATCTTAATGTGTCTTCTGGTCGCTCTGCAAAGTGATAACCATTACCACTATTACCAAACTTAATATCTCCTGAAACACTATATTCTTTATTAAGTTCAAACTCTTTTCCGAAATGATTTACTAAACCTTTTTTAAATGCTTTATATCCTTTTTTCTCCATGTTGCCTATCCCCTCATAAATTCAGTATATCATAAATAAATGTAAATAAAAAGTTCTTAAGAATTTAAGAACTTCAAGTAAATATAAAATTATTATCTTTTTTATAAAAAAATAATCAACGTTTGTTGACTATTGATTACTTTTTAACTTAGTTTTTTTATTTTATTATTACTTTTTATATGATTTCCAATTATATCTGAAACATCTGTTATTGTGACAAAGGCACTTTCGTCCATTTCTTCTACTATTCTCTTTAATTCAAATACTTCTATTCTTGTTAGTACACAGTAAAGTACTTCTTTTTCTCCGCTGATTAGCCCTTTTCCTTTAATTGTAGTTGTTGTTCTTCCTAATTTATCATATATTTCTTTTGATAGTTTTGAACTTTTTTCAGTAATTATCATGGCTGCTTTTGCTTGTTGTAGACCAGTTGAGACAAAGTCTACTACTTTTGATGTTATAAAGTACGTAAGTAATGAATATAGTGCTCTATCTACTCCAAATATAAATCCTGCTACTCCAAATATTACAAGGTTAAATGCAAGAACTATTTGACCTACTGAAAATGATGTTTTCTTACTAATTACAATTGCTACACTTTCTGTTCCGTCAACGCATCCACCGAAGTGAATTACCATACCAACTCCAATTCCATATAGTGCTCCACCAAATACAGTTGCAAGTAATATATCATCAACAAATGCAGGTACATGTTCAAAGAATGTTAAGAAAAGTGAAAATGAAATCATTGAAATTATTGTTCTGTATAAGAAATTCTTACCTAGATTTTTGTAGCCTACATATACAAATGGAATATTTAATATTAATACTAAGAGTGAAACTGGTATTTTAAATAATTTAAATAATATTATTGAAACACCAGTTACTCCTCCATCTAATATTGTATTTGGTATTAAAATACATTCAAGTGCTGCTGCTGAAATAATTGTTCCTACAATTAATAAAATAAATGAAACTATGTTTCTTGTCGTCTTATTTTTTATTTTTCCTATATCAATCATCCCTTTCTATTTTATAAGTAAATTATATCAAAAAAGTGTTGATTTATAAAGAAAAAATTAAAGTAAAATAAAAAAGTTATAGAGTATTTTCTATAACTTTTTATCACGGGTAATAGTAAATGATACACCTTTTTTTTCATTTTTTATAGTAATATCATAGTCCATTAAATTTAGGGTTTTTTTAACTATAGATAATCCTAATCCAAATTGACCTTTAATACCTTTTCTGAAGGGAGTAAAAATTGCTTCAATAAAGTCTTTGTCAATAGATTCTCCATCGTTATATAATATTATTTTATTTTGCCTTACAGTTATTTTTATAGTTGTTTTTGCATATCTCATAAAATTACTTAAAATATTATCTAAAATGGTTTCCCAATTTTCTACAGAACCATAGAAAGTTGATTTTTTATCTATATTCACTTCAAATTTTATATCTTTTCTGTGAAATTTAAACTTTTCTACTTCTGTATTAATAATATCCGTCATATTAATTTCTTCCATAGTAATATTTTTAGTATTTTTAAGATAATCTAGTTTATTTAAATAAAGAAGTGAGTGTACTTTTTGTTCTAGTTTATTTGTCTGTTCTTTGATGGTAGCGAGTGCAGTAGTTTCATCCTCTACTCCATCCTCAACAGCTTCTATATATGATTTTATTACAGTGAGAGGCGTTTTAAAATCATGTGAAATATTTTGATACATTTGATTACGATATTCTTCTTGGTTAATTAAAGAAATTCGCATATCTTCTATTGCTAAGGCAAGAGATCTCATCTCATCATCTACTTGAAAATCTATTTTATGATTATAATCTGGATTATCAATATTATCTATTTTATCTTTTAATTTTTCTATTTTTCTTACAACTATTGTTGACCAGAATACTAGTGTTAAACCTATTAATAAGAACGTTCCTAGTAATGTCGGAAATATAGCACTTAATATAGATGTTTTAGTCATATTTATATAGCTATCATTTGCAATAGCAATCTTTTTTATATTATTTTTTTCTAAAGTATAGTAGTAGTATGTCTTATGATTATGAATAAATTTTCCATAAGGGTTTGTCATTTTCTTGACTAAATTATGTAAGTTGTCATATTTAATAACATCTCCTATATTTCCACTTGCTTCTATTTTGTTATCTGAAATATATAGGAATGCTATTTCACTGTTAGATAGTTCATTATCAACAGTTGTATTATAAATTTTTAATGGTTCACTTAAATAGTTATATAGATTAGATTCTGCAATTGGTATTAATAATCTTGGTAAAATTATTCCAAGAGATAAGAATAGAAAGAAAAATGTTATCGCAACTATTATTAAAAGCTGTTTTGCTAAGCTGTTTTTTCCTAAGAAGTTCATGATAATCTATACCCATATCCATAAACGGCTTCTACATTTAGTTTGTCTAATTTTTTTCTAAGACGTCTTATTAAATCGTCTACTACTCTGTCTGTTCCGAAGTAATCACTTCCCCAAACTTTATCAAGTATCTCTTCTCTTGTAAAACATTTACCTTTATTTTTTATAAGTAAGACTAATAAATCAAATTCTAGTGTAGTTAGTTTTATATTTTTCTTATTTAACTCTACTGTTCTTTTATCTAAATTAATGACATAATCATCATAATTTATTATATTTACTTGATTATTATCTTTATAAACTCTTTTTATTATTTTATTTACTCTAAGTACGAGTTCTTTACTCGAATAAGGTTTTGTCATGTAATCATCACTACCAAGCTCAAGACCAAATATTTTATCTAATTCTTGGTCTCTTGCAGATGTAAATATTACTGGAACGTTATCATCTTGTTCTCTGATAGCTTTGATTACATCATATCCATTGACATCATCTCCTAACATTATATCTAAAATCCATATATCTACTTTGTTACCTATATAGTTTATTGCTTCGTTTCCTTTAGTAAAGCAAATTGTTTTATATCCAGCCCTTTCTAAATATGCTTTTACAACATTAGCTAAGGCTTCTTCATCTTCGACTAAACATACTGTATACATAAATACCACCTATCAATAGTATAACACTATTTATTTATATTTGTAATCTCTACCTCCTTTTTAACTATTATATATATTAAAACATTTTGTTTACTTATTTTTGTTTTCTAGTTTGACCTTATAATATCTACCTCCTTTAACTATATCCATCATAACTTATAAATATGTAATTATTATTAAAAAATTATGGGAAATTATGGGATTTTTATATTAAATTTCTTATTTGAAATTGTTTACTTTTTATTCTTTTATTTTTCTCTATCTTATACTTATTCCTCCTTTTCATGTTTTAATTGTATAACTTAATTGTGTAATTATTATTAAAGAAATATGGGAAATTATGTGAAAAAAAAGAATCATTAATGATTCCTTTGGGTTACTTATAAAAGTTATGTAAGTCAGATGACTCTTTATTTGCATTACTATTTTCTCTTTCTTCTTGAGCTTTTACTTCCTGTGTTTTGACTTCTTTTACTTCTTTTGGAGGAGTTGGATTATGAATTGCATCATATTTTCTTTTTGCTTCTAGTTCTTTATTTATATAACTGTATTCTTGTCTTACATCTTCTCCATTAAAGTTTTTATATCTTGATGAGAACATGAAGTTATATACAAATATTATTAGGGCTACTACTCCTATTCCTGTTAATATTTTTATAAGTAGTTCTGCATCAGATGATAAACCTGTATTTTTAATTTGACCAATTTCATCTACTGTTTGACCTACAAAGTCAAGGGCTGATCCTGTTGTACAGTTTGGATTATCACTTAGTACACTAATGTACTCTATATCTTTTACAGTTTTTTTATCAGCAAGATATTTTTTATTTACTTCTATTACATAAGCCTTTTCTTCATCTGGATTTAATTCAGTTCCAGCAACTACACTAGTTTTATCTTTAGTTGAGCAGTAGTTAATTGTACCAATATTTTTCTTATCTTTATCAAATAGACCAATTGATACTGTAACTGCTTTTTTCTCATCACTTACATTTTTTATTTTACTGAATATGATGAAATTATTTCTTAGACCATCTGCTTCCATTTCATTATCATTGTAATAGAAATCAATATATCTAAAATTATTAGTTCCTATTGTTGTATGAGCGTTTACTGGTATTAATTCTTTTATATTATAGTTTGCAGCATATACATTTTGTGATACTAGAGTTATTACTAATATTGTAATAAACATAATTATTTTTTTCATATTATCTATTCCTTTCAATATAATTTTCTACATCTTTCCAATTTGTTAATATATTTTTATTTGCTTCAAATCTGTCCATATCATCGTATAAGATACATTTTGTTCCTACTGCACTTATTCTTTTTAAATTATATGGATCATCATCTATCATAAAATCTATTTTATATCTTTTACAAACATCTGCTTTAGAGTCTCCATAGGCTGATGTTATTATCCCATCTACTTCTATCTCATACTTTTTTAACCAGTCAGAAGTAAGACGAATAACTGTTTCTATTGGAGAGGTTGTTCTTTTACATCTTGCTGTTATTATATAGATTTCATTCCCTTTATTTTTTAGTCTTCTAAGTACTTTTAATGCTTCATTTTTTGGTTCTACATTAGAGTAGATGTCATCTATATAAATATTGAAAAAATTTTGCTTTAATACTTCGTCATTCATAATGTCTAAGTCATTTAATCCTTCTTCATCTGCATATCTTTTTACTCTATCCCGAACTATTTTTGTCGTATTACAAATTGTATCATCTAAATCTATTCCTATTCTCATTTTAAACCCTCTAACTTATTTATCGCATCTTTTATATCTTTTACTTCTATTATTTTTATTTTTAGATTTTTCTCTTTCTTATACTTAACTGCGTCTTTATAATTTTGTCCGGATGGCGCTAAAAAGTATTTTGCTTTTCCATGTTCTGCTCCTAATACTTTATATTTAATTCCACCAATTGGACCTATTGTTCCGTCTGTTTCAATTGTTCCAGTTCCAGCAATTTCCATTCCCTTAGTTAAATCTTTTTTAGTTAACTGATTATATATTTCAAGTGTTGTTATTAATCCGCCAGATGGACCTGATTCACTTTTATTAAAAGTAATATTTACTTTAGGATCTGTTTCATATTCTTTTACAACTTGAAGTATAACTCCAATTAGTTTTACACCTTTTGTTTCATAAACATTACAATCTACTTCTGTTTCTTTTTTATTACGAATAATTTTTACTTTTACAGTATCACCTTTATTTTTAGTTTGAATATACTCTTTATACTCTGTAATATTTGAAAATGTTTTATCATCTACTGATAATATTTCATCTTGTACTTTTAAGTTTGTTTTATATTGTTTATTATCAACCATTATTACATATATCTTTGAAGATGTTTCTTTTAACTTTTTATTTGCTAGAGTATAAGCCCAATATGTTGCGGTACCATTAGCAGTCTTTAAATCAAGTTCATTTCTGAACTCTATATCTTTAATGCTTTCTTCTTCTGTGTATTTATAATTATCGGCTGACTCTCTTTCCCAATTTGGCATTATAAAGCTTAATCCATAAGTAAAAACATTTCCTGTTAGTTGAGTAACATAACTTATATTGAATGTTCCTTTTGATTTGTATTTGTCTTCTACTTTAATTCTTGATGAGACATCACTTATTCCTCCTCCAACAGTTATATAATAATTTAGTGGATAATTTAATATAATTAAGAGAAGAAGCATAAAAATAATAAATTTATATTCTTCTCTAAAAATTTCTACTATGTAGTCTTTAATTTTTTTTAGCATGTTAATCACCTTAAAATAATTATAACAAAGAAAAGGATAAATATGAAAGAAAACTATAAAAATAGACTAATACTTGTCACTTTAATATTGATGCTTATATTTTATTTATTTAATAGTCAGTATATACTTAATAATATAATTGATTATTCGAAGTTGTTTTTAACTAAGTTATTTCCTGTTAGTTTTATATTTTTTATTATATCTAATTTATTAGTAGACTTTGGAATAATATCTTTTTTAGATAATGTTTTACATATTAAAAGTACTAAGTTATATATTTTTACTATTAGTATGATTAGTGGGTTTCCTAGTGGTGCTAAGTATACAAGAGATTTATATAATAAAGGATTTATTAGTTGTAGGGATGCTAATAAACTTATGATGTTTAGTCATTTTCCTAATCCTTTATTTATAATTAGTTCTCTTACTTTAGTTATTCCTAATAGAATTATTACTAGAAATATTTTACTTTCTATTATTATAAGTAATTTTATAATAATGTTATTTTGTAAAATAGATGGAGATAAATATAATGATAGTAATTTTAAAAAGACTAATTTTTCTTTAAGTCTTGCTACTGGAATTAAGTCAGCTTTTGAAGTACTTTGTATAATATATGGAACTTCTTTATTTTTTTATTTAATTTCTTGTATCATTTTAAATACTTTTTCTTTTTCTCATATTTATTATGTTTTAATATGTGGAATTTTTGATTTAACTAAGGGGATTTTTTCTGTTTCTTTACTAGAAAGTAATTATTTAAGAGGAATTTTTGTTTTATTATTTATTTGTTTTGGTAGTTTATCAATTCACTTACAAATAAAAAGTATCCTTTCGGATACTCCTATTAATTATAAATATTTTATTGTTGGAAGAGTTATTGGTACTTTGCTTGCATTTTTTATATTTAACTTATTAATGTTATTTTAGCGTAGCCATCTCCTAGTTTGTAATAACCACTTTTTGGCGTCTTTTCTGATTCTTGAGTGGTTGTATAACCCTTATTATCGCTACTATTGCTGCCTAAGAATATTTTACTTATACCACCAGATCCTCCAGAATACATGTAGCTATAGTCTTCTTGGCCTGCGCCTTCTGATGAACTTGTTCCAGCGGCACCACTAATCCATCCTGCTCCTCCTGCTCCTGTGCAATATCTAGTGTTTCCTGCACTATTTATTCCTTTATTTTCAGATGAATTTGATGGGTTTATTAGTTTTCCTTTCAATTTTGGTTTTTCTAAATCAGTTCTAGCATTTGTAGATGATCTAGCAGCACCTCCACTACCATCATACTCACTATTTAATTTAGAACTTGGAACAGTTCCTCCACCAGAGCCACCTCCACCAGCGGCAATTAAGTATAAATTTGAGGTGTTTCCAGTGTAATCACTACTACTTTTTGATATATACGTTGCTCCTCCACCTGTACTACAGCCGTTTTCTGTTTTTGATTTTCCTCCGCCAGTATAGTTACTTACACCAATTGCATTTGTATCAAATACTCCTTGTTTTCCTACGGATATATATAAAACATCTTTTGCATTTAGATTTACATCTGTTGTTGCGTATCCACCTGGTCCGCCATGTGATCCTGAAGATATACCATATCTTCCTCCACCTTGTGCACCCCAAGTTTCTAATTTATATGTTCCTGCTACATCAATAACTAACTTATAAATATTTGGACTACTATTTGAATAACTATATTGGTACTCTTTCTTTTCCCATATTGCATACAAATCCAATTTTTCTTCTTTTGTTAATCCTTTTAATTTTTCACTTGTTGTATACTCTGGAGCTGTACTATTTTGATTTCTTGAAAAACCTAAGAATTTATATCCTTTTCTAGTGAAATTATTCGGATGTTTGCTATCAACTATACTAAATTCTTCATCATACTCTAAACTTCTAGTATCCATCGTTCCTTCTCCACCATTTGCATGATATTGAATCATATATGTTATGTTAGTTGGACCAGTTAACTCAAAACCATTTGTTCCATCTGAACTACTAGATATATAATCTATTGGACTAATAATATTTATTCCATATCTTGTAGATAATTCTGGATGATAAAACCCTATATATAGAGAGAGAACATTAGTTGATGTTCTTTCACTGTAATCTTTTCCGAACGAAACTAGAATATTGTTGATTGATAAATCTTTAGATGTTAATTTTGTATCAGTCGCCTCTGATGATCCTACATCTGGTATTGGATATTGTATTAATGTTGCATTTTGGTCGTCAGCATTATTTTTTGTTAAGTCAGGTTGACCATATTCAATCATAAAATAATCTGATTTAGTCTTTGAACCACTTGGATGAAGTTTTGTTTGAGTAAATCTTTGATATATAACTAATCTTCTGTTTGAACCATCTTTTAAGGTACAATCTAATTGATATATCGTCATTTTATTGTTTGCTTTATCTCCATCATTAAGTTCACTATAACTACTAGTAGAATATGGTGTATATTTATTATAAGTTACTGATACAAGACCTTTTTTTATGAAATCATCTTGTATTACTTTTGTTAATTGATTTTTATATGTATATATTTGTGATTTATAGTTTTCAGTTAATCTTTTTGTATTGTATGCAGTAATTGTTGTAAAAAGAGAGGCAGATATTAGTATTACAAGTACGAATGAAATTATTACTTCAATAGTTGTAATTCCTCTTTGATTTAATTTTTTCATTACTTGTTCACCTCCGTTGTAGAATACGTTAGGTAATTGTTGTAATCTTTGGTATGGTGAACTGCTACTATTACTCTATATTTAGCTAAGTTTAAGGAAGGTGTTGTGTAATCTGGTAAAAACATTACATAGTCTTGTAGACCACTTGAAAAGACATCTGCTTCTGCTTCTTCTTTACAAACATCTTCGGCTTTTTTATCACTATTTTTTATGGTACTTCTTCTTGTTATACATTCGCTAATGTATGACTCCTTGCATTTTGCGTCTGATGCAGTACAGTTTTCTTGATATTTTTTTAAGTTCTTTTTTACTGTTTCTTTAAAGTCTGGTTTTACTCCTCCTATACGATAGTTAGTTATGTAAATTTCACAATTAATCATTGATTTTTCATCTGATGATGCTCCACCACTTGACGTACATCCATCTATTTCATAAGCTTTTACTAAGTTGTTACATAATTGTCTTTGTTGAGATGTATCTGTAAGATCAGAACATTCAAGTCTAAAATATCCATATTTTTCCATATTATATTTTTTATCTATATGACATAATTTATTTTCATTGTTACATTTTGCTCTAGAACTATCAGTTGATGTTGCAATTTTGTACTCTTGGTCTTCTGCTAATTTTTTCATCCAGTATGCTACATACTTACCATCAACATCATCATAATTTTCTCTTTTTTCATATTCACCTATTAATGGATAAAAATTACTGTATATCATTGTAAAGAGAACCATTAGAAACACAGTAACTACAAGTGTTTCCGCAAGAACGAAGCCTTTATTATTAATTTTTTTCATCTTTTCATCTTCCCTCTCCTTGCTATTATTATGAAATTATTATATAATATATTTTAGTAAAATACCATAGTTGGAATCTAATTTTTACTATGATTTTTTATCTATTGTATTCAACAAAAGGGGTTGAAATGATGGTACAATTTGATGTTAAACGTGTTGAAAAAGGAACTGAAAGTTTCATGGTGTCATTTGATTTTACAAAGACTCCTGTTACTCAAGTTGCTGATTATATAATTATTGCTGCTTCTAAGCTTAAAACTTCTGATATTCATTTTGATCCAAGAGAAGACGGAATGATGGTTAGGTTTAGAATTGATGGTGATTGTCAAGATTATACATTTGTTCCTAAAGCATATGAGAAGAACTTAACTACAAGACTTAAACTACTTGCTAATATGAACATTACTGAATCTCGTCTACCACAAGATGGTGCTATTAAAGGTGAATTTGGTGGAACTTACTTAGACATGCGTGTTTCTGCACTTCCTTTAAATGAGGGTGAAAAAATAGTTATTCGTATTCTTGACTATACAAGAAGTATGCAAGGTATTGATAGTTTAGGTTTTCATCCAGAAAATTTAAAAAAGATAAAAAGAATGATGGAAATTCCAAATGGTATTATTCTTACGACTGGTGCTACTGGTTCTGGTAAATCAACTACCACTTACTCTATTTTACAAGGTCTTAATAAACCTGAAAAAAACATTATTACAGTTGAAGACCCAATAGAAATGAATATCGAAGGAATTAATCAGGTACAAGTTAATGCTGAAATTGGTATGACCTTTGCTGCAGCTCTTCGTTCAATTTTACGTCAGGATCCGAATATCATTCTTATCGGAGAAATTCGTGACTCAGAAACTGCACAAATTGCTGTTCGTGCATCAATTACTGGACACTTAGTTTTGTCAACTATCCATACAAATAATGCCTTAGCAACAGTTGAACGTTTACTTGATATGAACGTTGAAAGATATTTGTTATCAACTGCTCTTACTGGTATTATTTCTCAAAGACTTGCTAAAATGTTATGTCCTGATTGTAGATTTCAAAGAGAAACTACTCCATATGAGAAGAAAGTCTTTAAAAAGTTTATGCATATGGATGTTCCTATGGTTTGGGATGCTAATCCTAAGGGATGTGAGCATTGCCGTCGTGGTTATCATGGTCGTATAGCTTTCCATGAAGTTTTGGAATTAGATGATGATATTCGTAATGCATTAAATATTGAAGGATTAGAGAAAAAAGAACTTGCTAAGATGGTTTACACTGGTAAAACTATTACTATGTTACAAGATGCTTTAATAAAATGTTACGAAGGTCAAACTTCTTTCGAGGAAGTATATAGAAATATTGAGATTGAAACAGAAGATGACGAAGAATATGAAAGTGAAATAAGTGAATTCTTAAAAGATGTTACTCCACCATCACCTGAAGGTGAAGATACTGAAGATGAAGACAGTGATGAGTTGATTGATACAACTGTTAATAAAAATGATAAAAATAATATTTCTAATATGATGAGTACTCCAGCATTTACTGCAAGTGATTTTAATGATACTCCTGTTGAAAATACTAACGCATCTGATAAAACACAGCAAAATGTTCAAGTAAGTGCTCAAACTACTGCTCCTGTTGCACAAACACAAAATGTACAACAAGTAAACGTTCAAAAAGTTGTTTCTCCACAAAGTGTTGCTGTAGCTAATAAACAAGTGCAAAATACAGTTGCTAATAGCAATTTGAAACAACAAGCAGTAAATATGGTTTCTAGTACAAGTCCAACACAAACTGGTGTTACTATTCCGAGTGATTTTAGAACATCTCAAGGAGTTACTGCTACTGTTCTACCAACAACAAACGTTCAAAGTAATTATAATCAAAATGTTGTTAAGATACTAACTACTACTAATGCTCAACAATATCCAGCTGGTAGTTTAATCAGTACAAATTCTGTTAAGACAGTAGCAACTACTCCAGTTACTACTCCAACAACTATGCCTACTACTTATCAAGCACCTACAACTGCTGCACCTATGAGTGTTCCTACTACTTACCAAAATCCTACTACCGTTCCTATTACTACACCGGTTACTTCTCAGGCCACATCACCAAGTTATGGAACTGCAGTTAATAATGTTTATAAAATGCCAACAATAAATCCTCAACCAATTACTCCTAATGTACAAGTACAAACTACTGTTGCTCCTACAACAAGTAGTAATGCCTATTCTAATGTTGGTTATACATATAATGTTGGTCAAGTAAGTTCTGTGACACCAACTAGTTCTAATACTAATACTGGTGGAACACTTGTTAATATTAATGGAATGCCTAGACTTGATGATAAGGCAGTACCTTTAGTTCCAAAGATATAGAAATCTAGAAATTAGATTTCTTTTTTTTAAATAAAAAAAAGAATGATTTAAAAAAATCATTCTTCAATTATAAATTTATCAAATCTGTTGGCATTGATAAATTTTCAAAGGAAAAGACATTTAGTTTTCTTCATCCATTTTCTCTATTATTTTCATTATTTCATCATTGATGTCTTCAACACTACGTAATTTATTATTTCTAATACATTCTATTTTATCCCAGTTATATAGTTCTGATAGTTCTAGGTAAGATTCTTCTGCTCTTTTTAAGTATTCAGGAGACTTTTCATGTTCATCGATAAATTTTCTGTTTTTTCTTAGTTCTAAGGTATTTTCAAGTGGAACATGTAGGAAAATAGTTTTGTCAGGTTTTGGTAATCCAAGAAGCCAATACTCTAATTTATCAATCCATTGATACATGTTAAATCTTTCATCCTTATCATGAATTTTACTTCCTTGATGTGCTAAATTTGATGTTGTGTATCTGTCAAGTATTACATAATAATCATCATTTAAATACTTTTCTATTTCTGGCATTGCATATTTTCTATCTGCTGCATAGTATAGACATACAACATGTGGGTCAACATTTACTGCTCCTTCTTTAAAAAAACTAGGGCCAATTTCTGGTCTTCCTAAGTATGCTCCTCCTATTATCCTTCCTGTTGGACTTTCATAATTTGGAAAATCAAATCTTACACATTTTTTTCCTATAGAATTCAATCTTTCTTCTAATAATTTTGATTGTGTTTCTTTTCCGGAACAATCAGTACCTTCAACTACTATTATCTTTCCTCGCATAACTATCACTCCTGTCTGGGTTTTATTTTTATTTCATAGGATATATTTTTTGTATTACCTTTGTAATTGTTTGATAACCACATATTTAATTTTAAGGTAGTTTTACTATCTATTTTTCCTGTAAAAATAACTCTTCCATCATCAGGTGTTGAATTCATTTTACTTAAAGTGTTAGAACTTAGTTTATTTTCATTATTATCCATTAATGTAAATGAAACATATTCTTCATCAACTTTATTTCCTAATGCATAAACAACTATTTCGTATTCTTTATTTTTTTCTCCAGCAACTTGAAAAGTTTTAGTAGAATTATTAAAAATACTTTCTCCTACTGACTTTTTTTGTTTACTTAAATTTGATATTTTAAGCATGTCTGTTGTTTTCGAATTATTAAAGGAAATATAACTTGCGGTTACTTCATCAATTTTTGATTTTAGGACATTTGAGTTTAATAGAAAATATGTTAACGCTAAAACTAAAACAGAGAGAATAACACATTGAAAAATTACTTTTCTTTGTATTTTCATTTCTTGTTGCTTTTTCTTTGACATTTTTTTGGTTTTACGTTTTTTTGTCATTTATCCTATCTCCTTTATATTAATCGTACCAAATATTTTAATTTAATACAAGAAAAAATAAGTGTTATTAAGCACTTATTTTATTATTACTATCAAATGGTACTAGAATGCATTTTCTGCTTGCTAGATAGTCACACATATGAACAAAGTTTTGGTATTTTGTTTTGGGTTTTTCTAATACTTCATTTCCATTATAGTCTGTTGTCCAGTTTCCCATATGTGTTTTTATTACATCACTACAGAACGTTGCATCGTCTTCTGTTAATCCAATTTTTTCTTTATTTTCAACTACATAATTTGCCATTAATATTGGATGATCAAATCTTGTATATTTTTCTTTTGGATTTCCACTTTTAAGTCCATCATGGACAAGTAATGATAATAACATTAAATCTTTTTCGTGCTCAGTATATTTATCTCCAATTGATGGGTCACATAATAATTCATACCCTATTCTCATTGCTGCTTTAGAGTGTCTTAATAAACCTCCATCTCCTAGAGCATACTCTGGATGATATTTTCCTGTTGATGAGGCTGGTACTTCATACCAATAATCTGGTAATATTTTTAATAGTTCTACTAAAGACTTTCTTATATTTTCATCTTTTATATAACCTAATTCTTTATCAAATAATTCTTCTATATTCATTTTACTTCACTTCCTAATAATTCTACTATAATTTCATTACTAATATACCATTTATCTTCTGGAATTGAAAGATAATTATTATTTAATGTTAACAGATTCTTTTTTAATAATTCTTTGTAATTATAAACTTCATGTAATTCTTTTTTGTATATTTTCTTAAATTTATCTAAGTTAATACCTTCTTTTTTTCTTAGATTTAAAATTACCTCATATTCTATCTTATCATCAATAGAGAGTATTTCTTTTTCTTCTTTGTTTATTTCTTTTAAATATTTAGTAATTGATTTAGTATTTGTTTTTCTAATATTTCCAATATATGATGCTGCACCTAAACCAAAACCATAATACTCGTTATTATTCCAGTAGCACGTGTTATGATTTGATTCATATCCTTCTTTTGAAAAATTACTTATTTCATAATGTTTATAATTATTATCTTTTAATCTTTTACAAATAAAATCATACATTTCATAATCTAAGTCTTCTGATATATTTTTTATAGAATTAATTTTTAATTTTGTATTATCTTCTATAATTAATGAATATGTAGAAATGTGAGGTATATCAAGACTTAAAATATAATCAATATCTTTTTTTAATATATCTATTGTCTCATTTGGTATTGCATATATTAAATCAACATTTATATTATTTATTCCTATTTTTTTAGAATGACTTATTACTTCTTTTACTTTTAAATCATCAAAGTCTCTTTCTAGTAATTTTAAATTAGATTTATCTATTGATTCTATTCCAAATGACAGTCTATTTATTCCATGTCGCATATATAGATCTAATTTTTCTTTTGTAGTACTTTCAAAATTACCTTCTATTGTATACTCTATTTTTTTGCTTTTATTTAATTTATCTATTATATTTAGGAGATGTTCTAATTCGTCTAAATCAAGTGAACTAGGTGTTCCTCCTCCAACATATATCGTATCTAGTACTTCATTTTTGTAGTTTGTATCTATTTCTTTTTCTAGTACTTCTAAATACTTTTTTATAATTTTCTTATTATAAAATATTTTGCAAAAATCACAATATGAACATATTTTATTACAGAATGGAATGTGTATATAGCAACTTTTTACTTTACTTTCTTCTTTTTCCATATTCTTCTAAATACTCATTAACTGATATATTTTTTTGATTAGCAGTTGCTAGTATATCAAGTTCTGCTCTTCTTTTTCCATATTCTTCTAAATACTCATTAACTGATATATTTTTTTGATTAGCAGTTGCTAGTATATCAAGTTCTGCTCTTCTTTTTTCATCAACTCTTTTCATAAGTTCAAATAGTGTTGATGAAGGTATCCCTAACATTTCTTCTGCTTCTTGGTAAGTATAACCATTTTGTAATATGCAGTCACATAGATAATTTATCCTATCTTGGTCATACATTGATGCTCTTCCACCTTTATAAGCATGATTTACTCTTCCTATTTTTTGATTTTCTTGTTTCTTTTCTTCTACTAATCTATAAAGATTTTCATTAAAAACTTCTAATTTTTTCAAATGAAGTTGTAAAGTACGTTTAGAAACAGCTAAATCTCTTGCAGTTTCTTCTAAAGACATATTATGTACTAAATAGTATATTGCTTCTCTAGTTATTTGTTCTTCCATTTTATCAGTTATAGTAAGAGAACCTATTCTTACCCCTGACTTAGATGTTAATTGAAAATCTGTTCCACTAATTGTACTAATAGAACCAGTAAATCTTCCTGTATCATTTTTTATTGCAACACTATTTCTACCAATTAGGTCAGCACCTCTTCTTTTTCCAAGATTTTGATTTATTTCTAGTTGATCTTTTATTGTATTTCCATTAGATAAAATTTCATCTTTATGAGAGGATAGATATTTTGAAACTGTTGACTTTGCTATTTCAAATTTTTCTGCAATCTCGTCTAAAGTCACTTTAGGATTTTCCTTGAAATATTCAACTACTTGCTCTTCTGTTTCTTCTCTTCTTTCAGTATCTTTTTTGTTTTTTACTACAGCTCCATTAGAAGTACCATAAACTTTATTATATTCTAGTTGTTCTTTTATAGTACTTCCATTTTCTAATAGAACTGATGCATTTCTATTTAAATATTTAGAAGCTATTGCTCTTGAAATGCCTAATTTTTCTGCAACTTGAGTAATTGATAATGTTGGGTTTTGTTTAAATAAATTAATAACTTTTAATTCTGTATCGTTCATATAATCTCCCCCCTTTTATTCTTTTGTAGATAAAATTGATAAGAATGCTTCTTGAGGCACTTCTACACTACCTATTTGTTTCATTCTCTTTTTACCTTCTTTTTGCTTTTCTAATAATTTTTTCTTACGAGTAATGTCTCCACCGTAGCATTTAGCAAGAACATTTTTCCTTAAGGCTTTTATATCTGTTCTTGCTATTACGTGCCCACCTATACTTGCTTGAATTGGTACTTCAAATAGTTGACGAGGTATAATTTCTTTTAATTTTTCAACTACTATTTTTCCTCTTTGATATGCAAAGTCCTTATGAACTATTACACTTAACGCATCAACTATTTCTCCATTTAATAGTATATCCATTTTTACTAAGTTACTTTCTTTATAGCCAATAACTTCATAGTCAAATGAAGCATAACCTTTTGTATAACTTTTTAATTTATCGAAGAAGTCATAAACTATTTCTGATAGTGGTATTTCATAGTTTACCGTTGCTCTTTCTTTATCAAGATAATCTATATTTATAAATGTTCCTCTTTTATCTTGACATAGTTCCATAATTGGACCGATGTATTCGCTTGGTGTAAATATACTTGTTTTTACGTATGGCTCTAATGTCTTTTTTATGGCTTCTTTTTTTGGCATTTTTGTTGGACTATCGATTAGAAGTTTTGAATTATCATTTAATATTACTTCATATACAACAGATGGAGATGTTGCTATTAAATCAATTCCATATTCTCTTTCAATTCTCTCTTCTACTATATCCATATGAAGTAGTCCTAAGAATCCACATCTAAATCCAAAGCCTAAGGCTTTTGATGTTTCAGGTTCAAAAGTTAAGGCAGCATCATTTAATTTTAATTTACCAAGAGCTTCTCTTAAGTCTTCAAATTTATTAGATTCTATTGGGAATATTCCAGAGTAAACTGTTGGTTTCATAGGTTTATATCCTGGTAGTCTATCTTTTGCTGGATTACTTTCTAATGTTATAGTATCTCCTACGTGTACATCACTTATACTCTTAATTGATGCATACACATGTCCTACTTCTCCTGCTACAAGTTCTTTTATTTGTTTTTCTTTTGGAGTATTTACAGATAATGAGACAACATCATATGAGGCATTAGCTTCGATCATCTTCATTATATCTCCTACTTTTAGTTTACCATCTATTACTCTAATACTAGTAACTACTCCTCTATATGGGTCAAATAAACTATCAAATATTAAGGCTTTTAAAGGTTTATTTATATCGCCTTTTGGACTTGGGATTTTTTCTATAATTTTATCTAATAATTTATCTACTCCTACACCAGTTTTAGCACTAGTTAGGACAATATCTTCCTTATCAAAGCCAATAGTTTCTAACTCTTCTATTACTTTATCTGGGTCTGCGCTTGGTAGGTCAATTTTATTAATTACTGGAATTATTGTTAAATCATTTTCTAATGCAAGATAAAGGTTTGCTAGAGTTTGTGCTTCTACTCCTTGTGCAGCATCTACTACAAGTAACGCTCCTTCACAGGCTGCAAGTGAACGTGATACTTCATATGAAAAATCTACATGTCCTGGAGTGTCAATTAAATTTAGAAGATATTCTTCATTATCTTTTTTATAATTTAAGCCAACTGCATTTAATTTAATTGTTATTCCACGTTCTCTTTCAAGATCCATTGAATCAAGCATTTGACTTTTAAGTTCTCTTTTATCAATTGCTCCAGTAAGTTCTAATATTCTATCTGCTAATGTACTTTTACCGTGATCAATATGAGCAATTATACAAAAATTTCTTATATTTTCTTGTTTCATGTTGTCTTCCTTTCTATATAGGTCCTTTTAAACACATATATTATAACATATCTAAATATTTTATTGAATAATATATAACATAAAAAGATAGAAACTTATCTTTCTACCTTTTCTATTAATTTATCATTTTCTTCTC
>ERZ808246.731-NODE-731-length-26145-cov-17.397930_pt1 | contig 26145 bp, 21 predicted proteins | sample MGYA00521083_ERZ808246 | MGnify/ENA primary metagenome ERZ808246 (study PRJEB31516, sample SAMN03275577) | gut metagenome | biome: mammalia-associated habitat; material: feces | host: Papio cynocephalus | place: Kenya | collected 2012-07-07 ... | reverse complement strand
TCTCCCTTGCCGAGTTTCATCACCTCGCAGTCAGAGAATTGCAGGTTGATATATTCCTGACTCGCAAAGACCCTGCTGAGGTTCTTGATGTAGTTCGCCTTGCTCTGGCGGGTCAGGGTGACGTAGCGGTTGTTGCTGTATTCGTTCGGTCCTTTGACATTCTTCAGCACCCGTCCGGTGATGATCAGGGCGTCGTCATCGAAGATGGAACTGATGTAGTCCAGGCGCTTGAGGGCGTACGCCGTCTTGTAGTTTTCGAGAAAACTGATGAGGATTATCCTTGCCTCCTCGCTCCAGCCTGTCTGACCGACAATGCCTTGCACGGTCTCTTTCCCCAGAGAGAACGAAAGGTCACAGATCTTTTTGTCCCCGTTGAAAGTGAACACGATATTCTCCACGAACTGCCTTTTGTTGCCCTTGAACGAGAACACCATCGGGACGCTTCTCGCATAGACCTCGTCTCCGAGTTCGTAGAAATTCAACTCGCCGAAGTTGAGCACCCGGGCGTTGCCGTAGCGGACCAGGCTGTTGAATATCTCATGGCCGTCCGGGGTGAAATATTCAGAGACATCCGCTCCGCCGGTGATGCCTTTGCATACTTTGTGGACAATGTCTTCATATTCAGAGGAAAAGACAACGGGTGTCAGCCCGCTTCGGGTGGAGTCAGGCTCCCTCTGGAACTCCTCTCTCGCCACAACGTCCAGCACTTTTCTTTTGACGGCGGTGAAGTCGATTTTCCGGGCGGAGGATTCGTGTGTGGTTTCAGTGGCTCCGGCAGGACCGGCTTCAGCATGTGTTTCGCCGCCATTGTCCTTTGCCCCGGAAGCCAAGGCCTTTTCCACCATGCTCACCTCCCTGAACAAATGCTGGAGGTGTGCCGGAGTGATTTCGTACTTGATCCGATATTGGTCAATCTTGGAGCCGGGCCTAACCTCCACGAACCCTTTACCGTCTTTTGTGGACAGCACCTTGCTCCAAGTCTTTCCGTCAAAGAATTTATAGTCAATGTTTTTGACAGGCTTTCCGTCGAACGTGAACGTCAACTCCACAATTCCCTTGTCGTAGATGTCCTGCCGGTCGAAAGCCACATTCAGCCCTTTCAGAATCTCTTCCCGTCTGCTTTTCGCCTTGGCGATCTCCACGACATCAGGTGAGGGTAGGCTCCGCATCAAAGTCTCTGCCCATGAATAGTAGCGCAGCGCGACATCCATCTGGCATTTCCGGTCGGCGGTGGACGCTATCTGGAGCATCTCCTTGACCTTTCTCCTTCTGCCGTCGAAGATCCACTCCACGTCGCTTCTCTGAATATACCTTGTGACAGTCGTGGTCTTTCCCGTCGTGGAGATAATCCCGCATTCCCTTTTGATGTCTCCCAAGTAGGTGAACATCAGTTTCTTCTTGATTTCCAATGAATATGGCAGATCCTCCGTCTGCGCGAGTTTCACGACCAACGCGTCGAGCGCCACGCTGTCAGCCGCGTCGGCGTCATCTGCCACGCCCTCGGCGTAGATGTACGAATTGTCTTTCCTTATGCTTCCTGAACTCTGCGCGCATGCGAGGTTCCAGCAGGAAAGAAGTGTCACGATTATGATGATAACCTTTTTCATCCTGTCAATCTTTGTAGGAGGAATATGTGGATTCAAACCTGGCCCTCTGATCCTTTTCCATCGGTCCGTCAACACTTTCCAGGGAGGTTCTGATCTCCTCGGCCATCAATTCCGCCTTCCCGGCCGACGCGCTGTCCGACCGGCAGTACCTGCTCAGTTCCTCGTACCTTCCAAGTATGTCGTCCCACTGCCTCCGGCGGTTTCTCTCAATCTTGGAATATGCCTCCAGAAGCTCCTCCGGCGATGTCTCGGAATACGTGTCCGTTTCTCCGAGCCGGTTTCCGTCCTTGTCAAAATAGCAGCAGAGGCTTCCGGTGAACGCCACGCCGACATCGTCCGTGAGAAAGTAGATGTTGTCGTAGATGACAGGCATTATCACCCGGCCGGAGGTGTCCGTCAGGCCATAGTCCCCGTCCAGCGAGACAATCATGGTCCCGTTGAGACAATCGGTTTCCGTGTCGTAGACGGGCATGACGGTCTGCACTTCAGTTCTCGAAGAGCAAGCCATAGCCATCAGAGTCAAAAGCAGGAATATTACCGGTTCTCTATGCATATCAATCAATCTGTCAAATTTACCAATATTTTTGTTAAAATGCTTGCGGAAAAGGCTATATTTGAGTTTCATTTGCTTTGCCATGGAAGAGACATCTGCTTTTTTCGGCTCTTGCGAGGAACTTTCCGGCGACTCATCCCAGACCATCCAGAAGGTCTATGAGTCGGACGGGGGCTACTCCGTCATCAGCCGGATGACCCTTGACGGCAAACTGGTGGCTCTGAAATCCTTGAAGCCTGAATATGTCGGGAATCCCTTTTATGAGGGCCTGCTCCGCAAGGAGTACGGGATCAGTCACACTTTGGACCATCCGAACATCTGCCCGACTCTGGATTTCACGAATATCCCCGGTCTCGGCAACTGCATCGTAATGCAATGGATTGACGGCGATACTCTTGCCGACCTGTTGCCGAGCCTTCCCCACCGGTCGCTGGTCCCCTTCCGTCGGTCGCTGAGCTTCTATCGTCGGTCGCTGAGCTTGTCGAAGCGCCGACGTGATCTATGCCCGGTTCGCTTCGACAGGCTCAGCGACCGACGGAAATTAATGCTCCTCGACCGACAAACGCTCCGGAAAATCCTCTTGGAACTTTGCGACGCCCTTGAGTACCTGCACCGCCACCAGATCATCCACCGTGACCTGAAACCCGGCAACATCATGATCACCAGAAACGGCTGGAATGTCAAGCTGATAGATTTCGGGCTTGCGGATGCCGACTGGTATGCCACTTTCAAGAACCCGGCCGGTACAAAAGACTTCATCTCACCGGAACAGATGGCAGGGGAGAGCGTGGACTGCCGCACGGACATATATTCATTGGGCAAGATAATGCAGGCGATGGGAATATATTCCCGGATAGCCTCCGTCTGTGCCGCCGAGGACCGTGACAAGCGCTATGCTTCGGTTGCTGAGGTCCGCTCGGTCATTCTTAGCCGAGAGAGGCGCAGGCGTTGGATTGCTGTTGCCGCCATCGCGTCTGTTTTGGTCATTGCCCTGTCAGTCAGTCTGATGCGTCTGGACTTCAACGCCGCAAAGAACCGCCGTGCCGTGGATTCCGTCTTCGAACAGATCTCCACAGAGATTAAGGAAGCCGGCTATTGATCGTCACCCTTGCTGATGACATCGACCCTGTTCAGGCCTTCCTGTGTCCCGGCGATGTAGGAGAGGGTATATTCACCGTTTCTAAGGATCCTTGGAATGTACAGCGGGTAGCCGACCATGAACGACTCCGTCTGAAATTTGTCTCCTTCAAGCAGTTTCGAGTTCTCAGATTTGATGACCGTGTAGTCTCCGCCTCCGTCGTGCCGAAGCGTGACAAGCCGGTTCGGCGCCCATCCGATGAGCACCTCAGTTCCTTTTTTCAGGTCGGATGAGCAGACCTTCTTCACCGTGAAAAAGTTGGACACATAGTGTCCGTCGTTTATGATGCTCTGCCGGAACGCGTTGAAGTCCCGTTTCCCGATGTATCTTGACAGCACGTTGAGGGTGGACATCCTCGGTACTGGTTTCAAGGTCACGTATCCCCACAGCCTTTTCAGGGTTGAGGCGGAGATCAGTTCGCCTGACTCGTGCTCGACCACAACGGACAGCGCCTCGAAATCGGCGGACGTTGAAAGCCTTCTTCCGTAACGTTTCTCGACCTCTGCCAGCAAATAATTCAATTCCGGTATTATCTTGGTCATCCATGTAATTGTTTAGACACGCAAAGTTATTCATTTAGTCCATTTCATTCAAGTTCATTCCGGTTCATTTTGGTTCATTGCGCATGTTCCCTTAAAAACTGACAGATAGTCTTTCTAATGCCTGCCAAATCAGTTATATTTGCATGCTATGTCAATCTCACGAGTGTTTTTGGTTTTCATGTCGCTCTGTGTCGGGATCGTCTCATGTGTGAAGGACCCCGATTCATCGCTCCATGCCGCTCCTGAGATTCTGGGCACCACTTTTAACGTAGAAGGGACAGATGCCATACTTCGCTGCAAAGTGTCGAGGGCGGACAACATCAAGGACTGCGGTTTCTATTTCGGCAACAGCGAGAACGCAATGGAGCGTCTTGATGTGGATCATCTTTCGGGTAATGAGTTTTCGACGACAATCTCTGGTTTGGCCTGTGGCGAGTACTTTTGCCGCGCGTTTGTCTCCGGCGGAGATGATGACCGGTTGTCGGACATCCAACGTTTCGAGATAGAGCAGCGGATGCCTGTCATTACCATTAACTCTTTGATCATCAAAAACGGAACGGCCCTGGTATTTGATTATTCCGTTGAGGATGTTTTCAGCGGTGAGATGATGATCTGTGGACTGTGCTGGAGTCTTTCTCCGTCCCCGACTTTCGACCTGGCGACCAAAACCATGGATGGCTCTGACTATGGAGACCGGTCGGTGACAGTCGAGGGACTGACGATCGGCCAGACCTACTATTTCCGTGCCTATGCGGTCAATGCGAAAGGTACCGCCTACAGTCAGGAAATGAAGGTTGTAATCCCGATGCCGTTTGAGGACAAAGTGCTGGCTGATTGGATGATTGCCAACTGGGACAAGGACTCTGACGGCCTGATAAGTTTTGAGGAGGCTGCTCTCGTGACCAAGGTCGACATCCGTTCGGACGATGTCAAGTCGCTTAAGGGGCTGGAATATCTTCCGAATCTTGACACGGTCTGGTGCCGTGGGCTGTCGTTCGGCCCGGAAGGCGGCAGCGGTGCACTTGCATCTGTCGATCTTGGCGCGAATCATCACGTCACTTGTCTGGACCTGTCCAACAACCACATTGAATCTTTGACTCTGTCCGCGGAGTCCCGTCTTTCGTCTCTGGCTCTCTCCGGCAATGTGGAACTGAAGACAGAAGTCCTGACCTTCAGTCTGGCCACCTTGAGTGAGCTCCGTTCGCTTGACATAACCGGTTGCCGGAATCTGGCTCCGGATCTGTCTCTGTTCCCGTCGCTTGAGGAGTTTCGTTACGACTCCCGCTCCGGAATAAAGGACAATGAGAAGTTGTTCCGCCAGAGAAGCGACATCCGGCGGCTCTATGCCGGGGATGCTCTTAAGGATGGGGACAAGATCTACCTGCTCTCGGATCTGGAAATCCTTGACTGCGCCGGAAGCCCTGTGCACTCTCTGAATCTGCGTTACAATGTCAAATTGAGATCCCTTAACCTTGATGGTTGCGATGAGATCTCGTTTCTGGATCTGAACACTAATCCTGAACTTACCGGACTTCATTGCTTATGCAAAGGCCTTAAGCGTCTTGAACTGCTTGAAGGACATGAGATTGATGGCATAAATGTCAACCTTGGCCAGCACCGGTATATTCCTGAATCCGTGGAGATTGTCTATACTCCGCGCATAGAGGACAATGTGTTCGGACGGTTCATCCTCGACAGCTACGACTTCAACTATGACTCGTTTGTGTCCTTGGCGGAGGCCTCGGAAGTCGAGTCAATGAATATCCCTGCGGAGGAATATTCCGGAATAGCGTCTCTTTATGGTATCGGGATGTTCACCGCCCTCAAAAGTCTGGATGTCTCAGGCCAGACCCGGTTGACGGAACTGGACCTTTCCAAGAACGCCGCTCTGACGGTCTTGGTCTGCGACAACACTTCCCTGAAAACCCTCGATCTCCGTAATTGTCCAGTCCTCGTGTCACTCTATGCCCAGAACACATCCTTGGAGTCGCTTGACCTTACCCGTAACCCGGCCCTTAAGGAAGCATACCTGTCCAACTCTCCGATCAAGACCCTCTACCTCACCCCCGCCCAGAAATCGACCCTGTCTCTAACCTGCGCCCCCGACACTCAGATTGTCATTGTTGATTAATGGCTGCAAAGAGGCTGCGCATTATGCGATTGTGGCCGTGCATTTCTGGTATGCAGCAGACAAAAAGATTCCCGGGTGCAAAATGTCATCATTTGCACCCGGGAACATTGATTTCGGTTTATTCGGGTGCGGAAACGTGGCTTCTGCACCCGGGAGTGGTTAATTCCATCCTTGGATCTCGCCGCCGATCTCGATCTTGACTTTGGCTGGGTCGCTGTCTAGGATGATGTTGACGGAGTGCTGGATGCCTGAACGGAAGACGAAACGGCTTTCCATGAGGTAGGAGACGTTGCTGGTAAGGACCTCGACCAGTGGCTGGCGGTTGTCGATGCGCTGCGGGACGATGATGGAGGAGAAGACGGTGTCGCTTTCCTTCTTCATCGTGATGGTCTGAGCCTTGCCGTAGTTGTCCTTGACAACAACTCCGCTGCCGAGATCCACGATCGCGTCCGTCACCGTCCCATGTACCTTGACGACAATATCTTTAGGCATGTCACCCTCGAAATCCTTGCCCTTGACCAGATTGACTACCAGGCGGCTCATCCGGTGGCTGAATGTAAGGTTGACGACATCTGGGTACTTGACACCTGTCTGTTTCGCCCAAAGGAAGTCCGAGGCCTCGTAGCCACCCAGTGCCCCCGATGTCTTCGCCGTAGTCTGGTCGGAGGCGACAGTGAAACGGTACTCGTCCACGGATGCCGGTTTGGCGTAAGGGTAGTAGCCAAATACATCGTACTTCACGCCCTTGTCCCAGTAGAGGGTAGGGGACGTGACCCATGAGGTACCGTTGAATCTGAGCGCAGCGTTGTTGACAGCGTTGCCTGAAACCTGAAGCGGAACCGGTTTGTTCTGACTGTCGTACTCTGTCATGTAGAGGCCGGTCACATCACCGCTCTCAAAGGTGTTGGCGGTGGCTCTGGTTTGTCCGGAGAACCCTAAATTGAAATGGATCTCGGTGCTGTCCTCCACCGCTGTGCCTGACTTGGAGCAGGCCGCGGCGAGAATAATCATTGAAAGGTAGAATATCTTTTTCATTGAATAATGCGCTATTTAAGGATTGGACGTTTACCCATGAACACTGGCTCATGCTGATGCGTTCCGCCGGACACCGAGAAACTGAACGGAGATGCCTTGGTGGCGGCCGTGGCGGTCTCAGGCAGATTCTCTATGTTGTCGTTGGCGGCGAACTTCTCAAATGAATATTCCTCCCCGGCATATTCCATTATCCTTTTGACGATAGCCTCGCGGCTGATGGTGCTGTAGTAAGGAATATCATTGTTCATGCAGCTGTTGTACTCCGAGCGGTAAACTCCACGCGAATGCATGAAACCTCCTTCATAGATGTCCACCAACTTGCTATATTTCTCATTGAATATCAAGTGACTCCATGGAACCTCATCCATTTTGCCCGTCAACGACAGGTTCTCGTACCAGCCTTTCGCCTTGGCTCCGTTGAATTCATCCACGTGGCCGCAGCAGGTGCATCCGCAGGCATCAATGAACGTGTTGTGGTAGATGTACTCATCGCCGAGCTTTCCGAAGCCGTGACCACCAGCTTCGTGCTGGATGACTCCGCGGAAATCCATAGGGTAGCCGTAGTCACTCTTCGGACAGTAGGCGATGGCCTCTCCTCCGTCATACATGTAACATATTCCACCATATTCACTTGTGTTAGGCACAATGACGATCAATGTCTGGTTGAGATTCCCTTCGTTGACTGTCGGAGCCTTGCAGGCATATTTGAATATCTCGTTGTAGTCGCTCTCTCCGTTGCGGCCTCCAAGGGTGACACCACCTTTTGCTGAAGTGTTGAACTTGTTGTAGATGATGGTGTTGACTCCTCCTATGCCGGATTCCGGAGACACGGCTATTCCGGTGTATGCGTTGAAATATTCCTTGTAGGTCTTGTAAGGCTCGATGCTGAAAAAGTGACCTACGGCTTCCTGGATGTTGTTCAGAAGAAGCCCCTCGCTGATGTCCTTGGCGCTGAAGCCGTCTCCGAGGAAGACAATATTTATTCCGCTGCCCTTTGCGGCTTTGTTGAGTGTGATGATCTCGTCTTCGGCGTACTTGTAGTCGTACTGGGTGACACGGCAGGTTGTCCTGTAGTCTTTGTCCTTGAGTTTGAAGACAATCTTGCCCTCACGGCTCGAACCGTGAGGCATCTGCAGGAACTCCGCTTTGACCACAGTCTTGCCCTTGCCTTCATTCTGACTCAAGATCATCCAATCAGGCTTACTCTCTACAATCCATTCCTCATCAGCGTCCAGCACAAGCTCCCTTGTGACCTTCGTGTTCAACGCAGTGGCCACATTCGGTCTTACGGACAGATTGCGGTACGCGGAGATGCGTTTGAAGTCGTTCCAGCCTGGTGCCGCTTGGTACTGAATTACTGCGGATTCCGGGACTTCTACAGTGAAATTGTCCTTGGAGACTCCATCGAACGCTCCGGACTGAATGTATGGAGGAATTGTACCTTTGCAGACGATCTTGTTGATGCCGAAGCAGTCCTCGAAGGCTCCACCACCGATATGATAATTTGAATAACTTATTGTTTCAAGTCCTTCTGGAAGTATCAGACCTTCTATGCCGCGGCATCCACTAAATGCGCCGGCGTTGATACACAACATATTTTCCGGAATTTCAAGAATTCCGGTGAGTCTCCAGTTGTTTGCGAAAGCTCTGTTGCCTATAGCTGATAGATTATTGGGAAGAGTGAGTTTACCGCTGAAGTCACATCCATCGAAAGCACGACTTCCGATAGACACTAAATCTTTTGGTAGAATAAGTTCCCCTCTAAACCTACAATCCGCAAATGCGGTTGCTTCAATTGCTGTGATGCCATCATGGAGGGTTAATGTTCCATTAAGTCCACTACAAGCGTCAAATGCTCCTTCGCCGATCGTATTCAAGGATTGTGGAATTGTCAGACTTCCTGAGAGTCCTTTGTCATCGCCAAAAGCCTGTCTTCCTATGAATTTGAGTTTTTCCGGAAGATGAAGCTCTCCGTATAACCCTCTACATCCGAAGAAAGATAACTCTCCTATATATTCAACATTGTCTGGTATAACTAATTTGCAATTAAAACCACAATCTCGGAATGCGCCTCCGCCACCGGCTACGCCATCACCACTTATACGAATCAGAGAACTAGGCAGAGATAGACTGCCAGAGAGAGAACTGCACCCACCAAATGCACCACAATCAATATCTGTAACACCTTCCGGTATGACAAGTGATCCAGTGATGTTTGAACATCCTTCAAAGGCTCCGTAGCCTATTCTAGTGATGCTATCAGGAAGGACCAGATGCATCAACGATTTTTTCCCCAGAAAGGCGTGATGAGAAATCTCATCATCGTTTCCACTGTTGTATGCGCTAGTGTCATAACTCCCATCGTCATCAATGATTCGTCCGCCTTCTGCCGCTTTGATCTTTACTTCCTTAAGGTTAAGTGATTGAAGTACAGGCATCAGATGCCTCATGACAGCAAAGTCTCTGGCGTTGATCGTTCCCGTCACTTTAAGATTCTTGACCTTTGCGACATCCTTCCCCGCCGCCTCAATGCACTTGTCCAGCGTTCCCGGAGTCTCGACATTGATGACGACATATTCCCTCGTCGTGGCGTCGTGGGACACATCGTCGTTCTCCCAAGCCGTGATGCTCTCGTCGCTCACCTTGAACTCGAAGTCGCCGGGCGCTCTCTTGTTGACGGTGATCGTGAAGTTGTGCTGCTTTGAAGGATTGAACACGATCCCTCTGTTGAACCTGTAGGAGATCCCACCTACCGTGACACTGATCAGAGGTGTCCCTTCCGTGATTTCCTGTGGCACCACAACGGCCCGGAAGTCCTTCCCTTTCCTGTAAGGAATTATGCCCGTGCCGCCTGCCTCGCCACTTGCCGTGACAACTCCTGTGGCCAGATCAACCACGGCTTTCCTCTTGGTGTTCAGGATCAGGACCTCTTTGCTTGCCTCGGACCACTCCGCTTCCGAGAATCCTGTACCTTTCACCACAGACACCCTCACTCCCGCCATTCTGTGAGAGAACGACAGCCTGACAATCCTGTCGGTCGGGGCTGCGTTCTCCGCCTTTCCCCACAGAAAGTCTGAAGCCTCGTAACCTCCCAATTTGCCGTTCAGCGCCTCCGTACTCTGATCCTTCTGGACCTCGAAGGCATATTCATTGACATTCTCAAGCGAGGCGTAAGGGTAATAGCCATAGACATCAATGTGCGTCTCCTTATCTTTCCAGTAGATGTCACGGCCGGAAGTCCATTTGTAGGAGGCCTCATCAAAGATGAACTTGACGTTGTCAGCCCTGTTGCCGTTGTTTCTCAATGTCCCCGCCGAACTGCCGTTATAGTCCACGATGTAGACTCCGATCTGGTCCTTGTCTGCGAATCCGGAGTCGTTTGCCCTTGTCTGATAGACCTGCGAGATCTCGCCGGAAATGGTGATAAGTCCGGGCTCTTCGGCATCTGGCTCGGGCCGGAAACTGTCTTCCTCCACACTGCATGCGGCCAGTCCGGTCAGAATGGCTGCCGCCACTATGTAATGATATGCTCTTTTCATCAATATCCTTTCGCTTATTCAACAGATCCACCGTAGTCGATGTCATCGGTCTCCCACGGTCCGATACCGATGTTGATTCCCTCGCCGGTGCGGTTGACAACCACCGTGCAGGTGTGCTGCTTGCCGGATTTCAAGTCGATGGATGTTTTCAATGAATATGAATTCGTGCCGACCTTGATCTTGACAAGCTCCGAGCCGGAGATCTTTTGAGGCACGACAAGGGCTTTGAATATCCCGGCTCCGACCTTCAAGGGCTTCATTTCCGTGGCATTTCCGTCAGCGGTGACCGTTCCGTCAGACAGATTGATGAGCGAGGATGTCTTCAGTCCGCAGAGAGACACTTCGGCGTCTTTGATGTCCTCCTCTTTCCATCCTGTCCCTGCCTTCAGGTTGACGACCAGGCAACTCATGCTGTGGTTGACTGTGATCACCACCGGATCCGGAGTAGGGGCGATCCCGTTGACCTTTCCCCACATGAAATCCGATGTCTTGTAGCCACTTTCCGTGCTTTGGTCCTGACTGACCTTGAACGGGAATGCCGTGATGGAAGACACTGAGGACTTGTAAGGGTAGTAGCAGTAGAAATCCGCTTTGGTCGTGGCGTCAAACCAGTAGATGTCTTTCCCGGCGTTCCACTTAGTGCCGTCAAAAGTGAACTTGCAGTTGTCAACATGGTTTCCGCCAAGTTGGAGACTCTTAGGCTCATTTACAACGAACAACCCGACATTGTCTCCGGTCTCGAACGCATAGTCAGTCGCTCTGGTCATGGTTGTGGCGATCTGGATAGGCACCAGTTCCGTTTCAGGTTCCGGTGTCGGTGCCATTGTCTTTTTGCAGGACGCCAGAACTGCCAGCGTCATGAGAATCAATGCGAGTCTTTTCATTTTTTTATTCAAATTAGTGTTGATATGTAACAATCGTGGAATTGACCAATGCAATACCGATTGCAAAGTTTGTATTAATTACTGATTATGTCAAGTTCATTTCGGTTCATCTTTGTATTTTGTAAACCACGGTTGTGTGGCAATGCCATTGAAGTACACACAGTCGATATGACTTTTTCTTGAGCTGCCGTTTTGAACATCCTTATAAAACACCGCTCAAATCCAGTTTGCAAATTATTATACGCAAAAAGCATAATGCCAATTGCGTATTTTGTGATATCTTGTCAAAGTTGAATAAAGTACTATGCTAAAGAACCCATTCATTATGGTTATGAAGGTATGGAATATTTCTGAGACAGTGTACAAGAGACCGAATCTTTGCTGATCATATAAGTTCTTAGCGGCCCGATCTGAGAGCACAGGCTTTGGCGAATTGAGAGAAATATTTGTCTGATGGCGCTATCGCATTGTTGTCCTCGGAAAGATATTCTTCGCAGAATTGGTCTCTTGCCATAAGGAGCTCTCTGAGCATTGAATCTCTGGATGACAGGGAAGCATTTGTGCGTCCTGTTTCGATTGTGAGATCGAATAAGTCGAGGGCTCGGATAAAGGCGTTTTTGGCCAGTGTGGTGTTTCCCTTTTGTTTCCATTTCAAGGTACGCCCTACCTCGCTTCCAATGTTGGCCATCTGCGATATGAAGTCCATCGCCGTCCATTTATCCTTGTCAGGTTTCTCTGGAAGAGATGTCGTTGTCATTTGATAAGATTATTGACTATTGAACGAATTTGACTGCGTATCGCATCGTCTTCCACATCCCTGCTGAAATTGTTTCTTCGAGGGCTTATGTTAATCAGTGAGTCGAATTCAATGAAATCGTCTCCTTCGACATCTGGATACAAGTTGATTCCCCACAGTGATTTCTGATCAGAACCGTCCTCAAGTAAGATCTTTTCCAAATCAGAATGCAGTTCGGCATCCAGTGCCATAATTCGCCTGTCGATGTCCACAACTCCTTTGACCATTTCACCGTAGAAGTTCTGTGCCATATCTGCTAATATCTTCCTGCTTATGGCTTGATTGATTATTGTCATAATACTCGCAATCTTTCTGAATACAAACCTACGCAAAAAAAATGATTTCTCAATTCCTCATTTACGAAATGCCTCTAAGATCCAGCTTATAGACAAGTTCGTTATCCTTGCTATTATTTTTAAGGAACATCAGCATATATAGGCAGATATGTGACGGTCACTTGAACTGAAAGATTGCCATCGCAGAAACCCATTCCGCTTTCAATGTCATAATCAGGAACCATCAGCACGTTGTCCATGGCACTATGTCTGATGTAGTCTTTGCCAGACTTGATCTCAATCTTAACTTTCGCCGGGTGTTGGATTAATGTTCTGGTTGAGGCGAGTCTAAGTTGATATTATACTGTAAGAGCCATTTCCAGACCGGCATTATTTCAATGACACCGAACTCATCCTCGACAGCGCCAGACTCTTCATTTGTGAGTATCAGACGTCGCTTGCAAGAATGTACCTTGGGAAACTTTTTAAGAGCGTTCACCTCACGTTCAAACGTCTCATTGGATTGTGACATACTATATGATACTTGTATGGCCAATTTGTCCTCAGGTATATAGAAATCGACTTCAATCCTTTCGTTATAGAAGAAAACCCGCTCATTGTCGGGGTCGTGTCCATATTTTCTGAAAAGGGCAAGTGCGACGGTGTTTTCAAGCAGCGATGCCTCTCCGTTAAGGAGGAACAGGTTAAGTACACCGTTGTCAATGAAATAGTACTTGCATGAAGTTTCTCTTTCCGCAAAGGACGCAGAGACATTTCTTAGACGTAACAGCAGCCATGAGGATTCGCAGCTCTCAATGTATTTACTGACAGTGGGCATTGTTATCTTTCCACTGACCGAGGATAGTATATGTGACAATGAGTGTGTCTTTGCTGATCATCTATTCCTTTTCAAATTACTATTTTGAACTTTCTATGAAAAGTTATAAATTTAATTTTGAATTTCGTTATTTTAACTTTCGTTTTTTGCTTGATGTGGGGGCTCTTGGGGATCAAGTCCAAAAGTATGACGCAAGGTGAATCATTGTCTGATTCATTTTATAAGAATTAATATCACCCTCTCTATGTCTAAGCGCAACACATTCAGTGTCAAAGAGTGGTAAAAAATGCATTAATTATCATATAGTTAACACTTTGCCTTGAGTGTTAAATAACTAAAGATTAGTACTTAAACTATTTATTAACAATGATTTACAAATCACGCCTTCCTTGGTTATGAGCCGCATCATCGACCTCCGGTCAGGGAATAGACTAAGAAGCTGTTTTGATTTGTTTGAAATGTTCTTTGAGGTGAAAAAATCTTCATTTTCTTCCCGCTTCTTCAGTCAGATAGCACCGCTATCCTCCTTGGAAGAAGCGGTCAAAACTGAAGTTTTTCACTCTCAACCCGGCGACCGAACCGAGAGCAATCGAACTTGTTCGGATTGCCGAGGTGTGTAGCGGGGAAAGAGCTTGCTCTTAACCTTTAAACAGACAAATCAAAACAGCTTCTAAAAGTTGAGAGGCAGAACAGCAATATTGCCGCGAAGTGCCGTCGAACCCCTCCATTTGTCGGTTTTGAACGACATTATAGTCAAATAATGTCGTCCAATCACTCCGGCACTGGAATGTGAACCCGATCCAGATGTCTTGCGGCCCCACGTCAGGGTACACGCTGATTCCGAGGTTTATTTTCGGCTGTCATTTATGTTGTGCCTTGTGGCCCCATGTCAGGGTACAAGCGGTGGCGAGTCCTTATTGCTGTCGCCTCGTGCTGATGTCGGTGCGGGTGGATTTACGGAACGGCTTCACGTCAAAACCTATCCGAAGCGCCTGAAAGGATCATTCCCATGAAAATCCCTTACCTTTGCCCTTGAGTTTTTCAGCCCGGTCTTGATTCCACCAGCACAGATTCGACATGTGACAGAAAGCCGTTTGTAAGATTCTCATCGTCTGTAATTACTCAGCGCTGTTCGTCCGGTAGATTGCGCTCCGACCGGACAAAACGCATGTTTTCTGCATTTTATCCGGCCAACAATGCTCTCGCTGGACAAACTGTTGAATCAACAGATGGCAAGCTATCAGCAAACAACCTCTTTGGCTGGCAGTGTTGACTTTGGCGTTGGCGCAAAATAACATAATTCAGTTAACAAGGCAGTGCCCTTTTTTAGACTTGGTCCGTACTTGATCCTGGTTGACCCCACTTTACAGGGAATATGCCCGGAAAACAAAAAAGCCCACATCGCTGCGGACTTTTTTCGGTTAGTTAGTAGTGTATTACCTTATTTTGAAAGAAGGTCATAGTCGTTAGAGTGTGATATACTCTCACTTTTGTGTTGCAAAAGTAATCAAAAAAACGTTTAAGTCAAGCCTTTTTGCGGAAAAGTTTTAAACGTTTTACGTTGATAACTATCTTTTACGTTGACTATCAACGTCTTCCAGCAGTTCCGGCCTGAGACGTTTTGTCCGCTCCAGAGCCTGTTCGTCCTGCCATTCCCGGATCAGCTTAGGATTTCCGCTCAACAGGACCTCGGGAACCTTCCAGCCTTTGTAGTCGGCTGGCCTGGTGTAGACGGGAGGGGAGAGGAGGCCGTCCTGGAAACTGTCGCTGAGGGCTGAGGTCTCATCGCTCAACGCCCCCGGAATCAGCCTCACGATGGAGTCCGCCAGGAGTGCGGCCGGAATCTCGCCGCCGCTGACCACATAGTCGCCCACGGAGATCTCCCTGGTCACCAGATGCTCACGGATCCTGTGGTCTATTCCTTTATAATGGCCGCAGAGGAGGATCAGGTTCTTCTTCAGGGAAAGCTCATTGGATATTCCTTGAGTCAGACGCTCGCCGTCAGGGGACATGTAGATGACTTCGTCATATTCCCGCTCAGCTTTCAGCTCGTCTATCATTTTCTCCACCGGCTCTATCATCATCACCATGCCGGCGTCGCCGCCGTAGCAGTAGTCATCCACCGTGGCGCGCGGGCCGAGGCCATATTTCCGGATGTTGTGTACGTGTATTTCGACCAGACCTTTCTTGATCGCCCGCCCCACTATGGAGTGGCTCAGAGGACTTTCCAGAAGTTCCGGAACGACTGTAAGAATGTCAATTCGCATAGAATATTGTTTTTCCTTTTTGCAAAAATAGGCTTTTTAATTGTTTTTTTAGGTATATTTGCGGATAAGTAGAAACTCTTATAATTTAACTGCTTTATGAGTGAAGGTAATATTCCTGAGGTTAACCAGACCCCAGATGTAGAGGAAGCTCCAAAGGCTCTCAATGAGAATGTAGAAAATGCTGAGGCGCGGGAAATGGCCGCCCAGGCCGCCCGGGCCGCCCAAGCCGCCCAGGAAGTCCCACAGGAGGTGGTTGACGTGAATGTCGGTGAGGAAGGAGCCGCCCAGGAAGAGGAAGGCGGTGAGATCCCGGCTGATCTCGGCAGCCTTTCTCTGGCTGAGTTGTCGGACATGTTCGACAAACTTTCCCAGGCCGACGACAGGATGAAGAGGTACAAGGAGGCCGAGGCCATCAAGTCCGCTTTCTACAAGAAGCTCTCAAAGGAGAAGGCTGAGGCCGGTCTTGGAGCGAAGGTCGATGAGCCGTCTTCAAGGGAGGATGTGATCGAGGAGGTCGCTCCTGAGGCTCAGACCGAGGAAGTGAAGGACAATCCGTTCGAGGCAATGGAGACCGCTTTCAAGGGTGTCTATGCCAACTATAAGAAAGAACGCGCTGAATATAACCGCCAGCAGGATGCGCAGAGGGAGGAGAACTTCGCCCAGAAGCAGGCAGTGATCGAGGATCTTAAGAACCTCGTGGAGAAACAGGAGGACGTGAACTCCACATTCCCGGCCTTCCGTGAGCTCCAGAACCGCTGGAGGGAGATCGGTCCGGTTCCGGCCACGAAGTTCCGTGACCTGAACGACACCTATCAGTTCTATGTCGAGAAATTCTACGACATGGTGAAGATCAACCGTGACCTAAGGGATCTCGATTTCAAGAAGAATCTTGAGGCGAAGGAAGGATTCTGCGAGGCCGCTGAGAAACTCTCCGAGAACGAGAATGTCGTCGAGTCTTTCCGCGAGCTCCAGAAGCTTCACGAGCAGTGGAAGGAGTTCGGCCCTGTGGCGAAGGAGTACCGTGATTCCATCTGGGACCGTTTCAAGGCCGCCACAGCCGTCATAAACAAGAAATATCAGGCCTATTTCGAAGGCCAGAAAGAGAAACAGCAGGAGAATCTGGCCGAGAAGACCAAACTTTGCGAGCAGGTTGAGGCCATCGCCGGGAAGGAGGTGAAGTCTTCCAACGAGTGGAACACTCTTTCCAACGAGATAGAGGAGATCCAGAAGACTTGGAGGACCATCGGATTCGCCACCAAGAAGGAGAACCAGAAGATCTACGACCGTTTCCGCGCTGCCTGCGACAAGTTCTTTACCCGCAAGAGGGAATATTACACTCAGTTCAAGGACTCGATGAACGAGAACATGGAGAAGAAGCTCTCCCTGATCGAGCAGGCCGAGGCCCTGAAGGACAGCAAGGAGTGGAAGAAGACCACAGAGGCCCTCATCGCGTTGCAGAAGCAGTGGAAGGAGATCGGGGCTGTGCCTCGCAAGAAGTCCGAGCAGCTCTGGAAGCGTTTCCGCGCCGCCTGCGACGAGTTCTTCAACGAGCGCGACAAGAACGCCAAGCCGGAGAACGACTTCCACGGCAACCTCAAGGCCAAGAAGGCTCTTATCGAAGAGATTAATGAATATGTCCTCTCAGGCGACGCTGCGGCTGACCGTGAGGCGGCCCGCTCCTTCGTCGAGAAGTGGCAGGGAATAGGCTTTGTTCCGTTCAAGGAGAAGGATGCAGTCCAGGCAGCCTACACCGAGGCCATGCAGGCCAAATTCCCTGATTTCTCTCTGAGGGCTCCGAGACAGGGTTCAGGCAACGGCGGCAGGAACGGAGGATTCTCCAGGAAACCGCTCAGTGAGAAGGATCGTCTTGTGCAGCAGTATAATAAGCTTCAGCAGGACATTGACACCTACGAGAACAACATTGGCTTCTTCTCGTCATCGAAGAACTCCGCACCTCTGATCCAGAAGATGCAGGAGAGAATCGATGCCGCAAAGCAGGAGTTGAAGGATCTTGAGGCAAAGATCCGCAAGGCAGAGGAGAGCGAAGAAGAGAAGTAATCAGGAATGGATAAGAACACAATCACAGGTATTGTCCTGATAGGCTTGCTCCTGTTCGGCTTTACCTTCTATCAGAACAAACAGTATCAGAAACAGGCCGCCTATCAGGCACAGTTGGATTCCATAGCGCTGGTAAAGCAGATGCAGGCCGACTCGATAGCCGCCGCGGAGGCGGCGCAGAGACTGTCCTCAGACACGACATCTATAGCCCAGGCAGCCGCTCCGGTGAGCATCTACAAGGATTCCCTGCTAGAGGTTGCCCACAGCGGAGAGGCTCAGATCGTCACCTTGTCCAACGACAAGTTCGAGGTGGCCTTCACAACGAAAGGCGCCCAGCCATATTCGGTGAAACTGAAAGATTATAGCGCTTACGGCGGAGACGAACTTTATCTCTTCAAGCCGGAGATGAGCCGCTACGATATTCAGGTCTATGCCGGGGAGACGATCAACACGGCTGATTTCAACTTTGTTGTCGCCGAGAAGACCGACACCTCGCTTGCGATGCGCCTTCCGTTCGCCGGTGGCGGCTACATCGAACAGAGGTACACGATCGCCGAGGGAGCATATTCGGTGAAGAACTATCTCTCGTTCGTGGGGATGGAGAATGTCATTCCTAAGAATGTGTTCTCTTTCGATGTGGACTATTTCGTGACCATGCCGAGGATGGAGAAGGGGTACAAGGGTGAGGTTCAGTACTCCAAACTTGACTACTATTTCAGCGGCGAGAAGAAGCCTGAGGCCATCGCCAAGGGACGCAACGCTCAGAAGCGTGTCGATGCCAGGGTGTCCTGGTTCGCTTTCCAGCAGCAGTTCTTCTCGGCGATCATGAGGGCTCCTCAGGAGTTCGCGTCGGCTGATTTCGCCCTGAACTATTTCGCGGAGGACGACGAGAGCCACAACCTGATGACAGGCGAGGCGCGTCTGAGGATGGATTTCCAACCTGGACAGCATGCGACCGTGGTTCCGTTTGAGTTCTACTTCGGCCCTAACCACTTCAGAACCTTGAAGTCATACGACCAGAAGTACGAGAAGATCATTCCTCTGGGAGGTTGGCTCGTGGGTTGGTTCACCAGATTCGTGATCATCCCTCTGTTCGACTTCCTGCATAAGTTCATCTCCAACTTCGGAATCATCATCCTTCTGATGACCATATTCATCAAGATTGTCGTGCTTCCGTTCGCCTATAAGTCGTACTCCTCTTCAGCCAAGATGCAGGCCATCAAGCCTGAGATCGACAAGCTGAGCCAGAAGTACCCTAAGCAGGAGGACGCCCTCAAGAAGCAGCAGGCTCAGATGGATCTTTACAAGAGGGCCGGAATCAGTCCGATGGGCGGATGTCTGCCGATGCTTCTCCAGTTCCCGATCCTGTGGGCGATGTTCCGCTTCTTCCCGGCTTCCATCGAGCTGCGCCAGCAGTCTTTCCTGTGGGCCGATGACTTGAGTGCCTACGATTCGATCATTGATTTCGGCACGAGGATTCCGCTTATCGGCGACCACCTTTCATTGTTCGCCTTGCTGATGGCCGTGTCCATGTTCTTCTATTCGAAGATCACGACCGCGTCCCAGCCGGGAGCGGATGATCCTCAGATGGCTTCGATGCGCTTCATGAGCGTGTGGATGATGCCTATCATGATGTTCTTCATCTGTAACAGCCTTTCCGCCGGTTTGAGCTACTACTACCTGCTATCCAACCTCATTACGATGCTTGAGACCTGGGTGATCAGGAAGTGGTTCGTGAATCCGGACGAGATCCGCGCCAAACTGAAGGCCACCGAGGGCAAGAAGATGCCGAAGAGCAAGTGGCAGCAGCGCCTTGAGGAGGCTCAAAGGATGCAGGCCCAGATGCAGAGGGAGCAGCAGAAAGGTCGCCGCTAATCCTGCTCAATGAATATTCAGAATATTGAGATGTTGTTCTTAAGTGTTTCTTCGGAAGTTAGACTTTTTCTTGCCGATGGGCTTCGAATCATTTCGATTGTTCACTGCGGATTGAGATGAGGCTTGTCTTAAGAACGACATTTTCAAGTAATAAGATTTTTGAGATTCCGGTAAGTCCATTATTAGAATGATTGAAGAGAATCTGAACAATATCAAAAAGGAACTGCCATCAGGGGTGAAACTGGTGGCAGTTTCCAAATTCCACCCGTTCTCGGACATCCTGACCGCCTATCAGGCCGGCCAACGCCGTTTCGGTGAGAACCGTCCTCAGGAGTTCGCCGCCAAGGCCCTCCAGCTTCCGCAGGACATCGAGTGGCATTTCATCGGCCACCTCCAGACCAACAAACTGAAACTGGTTCTGCCATACGCCGCTTTGGTAGAATCTGTCGATTCCCGCCACCTGCTGGATCTCATAGACAACTGGGCCTCGGTAAACTCCCGCACCGTCAATGTTCTGCTTGAACTCCACCTCGGCGCCGAACTCACCAAAGGCGGCTTGACCGAGCAGGAGATCGAGTCAATCCTTGATGAATATGCCAGCGGACGTTCCTATCAGCATGTCCGCATCCATGGCCTGATGGGCATGGCCACCCACACCGATGACGTGACTGTGGTAGAGTCCGATTTCGCTCGCATCCAGTCCTTCAAACAACGTCTGGATGCCCGCTACCCCCAACTGCCGGATTTCACCGAACTCTCAATCGGCATGTCCCACGACTGGCCCCTCGCCATCCTCCACGGCGCCACCATCGTCCGTATCGGCACCTCCATCTTCGGCCCGCGCCAGTACTGAGTTACCTCTCCAGTTATCCCCTAAGCCATTTTCCCGTACACTGCTCTCATTTTTCGTGTACGGATTTCGCACTTGATTCCGCTTTGTACCCCAGGCGGTCCTTTGGTGTACCAACCGTTCCCGTCCACCGTTTTGTACCTCAGGTGACCCTCCTGTGTACCAACCGTCCCCGTCCGCTCATTTCGTACCCCAGGTGACCCTCCTGTGTACCAACCGTTCCCGTCCACCGTTTTGTACCCCAGGTGACCCTCCTGTGTACCGACCGTCCCCGTCCACCGTTTTGTACCTCAGGTGACCCTCCTGTGTACCAACCGTCCCCGTCCGCTCATTTCGTACCCCAGGTGACCCTCCTGTGTACTAACCGTCCCCGTCCACCGTTTTGTACCCCAGGCGGCTCTCCTGTGTACCAAACGGCTATTCGCAACGATTATATTCGTGACAGTCATTGATTGTTATCTGCGTTGAGAGGAAATAGTGAATCAATTTCGTATTGTGTCAGGCCGAGTGTGCGGTGGATCTGCCCGTTTGATGAGCGGTATTTGAAGTGGAGTTTTCGTGCCAGATCCAACTTTTGCGCCTTGCTTAGATCTTTCAAGGAGTTTAGTCCATAATCGGACTTTACGATCTTGACGACTTGTGCAAACAACTCAGTGTCAGTGAGGAATTCGCTATCGTCAAGCCCCGCTGCCAACTCGCTGTAAGCCTCGATGTTTTTACTGACCAATGAAAAGTAGTGATGGGCGTCCCTGAATATTGCCATTCCGAATGCGATTGAGCAATAAGATATAGGTGCAATGTAACCGTCGATCGTTCTCCAGTCTCCGGGTAGTTTGGGATCTCGTCCTCTGAACATCTTGCGCCTTGGTCCCGTGTAGATGTCGGAATATTCCTTTTCCAATGGAAATTGTGTGAAATAATAACGTCCTGTTCCCCACGGATAACTGAATGGAGTGTGGTTGTAATCCACAACGTAGCCGTTTCTGTTTGTGTATACAATGTTGTTTCTCAATGATTGAAGATCATTGATTGGCTTTATTGTCAGCTTCGCTTTTTTGATTCCAGGAATCGACCTTGAAACCCGTTTCCGGATGAACTCAAAGAAAGCCTGGATGGCGGATTCATCACCGGAAATCACGAAATGGAAGTGGTTGCTCATCACTTCAAACGCTATGATCATTAATTCCGGATACCTCAGAGCCGCCTGCGCTATGACATTCATCGCGAATTTAAAGTCATTGATGTCTGCAAAGAGAATCGGCATCTCTTTCCCGGAAGTGAAAACGTGCCAATAAGGCCCAGCGTTAAGGAACGTTGCCTCGCAACGTCTTTCCTTTTCATTGAAATTTTTCATGGTTGTTATTGAATATGTTTGTAAATATGGTCATGCATGCTATCGCTTCTTCCCCGGCCGCTTCTTTGCCTAAATTCGTACCTAAGAAGCCTTCCGCGTGTACCAACTTTGCTTAGAGACTCACTTGGTACACCAGAGACCATATTCCTGTACCAAATGCCTCTTTACTTGCTGTTCGTACCCCACGAGGTGTTCTCGTGTACCGGCCGTGTTTATGCTCCCCGTTGGTATCTAATAGGCCTCTTTCCTGTACCAAACGTCACATTCGTAGCTGCCCGTACTCAAAAGACCATCTGCCGTACCGATTGTGGTGCATCGTACTTCTGGTGTCCGTTTGCCGTTCGTGCGTCAGATCCCCTTGTCCTGTACCAAGATAGTTTTGTAGTACCGTTTGTACGGCATAGCCCCTTCTCCTGTACCGAATGCGTTTCTGAGTTCTGTTCGTACGTCAAAGGCCTTTCTTCTGTACCAAATCGAATCGAAGAGGTTTTTACATCCTACAGATCATATGCGTCCCGATAAGAGCGCTATATAGTTGGTTGTAAAGGGATTTATTAATACTGGTGACTGAAAAACAAAAAAGCGAGTCAGGTGCGATATAACCTAACTCGCTTTGCGGATTCTTTGCTCCGCGGCATTCAGTATTGTCTGTGGAAGTCCTACAGCGTGCCGTTCTCGGCTTTCTCGATCATCGTCTTGTTGGCGGTGATGTAGATCTCGACGCGGCGGTTCTGGGCACGACCTTCCTTGGTGGCGTTGTCGGCCACAGGCATGGAGTATGACTTGCCCTCTGTGGTCATTCTTGAAGATGCGATTCCGCAGTTCTTCAGGTAGTTGGCGACAGACTGGGCTCTTTCGTTGGAAAGGCGCTCGTTGACGGCGTCGGAACCGGTGTTGTCGGTGTGGCCGTAGATGGTGATGTCGGTGTCCTGCATGTCACTCATCTTGGAGGCGAACTGAGAAAGTTCGTTCTTGGAGGTCTGTGACAGAGTCGACCCGTTGGTAGGGAAGAGGATTCCACTGTTGAAGGTGACCTTGATGGCCTGGAGACCATTCTGATCCTGCACGGTCTCAACCTTTGCGTTCTCAAGGGCCTCAAGCTCGGCTGCTTTCTTGTCCATCTTCTTGCCGATCACTGCACCGGTTCCGGCACCTACGGCTGTTCCGATGGCGGCTCCGATGGCAGCGCCCTTGCCGTCACCGATGGCAGCTCCGATTCCGGCCCCGATGATCGCTCCGGCTCCGGAGCCAAGAAGTGTACCCTGTCCGGTCTTGGACATTGTTCCGCAGCCAGAGAAAACCATGGCTGCGCAGAGAAGTGTCAAAACAACTTTCTTCATAATATTGATTTTTTAATGTACGGCTTCCAAAAGGATGCCGTCTTTGCGTTGTCAAAAAAATAATGTAACCCCTAAAGCTACTAAAATATAATAGGAGCGAAGCGACCGAAGGGGATTCGGGGAAACCTTTCCCCGTGCCCCACCGGGGCTGTCACGAAGTGACAGGGGGTTGGATTATTATAATTAAGGGTGACTAAAAGTCTATTTTTAGTCACCCTTATTTTCGCAAGATAAGGATTAATTATTATTTCGCGATAACACGTGCCATCTCGAGCACCTTGTTTGAATAACCCCACTCGTTGTCGTACCAAGCGCAAACCTTTACGAAGGTAGGATCGAGCTGGATACCGGCCTTTACGTCGAAGATTGAAGTGCGTGAGTCGTTGCGGAAGTCGGTGGATACCAGTGGCTCGTCGGTGTAGCCGAGAACGCCCTTGAGTTCGCCCTCAGAAGCCTCCTTCATAGCGGCGCAGATCTCATCGTAGGTGGCTGGAGTGTTGAGCTCGCAGGTAAGGTCTACGAAAGAAACGTCGGATGTAGGAACACGGAGAGACATACCGGTAAGCTTGCCGTTGAGCTCAGGAAGAACCTTACCTACAGCCTTGGCGGCGCCGGTTGATGAAGGGATGATGTTCTCGAGGATTCCACGACCACCTCTCCAGTCCTTCTTAGAAGGTCCGTCAACGGTCTTCTGGGTAGCGGTAGCAGCGTGAACAGTTGTCATGAGGCCTCTCTTGACACCGAACTTGTCGTTGAGCACCTTGGTGATTGGAGCAAGGCAGTTGGTGGTGCAGGAAGCGTTGGAGATGATGTCCTGTCCAGCGTAGGTCTTGTGGTTTACACCATAGACGAACATAGGGGTAGCGTCCTTTGAAGGAGCTGACATGATGACTTTCTTAGCGCCGGCCTGGATGTGCTTGCGGGCTGTCTCGTCAGTAAGGAAGAAACCTGTAGACTCAACAACAACGTCAGCCTCAACCTCGTTCCACTTGAGGTTAGCAGGATCCATCTCAGCGGTGACACGGATCTTCTTGCCGTTCACAACGAGGTGTCCGTCCTCAACCTTTACATCGCCTTTGAACGCTCCGTGAACAGAGTCATACTTGAGCATGTAAGCAAGATACTCTGGATCGAGAAGGTCATTGATACCTACAACCTCGATGTCGTTTGAGAAATTCTCAACTGCTGCACGGAAAACCATACGGCCGATACGGCCAAATCCGTTAATACCAAGTTTTACCATTTTAATTAGATATTAAATAAGTTGTTAATCTTTTCAACTACTAAACTAACCTCCGCTTTCACTGCAAAAGCGATGCAAAATTATTAAAAAATTGCGGAATTTAATATATTTGTAAGCTAAAATATTAATGGAATGTCTGATGAACTGAATATTCTGCTGACAAATGACGATGGCTATCAGGCTGGTGGCATTCATGCGCTGGCTGACATCATGCGTCAATTTGGCAGAATCACGGCGGTCGCGCCGAAATTCCACCAGTCCGGGATGTCAATGGCAGTCTCGATGGGGGGCAGGGCGATTGCTTACAAGGATCTTCCCGAAAAGGACGGGGTGCGGTGGTCTTACCTTGACGCAACCCCGGCGAGCTGCGTGAAGTACGGTCTGGACGAGATTTTCTGGCCCGGGAAGCCGGATGTCGTGGTCTGCGGAATCAACCATGGCTCCAACGCTGCCACGGCGGCGAACTATTCCGGAACCCTCGGCGCTGCGGAGGAGGCCGCCTTGAACGGAATCTTAGGCATCGGCGTCTCGCTCGACACGATGAGCCTGGACGCGGACTTTTCCGTTGTCCATGAATATCTCCCCGGCATATTCAGAAAACTTTGGGAGCACCGTCATCCGTCGTCGGGAATATATTATAATGTGAATTTTCCGAATATTCCCGCTTCGGCTGTCAAGGGCGTCCGTGTCGGGCATCAAGGACTGGGGCATTGGGAAAAGGAATTCAAGCCGTGGGACGCAGAGATGTTCGCGAAAAGAGGTGTCAGGCCCGAGGATCTTGGACACACATCGTTTCCGAAGGCTGAGGAGGGGGAGAGGCTCTACATGATGGTAGGGGAATTCAAGGACGATTCCCCGGCCGATGACATTCTGGCTGACCACCACATCCTTGCCGACGGCTACATCTCCATCGTCGCCCACAACATCAACAGTTCGGACCACGGGGAGATCGCCCGGCTGAACAGCCTTGGCTTCAATGATGACTTTTAGAAGTTGTTTTGATTTATTTGAAATGTTCTTTGAGGTGAAAAAATCTTCATTTTCTTCCCGCTTCTTCAGTCAGATAGCACCGCTATCCTCCTTGGAAGAAGCGGTCAAACCTGAAGTTTTTCACTCTCAAAGCTTCAAACAAACAAATCAAAACAGCTTCTTAATGAATATGCCAACGAATATGCCAACGAATATGCCGGCACGGCGCTGGCTGAAAAATCAAGTAATATGCGCTACTACATCATAGCCGGAGAGGCGTCCGGGGATTTGCACGGATCAAATCTTATGCGTGGGCTTTACGCCGAGGACCCCGAGGCCGACATCCGGTTTTGGGGCGGGGGACTGATGGACTCTGTCTATCATGAGCACCAGCAGGGAACCGGCCTTGTGAAGGACTACAAGGACGGGGCGGTCATCGGGTTCACCCAGATTTTCCTGCATGCCAGAGCTTTCGCCAAAAGGTTCACGGACTGCACGTCCGACATCCTTCGCTGGAAACCTGACGTTGTGATTCTGATCGACTACCCGGGATTCAACTTCCGTGTGGCGGAGTTCGCCCACAAGGCCGGATTCAAGGTCTTCTACTACATCGCTCCGAAGGTCTGGGCCTCAAGGGAAAGCCGTGTGAAGAAGCTAAAAGCCTTTGTGGACAAGCTTTTCATCGTGTTCCCGTTCGAGATTCCGTACTTCACGAAGAAAGGTGTTGACTTTGTATATAAAGGTAACCCTCTGATCGACGCCATAGACAACTCGGATGCCTTCAAGGAGACCCGAGAGGAGTTCCTTGCCAAGACAGGGCTGCCGGACAAACCGATGATCGCGCTTCTGGC
>ERZ808246.729-NODE-729-length-26180-cov-6.176038_pt1 | contig 26180 bp, 23 predicted proteins | sample MGYA00521083_ERZ808246 | MGnify/ENA primary metagenome ERZ808246 (study PRJEB31516, sample SAMN03275577) | gut metagenome | biome: mammalia-associated habitat; material: feces | host: Papio cynocephalus | place: Kenya | collected 2012-07-07 ... | reverse complement strand
CGGCGGATAATCAGACCTCTGTTGAGGTTCACGTTCTCCAGGGTGAGAGAGAATTTGCAAAGGATAACAAGACCCTCGGCGTATTCCACCTTGACGGCATTCTTCCCGCAAGAAGAGGCACGCCTCAGATTGAAGTAACGTTCGATATCGACGCTAACGGTATCGTACACGTTTCCGCTAAGGACCTCGGCACCGGCAAGGAGCAGTCCATCGCTATTACGTCCTCGACCAACATGTCAAAGGACGATATAGACAAGGCTGTCCGCGAGGCTGAGCAGTTTGCTGAGGAAGATAAGAAACGTAAGGAAGAGCTTGATATAAGAAACGCCGCAGACCAGATGGTTTACCAGAGCGAGAAGATAGTTTCCGAAAACGGCGACAAGTTCACCGCAGAGGAGAAGAGCTCGCTTGAGGCAAAGATTGACGCTCTTAAAGAGGCTCTTAAGGGTCAGGATCTCAACCTTATCAAGTCAAAACAGGAAGAACTTGAAAAGGACTTCTACGCGGTTTCCGAGAAGCTTTACAAGGCGGCGCAGGAAGCTAACGGCGGTGCGGCCGCAGGTCAGCCCGGAGCACAGGGCTTCGACCCCAACGCTCAGGCAGGCGGTCAGTCCGCCCCCGGAGCCGACGGATACTATGAGGCTCCCTACACCGACGTAAACGAGTAATTATAAGCAATCGTTACCTCACTCCGTTTTGGGGTGGGGTACGTTCGGTAAATACAGTGATCCCGTTTATGAGATCGGAAGGAAACATATATGGCGGAGAAAAGAGATTATTACGAGGTACTCGGCGTTTCCAAGGACGCGAGCGAGGCCGATATTAAAAAAGCATACAGACAGATGGCGAAGAAGTACCATCCCGACCTCAACCCCGGCGATAAGGACGCGGAAGCTAAATTCAAAGAAGTCAACGAGGCTTACGAGGTTTTGTCCGACAGCGAGAAAAAGGCTAAGTACGACAGATTCGGTCATGCCGGCGTAGACCCGAGTTACGGCGCGGGCTCAGGCGGATTCGGCGGAGGTTTCGGCGGATTCGACGGCGGCGGAATGGATTTCGATTTGGGCGACATATTCTCGAGCTTTTTCGGAGGCGGATTCGGCGGATCGTCAAGATCGGCAAACCCCAACGCTCCCCAGCGCGGAAGCGATATTCAGACGAATGTTTCCATTTCGTTTGAAGAGGCGGCTAAGGGATGCAGAAAAACCGTCGACGTTTACCGTATAGAGGTATGCGACCAGTGTTCGGGTACCGGCGCGGCAAAGGGTTCGACAACGCAGACGTGTCCCGACTGTAAGGGCAAGGGTCAGATAAATACACAGCAGCGCACACCGTTCGGAGTTATATCCTCAACTAAAGTCTGCTCGCGCTGCGGCGGCAAGGGAACTATCGTCACGTCCCCCTGCCCGAGATGTAAGGGCAAGGGCATGATTCGCCGTCCCGTTAAAATTGACGTTGACATACCCGCGGGCATTAACGACCGCCAGGCCGTAAACGTCAGAGGTCAGGGCAACAAGGGCATCAACGGAGGTCCCGCCGGCGATTTGAGAGTCGGAGTAAACGTACGTCCGCATCCGTTCTTTGAACGCGACGGATATAATATATGGTGCGACGTCACCGTTTCGTTTGTTCAGGCGGCTTTGGGCGACGAACTTCTCGTCCCCACGCTCGACGGCAAAATTAAGTACACGCTTCCCGCGGGAACGCAGAGCGGAGACGTGTTCAAGATAAAGGACAAGGGCATTCAGATGCTCAACCAGCGCGGTAAAGGCGATATGCTCATAAGAATTATCGTCGAGGTTCCCAGACAGCTTACCCAGAAGCAGAAAGAGCTTTTAAGAGAATTCGACAGTCTTTCGGGCAAGAAGAATCCGTTTTCCGCGAGTGCAAATCCCGCGGCCGCGGCGAGCGCCGAACCCGAAAAGAAAGGCTTTTTCGGAAAGAAGAAAAAGTAATATTACATTATAATATTTAAGACGGAGGCAGGTACTTCCGTCTTTTTTGATATTTTGAATCAATAAAAACTTCGGCTAAAATAGAGAGCAGTCCTATTTTAGCCGAAGTATCTTTCTGTTCTTATATTAACCAAATCGGGACGATGAGGTTATCCCGGTCAAACGCACCGAGCGTATCGGCAAGACAGAGAACCGCCGAGGTGCCGAGGGTGAGCGGAGACTTGTCTATAATTTTAAAAGTGTTTGTAATTCTTCTGTCGGGAGAGGCTGTTTTCTTTATTTCAAGCGGGCACAGCTTTCCGTCACCCTCGATTATTACGTCGATTTCTTTCGCGTCGCGGTCACGGTAATAATTGATATATGGTTCGAGTCCGGCATTCTGATAGCTTTTCATTATCTCTGAAACGGTGAAGTTTTCAAGAAGCGCCCCGCTCATCGCCCCGCTCAACGCGACTTCGGGCGACGACCATTTTGTAAGATAGCAGACAAGCCCCGTATCGTAAAAATACAGCTTCGGAGTCTTAATTGTCCGTTTTAATACGTTATTCGAATACGGGTGCAGAAGAAAGACGATTCCGAGCGTTTCGAGGATATTAAGCCACGATTTCGCCGTGACCTGATCTATATCCGCGTCGTCCGCCATCGCTTTATAATTTACAAGCTGAGAAGCCCGCGCGGCGGCGGTGATAAATTTTGAGAATTTCAAAGCGTCTATCGCGCCCGACAGCTCGCGTACGCCGCGTTCGATATATGTTGACAGATACGACGAATAGAATATATTTCTGTCTGTGTAATCCCCGCTGAGCATGCCCGGCATACAGCCGTTCCATATCCGCTCGTACATCTTGACAGCCGAAACGGGTTTTATCTCTCTGCTGTCGGATAAAAGCGCGTTAAAATCCGCAGTAAACGGGCGCGGCGGAGAGTTTGTTATCTCCCGCTGTGACAACGGCGACATGTGCAGAAGCGCGACCCGTCCTGCAAGAGATTCCTGCACGCCCTGCATTAATCTGAATATCTGCGAGCCGGTGAGCCAGAAATCGCCGGGATTATGGTGCGCGTCTACATAAATTTTTATATACGTGAACAATTCGGGGGCATACTGAATCTCGTCGATAATGACCGGCGGGGCGTAAAGCTCTAAAAACAGCTTCGGGTCGTTTTTTGCCGTTTCCCGCACTGTTAAATCGTCGAGAGAAATGTATTTTCGTCCTATGTTTTCCTTTTCGGCGAGGTTTTTGAGCATGGTGGTTTTGCCCGACTGCCTCGGTCCGGTCAGAAGTATTGCGGACCATGTTTTTGAAAGAAGCGTTATACGCTGTTCAATATGTCTGCTGATATATCCCATAATGCACCTTCCGAGAATATTTCATCTTTATTATATATTAATTTTTCCCTGAAAGTCAATAAATATTTCGGCTAAAATAGGACTGTTCTCTATTTTAGCCGAATTTTTTTTGTTTTTTTGCGTTTGAAAATTCAGATAAAGTAATAAATCTTTGTTTTTTATCATAATAATACACAAGTAAGTTTTACGGGGCGGTGTTTATGAACGAAGAAAACAAGATAAAATTTCCGCATAATGTTTTTCTCGAGGACAGGAAGAAGCTGAGCGTTTCGGGGGTGAACGACATCGGCAGTTTTGACGACGAGACGATAGTCGCGTATACGGACATGGGCGAACTGACCGTGCGCGGAGAGGGACTTCACATTAATAAAATAAGCGTCGATACGGGCGAACTTTCAGTTGAGGGCGAAATTTCCGCGCTCATATATTCCGAAAATGAAAACCCGAAAAAGAACGGCGGATTTTTTGCGAGGCTGTTCGGATAATGTACGGCGACAGTTTAAATTTACAGTATGAAAATCTGCTCGCGTCGCTCGGCGCGGGGTTCTTATTCGGCGCGCTGTACGACGTTATCAGATTTTTGAGAATCGCGGCGAAAAAAAGAAAATACTTTCTTATCGCGCTCGATATAATATTTCCGCTTATCGTCGGGATTACGACATATCTTATTGCCCTGAGCGTAAATTACGGCTTCGTCAGGTTCTATATCGCGGCGGGGGAGCTTCTCGGCGCCGTCGTTTATAATCTGACTGTTTCAAGATATCTGTTTTCATTTATTTCAAACGCATATTCTTTTATTCTCAATAAAATAAAACGCGTTTTGTCGTTTATTTTAAAGCCTCTGAACTTTATAGACTCGAAACTTTTCAGAAAAACGGACGATATCGGCACAAAAATTAAAAAAAGAGTTAAAAATTCGAAATTTTTTCGTAAAATCGACTTGAAACCCCGCATTGCAATGTTGTATAATAAACTCAAATATAATTTTTTTTATCGTATGAAAGGCGGCGGACGCGATGAAGGAGAAGAAAAACCGTAAGTTCAGCATAATTCTCGCCTGCGCCGCAATACTGCTTGTGTGCGTTATGGTCTTTCTGCTGACGGGCTACATGCGCGACATCCGCCAGAGTCAGGAAAATCTCAGCCGTAAGCAGGAACAGCTCGACGAGATTTCCCGTGCGAACGACGATCTTAAAAATTATATAGACGAGGACGAAACGAGCCGTATTCTTCGTTCGGCAAGGGATAACGGATACGTATACCCGGACGAAAACGTTTACGTTGAAAAATAGGCTCGCGGAATATAAAACCTTACAGGAGGATAAAGGCTTACTATGCAGGTAAAAATCGGTGATATCGTTGAGGGTAAAGTAACCGGACTTACGAATTTCGGGGCGTTTGTGAAACTTACGACCGGCGAGGTCGGTATGGTACATATTTCGGAGGTCGCCTCTGCGTATGTCAAGGATATCAAGGATCACCTTTCCGAAGGGCAGGACATTAAGGTCAAGGTGCTCGCTGTCGGCGACAACGGCAAGATAAGTCTGTCGATAAAGCAGGCTCAGCCCGAACAGCCGAAGGAGAAAGAGTTCAAGCAGTCGGACAGAAAGCCTTACCGCAAGCCGAACAGAGGAAATCCTCCCGTATGGCAGGGCAGACCCGCAGAGGATAAACCCCAGTCGTTCGAGGATATGATGGCGAAGTTTAAGCAGATAAGCGACGAAAAACAGGCGGATATCAAGCGTTCGGGCGAGTCAAGACACGGCGGAGGATACAACAGACGCGGGTCGAATAAGTATTAATTAATACATAATAATAAACAAATTACGGCGAGCCGAAATCGGCTCGTTTTTTTTGTTTGTGGAAAATAGCCAATTGAATATAGCTGTAAATATGCAAATAGTAGAATTATTTTAATGAAATATAAAAATTATTTACTTTTATTTTTCGATAGTGTAAAATAAAAGTGCAAAAATTAGGAAAGGATGATTTGATTGTTCAAAAAGAACTCAAAAAAGTCAAAAGTGCGTATTTGACTTTTCCGACCGTATATTTTTTTAAAGGATGATATTCTTATGAAAAATAATAAGTTGTTAATTGCGGTTCTGATTGCTGCGGTCTTTGTCTTTTCTTTTGCATTTTATGCGTATGCAGGAACCGTTGAAACCGATTACGACGGACGAAAATATAATTGCGTTGAACCCGAAACAAATCAAGACGGTACCGCGTCACCCGAAAATTTGTGGTGGGATTCGATGACAAATCATTCGTTTGCAAGAAGAGGCGATTTAAACAGCGACGGACATGTAACTGCCGAGGATGCGAGACTTTGTCTGCGTTATGCTGCGAGGCTCGTCGGCTTCTTTGAATATGAACATTCCATATATATCGGCGACGTTGATGAAAACTCTGTTCTCACTGCCGGTGATGCGCGGTTGATTCTCCGTTGTGCTGCAAGGCTTGATCCGCCTTTTAATATGACAGGCGAAGTTCTGCCGGCTGTTACTTATCATTTGGTCGGGCTTCAAAGTGCGGACGACGGGTCTTACAAGTGGATTGCTGCATGTGACAAGACGGATGGGTTTACTCTTGAGGAAACTCGCTGGAATAATAAAAATGTTGATATAAGCGGAGATTTCAGAGAGCATTTGCAGATGTTCAGTTTTAAAGCGGACGAAGCGGGTGAATATACCGTGAAATTCGAATACGTATCAAGGGACGGAAAAACCGTCGCGGATGAATTTTATGTTACTTATATTTTGAAGGAGGAAAAAAATACGTGGATAAGCGGTTAAAAAAGTTTTTATCTTTAGTTGTTTCTTTTACTGTATTTTTTAATGTATGTTGTGTATATAGCTTTGCGTATGATGCAATTGAAATAAACGAAAACGGTTTTATTAATATTAAAACAACGCCGGAAGATCTCCAAGGAATTAAAAGGTATTCGGAACTCACGGCGTCAGTAGACGCAAATGGAAATGTTTCGTTGCCCAGGTCTGTCGATTTAAGCAGGTACTTGCCTACCCCGGGTTCGCAGCTTTTGACAGGGACATGCACTTCATGGGCATTTTCTTATTGTTTAGCCGCAGAGCAGACTATTAGGCGCGGGTGGAATGCAAAATCAAGTAATCATATGTTTAGTCCGTCATTTCTTCATAAAAAAACGGGGAAAGATACAGCTTTTGGCGCATCATCTGCCAAATGTTTGGATATATTAAAAACCTACGGTGTTTGTACATTAACTTACCGTCCGTTTTCTCCGGATACTGTTTCGGAGAACATTTCTTCAATCCAATCAGAAAATGCACAGCTTTACAGAATTACAACATTATTTTCTGTTTGGGGGGTTGATGAAATAAAAAAAGCTCTGAGTGACAGTCATTGTGTTGTTATTGCAATAAGGGCATTATCTGATTTTGAAACAATTGGAATTGACGGAAATGAAATGTACAATGACTATGAAACAAAAGAAATTGATATTAGTAAATCTCAAGGACACTCAATTTGTTTAGTCGGATATGATGAAAATAAAAAGGCGTTTAAATTTATTAACTCATGGGGTCCGACGTGGGGATTTAGCGGATATGGTTGGATTGCAGAGGGGTTATTGACGGATCGAAATATAATATGTCAAGATCCCGGCGATAAAAATGAAAGTGATGTTATTATCGGACGAGGAGTAATTATACCGAGTTTGGATAGTTATTGTATGGGCGATATGAACGCAGACGGTAAGGTTACTGCCGAAGATGCAAGAATGGCTTTGAGATTTTCCTCTCGTCTTGATACCTATACTGCCAAACAATTTGTTCTTGCAGATGTTGACGGGGATGCAAAATTGACCGCAACAGATTCGTCAAATATATTGAAATATGCTTCTAAGCAAATAGCAAAATTCCCGCTTTATCAATAAAATACAAATAAGATATGAACGGCGAGCCTAAATCGGCTCGCCGTATGTATTTTGTATTTAAATTTATTATGACAATTCGTGAATGAAAAGTCCGCTTAAGAGTTTCGGCTCGAACCACGTTGATTTCGGGGGCATTATGAGTCCCGCGTCGGCGATATCCATAAGGTCGTCAAGCGTGGTCGGGTACATTGAAAACGCAATCTTCATATCGAGCGCGCATCTTCTCTCGAGCTCTTCGAGTCCGCGGATTCCGCCTACGAAGTCAATGCGCTTGTCCGTTCTCGGGTCGGAGATACCGAACACGGGTGTGATGCAGTTCTTCTGCAAAATCGAAACGTCGAGTCTGTCAACGGGATCGGAGTCGTCGTACGTGCCTTTTTTCGCGGTGAGCTTGTACCATTTCGAGTCGATATACATTCCGAAGTCGTGTTTGTGTTCGGGATGATACGGCTTGTCTCCGTAAATCGAAACGTCGAATTTTTCACCGATTTTATTTAAAAGTTCATCCTTCGTCATGCCGTTGTAATCGGCGATAAGGCGGTTGTAATCCATAATCGCGAGGTCGCCGCTTTTGAAGTAAACGGCGAGGAAGAAATTAAACTCTTCGTCACCCGTATAGCCGGGATTTGCCTCTCTGCGCTTTTGTCCGACCTTGACGGCGGAGGCGGCGCGGTGATGACCGTCGGCAATGTAGAGACAGGGGATTGACTTGAACTGCGAGACGAGCGCGTCAATATCCTTTTCGTCGTCGATAACCCAGACGGTGTTTTGTACGCCGTCATTTGTAACAAAGTCGTATTCGGGAGTTTTTGAAGTGTACTTTGCGACGATTGAATCAATCTCGTTCTTACCGCGGTATGTAAGGAATATCGGGCCCGTGTTCGCGTTGCACGTGTCGACGTGACGGATTCTGTCCGCCTCTTTGTCGGCTCTCGTGAGCTCGTGTTTTTTAATAATGTTGTTCATGTAGTCGTCGATTGACGCGCATCCGACAATACCCGTCTGCGAACGCGAATTCATTATCTGACGGTAAACGTAAAGACAGGGCTTGTCCTCTTTAAAGCAGATTCCGTCGTCGGAGAGCTTTTTAAGATTTTGTGCGGCCTTTTTGTATACTTCGTCTGAATAAAGGTCAACGTCCTCGGGCAGGTCAACCTCCGCTTTGTCGACGTGAAGGAACGAGTACGGTTTGTCTTTAACCGCAATCCTCGCCTCCGCGCTGTTCATAACGTCGTAGGGGAGAGCGGCGACGGAGGAAGCGTATTCCTTTTTCGGTCTGACGGCTCTGAACGGTCTGATAACTGACATATAAATCATCCTTTCACGGGTAAACAATAATTTATTAAAGGCGCAAACATTCTTTATGTAGGGGAAGACATAGCGGGCTGTGAACAGCCCGAGTGAATATGTAAAAGTGAAAAGTGAATAGGTACATGCAAATTTCATGTTAACTTCTTACTTCTTCACTATTACTTCTTACTTCAAAATGTCTTCCCCTACATAATTTGTTTATTCCTTATAATTAATTTGTGCGATAAATTATTGTTTTATTTTTCCGTTTATAAAATATACTTCGCTCTGTGACAGTGCGTAAATTCCCGAAACCGAAGAATTCAGAACAAAATAGCTGTTCTGCGTAAGCACCGGGAGCAGAACGCAGTCGTCTATGAGTTTCTGTTCAAGCTGTTTATATATTTCGATTTTCGCCTGCGCGCCGTTCGCCGTTCTTACCGAGTCGAAAAGCGCGTCATAGCTTTCGCTTTTATATCCCATCAAATTCGACGACGATTCCGACGTAAATCCGCCGAGCATCGCATAAACTTTATTTGACGAATACGAAACGGGGCAGAACGCAATCTGATAACTGCCGTTTTTGACCTGCGCCGTTACGTTTTCGAGCGTATCTGTCTTTATTTTTACGTCCGTTCCGAGCGCCTTCTGCCATTTCTGAATCTGAAGTTTTACCTGCGGGGCGAAATCCTCGGTCGTGAGAATCGTTACTGCGGCGGCGTCAAGTTCTGCATTTTTTAATCCGAGATTGTACAGCTCCGAGGCTTTGGTCTCGTTATACTCGTTCATTTTCGGCGTAAATTCGTACGACGGTGTCATGTAAACGCTCGAAATTCTCGACGTTTTTTCAAAATAAGCGCTGTCGGGTTCTATCACCGACGGATCGTAGGCGTATGTGAATGCGGTTCGTATTGATTCGTCCTTCATGTACGAATCGTTTAAATTAAAACAATACGCCCATACAGTGTCTGAAAACGCTGTCGATGTAAACTTCTTTTCGTTATTTAACTGTCTGTTGAATGTCTGTGCCGAAACGAATCCGCCGTCGTATTTTTCGCCCTTTATTTTCTGCGAGGCGGTTTCCTCATCGCAGTTTAAGTAAATGTAAACGTTGTCGGGGCTTACCTCGTTTTCGCCCTTATAGTCATCATTAGAAGTAATGAGTACGTACGCGTCCTCGGAAAATGTGTAGACAAAGAACGGACCGTTGCACAGCATGTATTCGAGCGCAAGACCGTATCTTCCGTCGCAGGCGTTGAAAAACGTCTCATTGCACGGCATGGCGGCGGGGCGCGTCAGCGCGTATAGAACATCGGAATCGGCGTAGTCGAGCGTTATTTCGAGAACGAAATCCGAAACGGCTCTGACTCCCAGCTCCTGAGGGTTCATCTGTCCGTCGGTTATTTTCGACGCGTTTTTTATTGAATTAAAAAGCGACGCGTCCGGGCTCTGCGTTGCCGGGTCGACGGCTCGTCTTAGCGCGAAAACAAAGTCGTTTGCCGTGACGGACGGGGCAAAATTCTCGCCGAGTTTATCGCCCAGTTTTTTCTGTGCGGTATTAGTGACGTGCCATTTTGCGTCGGGGCGAAGGGTGAACGTGTATGTAAGTCCGTCCGCGGAAACATCTGTTTTTTCGGCGGCTCCGGGCTGAATATCCCCGTTTTCGCCGAGTCTGACGAGTCCCTCAAAGCAGTTTGCCGATACGATTCGTTCCGCCGTCGAGTCTGCAATCTGCGGGTCGAGGTACTGTGCGTTATCGCTTGCGGGGTAGTAGAACGTGACCGACTCCGATTTTGAGCACGAGGCGAATATGCAGACAATTATTATTAATGATAAAATAAGTGAAATGACGCGTTTCATATATAAATAATCTCTCGAATTCATAGTTTGATTAAATTATAGCAGAGATTTTATGCGTTTTCCATAAGGAATGTTAATTTTTTTGAAAATCTATTAACTTTTAATATTTTATTTGGTATAATTAAACTCGGTGATATATGAAAATGCAGACTTTACTCTATATTTTATCGGCTTTAGCCGTCATTGCGGTTATCCTTCTCGTTATTTTGATTATAAAAGTGACGCACCTGTCCTCCGGCAAAAATGATTCGGAGCTTAATGAACTTTCGGTCAAGTCCGACGTTATTTTAAAATCAATAGGCAATGAGTCGGCGAGAATCGGAAATGAGGTTAAAAACGTATCTGAGTCGGTAAACGCAAAACTTGCCGACGTGACTAAGGCGAATTACGACTCCCAGCTCGCGCTTACGAAACTCGTTACGAATTCGCTTAATGATATGAGCGAAGCAAACAGGAATCAGAACGAGAAAAACACCGAGAAAATCGAACGTTCGCTTGATAAAATGCGCGAGAATAATGAAAAGAAGCTCGACGAAATGCGCGCGACAGTCGACGAAAAACTGACCGCAACGCTTACGAAGAGACTTGACTCGTCGTTCAAAACGGTGTCCGACCAGCTTTCGAACGTGTATAAATCGCTCGGCGAAATGCAGGAGCTCTCGGGCGGAATCACGAATTTAAATAAATTATTTACAAACGTTAAAACGCGCGGAACGTGGGCGGAGTATCAGCTCGGAGCGATTCTCGACAGCGTTATTCCGAACATGTATGTCACGAATTACAGCGCAAAGGACGGCGCGGGAGTCGTCGAATTCGCGGTCAAAATCCCGTCATCAGATTCTAAGAAAATTACGTACATGCCGATAGACTCGAAGTTCCCGACAGAGGACTATGTAAGACTGTGCGAAGCTAGCGAATCGGGCGACGTTCAGGGCGTCGACAGCGCGAGAAAAGCGCTCGAAAAAAGAGTTATCGACGAAGCGAAAACAGTATCAAAATACATAAACGAACCGGACACAACCCCGTTTGCGGTTATGTACCTTGCGACCGAGGGGCTTTACGCCGAAATAGCTTCGTCAAAAAATATGCTTTTGGAGAAAATTCAGAACGAATTCAGAGTTATAATCGCAGGACCCTCTACAGTGACCGCGCTTTTAAGCTCGCTTGCCGTGGGATTCAAGACGGCTGCTATCAACGAAAAGGCGAGCGAGATAAGGGAAATTCTCTCCGCGGTAAAGAAGCAGTATGAGACGTTTGACAAGGTTCTCAATTCGGTTAAGAAAAAACTCGAATCCGTTGACAAGGAAATAGACAACGCTGTTTCGAGAAACAATATTATTAATAAAAAACTTAAAAATGTCGAGGATATCGACGCGGACAGAGCCGACAGACTTCTGTTCGGGAATACGGAGGTTGAATTATGAAACATTCAGACATCATCTCACAGATGACTCTTGAGGAAAAAGCGTCGTTCTGCGACGGCGCGGATTTCTGGAATTTGCAGAGCTGTGAAAGACTCGGTATTAAAAGCATAATGGTTACCGACGGCCCTCACGGACTCAGAAAGAAAAAAGAGAAGAAGGATCCCGGCGAACTTATGAGTTCGAATCCAGCAACGTGCTTCCCGACCGCAGTTACGACCGCGGCTTCGTGGGATCCCGACCTTATTTACGAAATGGGACAGGCTCTCGGCGAGGAGTGCCTCGAGGAGCAGGTTTCCGTCCTTTTGGGACCCGGCGCAAACATGAAGAGAAGCCCCCTGTGCGGAAGAAACTTCGAGTATTTCTCGGAGGACCCTTACCTTGCCGGTAAAATGGCGGCTTCGTTTATAAACGGCGTTCAGTCAAAGGGTATCGGCACGTCGTTAAAGCATTTTGCGGCAAACAGCCAGGAGTGCAGACGTATGACGCTTGACTCCGTCGTTGACGAGAGAGCATTGAGAGAGATTTATCTCACCGCGTTCGAAATTGCGGTAAAAGAGGCTCAGCCGTGGACCGTTATGAACGCTTATAACAGATTAAACGGTACGTACTGTGCTGAAAATAAATGGCTCCTTTCCGACGTTCTTAAAAAGGAATGGGGCTTTAAAGGAATCGTAGTAACCGATTGGGGCGCGGAGAACGACAGAGTCGAGGGACTCAAAGCCGGTCAGGAACTCGAAATGCCCACATCCTCGGGCAGAGGCGCAAAGCAGATTTGCGAAGCTGTCAGAAACGGAAAACTTGACGAGAAGATTCTCGACGAAGCGGTTGACGCGGTTCTCGATTTGATTATAAGAGGAAACGAGAATAAGCGCGATTATAAATTCGACAAGAAAGAGCATCATGCGCTCGCAAGAAAGATTGCCGGAAACTCGATGGTTCTTCTTAAAAACGATGATAATATTCTTCCTATTAAAAAGGATTTGAAGTACGCCGTTATCGGCGAAATGGCAAAATCTCCCCGCTATCAGGGCGCAGGCAGTTCGCTTATAAATCCCATTAAAATAGACAACGCGTTCGACGAACTTATGGATAACGGCGTTTCAATGACGTACTGCGCGGGCTATGACAAAAAGAGTGACAAGCCCGACGACGTTCTCATAGGCGAAGCTGTTGCGGCCGCGAGAAATGCCGATATCGCAGTAATTTTCGCGGGTCTTACCGAGACTTACGAGGCGGAGGGCTTCGACAGAAGCCACATCAGCCTGCCCGAAAGCCATAACGAGCTTATCCGCGAGGTCGCGAAAGTAAATAAAAATACCGTCGTAGTTCTCTCGGGCGGCGCGCCGGTAACCATGCCGTGGCTCTCCGACGTTAAAGCCGTTCTCAACGGTTATCTCGGCGGCGAAGCCGGAGGCAGCGCGGTTGTTGATATCCTTCTTGGCAAGGTTAACCCCTCGGGCAAACTCGCCGAAACATACCCCTGCATGCTTGCCGACGTTCCGTGCGTAAACTATTTCCCCGGTACGACCGTTACGACCGAGTACAGAGAGAGCGTTTACATGGGTTACAGATATTACGACACGGCGAAAAAGGACGTTCTTTTCCCGTTCGGCTACGGACTTTCGTACACTACGTTTGAATATTCCGATTTAAAACTCTCTAAGAAAAAGATTAAAGATACCGACACTCTCAAAGTATCGTTCAAAATTAAGAATACGGGTTCCGCCGCGGGCGCGGAAATCGCACAGGTTTACGTAAGCGATGTCGACAGCACGATATTCCGTCCCGAAAAGGAATTAAAGGGCTTTAAGAAGGTATTTTTAAATCCCGGCGAGGAGACGACGGTTGAAATTGAGCTTGACAAGAGAAGTTTTGCATTTTATAACGTTCTCGTCCATGACTGGTGCGTAGAATCCGGCGATTTCGTAATCAAAGTCGGTGCTTCGAGCCGTGACATTAAGTTAGAGGGCAAGGTTAACGTTTCATCCCAAAAAGTCGAAATCCCCGACTACCGTCAGAGCGCTCCGCAGTACTACACCGCGGATGTCAGAAACGTTCCCGACGCACAGTTCGAGGCGGTTCTCGGCAGACCTATCCCCGCAAATAAGAGAGACAATTCGATAGAGCTCGACCTTACCTCGACTCTCGAGGATGCGAACTTTACAAAACAGGGCAAGTTCGTAAACACCGTTATCGATAAAGCTGTCAACACGTTCCTGTCGTCCGACGACGCGAACCGCGGTATGATAAAGGCAATGGCTCTCCAGATTCCTATTAGAAACTTTATTTCCATGAGCATGGGCGTGTTCTCCGACACGATGGCGCAGGGACTCCTCGACATCCTCAACGGCAAGGGCACGGTAAAGGGTCTTGCAAAGATTTGCTCGGGACTGGGCAACGCGCTTAAAAATATGAAGAATTTGTTTAATTCGATTTGATTGAATTTAAGGAAAAAGAGTTACGGCTCCCCGAAAGGGGAGCCGTGGTTTTTACTTAAAATTTCACTATTTTTTCACTATTTTTTCACTATTTCATTTTTTAAAGATAAAAACGGAGCCGTCAAAACAGTCGACGGCTCCGTAAATTATTGTTTGCAGAACGGATTTATTATTTTAAATACAGACATTCTTTTGTAGGGGAAGACAGTGTCTTCCCGCATGAGACTTACGGTTATATCAATAATAACAATGCGCCGGCAATACGAATTTTCCGGGTTTCCGAAGGCAAAATCATAGTTACACATTTTCTGCCTTTACCCCGGGAAGACAATGTCTTCCCCTACATGTTTTGTTTGTGCCGAAAAGTAAATTTTAAGCGAAAAATACGGTTTGATTATTATCAGAATCCGGTGAATATCCATCCGAGCATTCTGATAAAATCTAATATATTCAATATAATAAATCGGAGCTGACGAATCATATATTCGAATCCGCTGCCGTTTACGGTGATCTCAATTTCGGAGCTTACTCCGCTGTCGGGGTCGGTTACGGTTACTGCCGCGGTGCCTTTGCCGACGGCGAGAAGCGTGATTTCATGAGCGTCCTCTGCCCATTTCGGGTTTGACGGTTCGATAACGCATACTACGTTTTCGTCCGAGCTTGTTACCTCGAGATTTTTAAAATGAATGCTCGAGCTGATGGGGCTGAAGTAAGTCCAAAGATATATTTTCTCTCCGGCGAAAATTTTATCTTCATCCTCATAATGCGAGAGGTAAAGCTCAATTTTTTCGGACTTTATCGACCATGCGTTGTCCGTGATTGTGACGGTGTGCTCGATGAACTCGTCGGTTTCAATATAATATCCGCAGTCATCGGGATCTATGTCGTATTTATAAGCCTCAGAGGTTATTATATATGATTTGCCTTTTTCGAGATAAAAACTGTAATTGCCGAAACATGTATAGTTTTCGTCGACCTCGGGCTGTGATTGTTCGATAAATACAAATTCATACGAATCACTGTCGTCGGCGTCGGTTATCACAGTGTATACCCTTCCGTATTTGATAACGCTCGAACGGAAATTGTAGTAGTCGCTCTTAGCAGGGGTAAATGTGTACTCCTCGCCTTCTTTGTCGAAATTAAGCACGGCGGGACCCGTTATCGTTTTACCGCCCGCAGCCGACGCCGTAAAACATACAGCGAGCGACATGAGCATAAGCAGGGAGAGCATAATAGAAATTACGCGTTTGAAAGAAGTTTTCAAGTTTTTGTTCTCCTAATCCGTGTTTTAATTAATAAAACCAAATCATAATCATTTTAATGATATTTTTAATGAAATCGCCGAAACGTCTCATCGTATATTCGAATTTGTTTCCCGTTACGGTAATTTCAAGCTCGGCGGTGATACCGCTTTCGGGTTCGGTGAACGTAACCGTGCTCGTTCCCTTGCCGACAACCTCGAACGTCGTGACGCGTGACATGTCGATATCAATGTACATGCGGTCGATAACGATAACGTCCGTGTTGGATATCGTCGGGGTTAGACTGCGGATGTTCGCGCCGGTCGGCAGAATATTCGCGGTAACTGTCAGCGTTTCGCCGACGTAAATTTTGTCGTCGTAACGCGAATACATTTGAACGTCAACGCCCGTCGGCTCGATCGACATTGCGTCGGACGTTACGGTAATCGAATGTTTAACGAATTCAATAGAAATCGAGGGTTCGTCGGGATCGTCGTTTTCATGCCCGAAATTATAGGCAAGTGACGATACAGTATATTCCACGCCCTCGTCGAGGTAGAAACTGCCGTCGATATTAACAGTCGAATCGTCGTCTAAATCAACGTCCTGAAGTCTCATGAGAAGTTTATCTCCGCGGTGCAGTTCAAATAAAAAGATATCTGCGTTTACGTCGCCCGAATTAAAATTGTAATAATCGCTCACGCTCGGGGTGAACGTAACGGTATCGTCCTCCGTTTCAAAGTTGAGCTTGTACGAAAGCTTTACGGACGTTTCATTATCGGCGAATACGGTAAAGCCCGCCGTCAGACCGATAATCATTATGAGGGATAATAAAATGGATGTAATTCGTTTTGATGAGTTTTTCACAGTTTATTCCTCCTGAAATATACGATTTTGTAATAAAAGCATATCATAATTCCAAATTAAAATCAAGATAAAAAAGAAAAATTTCCGTCCATAGGGATGAACGGAAATAAAAACAGCAATTTGTCACGGACAAATTGCTGCAGTTAAAAGATAAAGGAGAAAAGATAAAAGAATCGGTTTCGTTTTCTTCGAAAACGTTGATTATAATACAAATCCGTCAGGATTTGCACCGAACCTCTTCACTTTTCACTCTTAGTTATTCACTCTGCATTTGTAAAAATTTTATTTTTACAAATGCAGTATGCTCGACGCGGCCGCAAAGTAAATCAGCAGTGAGACCGAGTCCATGACCGTCGTTATCAGCGGGCTTGCCATTACCGCGGGGTCGAGTCCGATTTTGCCCGCGAGCATGGGGAGCGTACAGCCGATGAATTTCGCGCATATTACGGTGAACGCGAGCGTTATGCCGACAACGAGCGCAATCCACAGCGCGGATGTAACCGACGTGCCGACAGTGTGCATTATCAGATAATCTATAAGCATTACCTTGCCGAATCCCGCGACGCCGAGCGATATTCCGCACAGCACGGAGACTCTGCACTCTTTCCATATAACCTTAAATATATCCTTAAATTCGATTTCGCCCAGCGAGATACCGCGGATGACCGCGACGGACGCCTGGCTGCCCGAGTTACCGCCGGTGCCCATTATCATGGGGATAAACGCAGTGAGGGCTACGATTTTTGAAAGCGCGGATTCGAACGACGAAATTATTATGCCGGTAAACGTAGCCGATATCATTAATACCAAAAGCCACGGTATACGCATTTTCCACAGCTGAAACGCCGAGGTTTTAAGATACGGCTTGTCGGCGGGGGTCATACCTGCCATTTTGGAGAAGTCCTCTTCGGCTTCCTCCTGAATAACGTCGATAGCGTCGTCGAACGTTACGATTCCGACGAGACAGTTTTCGTTGTCGGTTACGGGCAGGGAGATAAGGTCGTATTTGTTGAATAAATTAGCGACTTCTTCTTTATCCGTATGCGTGTGAACGGAGATGATGTTAGTCTCCATTATGTCCTCAATTTTCTCGTCGTCGTCGCATGTAAGAAGGTCTTTGGCGGAGACGATGCCGAGAAGTTTATGCTTTTCGATAACGTAACAGGTGTAAATAGTTTCCTTGTGAATTCCAGTCTGCTTAATCTTTTTAAGCGCGTCGGCGACGGTGAATTCCTTTTGCAGGCTGACGAATTCGAGAGTCATAATGCTTCCCGCGCTGTCCTCGGGATAGTTGAGAACCGAATTTATCGCCCTGCGCTTATCCTGCGCCGTACACTGCAGAATTCGCTCAACGACGTTTGCGGGCATTTCCTCGATAACGTCGACAGTATCGTCTATAAACATGTCGTTCATTATCGCCCTTAATTCGGAGTCGGTAATAGCGTCGACGAGCACCTGCTCCTCCTCGGCGTCAAGGTACGTGAATACGAGCGCGGCGTTTTCCTTAGGAATCAGACGAAATAGTATAACCATTTCCTTTTCGTCGAATTCGGGCAGAAGCGCCGCCGTGTCGACGGGGTTGAGTGTGTCGAATATGCTTTTTATAGCCTTGTACTGCTTTTCATTGAGCAGTCTTTCAAATACTTCCTTTGTCAATTAAAAATTCCCCCTGTTTTCCGTAAGGTCGGTAACAGATCTTACTGTTTTTAGCAGAGGGGTCGGGAAATAAAAAAACGAGCCTTTATAAAGACCCGAAAAACGTCAATACGGCTTAGATAAAATCACTCATTATAAAACCGAACAGGGCGGAATACTCCCGTGTTTTCGGTCAATCAAAGCCCCAAACCGACGGCGGATGAAATCGTCGTCAGCGTTTTTCGCGGTATTTCGTCATTTAATTTCCGTCGCCCGTGTCCGCTGCCGGATTCCATCTTGTCACCTCATTTTATTTTAAAGTTAAATTTACAAAAAAATTATACTATCGCGTTTTGCGTTTGTCAATAGAAAATAAGAGGGTGTCTTTTTAGATATGAATAATATCAACCAAAAAAATAATAAAATTAACCAAAATAGGTTGACAGCGACGTTTTAATGTGATATAATAACCTCACGAAACACAATCCAAATCAGAGATTCGGTGTGTTTCGGAGAACATTGAACCATACCGCTTCGGCACAGCGCGCCTATAGCAAAAGTCGTTATAATTGTACATTGAAAAAGGGGCAAATAATATGTTAACAAGCGTAGGAAAATACTTAAGAAAGCTTAGAATTGACAACGGGGAGATTCTTCGCGATATGGCCCAGAATTTAGGCGTATCGTCAGCTTTTCTTTCTGCTGTTGAAAATGGAAAAAAGAGAATGCCCGAATCATGGGCGGAAAAGCTTAAAAATATTTATTCTCTTACTACGGAACAGGTTTCTGAATTAGAGGAGGCGATACTTAATTCAAGCGATATAATTGAACTAAATATACAAAATGTTAATGATGAAAACCGTAGGCTTGCAGTTTCCTTTGCTCGCCGATTTGATTCTCTTGATGAAAAAACCACACAAAAAATATTTGAGATTTTAAAGTCTCACAAGGAGGAATAAATTTATTCAATGAATGTTTGTTATACAGTTGAAGCAAAATCGAGAAATGATTTGCGTGTTTTTTCAAATATGCTTCGAAGAAAACTGCGTTTAGAAAATGAGATAAAAATACCGATTATCGAATTGCTTGATATTTTTTGTGAGGTGTTTGAGAGTTTTAGTTATGAAATAGTTCCTGATGATGAACTTCCATGTGATATTCATGCCGAAACCGATGTTTTATCATGTCATATTAAGATAAAAGAAAGCGTTTATGATGGTGCATGTGACGGAAACGGACGGGATAGAATGACTATTGCACATGAAATTGGACATGCCTTAATGTTGTGTTGCTATGGTTTTAAATTACAATTACATAGAAATTTCAGCGGCGGTGAAATAAAACCTTATAATGACCCGGAGTGGCAGGCAAAATGTTTTGCAGGAGAGTTTATGGTTAATTACGAATTAACAAAGAATATGACACCGGAGCAAATAGCAATATCATGCGGTATATCTCTTGAAGCGGCACGGTATCAATATAATCACAGATAACGAATGGAGGAATGCAAATATATGTTTAAAAAAAGAAAAACGTTTCTTTGACTGTTTAATTCAATCAAAAAAACGTCTAACTTCGAATATTGCTATTCAATCTGTTGCAGGATAATTATAGCATCGTTCGAAAAAAAAATCAAGCCCATTTAATTGGGGAAATTATTTTAATATTTCGAAAGGGAGATGCTTTTTATGACAAGCGTAATTATGAGAAATAATCCTCTTTTTATGAGGAATGCATTTGAAACAGACGGTAAGTGGGGAATTCCGCTTGTAAAAAAACAAGAATTAGATTATGACTGTATTGATTTAATCGCTTGTTCCGATATCAAAACGAATGATAATGATGATAATAAAAAAAGAGGTGTTCATTTTTTTGTGGATGATTATCGGTTTGCCGGAATTTTTGATAATCCTAAACGTTCATTGGAACGATACTCGCAATATAGCTTTTTATTAACTCCCGATTTTTCAACGTATGCAGATATGGATTTATGGAGACAACTTGAAAGTGTTGCAAAAAATCGTTGGGTAGGAGCATATTGGCAAGCTAATGGACTAAAGGTAATTCCCACTATTAGCTGGAGTGACGCGCGCAGCTTTGATTTTTGTTTTGACGGCGTGGAGAACGGCGGAACAGTTGCGGTCGGAATGATAGGATGTAAAAAATCAAAATTGGGTTTTATGCGTGGATATAATGCTATGCTCGAAAAAATTAATCCGTCTAAAATTATATGTTTCGGTTCTCCTTTCTTAGAAATGGAAGGTGACATTATTACTATTGATTATTCAAAATCGAGAAGGAAGGTGAAATGATATGGGCGGCAGAGGAACTTTTGCAGCAGGAAATAGTGTTAGTTTTAATTATCAACCGGTTGATCGTATTGAGGGGGTACAAGTTTTGCAGGGCATTAACGGCAAACATGGATTGCCTGAGGAGTCGCATTCAAGTACCGCTTACATTAAATTGAAGCCGGACGGAACATTTCATGAAATGCGTATTTATGATAAGGATCATTATCTTGTTAAGGAAATAGCTTATCATCCGGAACCGAAATTAAATAATGGGAATAAAACTGATTGTGTTTTACATGTCCATGAATATAAAAGGGATAATTTTAAGGATCGAACTCCAAGATTGATAACGAGCGAAGAAATTAAATGTTACAAAAAATACTTAAAGGGGGTCGATTTGAAATGATAAACGGAGATGCTAAAGAATTTATTTCGGGACTGCATTACGGTGACGAGCGTTACTTTCTTTTCAACGGAAAAAAATATTTTATTCAAGGGTATTTTGAACATGGAAAACCTTTACTCGAAACATACACCGTAGTTCCTGCTGATGATAATTTTAATTGGAAAGCGATTTCCGAAAACAAAAATTACCCTGTTTCTGAATTCGAAAATGCAAAAATTTTTAACGGAAAATCTTTTTGGGAAGCAGAAAAAGAGATTGAGTGGGTTGACGATTAAAAAGCTTTTTTAATTGTTTGAATAAAAAAAGAAAACGCGGAACTTGTTAATTGATAAGTTCTGCGTTTATATTTGTTCTCTTTTTAGTTGTTGATTCCGTGGTGGGCTGTCGCGCTCGATTCGTTGAGCGGGAGGAAAGTATATCCGTTCTTCCTGCCGTATTCGATAACTCTCTTGACCGCGTCGGGTGTCGTCGTCTTAACGTCGGAGTCATGCATTAAAATAATGTTGCTCCTGCCCTTTTTAAGCCCGTTTACGGAGTTGTTATAGAGCTTGTCCGCGTTGATTCCGCTGCCTTTCGCGTCGCCTGAGTCAACGTTCCAGTCGACGTATACTATACCCTCGTCGTCGAGGCGTTTGACTATTTTAGTCATGACTCCGGGACAGTAGGTTTTGCTTATCGTGTTGGAACTTCCGCCGGGGAAACGAATTATATTTGTAACATAGCCCGTGTCATCGTAGATTTTTTCCTGTAATTTATAGACGTTGTTCATAAACGCCTCTTCGGATTTGTAAATTTCCGAATATTTATGAGAATATCCGTGAATTGCTATCGTGTGACCTTCGCTTATCATGCGTTTCAATATCGGGAGCTTGTCGGGGGAATAATTGAGTATGAAGAATGTCGCCTTAACGTCGTTTTCCTTTAAAATATCGAGAAGTCTCGGCGTAACGTTATTGCTGGGGCCGTCGTCAAATGTTAAATAAACATATGACCCGCCCGGCGCGGGGGCTTCGCCCTCGGTGTCGGATGTTGCGGGAATTCCGCCGGCCGTTGCGTCTCTGACTCGTACGAACCGTACGGCTTTACCCTTGTTTCCGGTTTTATCCTCTGCTGTGTACGTTATTTTATACGTTCCCGCGGTCAATGTGTCAACGCTTCCTTCAATGGAAACGCCTACATTGCCGTCGATATTGTCTGTTGCTTCGGCTCCCTTTTCCTCGTACGTATCGCCCTTTTTGAGTGTGATGTGAGATGAGCCGAGAATTCTTATCTCGGGCGGAGTTCTGTCCGCTACTCTTATGAATCTGTGCTGTTTTGCCGTGTTGCCCGCGGAGTCGGAAACGGTGTATGTCGCGGTGACGATATTTTCGCCGTCCTCGCCGACCATAATTTCCGACAGCGTGACTTTGACCTTGTCCGTGATGTCGCCGTCGTAGTTGTCCTCGGCGGTATATCCCGGGTCTTTAAAATCATTTATATCCTCGACCTCGATTTCCGGGTCGCCTTTGAGCGTGAGAACGGGCGAAACCGTGTCGACTACGTTTACGGTTTTTGTGACTTCTGTCTTTTTCCATAAAAATTTTACGTAATATTTTTCCGTGTACGTTCCTGTTTTTTCGGAATCTACCTGTCCGTTGCGGGTCAGTTTGTCGTTTAAATTCATTCCGAAATACGAGGCGCGCGCGCCCTCGTCGGTATACGGTTCGAAAACCTCCAGAGTCACATTGTCTCCTCCGTTTATCTTAATACTCGGCTTTGAGAGAACAAAAAGAAGAGCGAGCGTGATTATGACCGCAGAGACTGATAATATCACGGCGGTTTTTTTGTTAAATGCGAATTTTGAGAAGTTGTCTTTCGTCATTTTTTACTTTCGCTCTCCCGATTTTTTTCGACAATTTTTTTCTAACTTTAGTATATCATGAAACATATTTTTAATCCATAGATTTAAATGAAAATTAAATATATATAAAAGACTTCTTTTTTGTATAGTTTGTCCCCGGCGCGGGCAAAAATTATTTTGAATGCAGTATTGGAATAATTTCTTAAAAAATAAAATTTACTGTTCGGACTTGCTTAATAAATTAAATCATGATATATTTGTAGTAATTTAAAACAAGGAGTTCATCCGAAAAAGATGGAAGAAAAAAATCCGAAACGAATTTATATACGTCCGAAATCGGGGCGTTTTAATTTGAATATAAAAGAACTTTGGCGTTACAGGGACCTTATCGCGCTGTTCGTCAGACGTACGTTTGTCGCACAGTATAAACAGACGGTTTTAGGTCCCGCGTGGGCGGTGATTCAGCCCCTGTTTACGACCGTTATTTTTACAGTCGTTTTCGGAAACGTCGCAAAGCTCGATACGGGCGGTGTTCCGCATTTCGTATTCTATATGTGTTCGAACGTCCTGTGGTGCTACTTCTCGGCGTGTCTTACGACTACGGCGAACACGTTTACGGCAAACTCAGCAATACTCGGCAAGGTTTATTTTCCCCGTCTCGTAATGCCCGTGTCGTCGGTGCTGTCGGGGCTTATTTCGTACGCTATACAGATGGTTTTCTTCCTCATAATATGGGCTGTATACTTAATCAGGGGAACGTCGGATATTCACGCGACGTGGGCGCTGGCTCTCGTTCCGCTGATGATTATCGAAACGTCCATGCTCGGTCTCGGCTGCGGAATTATAATATCCGCGCTTACGACTAAGTACAGAGATCTTGCGATGCTCGTGAACTTCGGCGTTCAGCTGTGGATGTATGCTTCGCCCGTGGCTTACGGCTCGTCGCAGATAAGCGGGGGGCTCAAGAAAATTTTTATGTTAAATCCCATGGCTCCGATTCTCGATACGTACAGATACGCGTTTTTCGGCGGGGAATCGGGAATACCGTGGAATTATTTGATTATAAGCGCGTGCGTTACCGCCGTCGTACTTATTATAGGTATTGCGCTGTTTTCGAGAGTCGAAAAAACGTTTACGGATACGATATGAGGAGACGTATTTATGGGTAATATCATAGAGGTCAGAGACGTTGTAAAGGAGTACCGTCTCGGCGCGATAGGCGGAGGAACGTTAAGAGGCGACATACAGTCGTTTTTTGCAAGAGTCCGCGGTAAAGAGGATCCTAATTTAAAAATAGGCGTGGATCAGTCGCACTTAAACGAGCGTTTCCGCGCGCTCGACGGCGTGTCGTTCGACGTTAAGAAGGGCGACGCGGTCGGACTTATCGGGGGCAACGGCGCGGGCAAGTCGACCATGTTAAAACTTTTATCGCAGATAACCGCACCGACTGCGGGCGAGATTATGCTGGAGGGCAGAGTCGCGAGCATGCTCGAGGTCGGAACGGGTTTTCACCCCGAACTTACCGGTCGAGAAAACGTATATTTAAACGGCGCGATACTCGGTATGAGCAAGAGCGAAATTTCAAAAAAATTCGACGAAATAGTTGAATTTTCCGAGGTTTCAAAATTCATAGACACGCCCGTAAAGCGTTATTCGTCGGGAATGTACGTAAAACTCGCGTTCTCCGTCGCGGCGCATCTCGATTCGGAAATAATGATAATGGACGAGGTTCTTGCCGTCGGCGACGCGGCGTTTCAGCAGAAGTGCATTACGAAAATGTGCGAGGAGGCAAACAGCGGGGGCAGGACGATACTGTACGTCAGCCATAATATGAACACCGTCCGACAGCTCTGCAACAGAACCGTCGTGCTCGACAAGGGCAGAAAAATATTCGACGGAGACGTTGAGGGCGGAATCGAAAAGTACCTTGACAATCAGGCTTACGAGCAGAAGTTGTTTAACGACTATACGAATATGACGAGGTTAAAGCACCTCGAAAAACAGCGTGACGCAGATCTTATATCGAGCGAAATTCTCAATAAGGACAGCTGTGTTTTCGAAAACGGGGAGAAGATTGTTTTCCGTCTTAACTGGCGGCAGAATAAGAGTCTAGGCGACGTTTTCGCGCGTATCGAAATTCGTTACAGGGACGATTCGCCCGTCGGCGCGTCGCTTTGTAAGGAAAAACTTAATAAGACGGACGAAAAAAATCATTCGAATGTTTTGAGCTTCGACATTTCCTCGCTCGTTGCGGGGGAATATAAAGCGATGATCGTTTTATATGAATTAAACGCGTTCGGAGTCAAAAACGACCTCGACGCGGCGTGGCCGGCGTTCTCGTTTACAAAGGAAGTGTCGGATGACAATATCGTTTGGAACGGCAGGTATTGGGGATATAACCGTTTCCCGGATATTGAGGTTTTGTAAAATACATTTTCTTAATCGTCCGGTTTCCGGTCAGCGGATTTATAATATTTATTTATCAGAATTTAACAGATGTTAGTATAGGCTAACATTATGATTCCGCAAAAGAATAATATAGTCAATTTCCTACAAAATATTGAACAGATTTTTAATTTTTGTATTGACAAAACATATTTAAAACGTTAAAATTAAGTTTGCAATAAACCAATTTAAAGAAATGAGGAGCAAATTCATGAAGAAGATTTTAAGTATCATCATGTCTGTTGTTATGGTCTTGACCCTCAGCGTCTGCGCTTTCGCGGCGTACGCTCCCGAGGATGAGAAGCTCAGCTTCAACTCCGACGGCAAGTTCAAGATCATGATGATTAACGATACCCAGGACGTAGGTAAAGGAAACGACGAGAGAACCGTTAATTTCATTAACGCCGCTCTCGACGCGGAGAAGCCCGACCTCGTAGTATTCGTAGGCGACCAGCTTTCCGATATGTATCCCAATGCTTCAAAGGCTGATTTCGAGCTTGCGCTCAATCACATCCTTCAGCCCCTTGAGGACAGAGGAATTCCGTTCCTTGCAACTCTCGGCAACCACGACCACGACAGAGAGGCTACCGTAGTTGAGGACGAGCAGTACGAGATTTACAATTCATACTCAATGTGCCTTAACGGCGACAACGGCACCGACCACTTCACTTTCAACACTCCCGTATACGGTACCGACGGTCAGATGAAGTTCAACATCTACATGATGGACACTAACAATAAAGCACCTGAGGGCGGATACGCAGGTATCAACGCAGAACAGCTTGCATGGTACAACGAGACCTCCGCAGCTCTTAAGGCAGAAAACGGCGGAGAGGCAGTTCCCTCTCTTCTCTTCCAGCACGTACCCGTTAAGGAGATCTATTCTCTCCTTAAAGAGTGCAAATGGAATGTTGACGGCGCTATCTATTCAAGACGTGATACCAAGTGGTACACCCTTAACCAGGATCTCCTTGTTGAAGAGGGCGGCAAATTAGGCGAGGCTCCCTGTTCGGAGAACTTCGACGTTATCACCGGTCAGTACCAGGCATGGCTTGAGAACGGCGACATCATGGGCGCGTTCTTTGCACATGACCACGTTAACAACTTCGTAGGCGTTAACGAGGACGGCATCAAGATGGGCTACAACGGCGGTACGGGCTTCCGTGCATACGGCAACGGCGACCAGAGAAGCATCCGCGTATTCGAACTCGACGAGAACGACGTTAC
>ERZ808246.728-NODE-728-length-26186-cov-12.134744_pt1 | contig 26186 bp, 18 predicted proteins | sample MGYA00521083_ERZ808246 | MGnify/ENA primary metagenome ERZ808246 (study PRJEB31516, sample SAMN03275577) | gut metagenome | biome: mammalia-associated habitat; material: feces | host: Papio cynocephalus | place: Kenya | collected 2012-07-07 ... | reverse complement strand
ACACCGATTCCGACTACGATCGTGAGAAGCTGCAGGAGCGTCTGGCCAAGCTGGCTGGCGGCGTCGCCGTCATCAAGGTCGGCGCGGCCACTGAAGTCGAGGCCAAGGAGCGCAAGCACCGCATCGAGGATGCCGTGCGTAATGCCAAGGCCGCTATTGAGGAAGGCCTGCTGCCGGGCGGCGGCGTCGCTCTGGTCCAGGCTGCGGCCAAGGCTCAGAACGATGTCAAGCTGGAAGGTGACGAGGCTACCGGCGCAGCCATCGTGTTCCGCGCCATCGAGGCTCCGATCAAGCAGATCGCCGAGAATGCTGGCCTGTCCGGCGATGTGGTGATCGATAAGGTTCGTTCCCTGCCTGATGGCCAGGGTCTGAACGCGGCTACCAACGAGTATGAGGACCTGCTGGCCGCGGGCGTCACCGATCCGGTCAAGGTGACTCGTTCCGCACTGCAGAACGCTGCCTCTATCGCTGGTCTGTTCCTGACCACTGAAGCGGTGGTGGCCAACAAGCCGGAACCGCCGGCAGCTGCTGCTCCGGCAGCCGGTGCCGACATGGGCTACTGATCCGCTCGGCCAAGGTATGGCAAAGCCGGTCTGATAAGCTGGCGATGATATGAAAAAAGCTCGTTCCTTTCAGAACGAGCTTTTTTCATATCATCGCCGCAATATTGATTTTTGACATATATGTGGTTTGGTATGAGGGAAACGGCGTCATGCCGGATGGACGTGAACCTTGTCCTACCGGCATGACGCCGTTGCTTGGTGGGTTGCCGTGCGCTTACTGCGCGAACAGGCGCGACGCCTGCAGCTCGGTTTCCGAATACAATGCAGACGCTTGCGTCAATGCCCTCTGAATCGATTCAAGCGATTGTTCCATCTGTTGCTCGGCCGCACGCCACTGTTCGGCTACCGCGGCGAACTGCGTCGCGGCTCCGCCGCGCCATACGCTTTGCAGATTGTTGAGATTGCCGTACATCCCCTGCACTGCCTGGCGGATGGATTGAACGGAGGCGTTCACGGCAGCGCTTGAGGATTGGATCTGTTCGCTGTCGACTTGATATTGTGGCATGAAGGTCCTTTCGTCGGATGGGTATCTTGTTCCGCCGTATGGTCGCGATTGGTGCAACCGAACGGTACAGTGGACGATATGTCATCAGTGAACGTGCGCAGTGGGAAAAACGAGGCTGTGGTCGGAGAACATATGAAATTGGAATCAATCGGCGTGTCGCGACATTGTCCTAAGTCTTCGAAACGCTGGAATATGGCGTTTTGCGCACTATTCGTGTGCATCATAAGCTGTTGCGTGCTGCTGTGGATGGCTCCTGCGAGTCATGCGGATGACACCGCGGATTTGGGTGTCACGGCCACGGACAACATTACGGATACGCAGAATCTGCTTGGCTCCAGTGTCTCGCAGATTACGGATGCCATCAACAAGACGAAGAAGGAGACAGGCGTCACCGTCCGTTTGGTGTATCTGGACAGTTTCAACACCAAGAGCAAGCCTGACAAGTGGGTGAGCTCGCTCTTGGAATCGTTGGATCCGAAGCCGAATACCGTGATGCTGGCGGTCGCTTCGAATGATGGCAATCTGGTGGTGGCCGTGTCATCGAACTCGGAGGAATGGCTGCGACGGAAATCGACCGTCGAAGCATTGTCCGATGCGGCACAGAAACCTCTGATGGAAAGCAAGCCGGATTGGGTGAAATCCGCAACGGCCATGATGGATCAGATCGCGGTGCAGAAAAAGACCTCCACCTCCTCGAAGACCATATGGATTGGCGTGGGTGCTTTCGCGGGCGTTCTGATCCTGTTAGTGATGATTCTGGTGGTGTTCCATATCCTGCGGAAGAAGGGTGTCATCGGGCATAAGCGTGTTGGCAGGCACAGCGAACGTCATGTTTCGGCCGAACGTGTTCATCCGGTCAAGGTTTGGGGTTCCGATGATGCCGGGGGTCAAGATCAAACCAGCTCGGATATCATATCGACGCAAGATTCAGAATCCGTTCAGGAAACATCCAGCGAAGGGAGTGATGCTTGAAGGCATGAGCAAGCCTATTGAAGCGTCCATTGTTGTTGTCGATGACGAACCATCCATCCGCGAGCTACTGGTTGCATCCTTGCATTTCGCCGGTTTCGAGGTGAACACGGCGGCTTCGGGTTCCCAGGCCATCGAGGTCATCGAAAAGATCCAGCCGGATCTCATTGTGCTCGATGTGATGCTTCCTGATATCGATGGGTTCACGGTGACGCGCCGTATCAGGCAGGAGGGCATCACCACGCCGGTGCTGTACCTGACAGCCCGCGACGATACGCAGGACAAGATCATGGGACTCACCGTGGGCGGCGATGATTACGTGACCAAACCATTCAGTCTCGAGGAAGTCGTGGCTCGAATCCGTGCGATTCTTCGTCGGACTCAAGAGCAGGTGGAGGACGACCCCATTATCCGTGTTGGCGATCTCGAAATCAATGAGGACTCGCATGACGTATCCCGGGCCGGGCAGCCGATCGAGCTGAGCCCGACGGAATACAAGCTACTGCGCTACCTCATGGACAATGAGGGTCGAGTACTGTCCAAAGCCCAGATTCTCGACCATGTCTGGCAGTACGACTGGGGCGGGGATGCCGCCATCGTCGAATCATACATCTCCTATCTGCGCAAGAAGGTCGATGGCATTGTCGTCGAAGACGAGAACGGCGAAAAACACAAGGTGACGCCATTGATTGAAACGAAGCGCGGCATCGGCTATATGATCCGGGCTCCCAAGAACTAGCGTCACGCCATGAGCAAGGATTCCAACCAGCCAGTTGTCGGCGCGGCCTCTGCGACCGGCGCTCCAGCCCCAGTACCGTCGTCGCAACCGAAGGCCCCGCCAAGAGGAAAACAGGCGTGGCGACGGTTCAACCGCAGGGTGCAGGCGATTCCGCTCAGCACGAAACTGGTCACCTGCATCATCGTGTTGCTGACTATCGGCACGGTCGGTATCTCCCTGTCCATCCGGACGTTAGTGGGTAATTATCTGCTGCAGAAGACCGATACGCAGTTGGTCAATCAGGCTCAGTTGATTTTCAACAGTATGGATTCACTCGGCAGTGATACCGGAGATGATGGCCGGAGCCTCATGAACACCTACTATGTGGAAGTTCGCGACAGCCAGTACAAGAGCACGGGCGTGGGTTCGGTTCCTATGCTTCGCGATGGCGTGGTATCTGAGCCAAGCCTGCCGGCTGACGGAAGCCTCGAAGGTGTGACGCTTGGACAGCCGTTCACGACGCAGGCGGTGGTGCACGTCACCACAAGCCATACGCCGGACCATGCCATCGTGCAGGCCGCGCAGTCGCCTTGGCGTGTCGTCGCCCTGCCATGGAGCGAGAAAACGCGCAGTGGCCAGATTAAGGACAGTGGGGTCGTGTTCATCGGACTGTCGCTCAGCGATCAGATCGATACAGCCAATACCCTGACGAGATTCTGCGCGATGGTCGGAATCGCGGTGGTGCTGATTGGCGCGGTGCTGGGCACTATCTTGGTGCAAAGCACCTTGGCTCCGTTGAAGCGTATCGAGAAGACCGCCGCAAAAATCGCCGCCGGGGATTTGAGCCAGCGTGTGCCGGACCTGCCGGAGAACACTGAGGTCGGTTCCTTGTCCATGTCGTTGAACACCATGCTGACCCGCATCGAGGAAAGCTTCCATGCGCAGGAGGAGACCACCGAGAAGATGAAACGATTCGTCTCGGATGCCAGTCATGAGCTGCGTACTCCGCTTGCGGCCATCCATGGATATGCCGAACTGTACAAAATGCAACGTAACATGCCTGGTGCGTTGGAGCGAGCCGATGAGTCCATCGAACACATCGAGGCATCAAGCGCACGTATGACGGTGTTGGTGGAGGATCTGCTTTCTCTGGCGCGTTTGGATGAGGGACGTGGCATCGACATCACACAGCAGGTGCGGTTGACTTCGGTGGTAAACGATGCCGCCGACGATTTGCATGCGCTTGATCCCGATCGGGGTATTTCCTGTGGGCGCGTGGCATTGCGGCCGGGTACGGATATGAACAATCCCGCCAGTCTGGTGTTCCAGGAGGGCGATATGCCACAGATCACGTTGAAGGGCGATGCATCACGCCTACGTCAAGTGGTCACCAACATCGTGGGCAACATCCATCGGTATACGCCGGCCAATTCCCCAGTGGAGATTTCCATGGGCGTGCTTCCCGCTTCGATCAGCCCTGAATCCCTGTCCCGGATGCCATCCAACGAGCAGTCGTTGCGCCATCTGGTTGAGGCCATCGAAGTCGGGCAATCCATGCAGGTGGGAATGAACTATGCGGTCGTACGGTTCAGCGACCATGGACCCGGCGTTCCCGTGGAGGCACGGTCGAAGATTTTCGAACGGTTCTACACGGCCGATCCCTCACGTGCGCGTCAAAAGGGCGGGACCGGTCTTGGCATGGCGATTGCGCAATCCGTTGTCAAGGCGCACCATGGCTTCATTTGCGCGTCGGGCAGCGACGGTACCGGATTGACTTTGACGGTGGTGCTGCCGATTGCTCCGGTCGAGCCGAAGGTGCAGCCGATATCCACGGATGAGAATCGCAGGAACGAGAAGAAGAACCGCAAGATGAGGAAATAATCGTCCTTCCCGGGGAAAATCCGGTAGTGATCGCGCGGGGGACGGGCATGGCCCACCTCTTGCGCTAAACTGTATCTTTGGTTTGAAATATGGAACGGATGGCTGTTGACCATCCGTGCGACGGTATGTGATTAGCGAGTAGTGAGGTGACAATGCCTAGCGGACGTGTTCGTTGGTTCGATGCGAATAAAGGCTACGGATTCATTCAGACGAGCGAGAACGCGAATGATGTGTTTCTGCCGGCGGCAGCTCTTCCTGAAGGTGTGAAGACATTGCGTAAAGGCGCAAAAGTCGAATATTCGGTTGTGGAGGGACGCCGTGGACCGCAGGCCATGGGCGTGACGTTGGTGGCTTCGGCCCCGTCGCTGGTCAAAGCCACTCGCCCGAAGCCCGATGACATGGCCGCCATCGTGGAGGATCTCATCAAGCTGCTGGATTCCGCAGGAAATCAGCTACGTCGCCACCACTATCCTTCCCCGGCTGAAAGCAGGAAACTTGCCACGCTGATGCGTGCGGTCGCCGACAACTTTGACGTACAGGAATAGGTTCATGTCCGATACCACAATGGATCCCAAGGCGATCGCCCATGCGGTCGCCATCACGGTGTCTGACGAGGACGGTCAGGTCGGCGACCTCATGGAAGCCATCGACTTGGGGGACAACGTCACCGATTTTCGTTTTGAAGCCCATGTCCGCGGGTATGAAGGCTGGCAGTGGTCGGTGACGCTGTACCACGATGTCGAGATGGATCGTTGGACAGTCAACGAATCATCTCTGGTGCCGACCGATGAGGCACTGCGCCCGCCGAAGTGGATTCCATGGAAGGATCGACTCGAACCAGGCGATTTGGCGGTGACCGATTCGATCGGAACCGATCCGGATGATCCTCGCATGGAAGAGGGATTCCGCAAAACACGGCCCGATGATTCGCAGATCGATACACAGCCGGATGCCGATGGAACGCAGCCTTCCGATGCTCCGTCCTCCGTGGCCGATGTCTCGTCGGAGGATCAACGGTCGTTGACTTCCGAAGAAGACATCGATGAGGCTGTCGAGCAATTCGATTTGTCCCGCAGACATGTGATGACGCCGCTTGGACGTTCTCAGACCGCGAAACGCTGGTATGAGGGACCCCACGGACCAAAGTCGCTGTCCACCAAAACCGCCGGGGGCAATCCCTGCTCCACCTGCGGATTCTTCATTCCGCTGAAAGGCGAGTTGAATCTGCTCTTCGGCGTGTGCGCCAATAAGTGGAGTCCGGATGATGGCAGGGTCGTGTCCATCGACCATGGCTGTGGCGAACATTCCGAGATCGATCCGCCGGAACCGTCCCATTTGTGGGTGCAGTCGAAGCCCGCATTCGATGATCTGCATATCGACGTCATCGCACAGGCTCCACGCGATGAGCGTGGATCCGTCGAATTGATTGAACAGCTTTCCTCCGATGATGACCATAATCCGAATGAGGACGAGGAAGGCTCCGACGCCGATATCGAGGCCAACACCATCGATGACGACGCCAGTCAGGAGGAGGTCCTCGAACATACGTCATCCGATGATGAGCCCGAAGTGGAGGCCACCGTCGAAATCGACGGGACCGACCCGGGAAAGACGAAGGATTCCACGCGGACGGACGGTGAAACCGATATGGTGCCCGAGTCCGAGGATGCCGATACACATGAGCCTGCTACCGTTGAAGGCGCTCAAAGAGACACGACTGGAAAAACGGCGGAAGCCGCTGGACCAAAGTCGGAGCAATCACCGGTTCCGGAGCGGCGGACCGAATCCGAAACCGAAAAATCAGTCGAAACGGTTTCCGACGGTTTGGACGCCGACGGTGAGGCGCCGGTCGGGGAGGAACGGATCGTACAGGACGGGGAGGCGAGATAGCCGTCGGCCCGTCTCGTCGACGCATTCATAGGGGAGGCCGATGCTCTATTCGGGGCATCGGCCTCCCCTATGAATGCGTCGATATGAAATCAGTGCACGACGGTGACCGTGCAGTCGGCGAAATTGATGATTTGCCTGGACACCGAACCGAGGAAATGCGCATCCAATCCGGATAATCCGCGTGAACCCACCACCAAGTGGCGCGCATAGCGGGAGGCTTCAGTAAGACCTTTCACGGCGGAGATATGGAAGGCGTGCGATTCGATCTGGAAGTCATCGGGGATGTCCTTCGCCGGGACCTGCACTGCGTCGAGCAGTTCGTCAAGCATCCGTTCGGCGTGCTCCTGACCGACGCTGATGGGCGCGACGGCGTTTTCATATCCTCTGATCGTTCCCAGATCCTTCAACTGCCAGCAGAACATGACCTGCAGGGGAGCATGATGCAGCGCCGCGAAATCAATGGCGAACCGTAGCGCGCGTTGTGAGGTCTCCGATCCATCGACGCCGACGACCACTGGGCGTTGATTATTCGGCACAGGTGACCCGGGGAGCGTATAGGTGATCGGAACCTTGGTCGGAGTGAGCGCATTGGCGATGGCGTCCTGCACGGAGGACTCCTCATCGTCGAGAATACGGACCACGGTGACAGGCACCTTCGCCTCTTCGGCGAGCGAAGTTGAAAGCGATCCCAGGAACCATCGTGCCACACGGCCGAGTGAACGGCGTCCGACGACGATCTGCTGTGCGTCCTTGCCGATTTCCAAGAGCGCGGACGTTCCAGTGGCTTTGACGGAGGTGAGTTTGACGCGATCTTCGTTGATCGTCATGTCCTGCGAGGCTTGAGCGACCCAGGCGCGCAGCCGCCGGGCGATGTCATGGCGCGTTTTGGCCCACTGCTCCTCGTCCTCCGGTTCCGAACCCATATCCCACGAATGGGACCAGGCATAGACCGCGTTCACCTGCTGACCGGTCAACGACGCTTCATTGAGGGCCCAGCGCAAGGCCGCGAAGGATTCATCGGATCCGTCGACGCCGACGACGATGTCGTTACGACGAGTGTCCTCATGATCGATCGATATTAGGGTGGTGTCGCTCATCTTGGTGACCTCCTTGGTCGTTGTTCTATGTCAAGAATATCCGTTCCGTTGCGTCTAGAGCGCAATTTACGCGCTGATGGAATAAACGTCACCGCGAATCGGTAAAGTGTTGAAGGACTAACAAGAGTGGAAGGACAAGCATGTTCGAACGGTTTACCGACCGTGCGCGGCGCGTGATCGTGCTGGCGCAGGAAGAAGCTCGTACCCTCCAGCACAACTACATCGGCACCGAGCATCTGCTGCTTGGCCTAATTCGCGAAGGCGAAGGCGTCGCAGCCAAGGCGCTGGCCTCAAAGGGTGTGACCTTGGATGACACCCGCAAGCAGGTCGAAGAGATGATCGGCAAGGGAAATGCGTCGCCGAACGGCCACATTCCCTTCACTCCGCATGCCAGGCAGGTGTTGGAGCTGTCGCTGCGTGAGGCGTTGCAGCTGGGGCACAGCTATATCGGCACTGAGCATATCCTGCTCGGTCTGATTCATGAAGGCGAAGGCGTCGGCACTCAGGTGCTGATCAAGATGGACGTCAACCTCGGCGAGCTGCGCAGCGCCACCATTGATCTCATTCGAGGCAATTCCAGTGATGGCAAAGGCGATGGCAAAGGCGAACTTGCCAATGCCGGCGGAGTGCAGGATCGCCACAACCAAACCGGTTCCGCGATCCTCGACCAGTTCGGCCGCAATCTGACGGCTGAAGCCGCTTCCGGCAAACTGGACCCGGTGATCGGCCGCTCCAGCGAGATCGAACGTGTGATGGTGGTGCTGAGCCGCCGCACCAAGAACAATCCAGTGCTGATTGGCGAACCCGGCGTCGGCAAGACAGCCGTCGTTGAGGGACTCGCACAGAAGATCAACGCCGGGGACGTGCCGGAGACGTTGAAGGGCAAGCAGGTCTATTCCCTGGACCTCGGTTCCATGGTGGCCGGCTCCCGCTACCGCGGTGATTTCGAGGAACGCTTGAAGAAGGTTCTGAAGGAAATCAAGACCCGTGGCGATATTGTACTGTTCATCGATGAGATCCATACCATCGTGGGCGCGGGCTCGGCGGATGGCGCATTGGGCGCCTCCGATATGCTCAAGCCGATGTTGGCCCGTGGCGAGCTGCAGACCATCGGTGCGACCACCACCGACGAATACCGCAAGTACATCGAGAAGGATGCCGCGTTGGAGCGTCGTTTCCAGCCGATCCAGGTGCACGAGCCCTCCATCGCCGAAACCATCGAAATCCTCAAGGGACTGCGCGAGCGTTACGAGAACCATCATCATGTGACGATCACGGACGGTGCCCTGCAGGCCGCAGCGGAACTCTCAAGCCGTTATATCCAAGACCGCCATCTGCCGGACAAGGCCATCGATTTGATCGATGAGGCCGGCGCACGACTGCGCATCCGCAGACTCACCGCTCCGCCGGAACTCAAGGAGCTTGACGCCAAGGTGAACAAGCTGGCGCAGGAGAAGGATCAGGCCATCAAGGACCAGGACTTCGAAAAGGCAGCGGAACTGCGTGACAAGCAGGAGAAGATCGAAGCCGAACGCAAGCAGAGAGAATCCTCTTGGCGTGAAGGCGAATCCGATGTGAAAATGGTGGTGGATGAGGATGTCATCGCAGAGGTGATCTCGCAGACCACCGGTATTCCGGTGTTCAAGCTCACCCAGGCCGAATCCAAGAAGCTCATGAACATGGAGAGTGAGCTCCACAAACGCATCATCGGCCAAGACGAAGCCGTATCCGCGTTGAGCCGTTCCATTCGGCGTGCGCGTGTCGGTCTGAAAGACCCGAAGCGTCCCGCTGGCTCGTTCATCTTCGCAGGCCCGACCGGCGTTGGCAAAACTGAATTGGCCAAGGCGCTCGCCGAGTTCCTGTTCGATGATGAAGATGCGTTGATCCGTGTGGATATGTCGGAATTCTCCGAGAAGTATGCGGCTTCGCGACTGTTCGGCGCTCCTCCGGGATATGTCGGATACGAAGAGGGAGGCGAACTCACCGAGAAGGTGCGTCGGAAGCCTTTCTCCGTGGTCCTGTTCGACGAGATCGAAAAGGCGCATCCGGATATCTTCAATACGCTGCTTCAGGTGTTGGATGATGGTCATCTGACCGATGGGCAGGGACGCAAGGTGGACTTCAAGAACACCATTATCATCCTGACCACCAATCTTGGCACCCGTGACATCGCCAAGGCCGCCAATACCGGTTTCAATTTGGGAACGAACACCGAATCGAGCTATCAGCGCATGAAGGAGCAGGTCTCCGCCGAGCTGAAGCAGCAATTCCGTCCGGAATTCCTGAATCGTTTGGACGACATCATCGTGTTCAAGCAGCTCACCGAGCCGCAGGTCCGTCAGATCGTCGATTTGGATGTCAAGCAGCTTAATGATCGCCTGTTTGATCGTCACATGTCGCTTGAACTCACTGACGCGGCTAAGGACTTGCTGGCCCAGAAAGGCTTCGATCCGCTGTTGGGCGCCCGTCCATTGCGCCGTGTGATTCAGCGCGACATTGAGGACGCCGTTTCGGAAAAGATCCTGATGGGCGATCTTGAGGATGGACAGCGCGTGAAGGTCGATGCTAATGGCGAAGGCATTCTAGGCGAGTTCACGTTCACCGGCGAAGCTTTCGAAGAGCCGGAACAACAGGTGGAATCCGTGGACTCCACCGAGACAGGGGATTCGACAGTGTCTGAGGAATCGACTGAATCGCGGGAGTAACGGCCAATGCAATTGACTCGTTGATCGCATTGGCAACGACGAAGGGCCGGTTGGACTGTGGTGGCATTCGCCACAGTCCAACCGGCCCTTCATCTGTAATGGCTGTAGTGCGTCAGCAAATCCGGTTCGGCGTTGCGGCTTCGGCATGGGCGGACAGGGTGTGGCCATATTCGGCGGATATGACCCATTGGTCATGATTCTGTTGAAAAATGTAAACGCGAGCAGTCTCCTCATGGGACGTATGCCGAAGTGTTCGGTTCGACATACACAAGGAGACCGCTCGCGTTTGGTGATATCGCGGGTCTTACTTGATGGCGTTCAGCCACTGTTCCTTGGTAGCCTTCTCGGCTTCGAGCTTGGACTTCTTCTTCGGATCCGTTTCGGCGGCGATCTGCGCGTCGAGTTCGGCGAGCTGCGCGTTGAGCTGCTCTTCGAAGGAGGACTTGCGCGCGTCGGCTTCCGGATCGGACTGCTTCCAAGCGGCGTCCTCAACGGCCTTGATCTGCTTGTCAACGGCGTCGAGACGGCTTTCGATACGATGGACCTCATCACGCGGAACGTAACCGATCTGGTCCCATTCCTCCTGGATGGCTGCAAGAGCCTGACGCGCCTGCTTGGCTTCCTTCTCGTCCTTGACCGGCACCAGAGCCTCGGCTTTGACCAGCAGCTCTTCCTTCTTGGCGAGATTTTCCTTCTCGGAGGAGCTGATCTGCTCGCGGTCGGCCTGACGTGCATTGAAGAATGTATCCGCAGCGGCACGGAAACGGGCCCACAGAGCATCATCATCGCGACGTCCGGCACGACCGGCCTTCTTCCAACGATCCATCAGTTCGTTGAACTTGCGGGAAGTCTCCACCCAAGCGGTGGAATCCTTGATCTCTTCGGCTTCGGCGATGATGGCTTCCTTCGCGGCCTTGGCGGCGTTGCGCTCCTCGTCACGACCCTGCGCCCACTTGCGGCGGGCGCTGTTGAACGTGGTGCGTGCCGAGGAGAAACGGGCCCACAGAGCGTCGGCGTCGGCCTTGTCGAGACGGACGCTGTTACGCTGGTGCTCCTGCCACTGCTGGAAAAGCGAGCGGAACTTGTCGGCTGTGGAGCGCCAGTTGGTGTTGTCCCCCAAGGAGTTGGCCAGTGCCTCGGCCTTCTCCACGATTGCGGTACGCTCGGCCAGCGCCTTGGCCACGGCGGCCTTGTGCGCCTCGCTCAGTTCGTCCTTCTTGGCGGCTCCAGCCTCCTTGAGCGCCTCGAACTGTGCCTTGATGGCGGCGAGATCTCCAACGACTGCCGGCTGTTCGGTTTCGGCGGCAAGGGCCTTGATGGATTCGTCGATTTCGCGTGCCTTCACGTTGCTGGACTTCAATCTATTGGCGAACAGATCTAGTTTGGCCTTCAAATCAAGATAGCGACGGGCGTACAGTGCCAGCGCCTCCTCCTTGGAGGCATCGGGGAATTGTCCGACTTCGCGTTCGCCGCCGTCCTCTTTCACGAAGACCGTGCCATCATCTGCGACGCGGCCAAAGGATTCCGCGGCCTTGACATCGGCTTCGGAGAATCCGGCGGTCGTGGCGGCGCGCTGCGGTGCCTTCCTGGCGAAAGCGGCCGGGCTCGGGGCATGCGGCTTCATGGCGGCCGGGCTCGGGACGGCCGGCTTGCTGGCCTTGACTGCGGGCGTCGCTGCCTGCTCGGTGGTTTCGGTGGTGTTCTCGGACGCGGTGACATTCTCGTCGGCCATGGCCAGCTCCTTTACGTAAGCTTCATGTAGTGCAGGGGCTACGGTTGGTGATGGCGCTTTCCAAACCTTGAAAAACGCGCAGCATTTTCCGTAACCTCATTTATTATAGAGAATCGTGGCTAAAGGTGCATCTATTTCAGGATTTCCAGAGTGGCTCCCCTCTGAACGTGTTGTGGAGCAGCGTGTCATCGACACGCTCCGTAGTGTTTTCGAGCTCAATGGCTTCATAGGCATTGAAACTCGTGCGGTTGAGCAGGGTTCCAGCCTGCTCAAGAAGGGCGAGACCAGCAAGGAGATCTACCTGCTGAGCCGCCTGCAGGAGGTCGGCCACGAGTCCGACACTCCGATTGAGGATCGTCTGGGCCTGCATTTCGATCTGACCGTTCCGCTGAGCCGTTATGTCGTCGAGCATTCCGGCGATTTGGCGTTCCCGTTCAAGCGTTGGCAGATCCAGAAGGTTTGGCGTGGCGAACGTCCGCAGGAGGGGCGTTTCCGTGAGTTCGTGCAGGCCGACATCGATGTGATTGGAAACGGCGATTTGCCTGACCATTACGAAGTCGAACTGCCTTTGGTCATGGTATCGGCTTTGGAACGGCTGCGCGAATTCGGCCTGCCGAAAGCCACCGTGCATGCGAATAACCGTAAGCTATCGGAAGGCTTCTATCGGGGTCTGGGACTTACTGATATCGAGGGCGTGCTGCGTGAGATCGACAAGCTCGACAAGATCGGCGCCGACGAAGTGGCCAAGCTGCTCGTCGAAAGTTGCGGCGCCGACGAGCGTCAGGCCTGCGCATGCCTTGAATTGGCCGAACTGACCGCCGCCGACGGCAAGGAGCTTTCCGAAAAATTCGATGCGCTATGCGTCAAACATGGCATTGCCTCCGATTCCGATGCCTATCAGCTGGCCCGCCAGGGACTTGATACGTTGGCGATGATCGTCGACGAAGCCGCACGCATCCGTCCGGGCTCCGTGATCGCAGATCTGAAGATCGCCCGTGGTCTGGATTACTACACCGGTTCCGTGTATGAGACCTTCCTCGACGGCGTCGCGGCCCTGGGATCCATCTGCTCCGGAGGACGTTACGACAATCTCGTTTCTCAGGGCAGCAAGAAGTATCCGGGAGTGGGTCTGTCCATCGGTCTGTCCCGCCTTGTCTCCTACATGTTGCATACGGCTGGTGCCCATGCCAGCCGCGTTTCTCCGGCATCCGTGCTGGTGGCGGTGTGGAACGAGGAGGAACGTTCCGCTTCCAACCGTATCGCCAACCAGCTGCGTGCCAGGGGCATCGCCGCCGACGTGGCGCCGACCGCGGCCAAGCTCGGCAAGCAGATCAAGTATGCGGACAAGCTTGGCATCCCATATGTCTGGTTCCCCTCCGACGCGTCCGAGGACGAATCCGGCGACGAGGTCAAGAACATCATCACGGGAGACCAGCGGCCGGCCGACGCACAGTCGTGGGAGCCGGATACTGTGTATGCCCAGCAAACCGTTACCGTTGAAGCCTGAAATCGCAAGACTTCGCAAACCAAGAGGATAAGGAATAGGGAAAGCATGAGCCAGACGGCTTATAGAACACATCATGCAACCGAAGTGACCGAAAAGCTCGTCGGCCAGAAGGTGACGCTCGCCGGTTGGGTGGACCGTCGTCGTGACCACGGCGGTGTGGCCTTCATCGATCTTCGTGATAACACCGGTTTGGTGCAGGTCGTTATCTATGACGAGGAGATGGCACGTCCGCTGCGCTCGGAATTCGTGATTCAGGTCGTTGGCGAGGTCCGTCTGCGTCCGGATGGCAATGAGAACGAACATCTGGCCACCGGCAAGATCGAGGTCGTGGCCGAAAGCATCGAGGTACTGGCCAAGTCCGATGCCCTGCCGTTCCAGGTTTCCACTGCGTTGGAAAACGAGTCCGAGAACAAGCTCCCGGGCGAGGACATCCGTCTGAAGTACCGCTACCTTGATCTGCGCCGCCCGTCCATGCAGCGCAACCTGAAGCTGCGCGCGCAGATGTCGAAGGCCGCCCGCCACGCGCTTGAGGAAATGGGCTTCGAGGAGATCGAGACGCCGACCATGATCAAGTCCACTCCGGAAGGCGCCCGCGATTTCGTGGTTCCGGCCCGTCTGGTGCCGGGCTCGTGGTATGCGCTGCCGCAGTCCCCGCAGCTGCTGAAGCAGTTGCTGATGGTCTCCGGCGTCGAACGTTACTACCAGCTGGCCCGTTGCTACCGTGATGAGGATTTCCGCGCTGACCGTCAGCCGGAGTTCACCCAGCTCGACATGGAGATGGCCTTCGTGGACCAGGAGGACGTGATGGCCATGGCCGAGAAGGTCATCGCTGCTATCTGGAAGTCCGCCGGATACGACGTCAAGCTGCCGATTCAGCGCATCACTTGGCAGGATGCCATGGATAAGTATGGTTCCGACAAGCCGGATCTGCGCTTCGGCAATCCGCTGATCGAACTGACCGACTACTTCAAGAACACGCCGTTCCGCGTGTTCCAAGCCCCGTATGTCGGCGCCGTGCTCTTCAAGGGTGGCGCCGCTACGCCTCGCCGTCAGTTCGACGCATGGCAGGATTGGGCCAAACAGCGTGGAGCCAAGGGACTCGCCTATGTGGTCTTCGCTGAGAACGGCGAGCTCAAGGGGCCGGTCGCCAAGAACCTTTCCGAAGAGGAACGCAACGGCCTGAAGGAGGCCGTCGGCGCCGAAGACGGCGATGCGGTGTTCTTCGCCGCCGGTCGTCGCACCTCCTCTCAGGAGCTGCTGGGCGCGGTGCGTGTCGAGCTTGCCCGCCGCGCAGGACTGCTCAAGCCCGACGATTTCGCATTCACGTGGGTGGTGGACTTCCCGCTGTTCAAGCCGACCGATGATCCGGATGATGATGATGTGGCTGTCGGACACTCCAAGTGGACTTCCATGCATCATCCATTCACCATGCCGTCCAAGGATTGGATCGACAAGTTCGATAAGGATCCTGAGCACGCCATGTCTGATTCCTACGACATCGTGTGCAACGGCAACGAGATGGGCGGCGGTTCCGTGCGTATCCACCGTGACGACATCCAGGACCGTGTACTCGATGTGCTCGGTATCACTCCGGAAGAGGCCGCCGACAAGTTCGGCTTCCTGCTCGAGGCCTTCAAGTACGGTGCTCCGCCGCATGCGGGTATCGCACTTGGTTGGGATCGCACCGCTGCCATCCTGGCCGGCGCCGATTCGATTCGCGATGTCATCGCCTTCCCGAAGGCTGGCGGCGGTCGTGATCCGCTGACTGGCGCCCCGGCTCCGATCTCCGCTGAGCAGCGTGCTGAGACCGGCGTTGATTACGATCCGGATGAGGATGAAGACTGATTCCGTTCCAGTTGAGAACCTTGAAAAGCCGTTCGAACATCAAATTGTTCGAACGGCTTTTCATTTCCGGGTTCGAAAGTGCGTTTCTGGAGTCATCGGTTCCGGATGCCGTGCGTCCGGACGGCGCCTGAAAGCAGAAGATGAGATGGTCGTCTCATAATATGGATGCCTACCGGAGCGGTGGCGGTATAGGAAACATATGTTTTCTATACTGCTCCTATGTCTGATATCGAAGCAACCAAAGAAAAGCGGCCGATCATCCCGGCCGCCGAGACCAACGACAGGCCGCTTGTCGAGCTGACCCATGTCGAGAAGCACTATGGTGACTTGCATGTGCTCAAAGACATCAATCTCACGGTGAGGAAAGGCGAGGTGCTCGTCATCGTCGGACCGTCCGGATCCGGCAAGTCCACGATGTGCCGCACCATCAATCGATTGGAGACCATCGATTCCGGCGATATCCGCATCGATGGTAAGCCGTTGCCGCAGGAAGGCAAGGAGCTCGCCAGTCTGCGAGCGGAAGTGGGCATGGTGTTCCAATCGTTCAACCTGTTCGCCAACAAAACCATTCTGGAGAATGTGACACTGGCTCCGATCAAGGTCCGTCATATGGACAAAAAGGCCGCTGAGGATCTTGCCATGGATCTGTTGGGCCGTGTCGGAGTGGCCTCCCAGGCCAACAAGATGCCGTCCCAGCTTTCCGGCGGCCAGCAGCAGCGAGTCGCCATCGCACGTGCCCTTGCCATGCAGCCGAAGGTCATGCTGTTCGATGAGCCGACCTCAGCCCTCGATCCGGAGATGGTCAACGAAGTGCTTGACGTCATGGTGGAATTGGCTCATGAAGGCATGACCATGTTGTGCGTGACCCACGAAATGGGCTTCGCGCGCAAGGTGGCGGACAAGGTCGTGTTCATGGCTGACGGTCAGATTCTTGAACAGAGCACGCCGGACGATTTCTTCGAACATCCGAAGACCGATCGCGCCAAGGACTTCCTGTCGAAGATCCTCACCCACTGACAGTGATGTGACATATCGGTTAAGAAGGAATCCTCACTATGAAACCATTATCGATTGCAGCGAGACGTGTGTTCCGCAGGGCCATCGCGGCCGTCTGCGCGTTCGCATGCGTGTTCGCGGTCTCCGCGTGCGGCGCGGATGATGCGGACGGCAAAATCCGTATCGGCATCAAATTCGACCAGCCAGGCTTGGGCTTCAAAAAGAACGGCACCTATGTCGGTTTCGATGTGGATGTGGCCAAGTACATCGCCAAGGAGCTGGGCTACTCCGAAGACCAGATTGTCTGGAAGGAGGCTCCCTCCAAGCAACGTGAGGCCATGCTGCAGAATGGCGACGTCGACTTCATCGTGGCGACCTATTCGATCACCGACGAACGCAAGAAGGTCGTGTCCTTCGCGGGACCGTACTTCGTGGCTGGACAGGATCTGCTGGTCCGCAAGGACGAGAAGGGCATCAATGGCCCCGAGGATCTCAATGGCAAGCGTTTGTGCTCGGTGACGGGCTCCACCTCCGCCGTGACGGTCAAGGAGAAGTTCGCCAATGAGGTGCAGCTCATGGAGCAGCCCGGCTATGCCGAGTGCGCGACCGCATTGTTCTCCGGCATCGTCGACGCGGTGACCACGGACGACATCATTCTGGCCGGTTTGGCCTCCGCGTCTCGTGGGCGACTACGTGTGGTCGGCAAGCCGTTCACGCAGGAATATTATGGCGTCGGCATCAAGAAGGGTGATACGAAGCTCGCCAAGAACATCAACAACGCCATTTCCGAGATGATCAAGGATGGTTCCTGGAAACGCGCCATCGCCGACAACACGAAAGGCGTCGATTACACGCCTAACGCCAAATACAATCCGCCGGAGCCGAAGGAAGGGGAGAAGTGATGGAGGCGTTCATCTCGTTATTCAGCCAATATAATGTGCCAGCCGCCTTCCTGGTGAACATTGAATTGACCTTGTGGTCGGCGCTGTTCTCCACAATTCTCGGTGTCATCCTGGTGATGATGCGCATTTCCCCTATCTCCTCATTGCGTGCGGTGTCCAGCGCCTATGTCGAATTGTTCAAAAACATGCCGCTGACCATCATCATGGTATTCATGGTGCTTGGCGCCTACGCTCAGTTGAAACTCAGCTTCTCCGACACTTTCGCCACCAACTTCTTCTGGTTGGCCGTCACTGGGTTGAGCCTGTATACGGCGGCGTTCGTGTGCGAGTCGCTGCGTTCCGGCATCAACACCGTGCCGCTTGGACAGGCCGAAGCCGCTCGTGCGTTGGGACTCAGCTTCATGCAATCCGCCACGCAGATCATCCTGCCTCAGGCGTTTCGTGGATCCGTGGCGCCGTTGGGCAACACGCTGATCGCGCTGCTGAAGAACTCCACCGTCGCGGCGGCTGCCTCCGTGGCCACGGAGACATCGTCATTGATGAGTGAAATGATCGAATATCGTTCTGACGTAATCGTCCCGATCTTCCTGATCTTCGCTTTCGGCTACGTGATTCTGATTATTCCGATCGGCATGCTGACCACGTATCTGTCCAACAAGCTCGCGGTGAGGAGGTGACCACCATGGCAAGCAATGAAAGCGCGGTGCTGTTTGACCAGCCAGGTCCGAAGGGACGCAAGACCATCCGTATCGTCAATTGGGTCGCCGGCATCATCTTCGCGGTGGTGCTTGTGCTGATCCTTATGCGGCTGCACAATCCGCCGGACGGCGAGAACCAGCTGAGCTGGGAGCTGTGGAAGCCGGCGCTCGACTCCGAGGCATGGACCGATTTCTATCTGCCAGGTCTATGGGCCACGATCCGGGCATCGGTACTGGCCGTGATCGGTGCGGTCGTGTTCGGGCTGCTTTTTGGCATCGGACGACTTCTGCCGAGCCTGCTGATCCGCACCATCTCCGGAGCGATCGTTGAATTCGCCCGTGCCGTCCCGGTTCTGTTGCTGATGATCTTCTTCTGGCGCTGGTTCGCGTTTGCGGGACTCCCCAGTCCGGCCTATTGGGCTGTGGTGCTGGCATTGGTGATCTACAACGGTTCCGTGGTTGCCGAGCTGGTCCGCTCCGGCGTCGGCAATCTGCCGAACGGCCAGCGCGAGGCATCGCTCGCCTTGGGACTGACCCGCACGCAGTCGCTGCTGCAGATCGAAGTGCCGCAGGCCATCTACGCCATGCTGCCGGCAGCTGTGACCCAGCTGGTTGTGGTGTTGAAGGATACCGCTCTCGGCTCGATCATCATGTATACGGACCTGTTGCAGGAATCCCGCCGACTTGGTTCGATGTACTTCAACATTCTGCAGACGCTGGTGGTGGCCGCGGCCGTCTATTTCATCGTCTGCTGGCTGCTGAGCCGTCTCGCTGAATGGCTGCCTTCCCGTATGCAGCAGCATACGGCCGCTCCGGCGGAACCGGAGCCGGTCGCCCCGATCGCCATCATGGATCCATCGAACGTGAATCAGATCGCCGTGGCCAAGGAAGGTGTGCCGCTGGGCGGTGCCCAGCGTCTGTACCATGTGCACCACCGTGGCACGAACGCGTCGATCCACCATTGGCGCGAGACGCGTTACGTCCAGGGATATGACGAGACGCATCCCGAAAGCCAGATCGAATTCGATAAGAACGGCAAACCCATCAAGGACAATCCGTTGGAGGACCTGATGAAGGAGGCCAAGAAGAAGGAGACCAAGCACCATCAGGAAAAAGATCAGTCGAAGATTGATCGGGAAGCCTGACAGTCCATGCGGCTCTTGATGAATGGCCGGTGTTTTTGGAAACGCATGCGCGCGAAATCCGAAACACCGGCCATTATCATGCCTAGGATGGAATCGTCATCATGGCCCACGTCAAGCAAGGAGGCTTGAAATGGCGGAGAAGAACAGAGACACGAAGATGACGCCGATCGCGAAGACACTGAACAAAGTCGAGAATAGGCTGGCGCAAGGGACGAACTGCGATTCCGTCGCCGAAGGATTGGCGAATGTGGCCAAGGCGAGTGAACTGCTGAGTTCGGTATGGACACTGCCGCCGAGTCAATTGCTGCGATTCCACCACGATGTCAACGTTGCCGCCGTGGACGGCGGATCCACGCCAGGCTTCGACGGCAACAAGGACGACGCCGAACGGTTCATCGCCATCAGCTCATCGGAGATAGCGCGGTACCAGCGACTCATGTATGCCAACGGTGTGAAAGGATCGCATCGTCGCCTGCTCATCATCCTGCAGGGCATGGACGCTTCAGGCAAGGGCGGCATCGTGCGCCACGTGTTCAGTCAGGGCGATCCGATGGGCATGCATTACCACGGGTTCGGCGCGCCAAAGGGAGAAGAGAAGGACCATGACTATCTTTGGCGTATCAAACGCGAGCTGCCAGGCAACGGATGGATTTCGATCTTCGACCGGTCTCAGTATGAGGACATTGTCATGCCGCGCATCTACAACACATATCCCAAGGAAGTGTGGCAAGCGCGGTATGACGAAATCAACCGTTTCGAATCACAGCTGGTGTCCGACGGCTGCGCCATCATCAAGATCTTCCTCGTGGTGAGCAAGGACGAACAGAAGCGGCACTTCCTGAGCCGTCTCGACGACCCGACCAAATACTGGAAGTTCGATCCGAGCGATCTCGAGGCTCGCAAACGGTGGGACGAATATATGGCCGCATGGCAGGACGTGTTCATGCGCACCAGCACCGATCAGGCCCCCTGGTACTTGGTGCCCGCCGACAATCGTTGGTATTCAAGGGCGGTCGTCTCCGAATTGCTGCGCAACACGTTGAAGAACATGAATATGATCTGGCCGCCGCTCGAGGTTGATCCGGACGAGATGCGACGTCAGTTGGATACGCTGTAGTCGTAGAACACCACTTCGCCGCTCTCCTGTGTGGCATCAAGATCGACGGTTCCGGTGATGGCCCAATCGTGGTCGCCATCGGAATCGTCGATGATCTGGCGCACCCTCCAGATGTGTTCGCTGCGTTCCCTGCTGTCATCGAGGATGAACAGTTCGCCGCTGCGCGCCTTGGCGTCGGTATTGACATATTCGTGTTCGTCGTAATACTCGTCGAGCGTATCCTCCCACTCATGCACGCCGTAGCCCCAATCCTTGTCGATCGCGCCAAGTTCTTCGGGCCTATCGAGATCCATGAGCTGCACTCGGCGGAACATGGCGTTACGCACCAGCACGGTGAGTCCGCGGCGGTCCTCCACTACGATCTGCTTGGTGCCGGGGGCGGCCAGATTGGCGGCCTCTTCGGAGGCATCGGTGCCGGCACCCGCATGCTCCCACTCGTCCACCAAGGAGGAGTCGATGGAGCGGACCACCACGCGGAGCCAGGAGATGATGTCGTCCAACTGATCGTCGCGTTTTTCCTGGGGCACGGTGCGGGCCAGCGCGCGGTATGCGTCGGACAGATAGCGCAACAGCGTGCCTTCGGAACGTGCGATGTTATAGCGGGCGATGTAGCCGGTGAAATCGGAAGCGGTCTCCACCATGTCTCGTACCACCGATTTCGGGCTCAGCCAGTAATCGTTGGCCCACGGCACATCGTGGCGGTATTCGTCGAATGCGGCCTGCAGCATATCCTCTAGAGGCTTCGGATAGGTGATCTCCTGCAATTTGTCCATGCGCTCGTCGTAATCGAGACCATCCTCCTTCATACGGACCATCGCTTCGTCACGTGCCTGGCGCTCCTGGGCGCGCAACACCTGCTTCGGATCCTCCAACGTGGCCTCCACCATGGAGATCACGTCCAGCGCATAGGTGTCCGACTGCGGGTCAAGCAGTTCCAGTGCGGCCAGAAGGAACGGGCTCAATGGCTGATCGAGGGCGAAATCGTCCGGAACATCCACGGTCATGAAATAATCCTTGCCGCCATCGTCGCGATCCTCGGTCTCAATGACATTCGTGTCGAACAAGGTTTGGAAGATCTCGTCGGCACGGGCGTGCAGACGCTCCTTCTGTTCCGGGCTCTGCGCCGAATCGTCGATGAGCCGATCGATGCGATGGCGCGCGTCACCTCCCTGCTCCACTTCGTTCAACACCATGGAATGCGTGATCTTCATGTGCGGGATCAGTGTCTCAGGGGCTGCGTCGATGAGTTTGTCGAACGTGTTCTCATTCCACGTCACGAAGCCATCCGGAGCCTTCTTGCGCTTCACTTTCTTGAGTTTCTTCGGATCGTTGCCGGCCTTGGCCAGCGCTTTGGCGTTCTCGATTTCGAATTCAGGCGCCTCGGCGATGACCAGTCCCTCCGTATCGAAGCCCATGCGACCCGCGCGGCCGGCGATCTGGTGGAACTCACGGGCGCGCAGCTTGCGCATCTTCGTGCCATCGAATTTGGTCAGCGCCGTCAGCACCACGGAATGGATGGGCACGTTGATGCCGACGCCAAGCGTGTCGGTGCCGCAGATCACCGGAAGCAGGCCTTGCTGGGCAAGCTGCTCCACCAGACGACGATACCGCGGAAGCATGCCGGCATGGTGGATGCCGATGCCCGTGCGTAGCAGGCGCTGCAGGATCTTGCCGAACGCGGTGGTGAACTTCGTGCCTTTGATGGCCTGTGCGATCGCGGCGCGCTGCTCCTTGCTGGACACTCCTGTGCTGGCCAATGCGTTGGCGGTCTCCAAGGCTGCGTCCTGGGAGAAATGAACCACGTAAATCGGCGTCTCACCTTTGCCGAACGCCAACTCCACCGTCTTCTCCAACGGATCAAGCGTGTATTCGTACGTCAGTGGCACAGGTCGCGGAGCGTCGGCGATGATGTCCACATCGGTGTCCGTCATGTCCTCCAGCTTGTCCGCGATCGCGTCGACATTGCCGAGTGTCGCGCTCATGAGCAGGAATTGGGTATTCGGCAGGGTGAGCAGCGGCACCTGCCAGGCCCAACCACGTTCGGGATCGCCGTAGTAATGGAATTCGTCCATGGCCACACACCCGACATCGGCATGCCGGCCTTCGCGCAGCGCCTGGTTGGCGAGGATCTCTGCGGTGCAGCAGATGATCGGCGCATCCGAATTGATGTGCGTGTCCCCAGTGATCATGCCGACGTTCTCGCGGCCGAAGACCTCGACCAGATCGAAGAACTTCTCCGATACGAGCGCCTTGATCGGAGCCGTGTAATAGGAGCGACGTCCTGTGCACAGCGCGGCGAAGTGCATGCCGAGCGCCACGAGCGACTTTCCGGAACCCGTCGGGGTGTTGAGAATGACATGGTCTCCGGCAAGCAGATCCATGATGGCTTCTTCCTGATGGGGCCATGGGTCGACGCCCTTGACGTCTGCCACCCATGTAAAGAAACGCTCGTAGATCTCATCCGCGTCGATGTTGCGTCCGCCCTCATCCCAATTCGGCGCCAGTGCGCCCAGAGAACCATAATTCGTATCGTCAGCCATGTCTGCCAGTCTACCGGTTGGTGCGAACTCGACGCTCGAACGTGTGTTCGAATTGTTGGGTCCGTTGCGGTACAGTGGAGGCATGAGCGAGGATTTGTTTGCTGCGATGGATGCACCGGAAGAGATGACGCGTCCGCTGGCTGTGCGCATGCGACCGTCGACGGTGGACGAGGTGCTGGGCCAGTCCCGTGTGCTGGAGGAGGGATCTCCGTTGCGCAGGCTTGCCAACCCCGCTTCGAAAGGATCGTTGACCGCGCCGAGCTCCGTCATCCTGTTCGGGCCTCCCGGCGTGGGCAAGACCACGCTCGCCTATATCGTGGCCAAGCAATCCGGCCGCGTGTTCGAGGAATTGTCCGCGGTCACCTCCGGAGTCAAGGACGTGCGCGATGTGCTCAAGCGCGCACATGACAGGCTCGTGTCCGAAGGCAGGGAGACGGTGCTGTTCATCGATGAGGTGCATCGATTCTCCAAATCGCAGCAGGACGCGTTGCTGCCCAGCGTGGAGAACCGCGACGTCACTTTCATCGGAGCCACCACCGAGAATCCGAGTTTTTCCATCATCAAGCCGTTGCTGAGCCGTTCCGTGGTCGTCAAACTCGAATCGTTGGAGCCTGCGGATCTCGAGACGCTCATCAGACGAGCCGTCGCCAGCGATCACGGGTTGAAGAACGAGGTGCGCATAGACGATGGGGCGATTGATGAGATCGTCCGTCTCGCGGGGGGCGACGCGCGCAAGACGTTGACGATTCTCGAGGCCGCGGCGGGTGCGCTCACCGGCGATCGGGAACGCAAGAAAGGCGCGAAGCGTCCGGTGATCACGCCGGATGTGGTGTCGAAGGTCATGGATGTGGCCGCCGTGCGCTATGACAAGGATGGCGACGACCACTATGACGTCATCTCCGCCTTCATCAAGTCCATGCGCGGTTCCGACCCGGACGCCACCATGCACTATCTGGCGCGCATGCTGCGGGCGGGGGAGGATCCGCGGTTCATCGCCCGCCGCATCATGATCGCGGCAAGCGAGGAAGTGGGAATGGCGGCACCACAGATTCTGCAGGTCACCGTCGCCGCTGCGCAGGCCGTGGCTTTGGTCGGCATGCCGGAAGCTCGCATCATCCTCGCCGAGGCGGCGCTCGCCGTGGCCACCGCACCTAAATCGAACGCCAGTTACAATGCCATCAATGCCGCGTTGGCTGATGTGGATGCCGGGCTCATTGGCCAGGTGCCGTTGCATCTGCGTAATGCACCTACCGCTCTGATGGAAAGCTGGGGCAACCACGAAGGATACCGGTACGCGCACGACTGGCCCGGAGCGGTGGCCCCGCAGCAATACATGCCTGATGAACTCAAGGGACGAGAATACTACCATCCAAACGATCGCGGCTACGAGCGCGAGATCAAACCGAGATTGGAGAAGATCAGGCATATCCTGCACGAAGACGATTCGGACTGAGCCTGGGGATTGATCTATGGCGGCATCTGAACATGTTGACGATGCTGACGAACCTTGCTAAGGGCAGGGGCCTCGCTACACTGCCGAGTGGTTCACCGACGCGCGCGTGAGATTTGATGAGCATTCGCGTATGTCGGAGACGGCATCGCACAAGGCCGTTGGAAAAAGTGCGCAGACAAGGAAACATGAAGGAACAACAGACAACGATCACGGAACATATCGACGGCGCGCGGCCGCTCGAGGACAATGGAACGGAAGAACGCATTCCCGGCAAGCTCATCGGCGCCATCGTGGCAGTCGGTTCACTCGCCTTCATCGGCATCCTCACGGAAACCGTGATGACGGTACTGTTTCCGCAGCTGATGCGTGAATTCGACGTCGACACCGCCACAGTGCAATGGATTACCACCATCTACCTGCTCGTGGTGGCGGCCACCATGCCATTATCTTCGTATCTCAATCGCAAGGTCGAGCATCGCACGTTGTTCCTCGCTGCGGTGGCGTTCGCCGTGCTTGGTTCGCTCATCATGATCGTCGGACATACATTCCCGGTGATTCTGGTGGCACGTGTGATCCAAGGCATCGGTTCCGGCATCGCCACGCCGTTGATGAACAACATCATCCTCGAGCAGTCACCTCGTACGAAGGTCGGACGATTGATGGGAGTTGGCTCGCTCGTCATCACCGTGGCCCCGGCGATCGGCCCGACTGTGGGCGGCGCGGTTTCGAGCATTCTGCCGTGGCGTGCGATCTTCGTCATCGTCATTCCGGTGGTTCTGCTGATTTCGCTGCCCGTTGGCCTCAAATGCATCGAGCAGCATCGTCCGACGGAGGACGCGCATCTGAATCCGCTGCAGTTCATGTCGATCGTGTTGGCGCTGTGCGGTTTGGTGATGTTCCTCAACCAGGCCGGCGTGGCCGTTTCCGCAGCTGTCTCCGGCGGTGCCGCCGCGGCGCCGGGCGTCTTTGCCGTCGTCAGCCTCATAGTGGGCTTGGGATCGCTGCTGTTCTTCGGATGGTCGTCTCGTCGTTCCTTCTCGCCGCTGATTCGTTTGGGATGGCTGCGCGATCCGATGGTGCTGCTGCACCTGATCGCTTACATGCTGTTGCCGATCGTTGGCATCGGCTTCGGCTACGTGATTACCAATCTGGCCCAGCTGTCCTTGGGAACGAACGCCTTCCTAGCTGGCGCGCTGGTTTTGCCAGGAGCCTTGGTCGGCGCGTTCTTCGCGCCAATCGGTGGCACGTTGTACGACCGTTTCGGGCCTGTCCGTCCGATCCTCGGCGCATTCGACTTGGCGATTTGCGGACCGATTCTGCTTTTGGCCTTCTCCATGCGGCTGACTCCGGTCAGCCTTGCCGGGTTCTATTTCATCTTCGGTCTGGGCTATTCGCTGGGATTCTCCAACATCATGACCGACGCGTTGCATAATATCGCACCGCAGTTCACGCCGGACGGCAATGCGGTGTTCAACACCTGTCTGCAGTTCGGCGGCGCCGCCGGAACCGCGTTGTTCTCCACGGTGCTGTCCATGGCCCAGGCTGGTGCCGGCCGGGAGGGGAGCGCGTCGTTCCGCCATGCCACCGCCGTCGGCGGCAGCTGGACGTTCGCCATCATGATCGTAATCGTGGCTGTGGCGATTGGCTGTCTGGTCTCGGCCTTCCGCATTGCTGCAAAGCGTAGATAGAGCGTTTTTCTCCACTGTGGGCGCAATTTTCCCACCCGTCGCTTCAAAGCGGTAGGCTGTGAGACTATAGAGAACACTGGAAAAGGAGACAAGGTGAGCAATCTGAGTGCACCCCTGCCCGTCATGGCCGGCGAAGACACGCCGGCGGGACCCACCGATCCGATTTTCAACCGTCTGCTGAAGGATCGCATCATCTGGATGGGTGAGGAAGTCAAGGACGAGATGGCCAACCGCA
>ERZ808246.726-NODE-726-length-26199-cov-14.460756_pt1 | contig 26199 bp, 20 predicted proteins | sample MGYA00521083_ERZ808246 | MGnify/ENA primary metagenome ERZ808246 (study PRJEB31516, sample SAMN03275577) | gut metagenome | biome: mammalia-associated habitat; material: feces | host: Papio cynocephalus | place: Kenya | collected 2012-07-07 ... | reverse complement strand
GCGAGGTCTTTTCAATATCCTCTTATATCGACGGCGATTCGCAAAAGAATTAATTCTTTAGGCTTCCTATTGGAACAACATATATGCCGTCTTCACGTTGATAGGCGTAATTTCCAACGCCGGTTAGAACCATAAGAAACGAAGGGTAGTTCATCTTTTCGATATCTATTTTTTGCTTCATGAGTTTAAGGGTTTTGGCCCCCTCTTCAATTAAAGTGTCGCCGCCCAATTTGACTTCGATAAGCCCATATTTTCCGTTCCTAAGGTGTATGACCGCATCGCATTCCTGACCTTCCTTGTCTCGATAATGATAGACGATGCCGTTTAATGAATCGGCAAAAACACGGAGATCGCGCATACAAAGCGTTTCGAATAGGAATCCGAAAGTTTGAGTGTCGTTTATAAGATCTTTAGGGCCAAGACCTAAGGCGGAAACCGCGATAGAAGGGTCGGCATAATAACGTGTGTCGGATGAACGTATGGCCGTTTTTGAACGTAAATTCGGATTCCAAGCTGGCATGTCTTCGATGACGAAGATTCTTCTTAGCGCTTTAAGATAATTGGCGACAGTTTCTTCGTTAAACGAACCCTCATCGTGGCCGATAAGGTCTTTTACGAGAGTCGTATTTGGGACTTGAGTCCCTTGATTTTTGGCGTAAGAGCGCATCAAGCGCCTGACCCTATCTGGATTCTTTTCGGTGTTGTCGGCGCGATTAATATCGGAACGGACGACAGCTTCGTAATAGTCCATCGCCTGTTCCAAAGCGATTTCATCTCGTGTATCGATTGCTTGGGGCCAACCTCCTCTACACACAAGGAATGCCAAACGCTCGAAAGTGAGGTTGGAATAGCCGGCGATTTTTTTCTTGCCCTCAAAAAGGTCTTTTAAGCTAACGCTTCCGCTAGAATCGCCCGATTCATAAAGGCTCATTGTTCGCATGGTCAACCAAGCAAACCTACCTGTCCCCGAATGAGTGATGTCTTTACTCGAGACGGGGGTTGCTGAACCGGTTAAAATGAATTGCCCAAATTCGCCTCGATGATCTACTTCAAAACGAATGGCATCCCATAATTTTGGGGCTATTTGCCATTCATCAATCAATCTTGGCGTCTTGCCTACAAGGAGTTGCTTCGGATTCGTTTCAGAAACAATAACATTTCCTTTTCTGCTTGTTGGATCGTCCATATACAAGACGCTTCTTGCAATTTGCTCTGCCGTAGTCGTTTTTCCGCACCATTTAGGACCTTCGATGACAACGGCGCCCTTTCCTTCCAATTTCCTTTTTAGTATTTCGTCGGCGATTCGGCTCCTGTAATTCTTCATTTCGCTTCTCCTGAGGGCAATAAACAGCTTTATCTTATACAAAAGAATTGGTGATTGGAATTACTTTCCGACGATTGGCGGAAAATAAACCCGACGATTGGCGGAAAATAAACCCGACGATTGGCGAAATTTCACTACGAAACTCGAAGTAGTTTTCTCTAAAGGTAAACGATTCAAAAACAAATCCGTAAAGGGAAAGTGGACGCATTCTAGGAGATGAACATTGAGAATTATCAGAAGGATGGAATCGGATAAACAATGTATTCCTGAATGTCTTTTATCTTAAAATGCAAACGCATCATCCTTATAAAAATCGATTCTTTTCGTGAGATAGTCCATAAACCATGTGTAGTTAGCTTCTACGAGTTCATCGGTGTCTACGACGTATTGAGAATACCATAGTTCGGCGTCTTTTTTGATTTCCTCTATATGTGCTTCGAAATATCGCTTTGCTTCTTTTATTTCGTGTTCGATGATGGGAAGGTTCCATTCATGGAAGCGTTCAAGTGCTAGTTTTTCCCCTTCGGGAAGCGATAAGAAAAGATTCCACCATTCAAAGCCATCGAAGCGGTCGGTTGCATTGTCCAAAGAATAATCGGTATTCGGCTTCAAAGACCATGGCCTTGAGCACGAATAGTCAAAGTCCCAAGAAGGACCGAATATGAGTTTTCCATTCTTCTCCTTTCGATACATGTAAACGCTTCTTCCCGCGTGGTCGGTGTTCCTATAGAAATCCGAAAGGACGAAGAAATCGATAAAAGAATCGATGTCCACAAGTGTTTCGAAAGAGTGGAAGTCTTTCTTCAAAAGGGCTTCGCGGCATTGCGTTATGTATTTCTCGATATAGGAAAACTGCGAATCCGTCAATCCATCTTTCCTTTTTGGCTCGTCGATGACATAGAGCAGATCCGCTTTGCCACTCCCATCGTAGTCGAAAACATTCGTTTCTCCGAGCTTAAAATAGTCGAGGCTTTCTTTTTTATCGTGGAAAGCGTAGCTATCCATCTCCACGATGAAAGGTATTGCTTTGTCATTTTCGCTAAAGGCATCGAGTGCGATCCTTCCTTCTCTTGCTTCGATATCGTCCACCAAATAGTAGAATCCTTGATAAATGCTATCCACGTAAAGCGAAACAGGTTCGATCTTGGGGGAGAATCGCTTTTTAGAAGCAAACGAAGAAGATATCGTCAAGGCAAGGTAGTCCCGCAGTTTATCGGGACTTGGAAAACTTGCTAGAAGGTTAAATTTCTTCGCTTTCGAAGAACCAAGAAGGGGATAGGCCTTATCAAGCTTAATCTTGTAGCCTTTCTTAGGGAAATAACGGCTTGAAGTGCCGCGGATCCTTATTTTAGTATCCGTTTCGCTTAAAAGAGCTTCCCCTTCCTTGCTTACGAAAGTCAATTTTCCCCTGGCATAATCCTCGTACTCAGGGTCATCTTTGCTAGGAATCTTCTCCCCAAGGGTTTCAAGATAGAGAACTGGGAGTTCTTTGCTATATTCTCGCGTTGGGAAAGAAGACGCTTCTTGCGCGTTTGAACAACCCGTCACAAAGATAAATAAACGGAAAAATAGAAAAGGAATTTTTACTTTCACGCAATAATGATAGATGCAAAGGAATAAAGACGGTAGAAGAAAAAGAAGCTTTTGACGTTTCTTATGAAAGTGGCAATCGAAAAGGTCGCAATAACGCTTTCGGTAAGCCTTTAAGAGGGGTATTCTAAAGGGCTAGGAACTCTCTTAGCGACACCTCCATATCGAAAAGGAAATAGGAAGAATGAAATCACAGAAACTCAGTGCGTTATTTGTCTCCTCTTTTGTTTGCCTTGTTTTAGGCGCTTGCGGATCTTCCGAAAGCGGCGCTAGTAGCACTCTCTCCTCTTCTAGCGATATGCATGGCTCGAAGTCGGAAAATACTTCTTCGGATTCGAAAAGCTCTTCTTCAAACTCCCAAGACTCTTCCGAAACCTTGGTGGATGGCTATCGCCTGATAACGAGCATGGAGGAGTTTAAGTCCTCTACGAAAGTGGCGATCGGCGCCTATAGCGGAACTTCTCTTTTCGGCTTAAGCGCGAATGCGAAGTCTTCCTCCCTTCCTTGGTATCTTGTTGGAGAACCCTTGGAAGAAGCCAATGAGCATAAAGACGTCAAAGATATTGGAAAAACCGCTCTTTGGAACGTGACAGAAACCGGAAGCTCTTATACATTCACTCTCGATGGCAAGGATCTCTATAGTTATGTGGATGGCACGCACTATAGCATTGGCTATGATGCCAACAAAGAAGGCAACGACTGGACTATTACCATGGATTCCTCTGGCAAATCCCAAGTCGTTTCCTCTAAAAACGTTTATTTGCAATATTACAAAGGGTCTTTCTGCGGAGCTTCATCGAAATATAAAGATAATTGCTATGTTTATTTCTACGCTCCTTCCAAAATCGCTATAGCAAAAAACGGGGGATCGGATGATTCGACAGGAGGTGGAAATTTAGGTGGCACAACCGATGATACTTATTGGGAAGGCCTCGACTTTACTACTTTCGGTAACGCTTTCCGCGGGTCCTTGCAAAAACTCATCAAAAGCTACCGGACGAAAACAACGACTTATAAGGCATGCCTCTCGATTGGCGTTAAGGCGGCCTCCTATCCTAAAGGCAGCGATAATTTCGTTCCTTTCTATCATGCTTCGCCCGATGTCACAAAAGGGGTGAGTGGGGATGGCGTTTATTTGGCAAACCTTTCTACGGATAGCGTCAATAAGGAACACACCTGGCCCAATTCGCGGGGATGTGGGAAAAAGAGCGGGCCGGCCGCCGATCCTTTCGTCATTCGACCTACTCTATCGAGCGAAAACACGAGTAGAAGCAACAACTTTTATGGCGTATCGGGGAGCAAAGTTTGGGATCCGGCTTCTTGCGGCTATGAAGCGGCTCGAGGCGAATCCGCACGAATCATGTTTTATACGGCGACCGCTTATTTTGGAACATGTGGCAGTGGCGGAAGCAGCGAAGGAAACGAGCCTTTGGAACTTTCTAACAATCCAAGCGATCATAAAAACGCTCACACGATGGGAACTTTGAAATCTCTTTTAGAATGGAATGCCAAGTATCCCGTCACCAAGATGGAAAAGCAAATCAATGAGTATCTCTATGCCGAAGGCTATGGCCGTAATCCTTTTGTCGATCATCCAGAATACGCCAATCAGATTTGGGATTTTAATGGCATTCGGACGACTGGCTTGAATGGCTAGGCAATAGCCGCAAGCAAATCTTCTTTGAACATTTCGAACCTTCAATAAAAACGAAAAAACAATGCAAATCCTTTTCTAAATGTATTGTGTTTTCTTTTTATATGCTTTCTTTAAAGATTTTTTGATGAATGCTGAAGGAGAGAAAAAAAGAAAGTTTTTTGCCTTTCTCCCTTTTGAAAAGAGCAAAGGAAAGGAATTCAAAACATTCTCTTTTAAACGCTTGCTCGAAAAGTCATCGAATTTCTAAAAAGTCCTTGCAACTAATAGCCTAGAAGCTTATATTTTATGAGCTATTCCGAGCGGAGTAGTGAGTGTGCGCCAGTAGCTCAGCTGGATAGAGTATCAGACTACGAATCTGAGGGTCACGAGTTCGAATCTTGTCTGGCGCGCCATTCTCGGGATGTAGCGCAGCTTGGTTACCGCGTCTGCTTTGGGAGCAGAAGATCATCGGTTCGAATCCGATCATCCCGACCATTGCGGATCTTGCAGTTTGGTATTGCTTCGGCACCAGGCTGTTTTTTCTTTTTTAGATGTTTTGCGCTTTGGGTTAGAATGCAATATCCTATTTTGAGTAATTAAGGAATTTTGATGGAATTGGATCTGACTCAGAAACCTTATTTGGAAAACGCTTTGACTTTTTTATACGAGAACAAAAGAAACGAAAAGGAATTGTTTTCGATCACGAAACGTTTTAACGAGGAACCGACCGCCTTTTCTTCTTATGCTATCGATAAGAAGATACTTCCTATTCGTCCCCATTTAGAAGGCTTCACGAATCTTCGGGATTTAGGTTCTTATAGAACATCTTTTCCCCATAAAAGGATTAAGAAGGGGATGATTTACCGAAGCGCTGCTTTCGATGAACTCGATGGAGAAGCTATAAGGAAGGCCTCCGATGCCTTAAAAATCAAACATGAACTTGATTTAAGGGAAGAGGCGTTTTGGAAACCTCGAAGCGTGTTTGGAGATAGCGTGACACTCCATCATCCAACCAATCCCAAAGGCGGGGTTTATTATCTCTATGGAAATGACGTTCCTTCCGATGGGCTTGGACTCTATAACGGGGGAAAAACGCTTTATGAGGAATTAAGCGTCTTTCTGGATCCTAAAAACTATCCGATTGACTTTCATTGCATGATTGGAAGAGATCGAACGGGTACGTTGGCTATCTTTTTGCTCGGATTATTGGGGGTTGATGTTTTGGACATCCGGCTTGATTATTTGACAAGCTTCTTTTATGAATGTGCCAAACCGACCGACGAGCATCTTCGCTCCGCGCTTTTCGACAATTTCGATGCGATGATTCGCATCATCAAAGAGGAAACGAATGAAGAGGACTTTTCCATGGCCGTCAAACGATACGTCACAAAGTCTTTTGAACCGAATAAAAAAGACATGGAGATAGGTTTAAAAGAGACGGACGTTGCTGTTTTTCTAAAGACAATGTTAGAGACTTTTAACGGCTAGAGTAAGTTTTGGACTTTGCGGAACGCTCTAAAGCCCCCTCGCTCATGTTTATGAGGGTGGCAAAACGCCCATAAAAAACTTTTTAACGGTTTTTAAGCCTAAGGCAATCACCGAATCTGTAGATTTAAGGATTTGGAGATATTTTTCTTTCTCTTCTTGTTGGCCAAGGAAAAAAGAAATTGAGAAATCAAAAAAATCAAGCAAAATCCCAATATATTCTTTGAAAAACATAGCAAACTCCTTTCTTTTTCGTTTATGTTTTGCTCCGCTTTTCGTTCTCTTTTTGGTTTTTAATCAACGACTTTTCAAAATCTTTGCGATTTAGAGATGGCAAGTGATAAAATTCGCGTATGAAATCGCTAGGAGAACATTTGAAGAGATATATCTCGAAGAGTTTCGGGGGGGGGCTATTACTTCTAAGTAATATCTCTCTTGCTTCGGTTGGCTTTTCGAGTTGGGTCACAGGGTCTAGTGGCTCCTCTCATGCATCGACCATTATTGTGGCTTCGATTGGTAATGTAAAGGATGATATTACCATTGAAAACTACATTTATTATGTTTTTGATAGCGAATATGCCTTCGAGTATTTTTCTATCGTCGATGGCGAGGATGTTAGGGATATTTGCACGAGTTCGCGATTGGGATTTCGCATTAAGCTTTGTAGCTCGGAACTCGAAAAGGCCATAGCCAAATTAAGTCCTAAGCCTTCGGAGCTTTGGATTGATATTAACGTTTCCTATGAAACAACGGACGACTTTGATATGTTCTCGAAGAATAACGCCAATGCGGTAGTGCCCTCTGGATTTGTTTTCAGTCTCGAAGAGAATCCGGAATATGTTTTCGCTTCCGACGAACTTGAAGCTTCTTATTCGAAAGGAACGGATAAGAATTATGGTTTGATTGCCTCAAGGACGCTTCTATTCGAAGAAGGGGAGAATTCCCTCTTGGAATTTACCAAGACTTTTTCCACCAAAAGCGGCACCGAATACACTTTTTATAACGTTTATTTGCCTTTCGAATTGAAGGATTCTTTCTCTTTCGAAAACTACAAAAAGCTTTCTTTTAGCTTTTCGGTTAGCCTCAATCGTCAAAGGGAATGAACGATATGAAGAAGAAAAATATTGCTAAAATCATTGTTCTCTTGCTTTCCTTCCTTGTGCCAGCTGGGCTTTCGGATTGGATTTATTTGAATGAGACATCCAATTTCATTGCCAAAAACGAGGATTTATGCACGATTAATATCTATACCAGACTTCAATCCAACAAAATGATTGAATCTGCGCCTGTTGAAAGTGAGAGGGTTGAAGATACTTCTACTGGGAGATTCGAGGATTCGACATTAACCGAAACGAGTTATAACCTGTGGGGAAATTCATATAGCAAAGGCGATTTTGTAGGATCGTGGGAGATCGTCGACAATAAAGTATCGGTTAGCGAGGATCATTTATCGGAGACAACCATTATAATATATAGGCAAAAACAGGTTGTTGATTATGAACGTACTGGCTTTCCGAAATATACGTTTAAATACACCGTTGCGTGGTTTACCTGGACAAAAACTGTCGTAAAAACAAGGGAAAAGCCCATTGATAGTCAATCGGACGTCGTTTTAAAGGTAGCCCGCAACAGCTTTATCAAGCCCTTTGATTTACCCGTTGATAACTATGAGAAATATAGCTATTTCTCTGATGCATCCTATAGTGAACTCTTCGATTTTAATAAGCCAATCAACGCCAATACCTCAATATATCTTAAATACTGCGAAGGAAATTCCTCCTTAACCGATTTTATAGCTCAGAAAACTTCCGGAGAATACGCTATTTATGATAGCGGCAAAGGTGGGTCTGGAAGTGGTTACGATGTTTTTTCTGATTTTGTCTATGAGAACGCAGGCAATTTTGATTATTTGAATAGTTGCAGCATCGTTAATGGCGTGACCATAAATTTTGTTTATCTCGACAATCGACTCTATCCTTCTCCCAATACCGGCGCCATCGCCGATGGTAACGACGCTAAGGAGCATCGTGATGCAAACGCTAACGTGGCCTTGGATTACTATAACAATCAATATATCGGGAACAACAATTGTTCCTTGATGATTCGGCTGAATGGCGATCTCACGGTAAAAGGAACGCTTAATATCGGCGCGAAAGTCGGCTCCGTCGCTGCCGATAAAACTTATTCGCAAATCATCGGCAACTATACTCAGCTTGATTTGAATGGCCATAATTTGATTGTCGATGGGGGTACGCTCAATTGCTATGGCTCGATCGTAGATCGGATAGGAGGAGGGAAGGTTCTTCTTAAAAGCAGCGGAACTCTTATGGGTCTATTGAACGTGACGGATGGGCGTGGTGGCAATCAGACGACTTATGGCTATGGGAAAGGGCAGTCTCCTTTTGATGAGTATCGATTCACTTACATCGAAGCGCCTATCGAGGCTATGCATGGGACTACGCTTAAAGGGTATTTGAAACTCGATTTAGGAGAACTAGGCCTCAGCAACATCTATGCGAATATCGTAGGTCCTTCGGGATCATCTGTTTTCTCATGGGGAGAGAAGAAAGCCGAAGATGACAGCATCAAGATTATTCCTTATATAAACGCCAATCTTTATCCTTCCCAAGTTACCGGTCAGGGTGCTAACCAGATTTATCTAAAAATGTACTACTACCGTTACAAATATACTTTCAACGCCAATATCGTCTTGAATAGCAAAATACCTCTGAGTGCCACAATCAACAAATATATTACAAAAGATGTTGATATCGATTGGGCAAGAATCGGTGTTCCCATCCCACCATTTTTCGATTTGCTTCTTAAAAGCACTTATTCTTTGATTTTGAAAGCCAAGCTTCTTTTGCTGCCGGGAAGCTCTTTCGTCAGTGAGTCAAACTCCACTTTGACATTCGATCCCGGCGAAGTCGTGAAATATGAAGACGTCTCAATAAATGCTGCTAATATTGTGGACGTCAATATTACTGGTGAAACGACCAGAAATCGCGGTGGTTTGATGGCCTACGATAGAAGCTTCTATACCTATAACGCATCAACTCACGTTCCGCAGAATAAAGGCGTTTATGCCTTGTATAATTATTGGAAATACACGAAGCCTTCAAACCACATGGTTCTTGGAAATGTTGAGATTCGTGATATTCCCGATTCTTACAAGTACCTTATCTCTGGACCTATCTCTTTTTCCAAGGAGTCGATTCAATCTATCCTTGGCTCAAGCGATGTTCAAACCTACGATATCAAAGGAGAGCAAAACGGTAGCCTTTGGTTTAGTTTGTCGCATCGAACATATAAATCGAGCGTCAATCTTATTACCTCCTTTAATGCTTTGCCTTTGATTTCGAATGGTTTTGCTTACATTAAAGACGCTAGCCTCAAGCTCAAAGGAACTTTTGATTCTACGACGAGACTCTTCAAAACGGACAACAACAAAAAATACTTCCTCTATACAAAGAATGATTTTTTGCAAGGTGGCAGCGCCCCCGAAAATCAAAACGCTTTAACGGATTATGATGTTACTCCAACGCTCGTTGATGGCGAAATAAACAATCAAATCATCAAGGCATCAAACGCCTATTATGTGAATTATAAAGGGGTCTTTGTTCCGGTTCTGGATTCCTTAGTTTCTGGAACAACATATACGAGTTTAACCGCAAATATCCGAAAATTTTGTTCGAATAACAACACGGCTTTATATTCGAATTCAACGAAATACGACAAAGCGAAATTAAAATTCGATACTTCCACAAAGATGTGGGTTTTCGATGGTTTTGCTTCTTGATATTCGATTTTTTGTAAAACGAAACCCATGCATCCCTCTAATATATTGGGATTTTGCAGGGCTTTTTAGCTTTTATTGGGCCATGCTTGCAAATTGCGAATTATAAAGCTCGGCATAAGCCCCATTCTTCGCCAAGAGGGAGCGGTGGGTTCCGCTTTCGACGATGTTGCCATCTTTCAAAACGAGAATGAGGTCGGCATTCTTGATGGTGCTTAGACGGTGGGCGATGATGAATGAGGTTCTTCCTTTGGTGAGTTCGTCCATCGCCTTCTGTATGACAAGTTCCGTCCTGGTATCAACGCTGGATGTGGCTTCGTCGAGGATTAACATCGGAGCGTTTTGTATCATGGCACGGGTGATGGTCAGAAGCTGCTTTTGGCCAGAACTAATCTCCAAATGGTTGTCGAGGATGGTGTGATAGCCGTGGGGGAGAGCCTTGATGAAGTGATCGACGCCACAAATTTTGGCATCGCCTTTCATGACTTCGTCAGGGATTTCCGGATGGTTGAATTTTAGATTCTCGCGGATTGTTCCATCGAAAAGCCAAGTATCTTGAAGCACCATTCCAAAGAGCGAATGAACGTTTTCCCTTTTAAGGTCTTTGGTGCTAATGCCATCAATCGTAATGGAACCGTCCCAAATCTCATAGAAGCGCATCAAGAGATTCACGAGAGTCGTTTTTCCTGCTCCCGTAGGTCCGACGATCGCCACTTTTTGGCCAGGTAGCACCTTCGCGCTAAAATCCTTGATGATGGGTTTTCCTTCTTCGTAGCCGAAGCGGACATGCTCGAAGACGATTTCCCCTTTGACTTGGCTTGGATCGATGCTTTTTTGGATATTGGATTCGTCGCTTACTTCCTTTTCTTCTAGGAAGTCAAAGACGCGCATCGCGGCAGCGGCGCTTTGCTGAAGATAGGGGAAGTCTTGCGCAATGGTGGTTAAAGGGGAGCTAAAGAGACGAATATAAAGCATGAAGCTGGTAATAAGCGCAAGCTTTCCCAAATTGTTGCTTATAAGGAAGGCGCCGACGACGCAGACTGCCACATATCCGAAATTTCCGATGAAGTTCATCAAAGGCATCGTCAAGCTTCCAAAGAACTGTGACTTCCAGTTCATATTATAAAGTTCGGTGTTTCTCTTTTCGAAATCCTCGATATTGGTTTCGACCGCGTTATTGGCTCGGACCACGCTATGAGCGCCATAGATTTCTTCGACTTGGGCGTTCACCCTCGCGACAGCGACTTGTTGAGCGGTGAAATATTTTTGACTCTTTAAAAGAATGACCATCGCGGCAATTCCGCCTAAAAGGGTCGCGAAGATGGCGGTTAGGGCCATTCGCCACTCCGTCACGAACATCATGATGGTAACGCCAATAAACTGCACGCTGCTGGAAACGAAAGAAGCAATGCTATTGGACAAAGACTGGCCGATAAGATCAACGTCGTTTGTGACTAAGGACATGATGTCGCCTGCCTCTTTGCCTTCGATGGTCTTTAAAGGGATGCGGTTGATTTTATCGTTGATGTCTTTTCGAAGCTTCTTGCTCACGATATTGGCGACAAGGGTCATAATGAAGCTTTGGATATAGCTAAAGACAATGCTTAGGCTATAGAAAAGGATAAGAAGCAGGCAAATGTGGCCAATTGAAGCTAAATCGATGGAACCGACGCCTTGAAGTTCCTTTGCGACGCCTTCTTCTAAAAGATCGGTGATATCTCCAAGATAGCTTGGGCCAAGAATCGTCAATATGGCGCCGGCGCAAGCGAATACGACGGCAAGAAGAATGGCCGGAAGGGCTTTTTTTGAATAGACAAAGAGTTTTTTAAGGCCGATAAAAGACTCTTTGAAGGTGACTTTTCTTTTCGTTTCTCTTAAAGGACGTGGGCTCATTTGTCTAATTCCTCCTGACTTAATTGGCTCTTGGCGATTTCTAGATAGAGAGGGCATTTCTTTAAGAGGTCCTCGTGTTTCCCGAGTCCGACGACTTTCCCTTCGTCAAGAACGAGAATCTTATCGGCATCTTTGATGGAACCGACGCGTTGGGCAACAATGATTTTGGTCGTATCCTTATACTCGTTCTTTAAGGCTTTTCGAACCTCGAAATCAGTCTTGAAGTCCAAAGCGCTCAAACTATCGTCCAAAATCAAGATTTCCGGGTTTCTCGCTAAGGCTCTGGCAATGCTAAGACGTTGCTTTTGCCCGCCGGAGACGTTTTTTCCACCTTGCTCGATTTCGCTTTCTAGACCCTTCTCCTTCTTGGAGACGAATTCCTCGCTTTGAGAAATTCGAAGGGCTTTTTGCAAGGATTTTTCGTTATAACCGTCACTTTGGCCATAAAGGATGTTCCCTTTGATCGTATCGCTAAAAAGAACGGCTTTTTGCGGGACTAATGCGATTTTGTTATAGAGAGCGTGGAAAGTATATTCCTTCAAAGAATGCCCATCCAAAAGAATTTCTCCTTCTTTCGGATCATAGAAACGCATGGCCATTCTCACGAGCGTGCTTTTGCCACTGCCTGTTGGGCCGATGATGGCAAGGGTTTGCCCTTTCTCGAGCGTGAAAGAGATATTCGTTAAAACGTTTTCTTGAATGGTTTTGTCATCGTTATCGTAACCGAAAGAAACGTTTTCGAATTCGAGTTCGCCTTGTTTTTCGGTGGGGCCAGAGAAGTTTCCTTCCTCGATGCTATCTTTGGCCTCGAGAACTTCGTTGACCCTTTTGGCGGCAACAAAGCTTCGAGGAGAAATCATGAAGACGATGACAAGCATCAAAAAGCCCATGATGACCAGGGCGCTATAGCTGGAGAAAACCATCATATTGGAAAAAATATCGAGCTTATCCATCGCATTTGCTTCATGGATGCTATAAGCGCCAATCCAATAGATGGCCACGGGAAGACCGGACATTATGGCGGTCATAACCGGGTTTAAAGCGTTCATCACTTGACCGGTGAATATGTTTGTTTTCGTCAATGCGTCGTTGGCTTTATCGAACTTCGCCCCTTGGAAGCCCTCCGCATTAAAGGCCTTGATGACGCGAAGGCCCTCAATATCTTCTCGCGACATGGCGTTGACCTTATCGATTTGGGTTTGGATGCGCTTGAACTTCGGAAGGACCAAAGAGCCTAAGATAGAAATCATGACGATTAGGAAGGCAACCGCAATCCCAACCGCGATCGTCCAAGCGTCATTGCCTTTTCCTAAGATTTTGAAGATAGCCCATATGGCCATGATGGGCGCTTTGAAGATGAGAGACATACCCATTGTGAGAAGTTGGGTGATTTGAGTGATATCGTTGGTCGTTCGGGTGATTAAAGAGGCGGTGCTAAAGCTTTCGATGTCTTTTTCCGATAGCCTTTGGACTTTCGCATAAAGCTTCGAACGCAAAGTCTTTGAGAAATTCGATCCGACTCGGGCGCTAATGAAATAGACGACGCACATATCCAGACACGTTGCCACTGCGCATAAAAGCATCATGCCGCCATCTTTCCAGATAGAGGACATGTCGGTGCTTTGAGAAAGCAAGTTCTTCGACAAGGAACCCATATAATCGGGTATTAAGAGCTCTAACCAAACGCTTAGGACGACTAAACCCAAAGCGATGATGATTCCTATCCAATCTTTGGCACGTAGGTTTTTCAATAATTTGAACATCGTTCGCCTCCTAACAATCGTGAGTATTTTAATGGGAAAAGAAAACACGTCAAGGGAGAAAAACAAGACGTTTTTAAAGCTTATTTAGAAAGCGAACAATTCATCGGAAAGAATCTCGAAAACGTTCAATGAAAAAACGGATTTTCAGCCGATGAAATGCTAAAATAAGGGTGAGGTAAGAGGTATGGAAAAGGAAGACTTGATTCTTGTTTATCTTACGATTGACGGCATGCGTTGTTCCATGTGCGAAGCTCATGTAAACGATGCCCTTAGGAAGGTTGTTGGCGTCAAAAAAGCGAAAGCCAGCGCACCTAAGAAAATAGCTAAAGTCCTGGCTAGAAAAGACGTTTCTTTGGACGAGTTGAAAGCCAGTGTTGCAAAAGACGGCTATCGTGTTTTAGACGTTCGAAGCGAGCCCTATACGAAAAAAGGCTTCTTTTCGAAGCTCTTTTTTCTAGCCTAAAGCGACATCTAGCACCATCATGATGGCAAAACCAATGGCGAAGCCTATTGTCCCTAAGTTCGAATGCTTCCCATTTTGAGCTTCGGGAATAAGCTCTTCCACGACAACGTAAAGCATCGCTCCGGAGGCAAAACTAAGGAAGTAGGGGAGAATGGGCTTCAAAAAGGAAGCCAAAACAATCATCAAGATGGCGCCAATCGGCTCCACAGCCCCGCTTAAAGTTCCTAAGAGAAACGCTTTCTTTTTGCTTTTGCCCTCACTTAATAGAGGCAAAGAAATAATGGCCCCTTCTGGGAAATTCTGAATGGCGATGCCTATGGAAAGGGCCAAGGCGCTCATTTTGGATATGGTCGCCCCTTCGCCGATGGCGCTTGCCAAGACGATTCCAGGGGCCATTCCTTCGGGGATGTTATGGATGGTTACGGCTAAAAGAAGCATGCTTATTTTGCCAAGATTGCTCCTTAAACCTTCCGGCTCTTGGCTTTCCAAATGCTGATGGGGCGTCAAGGCATCGATGAGCCACAAAAAACCAAAGCCCAAAAGCAGTCCCACGAAAGCCGGGATCCATTTCAAGTTCTCTTCTAAATCCGCCATTTCCAAAGATGGAATCAAAAGACTCCATATCGAGGCGGCCACCATGACTCCGCTTGCAAACCCCAAAAGAATTTTATGGAGCTTTTCATTCATTCCTTTTTTAAAGAAAAAGACCATGGCCGAGCCAAGCGCGGTTCCTAAAAATGGGATGAATATGCCTAAAGCCAGAAAGAGATAATCGTTCATAGGGGCCTCCTTAAAAAGAAAAGGCGCGGATTATTCGTTCGCGCCTTCTTTGTCGCTTTTCTTTTTTTTCTCTTTCTCTAAGGCTCTCCGTTCTTTTTCTTTTTGCTTTCGATAAGCCTTGATAAGAGCTTTCCCTTTGTGCGTAGAGGCACAATCGTCATTGATGGAGGGTCTGCCGGTGATTTTCCGATATATTTCGATTCCGAAATAACCTAAGACAATCGCGGCGGCAACAACGATTGTGCAAATCTCTATAGCACTCATAAGGAATTATTCGGCAACGCTTTCTTCTTTCTTTTTCTTTCTATCGTAGAAGTAGAGCCCCACGATGAGAAGAGCGACGACTGGCAAGATGATAGCGATCGTCCAAACATAGTCGATCATAAGATAGAAGGCGCTCGCGGTGAGATAGCTGACAAGGAGCCAGAAGGCGATGGTTCCAACAAACGCTTTGTGGGAAGGCATTTCGCCTTTGGCGGTGGCGACGCTCGCAAAGCAAGGAATGGTAAGCACGTTGAAGATGATGAAGGAAATGAGGCTTCCAGTCGTCACATTCGTATTCGCGACAATGGCGACCATTTCCTCGCCTTCGGCAACGTCGGCACCAATGGTGTTGGCAATGACATTGCCAAGAGTCCCGAGGGTACCGATGACGTTTTCTTTGGCGATAAGGCCGTTGATGGCAGCGACGCTATAAACCCAACCGTTCGGACCGGCTTGCGACCCCCAACCCAAAGGAGTGAAGAGAGGTTGCAAGAGTTTGCCAATGCCAGCCAGAATGCTATTTTCATACATCGCTTGGAGACTGACAAAGCCAGCGTCATTGATGGCTTTGATATCGTCGGCCGTATAGTCGGCGATGAATTTCCAATCCCAAGTGAAGGAAGAGAAAACCCAAACCAAGATCGTTGTTACAAGAATGATCGTGAAGGCTTTCTTCAAGAAGTGCTTGGCCTTGTCCCAAACGTGGATTCCCAAAGCGCGAGGCTGTGGGAGGTGATAGCTTGGAAGTTCCATGACGAATGGAGCGACCTTTTCGCGTTGGGTGGTCTTATTCATGACGATGACCATCGCAATAGCCATCGCTACGCCAAGGACGTACATCGCAAAGGTGACAAGTCCCGCTTGCAAACCGAAATTTGAGGCCAAAACGCCACAAACGGCAGTCAAAATCGGAAGTTTGGCGCTGCAAGAGAAGAAAGGAATGACGCGAATCGTTTTGACGCGTTCCTTATCGCTTACAAGCGTACGGGTGTTGATCATGGCAGGAACGCCGCAACCAAAGCCCATTATCATCGGTAAGAAGGCTCTTCCTGACACCCCAAAGCGGCGGAAGAGACGATCAAGAACGAAGGCAACACGAGCCATATAGCCGCTGTCTTCGAGGATGCTAAAGAAGAAGAATAAGAGAAGGATCTGCGGCAAGAATCCGATGACGGCGAATAAACCAGCCAAAACGCCATCGCAGATAAAGCCGCTCACCCAAGCTGGCGCACCTTCTAAAAGGGTGGCAATCCAGGCAGTGAAAGCGCCTGTGCAGGCGTTGAGAAGATTTGCCAAGAACACACCTAAGCTATTCCAGCCATCGGCGGTGTAGAAGAGGCCGTCAAAGACGCCTGCGACACGTCCATCGACTGCTTCGGCGCCTGGCATTGGGATAAGATTATCGAGGAACCCATCCCCGAAATCAACTCCCATCGCCCCCAAATACAAGACATCTTCGTTAAAGACGATTTGGAATATGAGATAGAAAAGAACAATGAGAATCGGGAAAGCAAGCCAACGATTGGTGAGAATCTTATCGATCTTATCGCTTAAGGAAAGCTTGTTCTTTTCTTGTTTCACGAAGCCTTTTCTCGTATCCGAAAGTTCTTTGGAGATGTAGCGGTAGCGGTAGTCGGCGCTCTTGGCTTCGAAATCTTGGACATCCTTCGTCTCTTCTTGAACCTTTTGAGCCAGAACGGGATTGATTTTCATTTCGATCTCGTCTTTTTCAAGCGCTTTGACGGCATGGAAGACGGGATTGTCGATCTTTTCGTCGCCATAGACTTTGGCCGCTTTGTCAATCGCTTCCTGAAGCTCATTGGCTTCCCAAATAACGCGCCCTTTTCTCGGACGCGTGGCGGTGGCGATAGCGACGCTCATGAGTTCGTCTAAACCTTTGCGTTTAAGGGCGCTGATGGAGACAACGGGAACGCCAAGTTTTTTGGAAAGGGCTTTGGCGTCGATGCTTTGGCCTTCTGCCTCTAAGGCATCGGTCATATTCAAAGCGATAACCACAGGCACATCCATCTCTAGGATTTGGGTGGTCATGTAAAGGTTACGTTCGAGATTGGTGGCATCGATGACGTTAATCACGCAATCGGGTTTGGAATCGAGGATGTAGTTCCTCGAAATGACTTCTTCTGGCGAATATGGCGAAAGGCTATATATGCCAGGGAGATCGGTGATGATGCAATCGCCAAGTTTCTTGTTTTTATAGGTTCCTTCTCTTTTTTCAACGGTGACGCCTGGCCAATTTCCGACATAAGCGGTGCTGCCAGTCAAACCGTTAAAGAGAGTTGTTTTGCCGCAGTTTGGGTTTCCCGCGAGGGCAAAGTTCATTTTCTTTTCGCTCATTTGGCCTCCTCGCTTCCTTTCGATAAATCCGTTACTTTCATCATGGCGAAGCTCGCTTCGTCTTTGCGAAGGGTGAGCTCGTAGCCGCGGAGAGTGACCTCCACAGGATCGCCCAAAGGCGCCCTTTTTCTCACGAATACTTCACATCCTGGGGTGAGTCCCATGTCGAAGAGGCGACGACGGATTCTTCCTTCGCCTCCGACGCTGACGATGACGCCAGTGGCGCCAACTGGTAAGTCTTCCAAGGTCGCTTCGCTTCCCACGGCCAAAGAGCTTCCTACCTCTTTTTCTTTCTCTTCCATAGTTGCTTAAGAGAACTCCTTATTCTTAACACGCGACTAAAATGTGCGAAGCGATGTCATGGTCCAAAGCGAGTCGCGATTCTTTCACTTTGACAATGACCCCACTGGCTTCGTGGGAAAGTAACGTGAGGGTGCTTTCTTCCACGATTCCTAGGCTCGCAAGATGACCTTTCATCTTTTCGTTCCCATTCACACGAAGCACTTTGACTTCCTGGTTTATCGGAGCAATGAATAATGGCATACTTTTCCCTCCAGTTAGATTTCGCTAACAGCCGTATTATGGAGCTTCGGTAATGAAAAGCAAGGAAAAGTTAATAATGACTAACTTTAGCGCCTTTCGCTTGACAAAGAATACAAAGTCGCCAACAATTGTCAAAAAGGTGATAGCGATGGAAAAAACACACGAATCTGCGGAAGATTATTTGGAAAGAATATTGATGCTTGAGGAATCGGGAGTCAAAGAGATCCATGCCGTGGATCTTGCCTCTTCCTTTGGATATAGCAAAGCAAGCATTTCCGTTGCTTTGAAGAAACTTGAAAATGGTGGATACGTCGCTTTAGGACCTCGACAGCAGCTCTATTTGACGCCTGACGGTTATAAAGTCGCCAAAAAGATTTACGAGAGACATCAAGTCTTGACTTTCTTGCTCGAAACCATTGGCGTTGAGAAAGAAATCGCCCTGAAAGACGCTTGCCGTATCGAGCATGATTTGAGCGATGAGACTTTCGAGGCGCTAAAGAAATGCGCCATCGAAGAAGGGCTTAACAAATAAATTATCTTTTCGGCCCTGCCTAACTTTATCCTTAGAATCTCTTCCATCTTTCTTAAAAGAGCCTAATATATTTAGGTATTAAGAACTTCTTAATACGCCATAAGAGAGCAGGAGGGATTTTTTTATGTCGAGTTTGGCGATTGAAGGAATGCAATGGGGCGATGAAGGAAAAGGCAAGATAACCGATTATTTCGCAAGCCATAGCGACATTGTCGTTCGTTCTCAAGGGGGGAATAATGCCGGGCATAGCGTCGTCCATGGCGAAAAACGCTATGCCTTGAGGCTTTTGCCGAGTGGCATTTTGCATAAAGAAGTGACTAACGTCATCGCCGATGGCGTGGTGGTCAATCCTAGCGCTTTGCTCGAAGAAATAAAGAACATCGAAGAAGCAGGTGTTAGCCCTTTCAAACTCCTTATTAGCGATCGTGCCACTTTGCTTTTGCCCTATCATATCGCCCTCGATAAGGCACGCGAATCCTTTTTGGCGAAAGATAAGATCGGGACCACGGGAAGAGGGATTGGTCCGTGTTACGAAGATCGAGCTTCGAGGAATGCTTTGAGAGTGGGGGATTTGCTTCATCCTGACTATTTGAAGGAAAGGCTCGAGAAGGCCTTAGCCATCCATAACAAAGAATTAGAGGCTTATAACGTCCCTTCTTTCGCTTTCGAGCCTCTTTACCGACAACTTCTTGAAGAAGCCACGCTTTTGAAACCCTATATCGCGGATACCGGCCTATTTCTATGGAAAGCGCTCCAAGAAGGCAAAAAAATCCTTTTCGAAGGCGCCCAAGGAGCAATGCTTTCTTTGGATGCTGGGACTTATCCTTTTGTGACAAGTTCCTCGCCTCTTGTGACGGCCATACCGGAAAATACTTCTCTCCCCCTTTCCGCGGTGACAGATGTTCTTGGCGTTTTTAAGGCCTACGCGACGCGCGTTGGAAGCGGCCCTTTCCCCAGCGAGATAAGGGATGAAGGGCTTGCGAATAAAATTCGCATTCGAGGGCATGAGTTTGGCGTGGTGACGGGAAGACCTCGGAGAGTAGGATGGCTTGATGTGCCCTTGCTTCGCTATGTCGCCCGTATAAGTGGGATAAAACACGCCGCCATCATGCTTTTGGACGTTTTGGATGCGGTCGATGAGATTGAAGTTGCGACCGAATATCGCCTCGATGGAAAGCGGCTAGAGACCTTGCCGGCTTCCTTGCCCGATTTCGAGAGGATGGAAGTTCATTACGAGCGTTTCCCAAGCTGGAAAGAAGATATCTCCAACATCAAGAGCTTTGAGGAGCTTCCGAAAGAAGCCAAGGATTATGTGCTTGCCCTCGAGAAACTAATCGGCGTTTCCATTGATTTGGTCTCGGTAGGACCAGAAGAGCATCAGACCATCGTTCGGAAGGAGATTTTTGAATGATTGACCGTTATACGCCTTTGGAAATGAAAGATGTCTTTAGCGACAAGAGCCGTTTTGAAGCGTATTTAGCGGTAGAAATCGCCGTTTTAGAAGCTCAAAGCGAACTTGGCATCGTGTCTAAGGAAGACGTCAAAAAGGTAAAAGAAAAAGCGAAAGTGGATCTTCCTCGCATTTACGAATTGGAAGGGATAACCAAGCATGATGTCGTTGCCTTCACGCGATCCATCGACGAAAAGTTAGGGGAAGAGAAAAGATTCGTGCATTTCGGCTTAACCTCTACGGATGTGGTTGATACGGCGTTAGCCCTTCTTTATAAGAAAGCAAATGACTTAATAGAGAGGAATTTCCAAGCTCTTTTAGAAACCATTAAAGGAATCGCTCTCCGCTACAAAAACCAAAAATCCATGGCAAGAACCCATGGAATGCATGCCGAAGTGACTTCTTTTGGGCTTCGCTTCGCTGGCTATTTCGACGAAGGGAAGAGAGCGTTAGAGAACTTCGAAAGAGCGCGATGCTATGTCGAATGCGCCAAGCTTTCGGGGGCGGTTGGAAACTTTGCCAATGTCGATCCTTTCGTTCAAGAAAGAGTCGCTAAGAAGCTTGGCCTAGAAAGCGCTTCTTTCTCGACCCAAGTTCTTTCTCGAGACCGTCATGAGCACTATGCTTCGAGCATTGCCATCGGCGGAAGCCTTATCGAAAAGATCGCTCTTGAAATTCGCAATCTCTCTCGAAGCGAGATTGCGGAAGTTGAAGAAGGCTTTGGCAAAGGCCAAAAAGGAAGCAGCGCCATGCCTCAAAAGAGAAATCCCATATCGAGCGAAAACCTAACGGGCGATGCGAGGATGCTCCGCGGGTATCTGCTTCCGATTTTGGAAGATAACGCTTTGTTCCACGAAAGGGATATCTCCCATTCGAGTGTTGAAAGGGTGGCTCTTATCGATATGGTAACCCTCTTTGATTACATGCTTATCCGCATGAACAACGTTCTTTCGAACGTGCGTTTCTTCCCGCAAAATATGGAAAGAAACATCGCTTTGACCCATGGAGCCATCTATTCCCAAAAGGCCATGAACGCCCTTATATTGAAAGGGATGATCCGAGAGAAAGCCTATGATCTTGTGCAACCTTTGGCCATGAAGTCGATTCTCGAAGGGAAGGAGTTCGAATCGCTTCTGAGGAACGAAAAAGAAATCTACGAAAGCTTGAAAGAGGAAGGCATCAAAGATTTATTCAGCGATGAGTCCGCTTTTAAAAACATCGATTACATTTATAAGAAAGCGGGAATAGAATAAGCGCAACCACCAATTGCAAAACAAAGCGAATTTGAACGAGTGGCGTTTTTGGGTGCCAAAAAAACAATGAAGATCTTGTTTTCGGAATAAAAAAATCACGATGCGCATTTTTTGATGGTCAGCTTATTTTTTTGAAAAACGAAATTTTTCAACAATTCCCAGACGGAAGAGAAAAAAGCAAGCGAATATCGAGTATTTTAACCCCGCCCTTTAAGAAGGTTAAAAAATTTACGATGTTTATTTTGAAACGTCTATTCTTGAGCGTAACCTTATTGTCGGAGCAATTCGTGAACAACGATTAAATTTTTGTTTTACACCGCTTTAATCGATTACGTTCATAGCATGACTGAAAGCTCCGAAGAAGACGCTTTGGAGCGACACATGGATGAGAAAAAATTGAACCGTTGGGCTGATTTGCTTTTAGATACGGGAAAGCGAAATAATTTAATTAATTTTAGGGATACAAAATCTTCTACGGTTAAGGTCTTGTCTCCTTTGCCAGATAAATTGCTGGACAAGATTTTCGAGGGGCCCATTTCTTTGGAAGTTTTCGATTTGAAAGAAGATAACGAGGAAGATGCTTCTGGGCTTAATTTCGAAAATGAAAACGCCAAGGCTGTGGAGTCCGAAGATTCTTATCTTCGAAAATGTTTGTCCCGGAGGATGAAACAAAACCAAATTGTCTTATACAACGCCTTTTCAAATCCCAATAAAGTCATAAGAAAAATCGAAAAAAAGAGTCGAGAGGCCATCGAAGAAACGGGCATTAATATCATTTATCTAGCTTTCGGCTTTATCGAATGGAAAGAAAGCGAAACATCAAATCTTGTTTTTAAAGCCCCTATTCTTCTTGCTCCCATTCAAATTGAGAATAAATCTTATACCGACCCTTTTTTCATCAAGTCCACGGATGATGAGTTGATCGTCAACCCTACCTTTGCCTTTAAAATGGAAACGGAATATGGCATTAAGATTCCTGATTACGAGGGCGAGGGATTTTATTCCTACATCCAAAAGATTGAACGCATCGTAAAAAAGCTCAAGTGGAATGTCACTTCTGAATGTAAAATAGGTCCTTTCTCTTTCCTTAAGATCAACATGTATAAAGACTTAAAGGACAACAAGGGGAAAATACTAAAAAACGAAAACATCCGTTTGCTCCTAAACGAAAGAAAAGATGACATTTCTGACGACGAAGCAAAAGAAGAGGCATCCAAAGGCCATCGCCTCAAAAATCCTCTTGTTGAACTTCATAGTGTCGTGGATGCGGATTCGAGCCAAATCGAAGCGATCGAAATGGCAAAAAACGGAAAAAGCTTTGTGCTCCAAGGTCCTCCGGGAACTGGAAAAAGTCAAACAATCACCAATATTATTGCCGAATGCCTATATGATGGGAAAAAGGTCCTTTTCGTTTCCGAAAAACTCGCTGCCCTTAACGTTGTTTTTGAAAAACTAAAGCAAGTTCGTCTTTCGGAATTTTGCTTAGAACTCCATAGTCACAAAGCTAATAAAAAAACCGTTATAGATGAACTTTGCCACACCTTGCATTTAGAAAAAACGGATGTTTCCTCTAAAGTTGAGAATGAAATTTTCGCAAAGGTAAGAGCCCAAAGCCAATTGGATGATTATGCGTTTGAACTTCATAAGAAACGTCCCGTCATTGAGAAGAGCTTATATGAAGTCTACGAGTCTTTTGCTTCTTTGGATTCCGAGCCCGACGTCAATTATCTTTTTCAAAATATTTCTTCCAAAGACGAGAATTATCTCGAAGAAGCGTCTTCTCTTATCGGCCAATATGTCACTTATTCTTCGGATATCGGCTTCGACTATCGTAAAAATCCTTGGTTCGGATACGTTTTTCAAGATACGAGTTACCAAGCGAAAGCGACGTTAGAGAAAGATTTGATTCGAGTTAATGGAAGCTACGATAAACTCCGTTCGATTTCCGAAGACATTTCAGAAAAATTTAAAATTAAATGCAAAAGCCTGTCGGATTTACGCTTTTGGAATGGGTTTTTTGAATTTATAGCAGCCTCGAGAACCGACGTTCTAGGCTTATTGAACGATCGGAATCGGTTCCTATTGCAATCCGATTTAAAGTATTTAAAGGATTTGAGTTTGGATTTGATTTCTATCCGTAGCAAGCTGAATGGAGGCTTTGATGAGGGCTTGTATGAGCTTGACGGCGGCGAGTCTTTTAAAAAACTCGAGAAAGACTATCCAAAGAAGTTTTCAAGGCTTTTCAACAGGAACTATAAAGCCCTCATAAATACTATTCGCCTCCATAAGAAAAATGGCGGTAAAGTTTCCTACCAGGAAGCCCTTTTTGCAATGAAAGATTTGTCATTGTTCGAATCTAAAATGGAGTTGTTTCAACAAAAAGCAGAAACGCTAAAGGGTTTATTGGGCTGCTGCTACCAAGGCATAGAGACGTCGTGGGACGAGGTTGAAGACGAATTGGAACGCTTGCAAACATTTTTAAGTGCCAATGTTTCTTTTGGGGATTTGGCTTATCGGCACACTTCTTCATCGGAGAAGGATGTTTTTCTTCAACTCCATGAGAAGCTCCAATCGGCTCTCAAGAGTGTGGATGCGGAAACGGTAAAACGATTCGATAAGTATTTTGATTGGGGCGTTTTGAAGATTGAAGATTCCGATTGCGAATTCGTTTTCGAAAAAACAAAAAATCTTATCGAATCGTTCGGAGGGCTAGAGAATTGGTCTCTCTTTTACAGACTTTTAAAGAAACTGAAAGAACATGGAGCTCTTGACTACATAAATATTGCCGTCGATGATAACCTGCCTCTAGATCATTTTGTAGGCGCCTTCCGCAAGCGCTTTTACCTCGAATGGATGTACTATATCCGCGGCTCCAATGAGGTTTTGTCTAATTTCAGCCGGGTTTCTCAAGATGAGGCAGTGAAAGCCTTTGCCCAAAAAGACATAGAGAATTTTGAAATGAATAAGGCGATTATCCGGGCAAAGCTCTCTTCGGAAAGACCTTCTCTTTCCTTGGTTTCAGCCGGGAGTTCACTTTCGCTTTTGCTTAGAGAAGGAGAAAAGAAAAGGAACAAAAAAAGCATTCGTTGCCTCATGCAGACCATCGGCAATCTGATTCAAAAAATAAAGCCGTGCTTTTTGATGTCCCCTCTAAGCGTTAGTACTTTTTTGACTTCCGATAGCATTCATTTCGATGTTGTTATTTTTGATGAAGCCTCGCAGATATTCCCTCAAGACGCCATCGGTGCCATCTACCGGGCGAAGCAATTGATTGTGGTGGGCGATTCGAAGCAAATGCCTCCGAGCAATTTCTTCACTTCATCGGTTGATGTCGATAGTGATGATGAAGAGATAGAAGACGTTGGCGATTTTGAATCTATTCTCGATCTATGCAGTTCTTGTTTTTCTCAACTCCGTCTCCGCTGGCATTATCGAAGTCGCTACGAATCTTTGATAGCGTTTTCCAACAAGAATTTCTACGACAATGATTTGGTGACTTTCCCCTCTTCGAAAAAGGACGCTAAAGGGATAGGGGTTGATTATTACCATGTGGATGGTGTTTTCGATCGCAAGACGCATACAAACAGAAAAGAAGCGGAATTCATTGTTGATTTGATATATAAAAACATACAAAAATATCCGAAAAGAAGTCTAGGGGTAGTAGCTTTTAGCGTTGCTCAGCAAAACCTAATCGACGATTTGTTGACGATGGCTCGATTCCGCCATCCGAAAGAAGAGGCGTTCTTTGGGGGCGATAAAAAAGAGCCTTTCTTTATAAAAAACTTGGAAACGGTTCAAGGAGACGAGCGCGATACAATCATTTTTAGCGTCGCTTATGGGAAAGATTCCGAAGGTCGGTTGTTGCATAATTTTGGACCTCTAAATCGAATCGGTGGGGAGAGGCGTCTTAATGTTGCGATCACGCGCGCTAAGGACAATGTCCAACTCGTTTCTTCTATGCATTATACGGATATCGATTTAAAACGGACTGCTTCTCAGGGGGCTAAGCTTTTAAGAGAATACCTTGATTATGCAGAAAACGGCGATATAGCACTAAAAAGAACGTTGTCTATCCAGCCGAACGAGCAATTTGATTCTGATTTCGAGATGGAAGTTTGCGATTTCCTTAAGATGAATGGATTTTCTATAGACACGCAGGTCGGATGTTCGGGTTTTCGAATAGATTTAGCTCTTAAAAAGCCGAATAGTTCGAATTATCTTTTAGCCATTGAGTGCGATGGTGCAAGCTATCATTCAGGGAAAAATGCGAGAGATAGAGATCGCCTTAGGCAAGAAATCCTCGAGAGAATGGGGTGGAAGTTTTACCGTGTTTGGTCAACGGACTGGTTCCGAAATCAAGAGGTGGAGAAAAAGCGCCTTTTAGATGCGGTTAAGAAAGCAATGAATGGTGGAATATCGTCTTTCGAGGAAGAAAAGAAACCGGAGAAAGAAAAAAGGAAAGAAGACTTTGAAACGACAAAAAAACAAGACGAGTTCCTATTCCCTATTTATCGGGTTGCGAATATTGAACGCCTTTATCGTAAGCATTTGCCTTATTTCCCCATTCATAAGAAGAAAGGAGTTCTTTTTGGCTCCTTAGACACCGAAACTCCTCATATGGAACTCTTCGCTATAATCAAAGAGATTCTCGAAACGGAAGCCCCTCTTTCGGAGAGACTATTGATGGAGAGAACGGCATGGTTTTTTGGTCGTGAAAAGGTAACGAGCGTCATTGAAAAAACATTCAAACGCTACTCAACCGGATTCAATTTTCACGGAATTGTTAGAAAAAGGGGCTTTCTTTGGCTAAAAGGCAAGGAGGTCGTTCATTTCCGAAAAGCGGGCGATTTCAAAAGAGATATCGATGAAATTGCGCCCGAAGAGTTAGCTGACGGAATGGTTCAGATCATCAAGCAAAATGGGACGGTCACAAAAATGGGTCTTTATCACGCCTTGATGGAGGAATGTGGTTTCTCCAGGCTTGGAAATAAATCGCTCGAAGTGATGAATGAGGCGCTATCGAAACTCAAAAAGCAACTGAATATCGAAGGGGACAATATCTCCATTAAATC